>Ga0315285_10000811_pt1 | contig 32457 bp, 24 predicted proteins | sample YL17G09_36_MG_FD_203698 | JGI IMG/M metagenome (GOLD analysis project Ga0315285, IMG submission 203698) | Sediment microbial communities from Yellowstone Lake, YNP, Wyoming, USA - YL17G09_36 | ecosystem: Environmental > Aquatic > Freshwater > Lake > Sediment | place: USA: Wyoming | collected...
ATGCTCCTGCGGATTTCCTCGTAAACATCGCGGGGCCGGGTAACCCGCTTGCCGTACCTCTCGCGGTGCTGATCGGCATCCCGCTCTACTCGAACGCTGCAGGCATGATCCCGATTATGGAAGTCCTTACATCGAAAGGCATGGCGATGGGTACCGCCCTCGCGTTCATGATGGCAGTCATCGGGCTCTCGCTTCCCGAGATGATTATCCTGCGCAAGGTGATCAAGATCAAACTGCTCGTGATCTTTGCAGGAATCCTGTTCATATCGTTCACGCTGACGGGGTATCTGTTCAATACAATCATTGGGTGAAGTGGGGAATAGTGATGAAGATCGATGTTGTGAGTGAGGGGGAAATACGGACAACGGACTTTCAACCAGGAAGATGGCATAACAATACCGGCATTCCCAGATCTCCGGATCCTCCCGGGGCGAGGTGAGGGCCGACCCGCAGGCAGGGCAGCGGACCAGGGGATCGGTTGCCATGAGGAGAGGTAGAAGACCCTATTATGTTAGGGTTGGATTTGGAGAAGGTGAATGTCACATTTTACACTCAACCCATTTTATCATTCCAAACTTTTTTACCCATTCCCGACAGGTACTCTAATAGTTCCGGCCCCGGTAGAGAAGATGGCGAGCGTGTCCACTTCCCTCGCCCAAACAAACCTGATTGAACCGATTTTTCATGAGAAGTTATATTGAATGAGAAATTCGTTTTAGTATCCAATATACGTTTTCGGGCCCCCGGGTGCGATAATCCTCGTTTTCACACTCCTATAATGAGGGCCTTTATTGGGTCGGCCTATTAGGACCATTAGCAACGCTAGGTGCCTTAGGCCGTTGGTGCCCAGATCCCAGCAATCAGTGAACGAGGGATAAACCGGCCCCGCCAAGGCCGCTTAGATCCCTGATTTTTCTGGTCCTAGAAGATTCGTTCCCCGTTTTTCTTTTCAGGACCTGATGTTAGTAGAGAAAAACCAATAAATTATAAAAGATGACCACCCTTGACCTCCCAACTGAGAGGAGATGGGGGCAGGGCTACTCAAACCGCCCTTGTTGTATACTTAACAGGGGCACCATCACCATACCTGGGGAGTCCTTATGATGAGTGGATAAACCAATTCATAACTTGTGACGTGAAGTTCGATTGGGGGATAGTGAATGTGAAGACCATGAGAGAAAACACTCCCATCGGAAGTTTTATGGTGACCATTGGGAGAGAAGCAGATGGAGTGGCAGATAGTGCAATCGCGGGGAGATGAACCGAGAGAGTTTGGAGATCCTTCGGGTGGTTACAGGGACAGCGTGGACCATCTGGTGGATGAATTACACCGGATTGAACTCCTGGTGCAGGCCCATTTTACCCGATGGAAGGAGCAACACGGGCAGAATGACGCACGACTCCTGGGCCTGGTTATTTCGGATGAGGAGGTCGAATCGATCCTCCAAAAAGCCCCCTATTACCAAGATTTGTCATGGGAGCCCCTTCCAGAAGAGGAGACTCTTGAAAAACTGAGAGAAGTGATCGAAAAGAGAAAGATGCTAAGCCTGAAGGAAGGTAGCGATCTAAGGTTCCATACCCTCTCGAATCGCTTCGGGCTCTCCAGTATCGATCGCGACATACTTCTTATCTGCCTTGTCCCTGAGCTTGACCTTCGTTACGAGAAGATCTATGCGTTCCTTCAAGACGATCTGACACGGAAAAGGCCGACAGTGAACCTGGTCATCAACCTCCTTTGCAGAACCCGTGGGGAGATGGTGACGGCTCGGAACCGGTTTTCCCTGAACGCACCCCTCATGAAGAACCGTCTCCTCCTCTTTCAGGAGCATGATGACCCTGGGCAGGCCCCACTCCTTGCCCGATCCCTGAAGGTGGATGAGAGGGTGGTTAGCTATCTTCTCGGGTCAGATAATCCGGATTCAAGGATACGCACTGGTGTTCATCGTATCGAACCGGAAAAACTTCTCAAAATGGCGTTGAAGGATCCGAACGAGAGGGAAGCGTTGAAAGCGGTAATCGCAAACCACCATCGCAAGGGTGCCCCCCTCCTCTTCTCCTTTACAGGCCCCTATGGTACAGGAAAGAAGACCCTCGCAGAAGCCATCTGCAGGGAGATGAGAATCCCTCTCCTCGTCATTGACCTCCATTCCTTCATGCCGAAAGATGAAGGGGATCTTGCAATCATCACTAGGGAAGGGATTCTCCAGGATAGCGCACTCTATTTCGATGGATGTGAACGGATCCCTAGTAAAGATGGTCACATCGATCCTCGCATCTTCCTCGATGAGCTGGATCGATCCCCCCTCTGGATATTCCTCGCGGCTGAGAATACCTGGCAACCCCCCTATGTCCCGCAGCACCATACACTTCTTGACCGCGAATTCCCTGTGATGGATGCCGCTGAGCGAAGATCCGCCTGGCTCTCTCTCCTGAGAGGCTCAACAAAAAATGATATCGATTACCATCTCCTTGCGAGCTCCTATCATTTCAGCTATGGCCAGATCAGGGATGCCTTCGGTGCTGGACAGCAACATGCCGAGACGCGGGGTGCAGGGGAGAACCCGGTGACGATGGAGGATCTCATTCAGGGTTGCCGGGCGCAGAGCAATCGGAATCTCAAGGCTTTTGCCCGGTATGTCATTCCTCATGCCACTTGGGACCAGATCATCTTGCCATCAGATTCCAAAGCCCAGCTCAGAGAGATCTGCGAACGCATTCGTTTCCGCGGTGCGGTGCTCACCGAATGGGGTTTTGATCGAAAATTCTCCCTGGGGAAAGGGGTGAATATCCTCTTTACCGGCCCATCCGGTACAGGGAAAACCATGGCTGCCGAGATCATCGCACGGGAGGTTGGGCTTGAGATGTACCAGATTGACCTCTCATCCGTGGTGAGCAAATATATCGGAGAGACCGAGAAGAACCTGCAGAACATCTTCAGGGAGGCTGAGACGAGCAACGCCATCCTCTTCTTTGATGAAGCAGACGCCCTCTTCGGGAAGCGCTCTGAGGTCAGGGATTCCCACGATCGCTATGCCAATATCGAGATCAACTATCTGCTCCAGAAGATGGAAGAGCACCAGGGGATTGTAATCCTCGCCAGCAATTTCAAGAGAAACATCGATGAAGCTTTCATGAGGCGGATGCATTTCGCCGTCGAGTTCCCCATGCCGGATGAGAGACTGAGGGAGGCGATATGGAGAGGCATCTACCCAAAGGAGACCCCCCTCAGTGAAGATCTTGACTATTCCTTTCTCGCCAAATTCAAGATCCCTGGGGGGAATATCAAAAATATCGCTCTCGGAGCGGCATTCCTCGCTGCGTCCGATGGGAGCGAGGTGAAGATGGAGCACATCATCCGGGCTACGAAACGAGAGTTCCAGAAGATGGGGAAGCTCTGTACCCAGGAGGAGTTTGGGAGATACTATCCGATGATAAAGGAATAGGTGGCTGACACCTGAAAGACCGGGAGAGGGCGGATTGTCGAAATGCTGATCCATGATCGCATTCTGAATGTTTGATTTCACGCTCCATCCTTTTGTTGCCCGTACGGGAGAACGAGATAGATCTCCGCTTGGATGTGTGCCTCCCGAAAGTAACATATACCTGTAAGTCTACTACCCTTCGATCCATTCGGGAAGCTGGATTTCTTGCTCTGCAACATGAAAAATCCTGCTCCGGAGAGGAAATGATGCAGCTTACTTTAATTTTGCATGGAACAGGCACCTTAGGGTGCCCGGAGGGGTGATAGGGAGATGGCCCCAGAGGACCCCGAGGAGCCCCAGTTTCAACCTTATCAGGTCATCAAGGATGTTGGCGAGACGCTGATCTCCCTCTTAAAAGCGCATAGAGATACCACGGGGCTCAAACCTGATGAGATAGTCCTGTCCTCCCCTGCTGATGTCAGTCCCGGAGATCCCATCCGTCTCTCGCTCTTTCTCTACCAGATCATCGAAAACCCGTACATGAAGAATATCGGGGAGGAGGCGGTTGATGAAACCAGATTCCGTCACACTCCACTGTACCTTGATCTCGTGTACATGATGACCGCATACTCCGGGGACACATCTGATACCACGGAAAAAATGAATGATGCGCGGATTCTCGGATGGGCAATGCAGGTCTTCCACGATCACAGCGTCATTACCGGGCCTGATCTCACGGGATACCTCCCCCATGCAGTCGACGCCATCCGTATCACCATGAATCCGATGACCCTGGATGAAATGACGAAGATATGGACGACCTTCCCCCAGAAGCCCTTCAGGCCCTCGGTCTGCTATCTCGTCTCACCGGTGAAGATTGAATCGACGAGGGAGGAGGAGTATCCGACCCGGGTTACGACAAAGGAGATGGATTACCGTTACCTGCTCAAAAAGGGCTTACGTGGGCAGGGGGGGAGATCAGATGGCAATTGATGAAACCGAGCTGGTTGGTGATTACACAACGGTCCGGGATGTGACCATCTCAAAGGACTTTTTTTTCAGAATACAGCTCAAAGACATATCAACCGGAAGAGCGCCGAAAGGTATGGTAAGGGTTTCCCTGGAGGGATCCGAAACGTACGCTGTAAGAAACCTGGAGGGGATGTATTTCTTTCCCGATCTTCCTTTAGGGTCATACGATATCAGGGTTGATTCAGAACTCTATGAGACTGCCCATGAACATGTGGCTAGAACGAAAAAATTCGTACCGATCGACCTTATTCCGAATACCAAATAATTATACGAACTTTGCTTGCATCGTTGCACCTACCTTATACGGTTCATGTCCGCCCGGATTGGTGATTGTTAAAGAGAATCAATGAATACAAATAGAAATATATATATATAAGAAGGGGAGGAGTTCTACGCGATCATTTTACGAGGGGAATTCATCGATGTACCCTTGATATGATCGGGAGGAGGAGGAAGGTGGAACCCAATGGCTGAGTATCTTTCACCTGGCGTCTATATCGAGGAGTTCGAGATCGGCGCCCGGCCCATAGAAGGGGTGAGCACCAGCACCGGAGGATTCCTCGGTGAGACCGAGAGGGGGCCGATACAACCCCAGCTGGTAACGAGCTGGCAGGACTACAAGAACAAGTATGGAGAGTATTTCAAATTCGACGGGACTGAGCAGTACCTGCCCTACGCGGTTGAGGGATTCTTCATCAATGGCGGGCAACGATGCTACATCGGGCGGATAACGAGGGAGGATGCAACCGAAGCAACAGGGTCGCTGAGCTATCGGGTGGAGACCCTGACGGTCAAGGCAGTTGGCGGTGGGAGCTGGGGGAACCAACTCGCCATCCAGATTGATAAAGGGTCACACTCGGGTTTCAAGCTCACCGTCTATTATTGGGGGACTGAGCTATCGGAATCAATCCCTCTCGAACGAACGGAATTCAATTCATTTTTGACAAGCAACCCGGCCACCGAAACTGAAGTACATGACGACCTGTCTGTTAACCCGGGGGATACGGATTATTACGGCGAAAAGTTGAAATCCCGTTTTGTATCTCTCGAACCTGCCCAGAAGCCAGATACAATACCGGGAGATGTATTTCCAGCCGTTCAGCTCACGGGTGGCACGAATAACCAGGCCACGGAGGCGACAGGGGTCCTCGTAAAAACCACGCAGGACGCAGCAGGGAACGATATCAAGGAGAACATCATCCGGGCGGACGCAGTGCGAACAGGGGACTGGGGTAACCGTATCGCGGTGGAAGTTGGGAACCCAGATACAACCGACAAGACCTTTGATCTCAAAATCCATTACTGGACAGGACAGCGCTTTCCTAGTCGTTGGTCTGATATTTCACCGGAGATGTTGAGCCATCCTGCCGATTCTGAGGAATTTACAGGCCTCTCGCTTGAAAGTACCAATCCAAAATTTATTGAAGGAATTTCATCGAAATATGTCACTCTGAGAGCCCTGGTGAGCGAGGAAGAAAAGATCCCTGATGAAACTACCCCCGCTGACATTGAGACGTATTGTACCCTCACAGGAGGGAATGACGGTACTAAAGATCCCGCCTCCGGTAAACTGCTAGCGGAGGTCAGTGGGGCCCTCACGGTGGAAACCATCGGTCCTGTGGACTCGGGCAACCGCGTTGCCGTCGCGGTGAAGAAGGGATCGCTCTCAAAAGAGGACCCGAGGACGTACTTCCGGTTGCAGGTCTTCTACTGGAGCAAGCCGATGGCAAATTCGGATCCGCCAAAAGATGCAGCTGGGTTTAAATCCCTGCTGAAGAACCACCCGCCCCAGTATACCGAAGACTTCGACGACCTCTCCGTGGACCCGAAATCCCCGGATTTCTATGAGACCAAAGTGACGTCGAACCTGATCAAAGTATTCAAGGACGAGAATGATACCGGAGAGATACCTGCAGACACAGCCTCGTGCATATTCCTCGGTGGCGGTTCGATAGATAAAAATACCCCGCTCACCCTCGCCAGATGGCAAAATCCCGGGGAGGATAAACCAGGGGAGAGAGGAGGGCTCGATGCGTTCAAGGAGGTCGACGAGATCGCCATCGTCTATGCACCGAATGCAACCACCGATAAAGCACTTGTGAAAGCACTTGTGAATAAGATCATCGAGCACTGCGAAAGCCTCAAGGACCGGTTTGCCATCATCGATTCCAAAAAGGATGAGAAGACCTTTGATAACCTGAAACCACGGGATGACTGGGCGACCAAGTACGCAGCCTTCTACTACCCGTGGATCAAGATCACCGATCCGGTGAACGGATCGAAGAAGACGATACCGCCCGGCGGGTACATCGCAGGCATCTACGCCCGGTCCGACACCGAGCGGGGCGTCCACAAGGCGCCGGCCAACGAGAAGGTCCGGGGTGCGGTGGATGTCGAGTTCCCCATCACGAAGGGGGATCAGGACATCCTGAACCCGCGCGGCGTGAACTGCATCCGCGCATTCCCCGGCCGGGGAATCCTCGTCTGGGGCGGACGCACCCTCTCTGACAATTCCCTCTGGAAGTACGTGAACGTCCGCCGGCTCTTCAACTACATCGAGGAGTCCATCGAGGAGGGGACCCAGTGGGTGGTCTTTGAGCCTAACGACGAGAAGCTCTGGGCCAGAGTGCGGGCGACCATCACCCAGTTCCTGACCGATACCTGGAGGAGCGGGGCCCTCATGGGGAAGAAGGCCGAAGAGGCGTTCTTTGTCAAGTGCGACCGGAGCACCATGTCCCAGGGGGATATCGACAACGGGAGGCTCATCTGTATCATCGGGATCGCTCCGGTGAAGCCCGCAGAGTTCGTGATCTTCCGGGTCGCCCAGTGGCAGGGAGGCTCCGCGGTCACAGAGTAGATGAATCGCGGCAGGTCCTTTAGGAGAGGAGAAAAAGAAGAGGAGTGAGGAGGAGAAGGATGGCAGAAAGAAAGGATCCGTATCGCCAGTTCCGGTTCCGGGTGGAGATCGACGGAATCACCCAGGCAGGATTCTCGGAGTGCACCTTTGGGGACACAACCACAGACCCCGTGGAATACCGGGAAGGGAATGAACCTCCCGTGCACCGGAAGCTCTCGGGATTGACCAAGTATGCGAACATCACCCTGAAGTGGGGGATCACTGACTCGATGGACCTCTACAAGTGGAGGCAGCAGGTGATCGACACCGGTGCGGGAACGGCGCGAAAGAATATGTCAATCACCCTCGTGGATGAAGCAGGGGCGGACAAGGCACGCTGGGATATCGTTCAGGCCTGGCCGAGCAAGTATGATCCGCCTGACTTCAGCGGAAAGGGCAACGAGGTGGCCATCGAGCTCCTGGAGATCGTCCATGAAGGGTTCAAACGCGTAAAGTAGGGTGACCCATGCCGCTCCAGACAGAATTCGAGTTCACGCTTCCCCGGGGATACGTGGACGAGGGGGGGAACCTTCACCGGAAGGGCACCATGCGGCTCGCCACCGCAGCCGATGAGATCCTCCCCATGAAAGACCCGAGAGTCCAGTCAAACCCGGCGTACCTCACGGTCATCCTGCTCTCGCGGGTGGTCACCCGTATCGGGAGCCTGCAGACCATCAACACGGGAACCATCGAGAGGCTCTTCGCAGGAGACCTGGCGTATCTCCAGGAGTTCTACCAGAGGATTAACCAGAACGGGACAACGAAGATACCTGTAACCTGTCCAAAGTGCGAATTCGCCTTCGAATTCGAGGTGGAACCCCCGGGGGAATGACCGGCTACCCCGTCGACCGCATCTTCGAGGAGGTAGCCTTCATCGCCTACCACTTCCACTGGCCGCTGGAAGAGATTGTGAACCTCGAACACAGGGAAAGGCAGAGATGGGTGGAGGAGATCTCCCGGATCAACCGTGAACTCTCGGGAGAGCGGGAACGGGATATCCGGGAGCTCCTCTGAACAGGAAGCGATAAGGTCGCTGGAAGGAGGATGCAGAATGCCCACAGGAGTGAAACCCTACCCCCATACCGCCTTCCGGTTCCGAGTTGAGATCGGGGGAATCACCGCCGCGCTCGTGAACGAGGTTGGGGGCCTTCAGATAGAGACCGATCTGGAGGTATATGAGGAGGGGGGGTGCAACACCTTCGCGCATCAGCTCCCGAAGCGAACTAAATACCCACGCCTCACCCTGAAAAGGGGTATCACCGACCTGGATGATCTGTGGAGGTGGTATCAAACCGTCATATCAGGGGATTTCGAACGGAAGAACATGGCGATCGTCCTCATCGACGCGACCGGAAGCGATATCTGGCGGTGGGACATCTCCGAGGCTTACCCTGTTAAGTGGTCCGGTCCGGACTTCAAGGCAGAAAGCGCAGCTGTTGCTTTTGAATCCGTGGAATTCGTCCACGAGGGGATCAGGAAAGGATAACCGGAATGATACGAAGCAAACGGATCACGATCTCGATGATGCACTTTCCCGCTATGGTGATAAGAAAGTATCGTCGATCTATGGCGGCAATCTCCCGTTTTACACGGATAATATTCCGTAATGAGATGGCAAAAATGAGGCCATGGACCATCAATATTGCTCTCAAATATAACTTCAGGATTTATCAGAGATGGCTTCTTGCCACCAACAACAACCGGTGGATCCTGCCCATCAGACGTGGCCTTGTGAACCGTCCAGGCCCCTTCATGACTGCCCTATCCGCACAGAAGATCGGTATAAGATCCCTCCAGTGGCCTACGATCCCTCCAGTTCATCCCCCTTTTTCCGGAGATGAGCATCTCCCCTTCCATAAGACTCCGGAGGTACTCCCCGATAGATTTGATGGATCAGGGAGGAGGGGGCTGCAAAAGAGACGGTTCATCTCGCCGGATGAGACTCCTATCCGGTACCCTGGTATTCAGAGACCCCATCCTCCTTCTACCGGCATGACGCTTATCCGTCTCCCAACCGGTTCTCCGGATGTTGCGATCTCATCTGGTGAACCGGACCGCCGGGCCTCTTCCCCAACGGTTCAGCAATGGTTTCGGCAGCACTTCCGTTTATTTCCCGTTCATTTCTCGTCTCCAACTGTTGGGGGGAAGGGAGCGTACCGGCCGCCCCGCAGGAAAATTTCCCAGAGTATATTCATACAATCGATGGTATCCCATCTCTGGGGTCGCAGTGGAGAGCATGAGAGAACCGGTCTGCACCACCGGGCGGGACTCATCAGTCACGGAGAGAGAAATGGGGAAAGTCTTCGCGTCTTCCCTGGAATCCCCAAGCGTGACATGGTGACCCCCCCGACCCAGAATTTCAGGGCAAACGGGGTTCAGCCTGTGTTTAGAAAGTCACCGGATGTTGCGGAAGTGATCGATGAGGTGAAGAAGATATCAGACTCGGTGAAGGATTTCCTGATAAAGAGTTCCGTTGAATCGCACCCCTCTCCAGGGTTGTTGCAAGGGAACCAAGCCGACATCCAGAACCTATCGAACCAGATCATCCAGTCTATCGAGGCCCGGATCAGGATCGAACACGAGAGGAGGGGATGGGTGTAGATGGAACTCAAGAAGGGATTCATCAAGGTTCTCAACGGGTGTAAGATAGGGAAGGAGATCGATTTTCTCTATTACCCTCCGGAATACTCGATGGATAAGTCCAACACCTTCTCCGAGACCTCCATCCCGGGACTTGAATCTCCCTACCTGCAGTTCGTCAAGGGGAACGCGGGAACCGTCACACTAGAGGCCTTCTACGATACGTATGAGAAAGGAGAGGATGTGCGTACCCTCACCGATCCTCTGACCAACCTCCTGCAGATAGATCCTGTACTCCACGCGCCCCCTCCCCTCCTGTTCACGTGGGGATTGCACGCTAAAGAGCCCTTCTTTTGCGTCCTCGAGAAGGCCACCCGGCGTTTCACCCTGTTCAATTCCGATGGAATACCTGTGCGAGCGAGGATCAACATTACCCTGAAGGAGTTCAAACCCGGGCTCACCATCCGTGAGCGGGAGAGGCAGTCCCCTGAGAAGAGCAAGATCCATACCGTGAGGCAGGGCGACAGCCTATGGTCCCTCTCCTACCGGGAGTACGGAAATCCTTCCTTGTGGAGGAGCATCGCTGACAGGAACCGCATCGAAGACCCCCGGTGCATTGAACCGGGGACGGAACTGATCATCCCCCCGATGGAGTGACATGGCTGGCAAAGAACTTTTTGGATCCGAGATCTACGCACCTGCCTTCTCGGTTAAGGTTGTTCAAGGCACCTCAGAAATTCGCAGCGAGAGCATCACCGGTATTGAGATCAACGAGGATCTCGAGAATCCCGGCATGTTCCGGATATCTCTCCATGAACATTTCGATGTCTCCAGCCAGACCTTCACCTGGCTGGACAATAAAGCGATAAAAACAGGCACCGAGCTCCTCATCGGTTTTGGTTATGCATCATCCCCGAAACCCGCGTACTTTCAGGGAAAGATCAAGGCACATTCACCCGGGTTCTTCGCGGCCGGCAATCCCACCTTCAGCATCGAGGGATACGACCTTTCCTTCGATCTGAACAAGACGCAGAAGAAATTCAAGGATAAGAAGGTCTCCTACGACGTGGTAGCGCGGGATATCGCCGTGAACAGTGGCCTGAAGCCAGACGGCATTGAAACCGGAGGTGAGGAGCAGCCTAAGATAGAAAGGAAACCGAATGAGAACGACCATGCCCTGTTAAAACGGCTTGCAGGGGAGATCGGGTACGAATTCTTCGTGAGGGAGAAATCCCTCTATTTCCGTGTCCCGAAGGAGAAGATGGATCCTGTAATGGACTTCGAATACGGGTTGAACTTCATCAGCTTCACCCCCCGGCTGACCACTGCACTCCTCGTCAATGAGGTCATGGTGACCGCCTGGGATGAAGAGAACAAGAAGGAGATCTCGGAGACAGCCCGCATCAGCGATGTCAAAGGCACGGGAGGTGTTCCCGATCTCGACAGTATCATTGAGGAATCCCAGGGAGAACCAACCACGGTGAAAATAGAGAATCGTGTTGTCCGGTCGCGGAAGGAAGCCAAGGATCTCGCCACCGCGGAACTCAAACGGAGGAACCGCGGGTTCATCGAGGGAACCCTTGAATGCATCGGTGACCCGAACCTGAGGCCGGGAAGCGTGGTGAAGATCAGCAAGGTCGGTGCCCTGTTCAGCGGTTCCTACTACATTGTCAAGGCGAGGCATGTGATTGGAGACGGGGGTTACAAGACAACCCTTGACGTGAGGAGGTGTGCCCTGTGAGCCCGGATGAACTCTTCGGGACGGGACCCGGGACCGGTGAAGAAAAAGTCCCCGGGGTCGTCATCGGGATCGTGACGAGTAACCATGATGATAAAAACCTCGGGAGAGTGAAGGTGAAGTTCCCATGGAGGGATGAGAAAGGGGAGAGCCACTGGGCACGCATCGCAAGCCCCATGGCCGGAAAGGAGAGGGGTCTCGTCTTCCTCCCTGAGGTTGAAGACGAGGTGCTCGTTGCCTTCAATCACGGGAACATCAATGACCCCTATGTCATCGGCGGCCTCTGGAACAGCACGGACAAACCGCCTGAGACCAACCAGGACGGGAAGAATAACATCCGCATGTTCAGGTCACGGAGCGGCCACGAGGTCATCTTCAATGATAACGCATCCACGAAGGAGGAGAAGATCGAGATCCACACCAGTGGCAAGCACACCATCATCCTCGATGACTCATCCGGCAAGGAGAAGATCGAGATCAAGGACAAGACCGGGTCCAACCGGATCACCATCGATTCGGTGAAGAATGCCATCGAGATCGAATGCGGGGCGCAGCTGAAGATCAAGGCAAACATCGTTGAGATCGAGGGGACTGCCTCGGTCACCCTGAAGTCCAGCGGGCCGTTGACCATCCAGGGAATGCCGGTGAAGATCAACTGAGGAGGATGAGATGCCACCTGCCGCTCGTGTCGGGGATCCAACCTCTCACGGGACACCCCTCGCACCGGGGCCGGGGAGCGCGAATGTGCTCATCGGGGGGATGCCCGCGTGGCGTGCGACGGCCGATTTCCACACCTGCCCCCTGGTGACCGCTGTCGTACCCCATGTCGGGGGGATGGTTGCTATGGGCAGCACCACGGTTCTCATCAACAATTTCCCTGCCGCCCGTCAGGGGGACGTGATCGTGGAGTCCGGGCCTCCCAACACCATCGTGATGGGATGCCCGACGGTGATGATCGGGTAGGGAGATGATGGCATGACGAAGGAGATTCTCGGGGTCGGGTGGAAGTATCCAGTAATGACGGATGGCCAGAAGAGGATCGCCATCTCCCGGTACGGGGAGGATGTGGAGGAGGCCATCCGGATTATTCTCGGCACCGCAAAGGGGGAGCGCCTGATGCGGCCGGAGTTTGGGTGCGGAATCCACGATCTCGTCTACGCTTCCATCAACCATGCGACCATCGCCCAGGTGGAGCTTGCCGTGAGGGAGGCGCTCACCGTCTGGGAACCGAGGATCGAGGTGATGAAGGTGAGCACTGATACCCAGGCCGCGGCCGATGGAAAACTCCTCGTCAGCATCGATTACCGGCTCCGGGCGACCAACACCATGGCCAACCTCGTCTACCCATTCTACCTGAAGGAGGGTGGAGGATGACACCCCCCGCCATTTTCCCGAAGGAGCGGAAGGAGGTCTACCAGGAGATCAGGGGAAAAGCACCCTTCTACACGCCGGAATGGAACCCCGACGTCCCCGGGGATTTCGGCTCTGCTCTCGCGAGGATCTTCTGCCATCTCTCCGAGGTCGTTGCCACCCGGGGGAACCGGGTCCTTGAACGGCATCTCCTCTCGTTCCTTGAGGTCATTGGCGCATCGCTCCTGCCGGCACAACCGGCCCGGGTCCCCCTCACCTTCTCCCTCTCCACCGGAGCCCTGCAGGAGGTCCCCATTCCTGCCGGCATCCAGGCCGCCGGGCAGGGGGCCGACGGGAAGCCTGTCATCTTCGAGACCGAGGAGACCATCATGGCCACGCCCGCCAGGCTGGAATCGGTCTGCAGTGCAATCTATGATCATGACCAGGTCTTCAGGCACAAGGAAGAGCTCGACAAGGGCACTCAGGTTCAGATGTTTGCCGGAACGAATGACCAGGAGCATGCGCTGTACATAGCCGGAGGGGATATCTTCAATATCGGCCCGGGTGGGCAAATTGACCTGGATATTGGAGCTGTTAACGGTAATCTAAAGGATAATACGATATGTACATGGCAATATGTAGCAGATGTACCTGAAAAATGGACAAATTTTACCGTTTCCACAGGTGGTGTTGGCGGGCATGTCACCCTCACAATTCCTTCAAGCGCCCCGATAGTTGAAAGGGAATTGTTCGGGAAGAAAAAGGATCGATGGATAAGGTGTGTGATAAATGCTGATGAAATTAAAAATGTTGCCAATATCCATATAGATTCGGTTCGGATTAAATCCGGAATCCAGCAAAGTACTACCCTTGACGCAGACTGTGCCTACTCCAATGATATACCCCTCAACCCCAAGGAGTTCTACCCTTTCGGCTTGAAACCCCAGCTTTATAGTACTTTCTACCTCGCAAGTGAGGAAGCATTCTCGAAAAAAGGGTATATCGTGACTCTCACTTTCGATCTGACACCTGGGCGGGGCAGCTGTATTGCATCCGATTTGGATTGTAGTAATAAGAGTTACAATCTACCCAAGCTTTCATGGGAGTACTGGAATGGTAAGAACTGGGTTTCTCTAGATATTATTGTAGTGCATTGCACAGGTCAGGATGGCATACAGTGCTCTATCAGGAAAGACCTCACAGATTCTCTTCCATGCATACCCGCCACGACTTATAGGGATCCCCCCTTGGAAAATCAGGTTGCTGCGACAATCTATGACTGTCCAGAGATCCCAAAAACAACAATAAACGGTATCGAAAGCTGCTGGATACGGGTTCGCCTCATCGATGGAGACTACGGGAAGGAACATTATCTTATAGGAAATCAGCTGTACCCAGGCCGATTCTGCCCCCCAAAAATCAATAATCTTAAAATAAAGTATGAACGCATTGACGATGGCTTTCCTCCGAACTATATCATTCATAAAAACAACCTGATTGAGACCGACGTCACGAATGAGACCAGAGGCTTTTACCCATTCCAGCCATTGCCTGATCTCGGTCCGTCCCTGTACCTCGGTTTCGATAAACCCCTCATCGGGACCCCCATCAGCCTCTTCTTCAACCTCGCACTGACCTCGGGATTTACGGCAAAGACCCCGAGGATCACCTGGGAGTACCAGACCGAACCGTCTCTCTCCGGGACATGGAAGGATCTCGCGGTCGTGGACGAGACAAAGGGGTTTACGAGGGCCGGGATGGTCAAGATCGCCGCTCCTGATGTAATGGTCCCCTGCAAACTCTTCGGCTCGAAGACAGATCTCTACTGGATCCGCGCCGTCAATACCGATAGCTCATTTGACATTCCTACCACGAAGACCAATCCGGTTCAGGATACAGCTCCGGAGACAACGGGGACGCAAGGAAGCACCGGTTCCGCCAGCACCACAACCCTAATACCTCCGCCCACTCTCCATGGGATCAACCCCAACTCGGTGTGGGCAGTGCATTCAACGACCATTCAGGACGAGAACGTCGGTTCGAGCACCGGGGAAGCAAACCAGGTCTTCCGACTCCTCCATATACCCGTTGTACATGAAGAGATCTGGGTGAATGAACTTGCCTCGATTGGGGAGGCGGATAAGGCCGACCTTAGGGCGATGGCTAGCCTCATGGAGAGATTCGACGATGAGGGGAAGGTCATCGAATGCTGGGTGAGATGGATCTCTGTCCAGGATTTCCTTTATTCGAAGGAGAGGGAGCGGCATTACCGGATCGATCACACCAGCGGGGAGATCAGTTTCGGCGACGGGCAACATGGCATGGTTCCCCCCATCGGCAGGAACAATATCAGGGGCACGTACCGAACCGGGGGAGGATCCAGGGGCAACCTTGCCGCGTCCAGCATTACGAAACTCCAGAGCTCTGTGGCTTTTGTCGACAAGGTAACAAATTCCATCCCTTCAGACGGCGGGTGCGAGGCCGAATCCGTGGAATCCCTCATCGAGCGATCCCCCCGCACCCTGAGGAACGGGGGAAAGGCTGTCACCCTTGAGGACTTTGAGGAGATCACAAAGGAGAGCTCCCGGAAGATCGCGAGATTCCTGGTTCTGCCGAACACCACATCGAACCCGAGTTCCGAAGCAGGTATCCTTCACCTTTCGGGGGGGGTTACCATCGTCATCGTCCCTGATACCCTGGATCCGGCTCCCCTGCCATCAATTGAATTGATCCAGCTGGTGGAGACCTATGTCATGGAGAGGGCCCCGAATGTAATTACCCTCTCGGTCATCCCGCCAAGGTATTTCCAGGTGAACGTCACCGCAACTCTCTGCAGCAAAAAGATCGATGTCATCCCCGCGATCGAGCAAGAGGCGAAACGTGCGCTTGAGAGGTTCTTCCATCCCCTCACCGGTGGCAGGGATAAGAAGGGCTGGGGGTTCGGGAAAGTCCCCTGCGAGGCAGATGTGTATACACTCCTCGAAGGGATCGAGGGTGTGGAGTATGTCTCGGATGTCGGCATGACCCTCTCCTGGGTTGAGAATCCATTGGAGCCTGTGACGATGAGCGATGAGAGCAGGATCCTGGCCCTGCCCCATGCCCTTGCCTGCAGCGGGAATCATTCGGTCGAGGGTTGCTGGCTTGAGAAGGAGAAGGGGTGCCATTGAGATGACGCTGCCGAAACCTCAACTGGATGACAGGACATTTCAGGACCTGGTTGAGGAAGAGCGGAAACTTATTCCCCGGTATGCTCCAGAGTGGACTGACCATAACTGGAGCGACCCGGGCATCACCGTGTTCGACCTTTTCGCCTGGCTCTCCGAGATCACCCTCTACCGGTTGAACCTCATCACCGACCGGCACCGCCTGGCTTACCTGCGCCTCCTCGGCATCAGGCCCCGGCTTGCCCAGCCCGCACGGGTTGATCTCACTTTTACACCCGACAGGGAGATCGAGCTCAAGAAGGGGGCCCCCTTCAGTTCCAAGACACCCGGGGAGATCGTCACCTTCGAACTCGAGGAGGATATCACCATCGTCCCCCTTACCCTCAGGAAGGTGATCGTATCGGAGGGCCCCGGGCTGGTCTTCGATCGGACAAAGGAGAACGAGGTAGACGATCAGTTCTATATGCCCTTTGGCCTGGCACTCCAGGAAGAATCAAGACTGTACCTTGGCTTTCGGTCAGCCGGTGAGAAGGTCCCGGAGAGCGTGAGCCTCATGTGTTACCTCTATGAGAAGGGCCTGGGGGATCCCCCAAAACACGGGGACGAAGAGGAATACCCGTGGCGGAATGCTACCCTTAAATCCCTTAAATGGGAGTATTATCAAGACAAGAGCAATGAATGGGTAGAGATCCCGTCCGGAGGTGCAGCACCCGGCGTATGGGATGGAACCTGCGGATTCAGGAAGAGCGCGAGGATCACGTTCCGGGGACTCACCCGTTGGGCCCAGTCGACAATCCCGGAATGGAGGGAGGTTCATAATCTCACCTACTTCTGGATTCGCTGTATTCTCGTCAAATCCGAGTATGAGTACCCGCCGAGGATCGAAGTTCTCCAGCCGAACACCGTGCCTGCACTCCAGGGGATTACCTATAGACAGGATACCTCTCCATTATTGGAGCAATGGACCAGTAATGGCCTTCCTGATCAGGTCTTCCGGCTCGATCACACTCCGATCCTTGATGGTACCCTGGAACTCGTCCTGTATGATCTCCCGAGACTTCTCAAATTTTCAGCAAGCGATTTGGAAACCCAGCTCAACATTACCCGAACCCAGGCGAGTGATATTGCAGTCAAACTGATAACTATTTCCGAAGACATCGAGGAATCCATCTCCGGCGGTTCTCCCCTGAGAGTTCCGGGTCGGATAGCTGAAATTTTGAATCATAATACCAACCTTGCCCTTTCTCTCCTGGAGCTGGTCAGGGAGCAACTCACCGAAGTGGAGGACCTTTCAGGATCAGGGTGCGGGGATACCTCCTTCACCTTTGATCGCGAAGGAGGTATCATCCGGTTCGGCGACGGCATCAATGGCAGAGTGCCTCCCCGTGGATCCCAGATCGCATGTCTTGCCTATCGGGTCGGTGGGGGTCCAGCAGGGAATATCAGAGCTTTCTGCGAGTGGATCCCCGAAGGTGGTATCCTTCCCGGTATCACAGCCACCAATTATACCGCTGCCTCGGGCGGTATGGAGGCTGAGCCCATCGATGAGGCGATCGAGCGTTTCCAGCGGGGGATGAAGATACCCTGGCGTGCTGTTACCTCCTCCGATTTTGAGTACCTCGCCACCCACACGCCGGGAGTCCGGGTGGCGAAGGCCAGGGCGATAGCCAATTACTCTCATAATAAGGAAGATCCCGGTGCGGTCACGGTGGTGATCGTCCCCGATACCTGGCTCGAGTTCTTCGAAACCCCCCCTGTACCCTCTCCAGGGATGATCTATGCTGTATGCCGGCACCTGGACCAGCATCGTCTCATCACCACGAAGATCATCGTGACCGGACCTGTATATGTCCGGGTGGATGTGTCCTTGACCATTGCACTCATCTCCGGTTATAAGGAGGACACCTTGAGAGAAGAGGTCGCCAGGCAGCTGAGACGGTTTCTGCACCCCACCCGGGGGTGGTTTGACGAGAAGGGATGGCCTATCGGACGAACCGTCTCCCCCTCGGAGGTCCTCCAGGCCATCGGAACCCTAAAAGGAGTTGACTGCGTGACCGGAATCACACTTTCCGGCGATAAGAAGGATGCGAATATCGATTCCTTTGGCAATCTCGTGCTGACAGATCAGACCATGACGGTGTATGCGGGAAGCATCTCCGTGAACCTGGAGCGCGGGAGGGATCGGTGCATCGAGAGGAGGAGAGGAAATGGAGTCAATTAAATCCATCCGGATCAATACCCGTGACCTCTTCCGCCGGAGCTGCACCCAGGTTGATAACCTTTCAATCCAGGAAGAAGGCCTGCAGCTTGAGAAGATGCAGATCTACGAATATGACCGGGAGGTGATCAACGATCCAACCTGTGATTTCCAGGATATGGCCGTGGATGAATGTGATACCCTCTTCCTTCTCGAGAAGAACCGCATCCTGGTCTTCTCACCAGAAACCGGTCTCTTCCAGGAACTCGGCTGCCCCGCCGGAACACTTCCGGTGCAGCTCACGGACCCTACCTCCATTGCCGTGGACACTCAGAACATCTATATCGGCGACGGAAGCCAGGTTATCGCCCTTGCCCGGAGCAACCTGCAGGTACGTTTCGTCCTCTCCCTCGCCCCCGATGGCACCTCCATCGGAAAGGTTCTGGATCTTGCTGTCGGGCCCGGGCCGGTCCTCTCCATCCTCGCCAAGGAGAGATCAACATGGGTCTTCCAGGTGAACCAGGGGGGCGAGTATGTCGGGCATGAGATCAGCCTCGAAGACCTGCTCAACGTGAGGACGACAGGAAAGAGACCTCTCAGACCCACCGACCTTGCGATTGACCACGAAGGAGATCTCTACGTTCTCGATGAAATTTCCGGTGAGGATAGCGGGCAGAAGAGGGATAACCTCTACATCATCAACCCCACGGATCGAAGTATTGAAGGAGTCTCCCTCCCGTGGATCCCCAAGGGGCTGGCAATTGATCCCAACGGACAGATCTTCATCGGTGTATCTGAGAAGGAGGGAACAAAGGAGAGAACAATCTACCGGATCTATGGAGATTCCTTCCAGGACTCCACCTCCCTCTGGTCGTATCCGGGTGCCCGGCCGTATCAGGGTGCCGTAAGAAGGCTCATCACCGACTCCCAGGGGAACCTGTACGTGGTCGGCCTCGAGGGTCATGACCACGCGACCTTCCATGGGAGCAGGCTCACCCTTTTCCTCATCAGGGATATCTACCGGCCCGACACCATGGGCGTGTACACCGGCTCCTATATCTCTGAACCCATTGACAGTACCGTTCTGAAGACCGTATGGCACAGGTTTCTCCTCTCCGGCACATTTCCCGAAGGTACCCGGGTGGACCTCTATTACATCATCGCTGATAACCTGCAGGACCTTCCGGCTGACGTGGATACATCATGGGCTGATGCATTCCCGGTGGCTGCAGCCCTCCAGGGAACCTCCCAAAGAGATGCCCTGTTCCTGTCAGGGAAGCAGGGGAGATACCTGAAGTTCAAGATCACCCTCACGGGGAACGAGACCCTATCGCCGGTCATCACCTCCCTGGAACTGTTCTTCCCGAGAGCCTCGTACCTCCAGTACCTCCCGGCCATCTACCGGGACGACACAGCAAACAGCGAGTTCTTCGAACGGTACCTCTCGATCTTCGAGAGCATGAACGCCGAGGCCGATGATGTGATCCTGCGACTCCCCGGATACTTCAGCCCAGCCCGAGTACCCTTGGAATTCCTCAGCTGGCTCGGATCCTGGCTTGCCCTTTCGCTTGATGAGGGGTGGCCGGAGGAGATGCAGAGGACGCTCATGGCGAAGGCCATGGGGCTCTACCGGAAGAGAGGAACCCGGGCAGGGCTAGAGGAGATGATCGAACTCTACACCGGAAAGAAACCCTTTATCGTCGAGAACTTCCGGATCAATGGTGAACCATGCGCCAGTGTGATAACCCCCTGCGAGGAGACCGGATTTCTCTTCCTCCCGCCATCGACGGCCACCGTTTCGATACCCGTATTCCGATGGGCCAAAGTCACGGGGGAAGATGCACAAAAGATCCGGGAATACCTGATACAAAAGCTGAAGCTGGAATGGGTCAAGGATGCTGAGATCGGGCAGGACGCATCGTCAATAACCATCGCAAAAAGTCCGGGGAATATCATAGAAATAACCCGACCCGCATCAGAAGATCCATGGATTAAGGTCCTTTTCAACAGGAATGAGGTGAGAGAGCTCGCTTTGATAGTGAAAGAGGAATGCGGGGAGATAACCGTCTGCGAAGAGGTTGCATTGAGAGATGTTCTCTTCGGGGCAGAGCGATTCTGTTTCTGTGTCCTTTTGGAGGGGTCGGATGGGGATGAATGTACAAACACGGTGACCCGGCGGATCATCGAGGATCAAAAGCCGGCACACACCTGCTACGGCCTGAGAATACTGGAACCCTGGTTCTACCTTGACATGCACACGTATCTCGGTGTCAACACCACACTGACCAGACAATCATTCGTCATCGGTACGCAGTCAGTCATAACCCGGGATACTGTTATCGATGATGCCGAGGGCTACGGACAAGTGCAGATCCATTCGCGGATCGGTATCGACGGAAAACTGACATGAGAGGAGATGGAGGAGAACATGACAAATGGAACTGAGCAGATTGAAACCTCGCAGCAATTCGAGAGGAACAGGTACTTTTACGGCAAACTGATGACGGTGAAGGACTTCGATACGGAGCAGTCCTACTTCAATGGCAAGCGCTGGCTGATCAACCGCTTACTGTTCGGAACCGGCGTCGTGTGCGGACTTGAGGTTGATGTGAAACCAAACAAGAAGGGTATCACCATCAAACCCGGGGTTGCCCTTGATCCTCAGGGGCGGGAGATTGTCGTCTCTGGCCAATGGTCAACAGATGATGTGAGAAATGATCCACTGAAGGTAGCCCCCCTACAGGGACTCATGATGTACCATGTTGTCCTGTCATACAAGGAATGTACAAAGGAGATCGTAAGAGCACATGATCCTTCTACCTGTGCAGAAGTATGCCAGTACGGGAAGGTTGAGGAGCAGTATCAGGTTGACCTCGTACAAGCCCGAACCCCGTCACCTGGAGAGCACCACGTCAAGTGCAACTTCTGGAATGACCCGGATAAGCAATGGTCAGAGATCGTGAGGGACTGGAGACCCGATTGCCCAGGCAGGACAGGTGAGGGGGGTGTGATCCTCGCGAAACTGGCTATCACCAATGATGTTGGTGATAACATGACCATCGTCAGGGACTCTACCTTCAGGAAAACCATCGTCTATGATACCAACACCCTTGCAGCACTGCTGGAATGCGTGTTGTCAAACGCTCCGACGACGATATCACTGGTGGCCGATCCACTGAAACTGACGACAGAACAGATCTCGAAGATAGATATTACCGTTCAGAATAGTCACAATTTGCCATTATCAGATATCCCGGTAAAATTGATAAGTACCCTGGGGGGCACGTTCCGGGACAGTTCTCAAAATCCTCTCGCTGACAACCAGGTCATCACAGGTAACGGGACAGCGACAGTTTATTTAACCGATCCCCCCGCCCATGGAATCACCTCAGTTATCGCACATACCGGTACGGGGATTGGATCGATCAATATAGAATTTATCGCGGCATGGATCAAGATCGATCCAATCGGTGTAAAGCACATTGGTGACACCTTCACCATCACCGGTACCACGAACCTTGCCGAGAATGACATGATCGATATAACCGTGACCTCATCGTCCTTCGAGCCCACCGAGGAGCCTCAGCCCGGCGAATCCAGCGGTGCATCCGGCACAGTAACCGTGAGGAAGGCGGATCCTGACAACACATTCAGCTTCGACGTCGATGCCTCTACCTTTCAACCGGATGAATACCTGGTGAGGGCCATCTCCCAAAAATTCAGAACCGTCCTTGACACCCAGACGTTCAGGATAGAGGAGATACCGTCCATCAGCATCTCAGCGGTTGGTGCCGGCAGCTATTACATCGGAGATGAAATCCGGTTCCAGGGTACCAACAGTACCGCAACCACCTACCTCTTCTTCACCGGGGCGAACCTGCCAGCAAACGGTGCGCAGATGAACTCAGATAATCCGAGTGCGCATCCGGTCGTTAACAATGATGCCGGTACATTTGCACGGGCACCCGTGAATCCCGATAAAACTTGGTCATTCAACTGGAATACGAAGAAGAAGACCCTGAAGGCCGGTACGTACACGGTTTACGCCGTGACCGCCCCGCAGGATAAGAATCACCTGACCGGTGTTGCCTTCGCTACCGTGAGTATAATCCTGAGAATGCCCTTTGTTACTGCAATCGCCTCGCCCCATAATGTTGCTCAGGGCGACCCGTTCATCATCTCGGGTACTGCGGAAGGCAGGCCCAAAGATGGCGTCCAGATCTGGATGTTTGGCACGAAGACGGCTTTTTTCAGGGTTGAACGTACGAAAGTTGAGACCGATGCGTCGTTCTCTTCCACCATCACCGCCCAGATAACCTCCGGATGCACACCAGACGACTACCGCATCATCGTGCAGCACCCGATGATTGACGATCAATTCGATGTGGAACCGCGGCAGGTTGGTAATCTCTGGTGGCTCTGGAGCGTCAGGGACAATGCGGGCATCTCCAGACTGACCGATACCCTCGGGTCTGAATCATCGGAAAGGTTGATCGAAGCGCTCAAGAAAGGGGATGATACCTTTACAAAGTTAAGTATCGTCATCCAGAAGCCGGTCATCAATATATCCCCCTTGGCCTCGTCTTATACCGTCGGTGACAAGGTCAGTATTACGGGGACCACCAACCTTGCCGTGGGCGATGAAATTATTGTCACCATAAAGACCCCAACCGGGAGTGGAACAACCTACAAGCCGAAGGTTCAGCAAGGCGAAGGAGGCCTGAATGGATTCACGTCCCCCGAGGCAACCCTGAGCATGGCTGGAACGTATTCAATGACAATATCTCCGGCAATCGCTCCGACCCTTTACGCTACCTACTCTGTCATCGTCAAACAAAAAGTGCCCCAGAAAAAACCTCAGAAGAAGCCATCCAAGAAAGTAAAAAAATAGGGGATGAAAAAAGAAGCGAAATTCTGGAGGAATGAATGGTGAACGCGGGGTGAGGAGATTGATGGGAGAAAGGATACCGGAGTCTGCAGGAAAGCAACAAACCCATACATCCCGGGTAATTCGCTCACGGGAGGATGCACATCATACTCCAGGGGCGACCCCACCTGCTTCCCGTATCCTCTCCCTCCAGCGGACCATCGGCAACCAGGCCGTGCAACAACTGATCTTCTCCAGGGCAGTGCAGGCAAAACTCCGGATCAGCCAGCCCGGCGATATCCATGAGCAGGAGGCAGATCGGGTGGCTGAGGAGGTGATGCGCATGCCGAAACCGGGAGCAGCACCGGGTGCTCTCATCACCAGTGCTTCGCAGGAAACCCAGACTCCGGCAGGAACATACCCCTGCCGAGAGTGCGGAGGAGAGAGGAGGACAATACCTCGAAAAGGTTCGGTTCCCTCATCCTCTGTTACCAGCCTTCCCCCGATGGTCCTCGATGTCCTCAATACCCCCGGGCAGCCCCTCGATCCCTCCAGCCGGGCTTTCTTCGAACCTCGTCTTGGCATGAGCCTGCACAACGTGCGCATTCATGCAGACAGAAAGGCAGGAGAGGCCTCGCGAGCAATGGATGCCCAAGCCTACACAGTCGGGCGGGATATCGTCTTTGATTCCGGCCTGTACAATACGGGGACCCGTGAGGGGAAGCGATTACTGGCCCACGAATTGGTACATGTCGTCCAGCAGGCAGATGATCAGCCCATTTCGCTTGGAATGAGTATCAGTACGAGGCGAGATGTGAAAATCCAGCTGCAGGCCTCAAAGATACCTTTGGAGAAAGAGGAGAAACTCGCTGAAAAGGCCGTTGCCGAAGGAATGTACCTGGTTGGCAGATTGTTGATGGACGAAGAGGGGTGGGCGATCGCCGACCGCTGGCTCCAGGGGAAAACGGATGAAGTGGTCCTTGTGGAGGGGACCTGGAAGAACTACCTGATGAAGGATAAAAAATTAAAGAAAGAGATTAGCGACAAGATCTCCGAACATGCCCGATCAATGGAGATGGCTCTGGCTCGCGGTTTTGATCGGCTGGATGGGAATCTCAAATTGCAGTTCCATGGCGAAGTGGGCAGCAAGGAAGGGGGTTTTTTCACCGGATATGACCTCCTGCATGGCACGAATGAGAATGTGGGTGATTTCCAGATAAACGGGAATTTTTCGATCCACCGATCCAGGGATTTCCCTGGAATGACCATTGCTTATTACAAAAATCTCGAATTCGTCTTCAACGATATCGTAGACCTGAATAAGAAATATTACGCCGATGTCCTTTTCGGGCGGATCGGGAAAAATATTGCCCGGGCCAAAGGAACGGGGCCTCCGAAGGATTACACAATACGGATCAAATGGCATGCCGATTTTCAGGTTATCAGCCAGCGCAATCGCATTATATCCGCTGGGTACCCCGAGGCAGTTGGTTCGAAACGATGAACATGAGAGAGAGAATCCCAGGGAAAAGCGGCGTGCAGGGGCGGTGAAAAACCTGCATGGCTGACCGTGCCGGTGCAGTGGCAGTCCGATCCGAGGCGAAGAAGGCTCTATCCCGCACCTCGGAGAGATCCCCTCTGCCCGGAAAAAGGAAGGCACACGTCAACCAGATTCTCGCCCTCCAGCAGACCGTTGGCAACCAGGCCGTCCAGCGGCTGATGAAATCGGGCATGCTTCAGGCGAAGCTTCGGATCAACCGCTCCAACGATATCTACGAACAGGAAGCAGATCGGGTTGCCGAAAAAATAATCCAGGTTCCGGAGTTCCCATGCCCGGTATGCGGGATTATTGGCGAAGGCCAGCCCGACAACAAGGTATCTGCAAAGTACTCTTCTACGAGGCCGGTCATCCAATTCCGTAAGAAGGGAGAGGAAGAAAGCATCCAAACAAGCCAGATTCCGGGACCTGCGCCTGAACTTCCGCCTGAGCTCGGGTCCCGAATCCTGGAGCTCCAGGGGCAGGGCCAGCCTCTGGCTCCTTCCCTTCGCGGATTCTTCGAGCAGAGTTTCGGCCACGATTTCCGCCATGTGCGGGTACACACAGGCACGGATGCGGCCTCCCTGGCAGAATCAATTCATGCGAAAGCTTTCACGACGAGCAGTGACATTGTCTTCGGAGTCGGACAATATGCACCGGGATCCACTGAAGGCAGGCGCCTCCTGGCGCACGAGCTGACGCACGTTGTACAGCAGGGTGGGGAAGTACGAAGGATAACCGGGGAATATCCGCCAACGATAGCAGTTTCCTCTTATGATAACGCAGGGAGATATGGAAATAATCCGATTACGGTTCACAGACATAGCGGAGAGCCCCAGGTTCAGCGGGCAACCCGCGAAGATGAGGAAAAAACCGGTGCAAAGACAGGTTTCGGAGAATACGTCAAAGGATTTTTGAAAGCTATTGATCCCAGGGAACTCATTAATCTGAAGGAACTGGCATTAAGCCTCCTGGGGAGGTATGCTCCTGAGCTTGTATCCGTTATCAGGCAGGGGCCCGTAAGCTGGCTGAAGGATAAAATAACTTCGGCCGCGGAACTGGTGTTTAATTCCCTGGCCGCGCCTGTAAAATCCGCAGCAGAACCAATTCAGACCATCCACTCTCACTTTACCCGCCTTGTTGACTGGATGTCCGGCGCTTCCAAGCTCATCGCGCAGGGTGAATGTAAACCCATGAACGAGGCATTGGAGCACATCCACAAGATCATCGAAGGAATCGCCTCGCCCGTAGTTGACGGAGTCAAACGCATCGCTGGAAAGGTAAAGGATTACTTTGTTGGGCTGTGGGATCGTTTCGGCGTCCCCGCATGGGAATTCCTGAAACAGGCCGGTGGAAAAGTCTGGGAAGGGATAAAGAACCTAGGGAGCCTGATATGGGAAAAAACGGCTCCTATTCGTGAGAGTGTCCTTGGGAGTTTCAAATCCGCATGGGAATGGATAAAAGAACGCCTCGGTATGGATAAATCGGAGGAAAGCTCCGGAGGCGTCCTGACCTGGATCCAGAAAAAGGCCCAGTCTATCTGGGATGACCATATAAAACCGTTTATTGAACGACATAAGAAGCCACTGAAGGTTGTTGCCGCAGCGGTCGCTGCCCTCTCTCCGGCCGGCCCGATCATTGCTGTGGGCGTGGGGTTCCGCAAGGTAATCGAGGGAATCAGCCTCATTCGCCAGCATATGTTCAAGAGGGAGGGTGTCGTGGAGCAACGCGGTATTCTTGAAGGGGTCATCATCCCCGGCTTCACGAATGCCTTAAAAAGCGTGAGAGAGTCGATAAAACACGTGGCCGGATTCATTTCCGGCAAACTCAACGAGGTGCTTACCGGTCTGGGCGATGCCGTGGGTGCCGTTGCCGGTTCCGTGTTTCAGTTTCTCTCCGGAATCCTGGAATTTCTTGTTGAGAAGTTCCAGAGCCTTGCCCAATGGTCAACAGAGAAATTGAATGGCCTCGCCGAATGGATACACACAGGATTTGAGGGACTTGTCCATTTCCTCCAACCGGTAAAGGAGTTTCTCCATAAGGTCGGCGCTGTTATCGGGGATATTTTCCAGATCCAGGCCGTAGTATTGGGAAAGGCATGGAACGCTATCCCGGCCTGCATCAGGAAGCCATTCATGGATTTTCTCACCAACCAGATCCTCAAGCGTATCCCCATCCTCAAACAGGTCGTGGAAGTACTCCCCGAGATCTGGGGCAAACTCAAGGCAACAGCCCTCAACGTGATACACAAGGTATTCAGGGATGGAGACCTGAAGGGTGCCGCCTTTGAGATCTTCAAGCTCGTCCTTGATGCCCTCAAGATTCCTCTTGAACTGGTCAAGGAGGTCATCGCCAGGGCGGGCACCGCAATGGACCTGATCCTTGGTAATCCAATCGATTTTCTCCTGAACGCATTCGGCGCAATAAAACAGGGATTCAAGCAGTACGGTGCAAATATCTGGGATCACTTGGTCAATGGATTCAAGAACTGGCTGTTGGGTAATCTCACAAAAGCCGGAATAAAACTTCCGGAAGACCTGTCCCTGAAATCGATATTTTTCTTCGCTCTCGATGTACTCGATATAACCGCGGAAAATATCCTCAAGCGCCTCGAGGATAAGATCAGCCAGAAGTTTGGCCCGGAGAAAGCTGCTACATTCCGGAAAGGAGTCAAATTGGTATCGAAGATCTGGGATTACATCGGCAACCTGCTGAGGGAAGGCCCTGCAGGGATATGGGAGATCATCAAGGAGAAAGTAGGCAACCTCTGGTCAGCCCTTCTGGACGGGGCAATCAGCTATATCATTGAGAAGGTTACCACCGGAGCGCTCAAGAAACTGGCAGCCGCCCTCACCGGTCCGGTAGGCGTTATCGTGAACGGACTGACCCTCATTTACGACGTAATCGTTGCCATGGGCAGGTATGCCCGGCAGATGCTCGAGATCCTGAACAACATCTTCGGCTCTGCCATTGATATCGCAAAAGGGGTCATCTCAAAGGCGGCTACCATGATTGAGGATGCACTGGACCGGGCACTTCCGGTAGCCCTCGGATTCCTCGCACAATTCCTGGGTTTCGGTGACATCAGCACCAAGATCCGCGATATGGTCCAGAAGATAAGGGATAGGGTGAACCTAGCCATCGACTGGGTCATTGAGAGAGCGCTGGCAGTGGGGGCAGCGTTGTTAGGGGCCGTGAAAGGGATTGCAGGTAAGATCAAGGAGTTCCTGTTTCCCTCATTGCCCTTTGAAGCGGGTGGAGAGTCGCATACCCTTGGCGTTGAAAAGAAGGGAAAGGACGCTGAAGTGTTTGTTGCGAGTGACCCGAGGCCCGCTGATGTATATATCAACCAATTTTATAAAAGAGGCGAAAAAAAGTTTGGTAAAGAAAATGTTCCTGATAAATATATAAAACACTATGAAGACGCCAAAGACTATCATTTTAAAGCAATGGAAATGGCAAAGCGGATAATCGCACGTGAAGATATTTATCAAGCAAATGAGGCTGAAGGAAAGAAAGATGGAGACAGTCTGAAAATAGTATTAGGAAAACTGCTGACTGCGATAATGGGGATGTGGAAGTTACTCGGGGTTGGTGATTTACTCGAGCATGAAGCAAATAAAAAGGATGTTGGACCATATTACACGCTTGAGGGTAGAAAAGGATTGCAGCTTCATCATGTCCCCCAGAACGCCTTAATGGACCGAATAAGCGCATGGATTATTTCGTATTTAAGACCGACGGAAACCATTAAAGATGAGAAAACAAGGGCCAGAGATGAAAAGAGACGAGAAAAAGTCTTAATGGATAATGGGATTATTGTCGAAAATCTCAAATTATACACAATATTCGACGGTATTTGTCTGTATATGGCAAAGTTCCGGCATCAGCAGACGAGAACTTTTGGGATAGTACCTGAAGGTCTGAGAATTGGTGGCGTTGAGAAAGAAAATAAACCAAGAAATTTAGCTGAAACCGTTGAAGAAGCTGAAAGGACGACAATTTATAAGGAAGCGGTTGGAAAATTTATCTCGGCTGTGAAAAGAGAATTCAAGAAAGATAAGGTGGATGTTGAGAATATCTATGGAGGGAAAAAGGGCATGCCGGTAGTGAAAAATGAAGATATGGACCAGGTTAAGGAGGCTATTACAGAATTAACTACACAGAATAGAAAAGCATTGGGTGATTTCCTCGAATAGTTGATCATCGGGGATGGATTCATGTTTGAGAATAATCTCGAACACCTGTTGAACGAGCTCAGCCGGATAGAGCAGATTATTCTCATGGAGCTTAACTCATGGAGGGTCAAAAACCAAGATATTGACAAGAACTACCTCGGGTTATGCATCACTGATGAGGAGATCGATTCACTCATCAGCCAGCCGGTCAGGGAACAGGAAACAGGATTCCGGACTCGACAAAAGGAAGAAACCCTCCGGACCCTTGCTGAGGAAATCGAGAGAGAGAAAGAGGCAAACCTGAAATACAGGAAGGATCTCCGGCTCCATACCGCCGATGAGGACCTCAATTGTATCCATGTCCACAATGCGAAAACCCTCAGGGTTCTCTCTTCCCTCCCGGCAGGGTCCTCTCCTGTCCATGTCGATATCTCCAGCGATCGAAAATACCTGGCGGCCACCAACAGGATAAGCGGAGATCTGACCCTGTACGACCTGGAAAAGGAAACGGCGGGAGGAGAGAACGGGATTACCATTCCCCTCAAGAAGAGTCCTCCATGCCACCCCTACCATCTCATATTTTCACGGGATCCCAGCCTTTGCTATGTCACCGATTTCGACACCGGTGAATTGATGGTGATCGATCTCGCCATGCCCGCTGTGGTGGATCGCATCCGGGTGGGGAATAAATGCTTTGGCATGGCTCTGGATGAGACCGGTAGCACTGCGTACATCTGCACGTGGGACCGTGCTTCAGTCGCCCTCGTCGATCTTGACAGGAGGAGGGTTGTGGAGGAATACAGAGGATTCGGCGAGGTAGCCACCCATTGTGCCATCGATGCCCCGGGGCACCAGCTCATCGTGACATGCCAGGGTGGCGATGCGGGGGGAGCAGTCCGTATCATGGATCTCGAAACGAGAGAGATTACCACCACCATCACGGATGAAAAGATACAGGGTTCCATCGGAGTAACCATAGACGTCTGAAATGAGAGACTATGTTTGCTGGGTTTCCGGGATTAAGCTATTACCAGGGTGATAGGGAAAGGAAGACGGACAGTATTCACTCCATTCCGTGAAATAACGGAAGAAGTCGGCGATGATGGTGATGATATTGCAGACCCGGCTAGTTATTCCAATTTCAGCACGGGAAATCTCAGACCTGTTAATTTCCTGACACAGTCCGGGAGAGAAAAATTTCAGGTGAAGGGATCCCTTAGAGAATCCCCCTGTCCTTGAAGATTTTCGTCAGCCCCTTATTCTTCTTCCCCCCGTAGAGGTTCTTCTCAGCCTGGAGGATCGCCTCGGCCCCGTCCTTGAAGTCCGGGTACTGGTTCAGGTAGAATCCGCTCTCGAGGATGACGGTGTCTGCCTTTTTCCTGCCGAGGAGTTTTCTCACCTTCCACAGGCAGGCAGACCAGATCTCCCCATTGGCATGGCAATCGCTCTCCATTTCGTCGGGATAGTGCTTCTGGCTGTCCAGCCGGCGCAGGCATTCTTCGCCGGCTTCGCTATATCCCTTGGCATCCCACTCGGCCAGCTTCACTTTCCTCGCAGGTTTTTTGTACTTTTCGTAGAAGCTCCCGGCAAGATAATCTGAGAACCCCTCGCCAATTGCCTCGGCCTCGCCGCTCTGGCCGAATCCGGGGATGATAGCGTCCATGAGGGCATGGCCATACTCGTGGACGATGACCTCTGCATCCTCGCCATCGTCAACACCCCCGCTCCCGTACGTGATGTCCTTCTTTCCGGTGTTGGGATCGTACCACGATTGATCCAGGAGTGAACCGTTTGCGTTTACTTTGACGGCCTGGGCAAGGATTCCTTTCCCGTCCCTGAATCCCAGGGACTGGATGTACCGCTGAACGGAATCGATGTGGTAGTATGCCATCACCTCCTCGAACCGTTCATCGTCTCTCGCATAGTTGAACTCGAGGGAGGGCGATGTAGCACGGTTTTCAGTGTTTCCGGTGTCGACGTAGGGTCCGGTGAGAAAGCCGTCCCGATCGACTTCCTTCAGCACCACGGTCTTATATGCCTTTGAAAAGACCGTCTGAAACGAATCGGCCAGGTCCTTCAGGTCGTCGCGATCGAGGGTAACGACCGGATTTGGGATGAAGACCTTCCCCTTGCCATTGACCGTCCAGAGCATATCCCTCTCCTCGATGAGGGATCCGGTGTTACGGTCAAAGAAAAGGATCCACGAGCCTTTCGGAGACTTCGTGCTGAACTTTACCTTCACAACCTCACGAACCTGGCCCCGTTTCGCATAGATCATCGGTTCCTTGAAGACCTCGGAATCGAGTTCGCCGTACTCACGTATCTTTTCTGAAATGGCAGCGCCCAGGGCATCCTCTGCCATGGGGGCCATTTTCCGTTTGGAGATGGTCTCCTCGATTCGTGGTACCGGGACCGTATCGTTCTTGACCATGAAGATACGGTTCTTCCGGTCGATGTGAACTGCAACCCAGGCTCCATTAATCGGCGTATCCCGATGGTACTGCTGGAAGAGAACCGAAAATCCCCCCAGGCTCTCAACTGTCCGCTCATACCGCAGATCCAGCAGGGATTCCGAGATCTTCAGGACCTCCTGGTTCTCCTTGAGGAATCCATCGGCAATCTCCTTCGGGGTCCCCGGAAGGGCGGTGGGCCAGGAGATCGGCTACCAAAAAGCGAGGAACACCTTTCATATTCCAAACATTTTTCCCCCTTCCCGACAGGTAGTGTATGGTACAGTGCCCCGGTAGGGTAGTGGACATCCTAGAAGCCTCCGGAGCTTTTGACCTGGGTTCGAATCCCAGCCGGGGCGTATCCTCGTCTTCCCTGGATTTTGCATTCACCAAACTATACCTACGGGCTTTATTTCCGGGAAAAGCAAGATACCCGGGATGGGACGCCTGAAGTTTCCTTTTACCTTCGATCACGATATCTTCAGGACGCGATCCATCTCCGATCTTATCGAACGCTCAAAGGGGGAGCATGCGCTCAGGAAGGTGCTCGGGCCCTTTGAGCTCATCATGCTCGGGGTGGGGGCGATCGTCGGGACCGGGATCTTCGTCGTTACGGGCGTTGCAGCAGCGAACTACTCGGGACCGGCCCTCGTTGTCTCCTTCGCCATCGCTGGGTCCGCGTGCGTCTTTGCCGCCCTCTGCTACGCCGAGTTTGCGACCATAGTCCCCATCGCCGGAAGCGCCTACACCTACAGCTATGCCTCCCTGGGGGAGATCTGGGCATGGATCATCGGCTGGGACCTGATCCTCGAGTACTCGGTCGCCATCGCCGCCGTTGCCATCGGGTGGTCAGGGTACATGGTGAACCTGCTGGAGGGTGCAGGGATCCGGTTTCCGGCTGCCCTGGCGAACCCGCCGGGCGTCCCGGGAGGCATCGTGAACCTCCCTGCCATCCTGATCATCGGGATCATCACCGGCCTCCTCATCCTGGGGGTTCGGGAGAGCGCACGGGTAAACAATGCCATCGTCCTCGTGAAACTCTCGGT
>Ga0315285_10000812_pt1 | contig 32455 bp, 23 predicted proteins | sample YL17G09_36_MG_FD_203698 | JGI IMG/M metagenome (GOLD analysis project Ga0315285, IMG submission 203698) | Sediment microbial communities from Yellowstone Lake, YNP, Wyoming, USA - YL17G09_36 | ecosystem: Environmental > Aquatic > Freshwater > Lake > Sediment | place: USA: Wyoming | collected...
ACGCGCCTTTTGATGAGAGGGGGATGTAGACCTCGAGTATTCTTTTTTCAGTCTTAGGCAGGAACCATTTCTGCTGTTCGACGGCTTTTAAGGATTCATTGATGTACGGGACATCTTCTCTTGCAGCGGATTTTAATATTGAGGCTCCTGTTGTGGCGAGAAGTTTGTATTTTGTGTCGTAAATATCTATCGAATCGATTATTTCGCTTTCCGTGAGAGAGGCCATGGCGTGCTTCAGGTAGCCGATATGTTTTTCAGGCGGCTCTTCAGCCTGCAGTACAGTCTCAAAATTATTTTTGGCGATTATCGTGCCTAAGCGGCCCCTGAACTGGTTGTGGAGGGTTATTGTATTAAGCTGGTTATAGACCTGGATAGCCGTGAACGCGGCGATTATCACGATGGTCAATATGACCATGAAGGTTGTGATCCTGTTCTGGAGCGTGACTTTTTCTGCCATCTTGCGCTTTATGATACAACAACGTGCGCGTCGTGTCAATTTTTAATGTAAAGCTTGCTCAGGTAATTTGTTCGGCAGCGCAAAATTTATTTTCCCTCGCTTCGGGAGTTTTATCGCCGCACCGCGGAAGCAAAAAGAAACGCTCTCGGTTTAATTCTCGCAGGACCGCTTGATTTGCCCCGCCGAGGCAAATCTGCGCTCGGAGGAAATCCTCGCTCCCCGCTACATGTCTTTTCAGGCGGATCCATGGCCGCTTCGGATTTCCTACGTCCTGCTCAAATTAACCCTCGGCATTTCTTTTAAAAGAGAAACAAAATGCGGCTCAAAAACCCCCTCGCAGGGGACCCTATAAATTTTGTAAAGCCTCACAGCGTCAGATTTGTTCGTGTCGGGTTTGTTGAGCGGGGCCTTTGGCCTGCGAGCGGTCACGGCTCGCCTGAAAAAAAGATGGAGCGAGAGCGAGCAGGACAACGGAGCGCAGTTTGCCTCGGTGGGGCAAACAAGCGTCCCCGCGAGACAAAACCGACAAAGAACAAATCAAGCGGTCCTGCGAGATTAAGGAGTAGCAATTCCTGCAACTCAGCTTTTTTAGTGTATTTAAGATGTTGACAGCTAATAAATTGTTTGATAAACTTTAGGTTCCGTCATTCAATTGAAGCCCAAACTTACGGAACCGCCGCGAAGCGGCAGGTGAACGTAAGTTTGTTGGCTGAAATTGCCCCCTGCTGCTTCGCTTTGCCCCGAGAAATACGAAGTATTTCCGGGACTTAAGTCCTTGAAATCACTTTGTGATTTCTAAGGGCGAAGCAAAGCGCTGGGGGTTAATTCGCAGACGGCCTTGGGCCTATAATTTATGTCGTCCCTAGTGGGACTCCATAAATTATCTGCTCATTAAAGGGAGGAAAACATGCATAGATTCAGATCCATTCTGGCAATTTTCATAATCCTATTAATGGCAGGTTGCGGTAAACCAAAGGTAAAAGGCGCTGATGTAGTCGTCTGGCACTGGATGACTGACAGAGACAGCGCTTTTTTAGCTTTAGCTGAAAAATATAACAAGGAAAAAGGCGTCGATGTCAAATTTGAACTCTATGCCCCTTCCGAAGCCTACAGCTCCAAAATCAGAGCAGCAGCCCAGACAAATGCTCTTCCTGAAGTCTTCGGAGTTATGGCTGAAAAAAGAGATTTTGCCGCGTATATAAAAGCAGGCCATATAAGCAATTTGACAGGTTATATGGATGCCCAAGACGGCGCCTGGAAAAAATCATTATTTGAGAAGCCGTTGGCGATGAACGCATTCCTGCCTGGCAATGAATTCGGCGTTGACCCCGGGATCTACGGTGTTCCTATCGATGTCACCAATATATTGTTCCTTTACAATAAAGACCTCTTTAAAAAAGCAGGACTTGACCCTGAAAATCCACCCAAGACCTGGCCTGAATTTTTAGCCGCCGGCAAGAAACTTAAGGCAGCTGGTATCCCGGGACTAGTGAGCGGCTGGGGGGAGATATGGATGATAGATTGCCTGGCGTCAAATTTCGCGTTTAACGTCATGGGTGAGGAAAAAGTCATCGAAACCATAAGAGGAAACGTCCCGTACACAGACCCTGACTGGGTAAGGGTATTTACTTTATTTAAGGAGATGAAGGACAATTCGCTCTTGGCAAGCGGCATTGTCACGATGGTAAACAAGACTGCCGAACTTATATTCGCTAACGAGCAGGCGGCGCTTGCTTTTAACGGTTCCTGGTGCGTAAATGTCTATAATGGGATGAATCCCAAGTTAAATTACGGCGTAATGCTTCCCCCGGTAGTAAATAGCCAGCATCCGATGATAATATGGGGCGGGGCAGGTTCTTCATTTGTGGTAAATGAGAAATCGCCTAACAAGGAACAGGCGGTAGAATTTTTAAAATGGCTGACAGCGCCCGAACAGCAAGCGTTTTTAGCGATAGAAACGAAAAACCTCCCGTCAAATAAAAACAGCTTGAGTTCCATTCCGCCGATTTTGGCGGAATTCGCCAAGCACATGGATAACACGACTCATCCCAATACGTTCCCCGTGTCGGAATACCCGCTTGTCATAGAAGCGTTTGACAAAGGGATCCAGGGCATATTAATAGGCGAGAAGACGCCTGAACAAATAGCGCAGGAAGTGGAAGCGATGAAGCAGAAGCAAAAGAAAGCTGCGCAGCAGAGCCAAAATTAATAGTAAAGAGCAATAAAAAATATGGCTTTCAAAGAAAAACCAAAAGCAATATTCGAAAATTATTTGTTTGTCCTGCCTGCTTTGGCGATGTTTTTTACCTTCAGCATCTATCCTTTTTATAAAGTATTCCAATTAAGCCTTTACAACTGGGACGGCATATCCCCGACGATGAAATTTGTGGGGTTTTCCCAGTTTAAAGACATATTTTTCTCAAATCCTGTCTGGTGGTCCTCGATGGGCAATGCCGCTTATATCACATTGTTGGCATTGATAATACAAAACGCCCTCGCGCTTATCCTGGCTTTGGCAGTCGATAAAGACATAAAAGGCGGCAACGCCTACAGGGTCATTTTTTACCTGCCTCCTGTTTTATCTGGTATAGTCGTCGGCCTTATATGGAACTGGATCTACGACGGCAATTACGGGCTTTTGAATTTCTGGCTAAGCAAGATAGGCCTTGCGCACCTTACGAGGGCATGGCTTGCGGAACCCAAGACCGCGCTTACATGCGTCGCTATTATCCATATGTGGAAAGGATTCGGCTGGGGCTTTGTGATCTTATTGGCAGGCTTGCAGAACATACCACGCGAACTTTACGAGGCCGCAAAAGTCGACGGCGCAAGCGGCTGGGATACGTTCATGCGCATTACAATACCTTTGATGGTACCCGTGTTTGTCCTGGTCTCGATCCTTACGATACTTGGCACGATGAACATATACGACCTGATAGTCGCGACGACAGGCGGCGGCCCGGGTTATCACACGGAAGTCCCCATCACCAGGATACTGGCGTCAATGAGGTATACATCAAGGTTCGGCTATGCCTGCGCCCAAGGGTTGGTGTTCGGCGTGGTGCTTTTAATTGTCTCCATGACGCAGATATGGTTTTCAAAGTACCTGAAGCAGGAATAATCGAGGCAAATTTCGCCTGCCCGCTTCGCAGGCGAGCAAAATTTGGGATAATATGAGAGAAGGGACCAGATATAAAATAAAGCGGTTTTTCATGAATTTAGGAGTGCAGATAGTACTTCTTACTGTCGCGGTTTCCTGTATTTTCCCGCTTGTCTGGATGGTTTCCTCAAGCTTTAAAACTCAAGCGACTGTTTTTAAGGACATGTCTTTGATCCCCAAAACGTTTAATTTCAAAAACTACGTGGAGGCCTGGGTCGACGGGCATTTCGGGATTTATTTGTTCAACAGCATTTTTTACACGATAACAGTCGTGCTGGGGATAGTGATAATAGCATCATTGGCAGCTTACGCTTTCGCCAGGCTGCGTTTCCCGGGAAGAAATTTATTCTTCTTTATGTTTTTGGCCAGCATGATGATACCCCTGCCTGGCGCGTTTGTCGCTGTCTATGTCCTAGTCACTAAGCTCGGCATCGCCAATACGAGATTGGGCTATATATTGCCGCAGATAAACGGCGGCCTTGCGATGGGCATATTTTTGATAAAGACATTTTTCGACAAGATGCCCAAGGACCTCGAAGACGCGGGGCGCATAGACGGTTGCACAAAATTCGGGATTTACTGGCACATCGCGCTCCCGCTGGCAAAACCCGCGCTTGCTGTTGTCATCATATTTAACGCGCTTGCGGTGTGGAGCGAGTATTTGTGGGCGATGCTTGTTTTATCGGATAAAAACCTCATGCCTTTGCAAAGAGGTTTGATGGTATTCCAGGGCGCGCACCTGGTGCAGTATCCTGTGCTAATGGCAGGCATAACAATAACGGTAATCCCGATAATTTTCTTATATTTGGTGATGCAGAAGTTCATCATAAAAGGTATCTCGGCTGGAGCGCTTAAAGGATAGTAATTCGTAACTAGTAACCCGTAACTAGTAATTTTATGATTAAAAAATATTTATTTATATCTACAATTATTCTGTTCACTACAAGCCTGCTAATATGCGCAGGCTATCCGCAGGAAACTGCCACTCAAGAAACCCAAGCACAACCCTCCTCAGAAGAAATAGTCCTCAAGGCCTGGGAATTCCTCGGAAAAGGGGAACTTGACAAGGCAATAGAATTGTCTAATAAGTGTATAGAGCTTTACCAGGAAGAGGCGAAGAAACAGCAGGCGTCTTTGACTGCTTTCGCGCCTGTAGGGGTCGAGAGAAAATACCAGGTGTTAAACGACGTTGGCACAGCGTATTTTATAATCGCCGAAGCGTACAAGCGCCAGAAGGTATACGATAAATCGATAGAGAATTACCAGAAAGTGGTAGATGAGTTTAGTTTCGCGCAGTGCTGGTCGCCCAGAGGCTGGTTCTGGAAAATAGCCGAAGACTCAAAGACAAGTATCGAGAATATAAAAGGCCGCGTTGCGCAGAGGGCGGTGCCCTATGTACCCAAAGAAGCCGGGGCTGTTTCAACCGGCGGGTGCGCGAGGGCAAAACAGGAATATAAATTTGTGTTATCCGATGAGGGGACCGAAAAAATCGTAGACTACGCCAAATACGGGACATTTGAAGGCATGGGCACAAACGATTATAAATATAAGATCACAAACAGAAAAGGCCTGTCCGAAGCTGTCGGTGAAGGTATTTACCCGAACAACTCAAGCGTTTATGCTGACCCTGATTACGCGAAATACGAAAAAGAGGGCGCTCTTAAAGGAAGCCAGTGGGAATTTCTGTTTAAGGACGACCTGAAACTTTGCTTTATAAAATGGGCGACTGTGGGCGAGGAGCCTGGCGTCAAACAATACTACACCGCGAACATTTTAGAGCGCGGCGGCCAGATCGAGCATGCGATAAAGGCATATTACGCGGCATTGGTCAATTTCCCAAAATCCGTCGGCTGGACAGTCTGGAAAACACCCTGGTCTGTAGGCCAAAGCGCGCGCGATTGCATAATTTTCCTCACCGAGCAAAATCCGAATCTTGGCATCAAGCTTGTCGATTCATACGTTAAAGTGAAAAACGGCTTTGACAACTCGATTCAAAACGACACATTTTCAATAGACCCCGGCAAACTGGTAAAATGCGCGCCTGGCGAAGTATTGGAAAAAAGAACCGATCCTTTAGCTTTTAAAATCAAAAAAACAGTGGGCGAGGGGAAAGTCCAGCTTGTACAATTCGAGAATAGCCACTGGCAGTTAAGAGTTGACGGCAAGCCATATATGATAAAAGGAATAACTTATTCCCCGACAGTCATAGGAGAAAGCCCTGACGAAGGGACATTGACCGATTGGACTCGCGATGATGTAAATAAAAACGGGATAATCGATGCCCCTTATGAAGCCTGGGTCGACAAGAATAAGAATGAAAAGCAGGATGCCGACGAGCACAACGTGGGCGATTTTCAGATAATGAAGGAAATGGGCGTAAATACCCTGAGGATTTACCACCAGCCGTTTGCCGTCGATAAAAAAGTCTTAAGGGACCTTTACGAAAAATACGGCATAATGGTCATAATGGGCGATTATTTCGGCATGTACGCCATAGGCTCAGGCGCAAGCTGGCACCCGGGCACTGATTACTCGGACCCCGCTCAGAGAGAAAACATGAAACAAAGCGTCAAAAAGATGGTCGAGGAGTTTAAAGACGAGCCCTATGTCCTTATGTGGTTATTGGGAAACGAGAATAATTACGGGGTCGCCAACAACTCCAATAAGATTCCGGAAGTGTATTATTCTTTTGCAAATGAAGTGGCAGTTATGATAAAATCTATAGATAAGAACCATCCCGTAGCGATAGGAAACGGTGATACTTTGTTCCTTGATATTTTCGCCAAAAACGCCCCGGAAGTGGATGTTTTCGGCTGCAACGCTTACAGAGGATTGCACGGTTTCGGAAGAAGTTTCTGGGAAAACATAAAAGATACCTGCGACAAGCCTGTATTTATAACTGAGTATGGCTGTCCCGCCTTTATAACCGATAAAACCTTAGAAGAAGCGGAAGAGACCCAGGCCAAATATTTAAAACTCGCGTGGCACGATATAGACAGAAATTCTGCCGGTATCGGAGTAGGAAACGCAATCGGCGCGGTCTTGTTTGAATGGGTGGATGAGTGGTGGAAGGCATACGAGCCTTTTACCCACGACATAAAAAAGAGTTGGGCAGGACCTTTCCCCGACGGCTGGATGTACGAGGAATGGCTCGGCGTCACAAGCCAGGGAAACGGCGACAACAGCCCGTTTAAAAGGCAACTGCGCAAGGCGTATTTTGTATATAAACAGATGTGGACAAATAAATAATTATAAGGGAGGTGTACCATGAAGAAAGCTTTAGCAATCACAGCACTGGTGGCATTCAGCATGATCTTTGCTGTCAGCCAGGGCTGCAGCAAGCCGGCAGAGGAAGTTTCAAAAGCCCCTGTCGTAAAAGAAAGAGTCGAAGTGGCGCAAGTAGGGGATTATGAGACTTACGAACCCGAAGCAACGCAAGCAAAGACAGGCTTTAAGCCATTTGTGGTCTATAAAGATAAAAGATCGCCTGATAACCATTTTATTCCTTCAGGCTGGATGGGAGATGCTGGCGATATCAAAATGGATGAAGCTAGCATGAAAGAACCGCATTCAGGTTCAGCGTGCATCAAATTCACTTATACAGCGCAAGGCTCAGGCGGACAGAGATGGGCAGGAGTCTATTGGCAAAATCCGGCAAACAACTGGGGAGAAAAAGACGGCGGCTTTGATCTTACCGGCGCGACAAAACTTACGTTTTGGGCAAGAGGAGAAGAAGGCGGAGAAAATATCCAGGAATTCAAGATGGGCGGCATCACAGGCAAGTATTCGGATTCCGACGTAGCCGGCATAGGTCCTGTTGAATTAACGAAACAATGGAAGAAATACACGATAGATCTGACAGGCAAGGACCTTTCTTACGTAAGCGGAGGTTTTTGCTGGTCGACTAACGCCGATGTAAACCCGGGCGGATGCGTATTTTATCTTGACGATATAGTTTACGAATAAAATGTTTTTTAGGAGCAGGCAACTCTTCAAGGGGCTAAGCTTTTTAACAGGCTTAGCCCTTTTTCTAGCCGTCTTCGCGCAGACGCTTCCGCTCTGCGCTTCCTCCTACGCCATGGCTTCGGAGGACAGGTCGCCGGCCGATCCTGTCTCGAGGGTATCTATAAAAGGTGATTGGTTCTATGTAGACGGGGAAAAATTTTTCATAAAAGGCATTGGGTATTCCCCTTATAGGCCAGGCCAGAAGCCGGGCGATGATGTGCCCATCGAGCTTGTAGAGCATGATTTCAAGCTTATAAAGGAAGCAGGTTTTAATACCATAAGGACATGGTCGGTCCTTCCCGGCGATATTTTAGAGCTTTCCAAAAAATACGGCCTTATGGTGATCCAGGGAAGCGACATCAACCTTGACGAAGCGATGTTGAATCCCGAGTACCTTCCCAAATTACTTAACATGGCGCAGGATGAGATAAGACAGGCCGCCATACACGATAATATATTATTGATCTTACTGGCAAACGAGCTTCCGGCAGAAAAAGTATTTATAGCAGGTCCCGATAAGGCTGAAAAGATCTTAAAAGAATTCAAGCAGGCGCTTGATTCAAAAGGCGCTAAGATCCCGGTCTCCATTTCAAACTCCCCGCAATTATATTTTATGGATAACTCTTTCTGGGACGCGGCCTGCTTTAATCTTTACGTTTTTATGCCTGCGGCAGTTTTTGATTCGATAGGCTTCAGGACTTTTATAGAGCTTATTATTAAAAAAGAATCAAAAAATAAACCCCTGATTGTGACTGAATACGGGATTTCTATTTCAAAGAGCCAGCTTGTCAAAAAGCTTGCGACTTCCCAGTACGGGTTCGGCGGCAATACGCCCCAAGAGCAGAAACAGGGGACGCTTTTTATGCTTGATGAAATAGTGCAGGCAGGCGCGACAGGCGCGTGCGCCTTCGAATGGATAGATGAGTGGTGGAAAAATTTTGATACTCCGGATGACTGGCAGGCACATGATGACGAAGCGGAGGAATGGTTCGGCCTTTTGGGGTTTGAAAACGAAAAGCTGGACCCAAAAGGCGTCCCGAGGCCTGTTTATTTCGCTTTAAAAGAATATAACCAGGCTATCATGGTGGAACCGAAAAAAATGAATTCCTACTCGAAAGTCGCGCCGATAGAAATTTACGTCACGGAAAACATAGGATCCGTTGAGTACAGGGTCAACGGCGGCTTTTGGAAAAAGTTAAAAAGGACAAGCCCGCATTGGTTTTGCGGAAAGTTAAAGATCTCGCCCTGGCAGAAAAAAAAGGAGCAACTGATCCAGGTAAGAGCAAAAGAGATATCCGGCGCTGTCCATACAAGAGAAGCAAGAATATGGACCTATGGTAAAAAAGTCTTGCTTAAAGACCCGGTTAGTATTAAAATCTCCACTAATAAAGATAAATACGCTCGTTGGGAATCTATAAAGATCAAAGTGGAAGTAAAGGACGCAAGTGGCGTGCCTTTAAAAGACGTAACCGTTGATTACGCGATATTTGAACCGGCGACATGGATCCAATCCCAAGTATCAAAAGCCACGGATAAGAACGGACAGGTCATTATAAAATACGCGACATCAAGGCCCGGCGCTTTAGCAATATCAGCCGGCATGTCATATAAGAAGGATAATTATATTAGAAGATTCGGGGACTTGATCACGATCAAAGTCCAATGAAGCCCATCCGCCAAAGTAATGTGGCGGATGAAGGCTGAATTTGCCCCGCTGCTTTCTTGCGAAAGCAAGAAGCGGGGTCAATTCGCAGACGGCTTCGCCTACAATTTATGTCGTCCTGGGGGACTCCATAAATTGTCTGCTTATTAAAGGAGGCCATATGAGACAGAGGTTTTTTTGCATATTCGGAATTAGTTTTCTGATTTTGTCGCTTTCTTGTGTTTTGGCTTTTGCCCAGGGCACAACGCAGGAAAACGTAAAGGCAGGTGAGTTTTACGCCAAGGAAGGCGCGCAATATCTCGAGCAGGACAATATGGAAAAGGCGGAGTTTTCTTATAAACTGGCAGTCATGTTTGATCCCAATAACAAGCAAGCCAAAGAGACCTTGAGCAAAATTGAAGCTGCGAAACCCAAAGTCGTCAGGGCCCCTGTCATAAAAGAAGTTCAAGCTGAAGAAGAGCCGGAATTTGTCCAGACAAGAAAAGAAGCCCAAGAAGAGGCACAGCCGAAGAAAGGCGTTCCAAAGAAATCCCAAGCCGAAGAAGAAGGTGAACAAAAACTGATGCCTGTCGGGCAGTTCGTAAAAAATATAAATGAAAAAATAAAACCCTGGCAGATAAGCGGTGAATACAGGGTAAGCGCCGCGGTACAAGACGGTGATTTTGAATGGAACAAATCAAACTTTGATTTATGGGAAAGAAACTGGCGTATGCTTTACGGGGAGAATAAGGAAAACACCTATGACCCCGGCGTTTTTGACAGGTTACGCGTCAATGTTGACAGGGTCCAGGATACAGGCTGGGGCATGCACTCCAACATCACGGTCGATCCCTGGAGCTATGTGGGGAAATCAAAGAAAGTCACTGTGGTCGGAGCGTGGGGCGACCCGGTCGATATACAGTTAAAATGGTGGTCTAACACAGGAAAGACAATAGGGGAGAGCTTATATACACGCAGTTTAGGCGACAGGCTCGTCCTGCCTGAACTAAACGTGAAAGACGGCAAGACCGCGGCTTTTTCCAAGACAAGCATATGGGGCGACGAATTCAATATACCTGAAATAGAAATAGAAAAGACATTTATGCCATTAAGGGAATTATGGGTCGATTATAACCAGGAAGACTTTAAATTCAGGGTCTTTCCTATAGCGTACCAGGACCAGGCATATACTTCGGATGACCCGCTTGAATTATCCAACCACCATATATATTGGGAGCCAAGCCCGTGGCTTGACCAGTGGGTCCCGGGAATAAACAATAAAGGCGCCTCGCCGACTGATTTTACGCAGGGCCGCTGGTCCTATGACCTGGCTTATTATACCAGGGACGGAGACGGGACAAGGCTCAATTCTTTAAGAGGCGCTTCGGTGGATTTTAAACCTTTCGAAACTACTGAAGTAAACGCGACTATCGCTTCTCCTAAAAGCCTGTGGCAGGGTTACGATTCGTTCGACAGCTTACCTGGAGCGATCAGGGTAAAACAAGGGTTGACTGATTATATAAAAGTCGGCGGTATTTACACTTTCAGGCACGGGTTTACACCCAAGACGCAAAATGATTCTCAAAACCATGTTTTTGGAGCGGACTTAGACTATGAATTCTTCCCGGAAGTGCACCTGAAAACTGAAATCGCGACTTCCATGAGCAAGCAGGACATGACCACGGATTTCGAAACAAAAAAGCGCGGCAACGTGTACCAGGCGTCTATCAAGAAAGACATCATAAGGAACAGGGAAGGCGGATTGGACAAAGGCGTGTATGGCGGAGAATTGACATTGACCCGCATGGAAGATGATTTTGATCCGGGCCTTGCCAATTACAGGTTTACGCGTAGCGACGCTTTTTGGGGCAGGCATATCTTTTTTGACAATCCCAATCCCAAGAAAAGCGTGATAAGGCAGGAATTTTATGAAGGGCTTTACAAGCCAAGCCTTACTTATTTTGACATGCTGCCTACAAAGATCGGTACAGGTATTGATACAGGCAGGGATGTCGTCAGGTTTAACGCTGAATTTAGCCCGACAGATAACCTGGAAATGTTGTTCGACGTGAGAAATGTGCACAATACAAACGGCAAATACATAGAGACAGTGGCAAGAAATGAAAACACGATCACTATCACGCCCAAGTTGACCGCGAAAACGATTCTTATGTATACCGACCTTCCAAAGACGCACGCCGGCGTAGACCCGTTTTTAGTCGACTCGGCGACAGATTTGCCCTATCTTAACGCGTCCATGGAAAACGGCAAGGACCCTTCTTTGGGCACGGCGTCTTTGGGCCTGCAGTATGACGCCACAAAGTGGCTTACGCTTGTGGGTATTTACGAATATACAAATGACCGAGAAATGGCGACAGGCAGCTATCCCAGGGGATTGTTCAGCGAGTTCACGTCTACGACAAGTCCTTACGAAAATTTCATCTTAAGGTCCCCGCGGTTATTTCTTTACGACCAGGGTTTCTTCGCTAACCCGTCTTATAATTATTTCAATATAGTAAGGCTCAAGGCGTATCTTATGCCGACTGACAAGCTGGACATCAAGCTGGAATACACATTTAATGACAATAAATTCGCCGGCGGTATTGATGACAATATAAACCACGCAAGCATCACGATCGATTATGACGCGACAAAGAATCTTTCCGTTGGCGGCGGTTATATCTATTCCAGGAGCGTCGACCTTGGCCAGTTAGCTGGCGAGACGGTCTCGTCGGTCAATGACCATCATGACTTTTTTGCCGAGCTCAGGTATAAGCTCAGAGAGACCGGGCGCCTCTTGTGCCAATACGGCGTCTCGACAAGAATCACTCCTGACACGCTGGTTTCGTCAAGCCCTTATGGCGGGTTCCAGCCGACTTTGGACACGGCGCATATAGTCAAGGTATTGTATACCGAGAAGTTTTAAGCTAGAAGGACTTCGATCTTTACCGCGGAGTTTTTAGCAAGTCCCAAGAGGTGAGAGCGCTCGATCAGGACTTCTGTTTTTGAACGTATCTGCGTGGTAGGAACTTTTCCGTTTACAAGTATTTTTTCTATCCTGTATTTTCCCCAGTCAAGTCTCTTTGGGTTATTGTAAATAAGCTCTATCCTTTTTCCCGCGAAGTTCGCGTGCGCCTTGATTGTTTTTGAACCTTCAAAATAGTTCTTGGTAAGTTTAGGCGAGATCAAAAGATTGCCGCATTCCCCGCGAAGCCCGAATACAAAAGAGACCATAGTTTTTACAAGCCAGCTTGCCGTGCCTGTAAGATAATTGTACAATCCGCGGCCTTCTAAATTGAAATATTCAGGGATGCCGGGATAGATCTTGCTTGTGTTTGAGTTTACCGCCATTTTGTAAAGGGCGTACAGCACGTCGTTTCCTTCTTTGGCAAAACCCCTGCGGTAAAGACCGTTGGCGTAGATCGTGTTCATGTGGCAGAATATCGCGCCGTTTTCTTTTTCACCGTATGAAAAAGCAAACGCCCTTCCCAGGTCCATCTGCGGCGTTTGGTAATTTGTATTAAGGTGTATCCCGCCGAATTCTTTATCTTTTAAATATTTATTCACAGCCTGCGCTATTTTTCCGACTTGCTCATCCGTGGCGATATCGTTCATCACGGCCATCGCCTGGGAGGGGAGCATCATCCTTACATTGTTTTTAAAGATCCCTTCAGCGCGCTTTGAGTTGTTGTCGTAGTAGCCGTTATAGAATCCTGATTTTTTATTTATATTTATCCATTCTGTTTTTCTTACGTGGTCTTGTATCCATGCGGCTTTTCTTTCCAGGTCCTTTACCAGATCGTCTATATTGATATTTACTTTCCTGCCGCTTATCTTGTATTTTACTGACGCAAGGTATTTGTTAAGAATCTTTTGTTTTTGGCTTGCGCTGTCGTAGCTTGGCTTTTTAGCAGGCGGGTCAAGAAAGACAAGCAACTCGCGCGCTATAGAAATTTCATCTATTTTCTTGCGCGATTTAAGCTCTCTTAAGGCATCCGCTATTTTTTGCAGGTTGGCGCCGTAGTAGCAGGTGAACGCGACGCTTTCGCCGCGCTCGTTCGCCATATCAAGGCCGTCGTTCCAGTCGGCGGTTTCAAGCTTTATGTTATTATGTTTTCCGACATTAAAGAATTGTACAAGGTGCTGGACCAGGATACGCTCGAGTATCGAGCCTTTGTAGATCTTGCCGTTTGTTGTTTTTAACTGTTTTCCTGTTTTTTCATTCCAGTTGTAATCGATCGCATGCGCCCTGCATAATTGCGGGTCCCTGAAATACGTGCCTTCTTCCATAAGTATGCCGAAGTCGCCTGTCTGGTGCATGTAATATTCAAGCGTAAAGAAAGGCCACACGCCGTGGTCCATCCAGACGCGGGTTATTTTGTTCCTATCGGCTATAAAATCCCCGTTTTTGGTGATTATGGTTGCGTTTGTCCCGTCGATGCGCACGCCGTTAAAATTATGCAGAAGCATTTTGCGCGTCGATTCCGGGTGGGTCAAAATAAGCGCCAGGCAGTCCTGCCACAGGTCGCGCCAGCCCCTTCCGCCGCGGCCATAATCAAAATCAGGCAAAAAACCGCAGCCGAATATTTTGCGAAGCGTCGGCTGCAGCGTTATCCAGCGCATCCAGTTGTCGAAGTTATTGTTTTTGGTGTCAAAACAAACGCCGTCAGTTATGTTTTTCCAGAATTTTTTGGTCTCTTTAAGCGCGTTTTGTATTTTCTGCGTTGAATTAAACAGCGCAAATGCCTTATTTATCTCGTTTTCATCATCGGCAATACCCAAAAGAAGGATAAAGCTAGCGGCCTGTCCTGGTTTAAGCGTTTTATCAGCAAAGCGCACCCCGCCGAGAGCTTCTTTTCCTTGTATAGAGTAGTCAAACTTTGTATGAGAGGGGAGATTCTTTATTATCGCTTCGGGGTTCTCAAGGTTTCCGCCTTCGCCTATAAAATGCTGGATTGTCGGGAAAAAGCCTTTAGGTGAAGCGCCGTTTTTTTCACATCCGAACACATAGTAGGAAGAGGTGTTTAAATTATGGCCGCGCTCATCAAATGACATCACAGGGTTTACCACTATGCCGTGCTTTTTGATAAATATCCTGTGCAGTAAAGAGGTGACATGGTGGTGGTCGCGTATATTGTCCGCGGAACGCGCGTACATAGGGATCGCCGCTGTCGGAGTGATTTTCATTGTTTTATTTGTGATATTTGTTATCTCGACAAACATTATCTCGGCGCGGGCGTTTTTCGCGGGGACAAAATTCGTGATCTCGGCTTTTAAACCGGCTTGTCTGTTTTCCTTGGTAAGTTTGTGCCAAAGAGGGCCGGCCTGGATCTGGACTTTATCTTTTTCTGTATAAGGGCCGGCGCATGGCCATGCCGGTTTTCCTTTAATATATACCCAGAATTGCCTGTTTGAGCGCGTGTTGTGGATATCCTCGACGCTTATCGGAAGCGTAAGGAAATTATTAAGCCCTGTTTTTATGTCACCGTTTAGGTTGGGCGTGATGGATGACATGAGGCCCGCTTCATTGCAGAGAGGGAAGTATAGGCGGCTTATCTTATGCGGGTTTTCCGCTACAAAACTGCCCTCATTATCTATAAATCTCCAGAACCCCTTTTCCATAGTAAGGTCAATATTAACACATCAATGAATTAAAAACAAGAGGGAGGTGTAAAGAATCGCTGCGGCTTAATCTTCGCAGGGACTTTGATTTGTTCTTTGTCGGCTTTGCCTCGCGGGGACGCTTGTTTGCCCCAGCGTGGCAAACTGCGCTCCGCTTTTCTGCGCGCTCTCGCTACATCAAGTTTCAGGCGAACCATGCCCGCTTGCAGAAAAGAGGCCCCGCTCAGCAAACCGACACGAACAAATCTGGCTTACTCAAAACAAGCCGCATCAAATCTTTAATTGTAAACTATATAAGCATTATTCAGTTGACAATGGATAATGGGCTTGCTATAAAACTAGCATGCAAAAGATGTTTTCATGGATAATGATGGCAGTTTTGGTGCTTTCTTGTGCGGGGAGCGGCTATGCCCAAGAGGAAGCGTTTGAGCTTGAGCCGATTGTGGTTTCTGCCGCGAAATTCCCGACGCCAGGCAAGAAAAATCCGCGCCAGGTAGACATACTTGACTCGCAGGAGATCGAGCCGTTTGCCGTCAACAATATAAATGACGTATTAAAAATATCTCCGATCGATATTCAGTCCAGAGGCGGGGCTGATACCCAGGCAGATATTTCAATAAGGGGCTCGAGTTTTGAGCAGGTATTAGTCCTTGTCAATGGGCTCAGGGTTTCCGATCCCCAAACAGGGCACTACGATTTAGATATTCCCGTCCCTTTAAATGAGATCGAAAGAGTCGAAATCCTTCACGGCCCGGCATCCACTTTATACGGCGCTGATGCCTTCGGCGGTGTAATAAATATTATAACTAAAAAACCGAAGAAATTTGGCGTTTTCGCCAAGGGTTCTTACGGCCAGTACAACACATCTTCCCTGGAAGGGAAGCTTTCTTACAATTTTAAAAATACGGCGATAAGCCACTCGATCCAGAAAGAAAAATCAAACGGCCAAAGATATGACACCGATTACGATGTCTTGACATTTTTCTCAAACGCCGATTTTGAGCTTCCCTTTATGGACCTTAACGCGCTATTCGGCTACCAGGACAAGGAATACGGCGCGTTCGATTTTTACTCGCCAGGCAGGAATTTCCCGTCAAGAGAATGGATAAATACAAAATTAGTCCAAGTAAAAGGGGAGACTAAGAATGAGACAATCAAATTTGAACCGAAACTGTTTTTCAGGCGCCACGACGATAAATTCTCGCTGGACCAAAACCGGCCGAACTTTAATTTAAATTACCACACTACTTACATATATGGCGGTGAATTAGCCTCAAAAATAAAATTGCATGAAAATAATTCCCTGGCAGCGGCAACGGAATATTCAGTTGAAAAAATAAAAAGCACAAATATAGGAAAGCACAGTTTCGAAAAATACGCTGTGCTTTTGGAAGATACGCTGGATATCGGTAAATTATCCGCGACAATAGGCGCAAGGCTTGACCACCATTCAAAATTCGGGTATTTTTTATCCCCTTCCTTAAATACGGCGATTTTGGTTTCTGAAATGTTTAAAATACGCGGCGGGATAAGCCGCTGTTTCAGGGCACCTTCATTTACAGAGCTTTACTATAATGATGCCGCGAATAAAGGAAACCCGGACTTAATGCCTGAGAAGGCTCTTTCGTACGAGGCGGGGTTTGACATATATCCAAAAAACAATTTACAACTTGGTGGCACAGTTTTTCTGCGCGATGAAAAAAATTCTATCGATTGGGTAAAATACTCAAAAACAGACATAAAATGGCAGGTAACCAATATCGGCAAAATGAAAACCTACGGTATAGAAGCCTATTTAAAACAGGACCTCTGGAAAGACGCTAAAATATCCTTATTTTATACTTATTTGGGGCATTTATTTGATAAGGACCAAGGTTATATTTCTAAATATAAATTAAGAGCCCCAACGCACCAGGTAAATCTCAATTTTATACAGCAATTGCCGTTTCAGATCACCGCGACTTTCAGCGCGACTTACAAGAAAAGGCCAAGCGAGCGGGACTACACGATACTCGACGCGAAGATCTCCAAGAATATCGATAATTTCGAGATATTTTTTGAAGTCAACAATATCGGCAATTCGAAATATTACGATATCCTGGGCGTCCCCGGCCTGCGCCGCCTCTTTAAAGCCGGCTGCTCGGTAAAATTCTAGGGGACACTTGCAATCGGAAAATCGGGGACAGGTTCCCTCACAACTTTGTACCAGGTACAGCTTTGGGTTTGTACCTGGTACAAGGTTCGAAATTGACAAACACTACGAAGTTGTGCTACGATGAAATGGGCAATTGGTCCGATTATTTTTTATAACACAAAAAAGGGGGGGGCATGAAAAGTAAAATAATTTTATCGCTTCTGTTTTTTGTATGCTTGTGTTTTGTTTGTACCAATGCGTTTTGCCAGACGCCGACATCGGAAACGGTAACTATCACTACTTATTATCCGGCTCCTTACGGTGAATACCGCGAGTTAGCCCTTACGCCGTCGGATGACTTTACTCCAGGCGCAAGCTGCAGCAAGGAAGGCGCTATGTATTATGATAATTCAGAGCATCAGATGTTTGTCTGTTCCGGGAAAAGCGGCAGCAATATATGGGAGCCAGTAGGTTTAAGTTCTTTGCATATTGAATCAGGGCATGGCGTTATTCCTAATGTTTGCACTGCAGCAATAAGTGGCGTAAGTTGCACCGTTCCTTGGAGTATAAATATTACATTTTCAAAGCCTTTTTATAATATTCCTCATGTCCTTGTTGCTCCTCAGCATGTTACGGAAGATCTTAGTACCGGTTATGCCACTGATGCGGTCTATGCTGCGGCTTCAAATATTACAAAAACGGGATTTACACTATCAGTTGGCGGTTCTCCAGTATCTGTCTTCCCCTCGTCCATCTCGGACAATTGGACAAAATCGAGCGCAAGCTGGATTGCCATAGGTTATTAAAAAGGAAAAACAAATGAATAGTTTTAGTAAAGTTTTAAACAGGGAACTTATAACTGACAAAAGAACTTGCGCGTTGATAGGGATCGCAAGCTTCAGCATCGCCACGGCGTTAAGCGCGTACGCGAAAGCATATCTTCCGTTTACGCCTGTACCGGTCACTTTGCAGACATTTTTCGTGCTTTTATCAGGCGCTGTTTTGGGAAGAAAATCAGGCAGCATAAGCCAGGCAGTCTATATTTTATTCGGCTCGATCGGCTTGCCTGTTTTCGCGGGCGGAACCTACGGTCTAAGCTACCTTTTCGGGCCCACAGGCGGGTATTTATTCGGGTTTGTGCTCGCGTCTTATTTTATCGGAAGCGTTTTAAAAGGCTCGCCGAAAAACTTAGCGTTTATCGCTTTTTCAATGACTCTCGGCGCGTCTATATATTTTATATCCGGTATGGCGTGGCTTTCAGTCTTCATGAAAATATCCTTACTAAAAGCGTTCTATCTTGGAGTCCTGCCGTTTGTTTTCGGCGACACCTTAAAAGTCGCGGCAGCATCTTTGTTATACTATAAATTCCAGAACAGAATCTCGCGGATATTTTAAAAATAGGCCTTGCTAGATGCAGGAGAACATCTCATTTTTAGTCGCTTTTTTAGCGGGAGCGGCGTCTTTTTTCTCGCCCTGTATTTTGCCGCTAGTACCTTCGTATATTTCTTATATTACGGGCATCTCGTTTGAGGACCTGACCGCCAGTAATAAACAGACCCGGCTTGCGGTAGCGAAACATTCTATTTTATTTATCATCGGTTTTTCCATTATCTTTATTTCATTCGGCGTGATCACCGCTTATTTCGGCTCTTCCTTGATGTTGTACAGAAGCGCCATAAGAAAAGCCGGCGCAGTCATTATAATCCTTTTCGGCCTTCATCTCACAGGTATTTTAAGGATAAAAGCCCTTGAGAAAGAAAAAAAACTTAAGCTAAAAAGTAAGCCGCTAGGGTATCTTGGTTCTGTTTTTACAGGGATGGTCTTCGCGGCAGGGTGGGCGCCATGCGTCGGGCCGATACTTTCCTCGATATTGCTTTACGCCGTGACGGAAAAAATCTATACGGCGGTATTGCTTTTGTCTTTTTATTCTTTGGGCCTGGGCCTGCCGCTTTTTATCGTGGGAGTGGCGTTTGACAATTTTATTTTGGTATTTAATAAAATAAAGAATTTCACGAAATACGTTTCTGTAATAAGCGGGGTACTTTTAATAATTGTGGGGATCTTGTTATTTACGAATTATTTCAGGGTCTTGGAAGATTTGTTGATGGCGATGTTTGAGGTCAGGCGATGATAAGGTTAGGCAGGGAAACTTTAAACGATTTTGAAAAAGCAGGCTCCAAAGAATGGCTTGTGACAAACGGCATAGGCGGCTATGCCTCCACCACTGTCATTGGCGCCAATACGCGCAAATACCACGGAATGCTTGTCGCTTCACTCGAGCCGCCGCTTGCCAGGATGAACCTTGTCTCAAAATTGGAAGAGTCTGTTCTTATCCAGAAACAGCGCTACGACCTATCTTGCAGCCAGTACCCTGGCGTAGTCCATCCTGAGGGGTTCAAATACCTTGAAAGCTTTGAGCAGGATTCCGCGGTTAAATTCATCTACAAAATCGACGACGCGACACTGGAAAAATCAGTATTCATGGTCTACGGCGAAAATAGCACTGTGGTCATATACAGGCTTGTTTCGTCAGGAGACACGCCTGTCGTCTTGTTAGTAAGGCCGCTTATCGCGGCGAGAGACTTCCACTGGGTGTCGTACGAAAATGAGTTCTTTAATAAAAAAATCGACACGCTTGAAGGCTGCGTGAAATTAAAACCATACGACGCGTCACCCGAGATATTTTTATGCCACAACGCCGAATCATTTGAACAGCAGGGTTATTGGTACAGGAATTTTGAGTACAAGAAAGAATACAAAAGAGGCCTTGAAAGCTACGAAGATCTTTACAGCCCGGGCCATTTTGTCTACATCCTGCGGCCCGGCGAGACATGCAGCCTTATCATGTCGACAGAGCAAAAAAATGCGAAACATGCTCATGAACTTGAAGCAGACTTCATCCGGAGGCACGATTCCCTGGCTTCTGTGTTTAAAAATGAATCGGATGACATGTTTTTAAATTTGGCAAAGACCGGCGATTCATTTTTAGTAAAAAGAAACATGCCTGAGTCCACCATATTGGCAGGATACCACTGGTTCACGGATTGGGGCAGGGACGCGCTGATTTCTTTGCCCGGGCTTTGCCTTGTCCCGGGAAGATACGATGCCGCGCGCAACGTGCTTGTCAATTTCGCAAGATACTGCAGGGAAGGCCTGATACCGTGCATGTTTACCGAGCACGGCGACATGGTCGATTACTCAAGCGCCGACACTTCGCTTTGGTATTTTTACGCTGTCGGAAAATACATCGACTACACGCAGGACAGGGATTTTGTGAAAAAATATTTGTTTAACACCCTGTCCGAGATAATGGATTATTACATAAGAGGCACTTACTACGGCATAAAGCTTGATAGCGACGGGCTCATTAATTTTGACGAAAACACGCTGCCTCTTACATGGATGAACGCCAGGGTCAAAGACGAAATAGTCACCCACAGGTTCGGCAAAGTGGTCGAAGTAAACGCCCTCTGGTACAACGCCTTAAAAGTCATGCAGGACCTGATAGGGGACCTTGATAAAAAATTAGAGCGTGAATACGAAAACCTCTCAGAAGCGGCGGCGACTAATTTCAACGAGCTGTTCTGGAACAAGCAGAACAATTTTGTTTACGATTGGATCCGCGATAAAAAAGCAAACGCTTCTCTAAGGCCAAACCAGATATTAGCGATGAGCCTGCCGTATCCTGTTTTGCAGAAGAAAAAAGCCATGCAGGCGTTGGAAATAATAAAAAGCGAGCTTCTCACGCCTTACGGCTTAAGGACGCTCTCGCCCAAGGATAAATCGTATCAACCCAAATATGAAGGCGGCCAATACGAAAGGGACAAAGCGTGCCACCAGGGTCCCGCCAGGCCCTGGCTCTTGGCGCAATATATAACCGCTTGCGTAAAAACTTACGGCAGGACAAAAAATACTATTGAAGAAGCGAAGAATCTGGTAAACTCTTTTAGGCCGCATCTTTTAGAAAAAGGCGTAGGCACTATTTCAGAGATGTTCAACGCGGATGAGCCGTTTGAGCCAAAAGGGTGCATATCATCGGCAATGAATGTGGCGGAAATCCTGCGCGTATTCGCCGAAGATATACAAGGCCGCAAACCCATAGAGATGCCAAAAAACGCAAAGCAGAAAGTATAAATAATGGAAAAAAGGGACCTGGAAAGGCTTTTCAAGCCGCGCTCGATAGCTGTGATCGGCGCGTCGAGAAAAAAAGGAAAAGTAGGACATGATGTCTTAAAGAACCTTCTGAGTTCGGGGTTTAAAGGAAAGATCTATCCCATCAACCCGGCAGTCCATAAAATATTCGACCTGCCTGTCTATAAAAGCGTTGAGGACATAAAAGGAAAAGTCGACCTGGCGATATTCGCGATACCAAGCCGCGCGGTCCCGGCTGCCCTTGAAAGCTGCGGCAGGAAGGGTATTAATTCGGCGATAGTAATAAGCGCTGGTTTTAAAGAAAGCGGGCCTGAAGGCGCAAAGCTTGAGCTGGAGCTCGCGGAGATAATAAAGAAATACAAGATGAACGTGCTGGGCCCCAACTGCCTTGGCCTTATCAACACGTTCCACTCCATGAACGCTTCCTTCGCAGTCGAAATACCCCGCCCGGGGAATATCGCGTTTTTCTCGCAATCAGGCGCGCTTGGCACCGCTATACTTGACTGGGCGGTAAAAGAATCAATAGGATTTTCAAAATTTGTAAGCTTCGGCAATAAAGTCGATATAAACGAAGTAGACCTATTGGAAGCGCTTGAGGACGACCCAGACACAAAAGTAATTTTAGGCTATATAGAGGATGTGAAAAACGGCGTAAAGTTTTTGGAGACCGCCAAAAGGATAGCCCTTAAAAAACCTATTATAATAACAAAATCAGGCGGCACGAAATCAGGCGCGAGGGCAGCCTCAAGCCACACGGGAAGCCTTGCGGGTTCAGATAAATCTTTTGACGCCTGTTTCAAGCAAAGCGGTGTGATAAGGGCAAAAAGCATTGAGGATCTTTTTGATTTCGCGAGAGCCTTTTCGTACCAGCCATTGCCTGCAGGCAACAATATAGTTGTTTTGACAAACGCGGGCGGCCCAGGCATCATGGCGGCAGACGCGGTTGACAATTCAAAAGCGCTGACACTTTCTTCTGTCTCAAAAGAGGCTGCTGAAAATTTAAGAAAATGCCTCCCGCCAGGCGCAAGCGTCTACAACCCTGTCGACATACTGGGCGATGCCGGAGAAGAAAGGTACGAAGACGCCATCAATATACTCCTTAAGGAAAAAAATGTCGACGGCATCATAACGATATTGACGCCGCAGGCGATGAGCGAAATAAAAGAGACAGCCAAAGTTTTAGGCAAGGCAAAAAAATATAAAAAGCCGATATTCTCGTGTTTTATGGGCGGCAAAGTCATCGAGCACGGCATAAAAGTGTTAAGGGAAGAGAGGATCCCAAACTACTCGTTCCCCGAGCGCGCAGTTGCGGCATTTTCCGCGATGATAAATTACAAGAACCGCCTGTCGATGCCTGAGGAAAAACCTGTTTCCTATAAAGTCGATAAGGAAAAAGTAAAGAAAATTTTCCAGGAAGCGAAAGACAAAAAATACAACACCCTTCCGGAATATTTGGCAAGGGATGTCCTGTCGGTTTATGGCTTCAAACTTCCAAAAAGCTATTTAGCCGCGACAGCCGAAGAAGCAATGGCGAAAGCAAAAGAACTCGGCTTTCCGGTTGTCATGAAAATAGCCTCTCCTGATGTCATACACAAGTCAGACGTAGGCGGGGTAAAAGTCGGCTTAAAAGACGAAACAGCGGTTGAGCAGGCATTTTATGAAATGACCCAGAAGACAAAGACCATAATGCCCAAGGCGCATATTTTAGGAGTCATGGTGCAGGAAATGATCATGCAGGGAAAAGAAGTGATCCTTGGCATGGCAAAAGACATGCAGTTCGGTCCGCTTATCATGTTCGGTTTGGGCGGCGTGTATGTCGAAGTGCTAAAAGATGTTTCATTCAGGATCGCCCCCCTTAACCCGACAGACGCCTCAAGCATGATAAAGGAAATAAATTCTTACAGCCTGTTGATAGGCGTGAGGGGCGAAGATCCCGTCGATATCGAGGCGGTAAAAGACGGCTTGCTAAGATTATCGCAGTTAGTCACTGATTTTCCGGAAATAATCGAGCTTGATATAAACCCGATGAAGGTCATGCCGATATCAAAGGGCGGGTCATTTGCCGTTGATGTCAGAATAACTTTGGAGGCCTAATATGAAATCTATATTCGTTGCGTCATCTTCGCCATACGCGGGCAAGAACCTTGTTTGCCTGGGCTTGGCGAAAAAATTCCAGAAAGACGGCATGCGCGTCGGGTATTTCAAGCCTATCGGCACATACCCGGTAGTCATAGAGGGCGTTTTGACTGACGAGGATGTCCTTTTCTATAAAAAGGCGCTTGAACTTAAAGATTCGCTGGAAGATATTTCGCCTGTCATTTTAACGCAAAATCTGATAGACGAGGCGTTTAACGGGAAACCTTCCAGATTCGACGGCAAGATAAAACAGGCTTACAATAAGATCTGCAAGGATAAAGACGTGGTCCTTGTGATGGGCATGGGAAACCTCTCAAGCGGAAGCTTCCTGGGATTTTCGGAGAAAGAATTGATAGAGAAATTAAACTCGAAAGTGATATTCGTCGATTCTTTAAAAGAAAACGTAAACGACACCTGCGATTCTTTCCTGCAGGCAAAACAGATCTTGAAGGACAGGCTAGTCGGGGTCATATTCAACAGGGTCGCGCCGAAAAAGGTGGAATACCTGGAAAAGAAAGTCATACCGTTTTTGAAAAAGAAAAAGATCGACGTGTTGGGAAATATCATTGAAGACCCTGTATTGGGCGCGGTGACAGTGAAGGAATTAAAAGAGGCATTAAACGGCAAGATCCTCTGCTGCATGGAAAAGCAGGACGACATGGTCGAGCATTTTATGATAGGCGCGATGAACGCCGACGCGGCTTTAAGGTTTTTTAAAAGGGTCACAAACAAGGCGGTAATAACAGGCGGCGACCGCTCCGACATACAGCTTGCGGCTTTGAGCACGTCGACAAAGTGCCTTATTTTGACAGGCGACATGTACCCCGAAGACATGATAGTCTCAAAGGCGCAGGAGCAGGGCGTGCCGATAATGGTCGTGCCGTCGGATACTTTAACGACAGTCGACAGGTTTGAATCGCTCCTGGGGCATTTGAGCCTTCGCAATGAAAGCAAGATACCCAAGGCTGCGGAGGCTGTTGAGAAGAGCATAGATTTTTCAGCTATCAGAAAAAGTGTGGGTCTTAAAAAGGAAAAATAGGGCTTTAAACGGTTAGCGGTTTGCGCGAACCGCTAACCGAAAACCGCATACCGTATGTATTGGATTGTTACATGAAGAAAAAAGTAGTAGTAGCCATGTCAGGCGGCGTAGATTCATCGTGCGCCGCCGCAATACTTTTAGCGCAAGGATACGACGTCATCGGGATGACGCTTAAGCTTTGGTCTGCCAAGGACTGCGGCAAAACCAAAGACAAAAGTTGCTGCTCGCTAAACGACGCGGAGGACGCCAGAAAAGTCGCCGGCAAACTTGGCATACCTTTTTACGTCATGGATTGCCACAAGGAATTTTCCGAGAAGGTGATAGATTATTTCTGCGACGAGTATTTAAACGCAAGGACCCCAAACCCCTGCATCGTCTGCAACAACGAGATAAAATTCGGTTTTCTTTTTGATAAGGCAAGGGCGCTTGGCGGCGATTATGTCGCGACCGGCCATTACGCCAAGGTGGAATACGACAAGTCAAACAACAGGTTTTTGCTGAAACGTTCGGTAGACAAAAATAAGGACCAGAGCTATGTCTTGTTCGGCCTTACGCAGGATAAGCTTTCGAGGATACTTTTCCCCATGGGGGAATACACGAAAGACAGGGTTCGCCAGACAGCCAAGTGGTTCGAGCTTTCGGTCGCCGATAAAAAAGAAAGCCAGGAGATCTGTTTTGTGGACCAGGATAAATACGGCGAATTTTTAAAAGAAAGGTTAGGCGACAAGATAAAGCCCGGCAAAATAGTAAATAAAGACGGCAAGGTCCTGGGGTCGCACAAGGGAGTGTGTTTTTACACGATAGGCCAGCGCAAAGGCATGGGCATCGCCGACAAGCACCCTTTGTATGTAGTGGAAATCGACAAGAAGGAAAATAAGATCATCGTCGGGACGGCGCAGGATTTAAAGAAGAAAAAATTTAAAGTAAAAGATTTAAACTGGATAGCAGGCGAGGAGCCTAAGTCGCCTTTTAGCGCGGAGACAAAAATAAGGTACAACCATCCTGCCGCGCCCGCGGAAATAGAGTTGTTAAAAAACAATGAGGCGCAGGTAGAGTTTGACCAGGCCCAGCAGGCGGTGACTCCCGGCCAGGCGGCGGTGTTTTATAAAAATGACACGGTTTTAGGCGGAGGTTGGATTGAGTAGAAATTTGTTCTTTGTCGGCTTTGTCTCGCAGGGACGCTTGTTTGCCCCACCGTGGCAAACTGCGCTCCGTTGTCCTGCTCGCTCCCCGTCTTTGCTTAAGATGCTTTCGCTCTTAAGCTACGCCGGGTCCGTGGCCGCTCGCAGGCCAAAGGCCCCGCTCAACAAACCCGACACGAACAAATTTTAAGGTGATGTAGTGGAAGAAAAAAATAAATTAAAAAAATTAAAGAATATTTTGAGTAAAATGAAACGTGTGCTCATCGCCTATTCAGGCGGGTGCGATAGCACGTTTTTGTTAAAAGTCGTTTTGGATGTTTTGGGGAAAGAAAATGTTTTGGCTGTCACGGCGCGCTCTGAAACTTATCCGAAGTCAGAATTAACCCAGGCAAAAAAAACCGCTAAAAATTTAAGGGCAAAAATATTATTTATAAATACAGATGAATTAAAAAATAAAAATTTTAAAAATAATCCCGCCAACAGGTGCTATTTCTGCAAGAAGGAGCTTTTTAATAAACTAAAAAAAATCGCGAAAAGTAAAAATATCGATTTTATTTTAGACGGGACAAACACCGACGATAAATTTGATTACAGGCCTGGCTATAAAGCGGTCATAGAAGCAGGCGCCAAAAGTCCGTTAAAGGAAGCTGGTCTTTCTAAAAAAGATATAAGAAAAATATCGAAAAAAATGGATCTGCCCACATGGGATAAGCCGGCGGCAGCGTGCCTCGCGTCCCGCTTGCCTTATAATAAAAAAATCACAAAAGAAAAACTCATCGCAGTTGAAAAAGCGGAGGATTATTTAAGGAGCCTTGGTTTTAGCCATGTAAGGGTAAGGCACCATGATGACGTCGCGCGCATAGAATGCTCAAGCGGCGGCATTGAAAAATTGCTGAACAGCAAAATAAGAAAAAAAGTTGTTGATAAGTTTAAGGAAATAGGGTTTAAATATATAGCCGGTGATTTACAGGGGTATCGCACAGGAAGCCTAAATGAAGCATTGAGTGAGGAAAAATAATATGGCAAAGGTAAAGATAGAGGATCTGTTCAGGCTCGCAGTGGAAAAAAGCGCTTCGGATTTATTTTTAAAAGTCGACAGCGAGCCGCGCATGAGGATCGACGGGAAAATAGAGCGCGTCGACATGCCCAAGCTTTCAAGGGAAGATCTGGGCCTCATCGCTTCCGGAGTTTTAACAGCTGAACAGCTCCAGAAATTCAAGGAAGAAAAAGAAATCGATTTTTCTGTCGATGTAAAAGAATTAGGCCGTTTCAGGGGAAGCGCGTACAACCAGAGGACAAGCGCCGCGATCGTTTTCAGGAGAGTAAAAAAAGAGATCCAGAATTTCGAGGAATTAAATCTGCCTTCAAAGATCTTGGAGAAACTTTCGCTTGAATCAAGGGGCCTGGTCTTGTTATGCGGCGCGACAGGGAGCGGGAAATCGACGACTATCGCGAGCATGATTGAATATATAAATTTAAACAGGCAGAAGCACATATTGAGCATCGAGGATCCCATCGAATTTGTTTTTGAGGACAAGAAATCGGTGATAAGCCAGAGAGAAATAGGGCTTGATACGAGATCTTACGAAGACGCGCTGACACATTGCGTTTTGCAGAGCCCCGATGTATTGTTTATCGGCAACATCAGGGACCAAGAGACGATGTTCGCGGCATTGACCGCGGCGGAGACAGGGCAATTGGTTTTAAGCACGCTCCACTCGATTAACGGGATAGAGTCGATCGAAAGAATGGTCAATTTTTTTCCTCCCCATCAGCACGCCGAGATAAGGATCCAGCTGTCATTATTGTTAAAGGGAATAGTTTCGCTCAGGCTCATCCCCAGGAAAGACAGGCTCGGGAGAGTGCCTGCTTACGAAGTTTTTTTAAACACCCCGACAATAAGGACGCTGATAAGAGAGGCAAAGACGCACGAGATCAGAAAATATATGGAAGAAGGGCACCAGGGCATGCAGAGTTTTGACCAACATCTTGTAAGACTCTGCAAAAGCGGGCTGGTGTCTGAACAAGATGCCCGCGAAAACGTGGACAGTTTAAGCGCTTTTGAACTTGGGTTAAAGGGCGTACAGCGCGTTATCGACGAGGAATGATTTTGATCCTGCCGGAGTAGCTCAGCTGGTTAGAGCACGCGGCTCATACCCGCGGCGTCACTGGTTCGAATCCAGTCTCCGGCACCAGTCTTCGCTCTAAGAATCTTCACGGAAGCTTAATTGATGAGCTTCGCCTGGCAGGCCATTAGATTGAATAGGAGTAATGTGTTATTAGAAAAAGTTAGGAATACAATTCAAAAGTATAATATGTTAAATAAGGGCGACGGGGTCCTCTTATGCGTATCAGGTGGGCCTGACTCAGTCGCTCTTTTTATTTTGTTTAATATTTTAAGAAAAGAATATGGATTAAAGCTGCATGTCGCGCACGTAAACCACATGCTCCGCGGCGAAGAATCAGACAAAGACCAGGAATCCGTCGAAGCATTGTCAAAAAAATATGGCATCCCTCTTGATGTCAAAAAAATCAATATAGGAAAGATCGCGAAAACCAAGAAAAAATCTTTGGAAGAAACCGCAAGGGACGAAAGATACGATTTCTTTTTAAAATTGGCGCAGGAGAAAAATCTTGATAAAATCGCAATCGCCCACAATAAAGACGACCAGGCGGAGACTGTATTGATGAGGCTTTTAAGGGGCGCGGGGCTCTGGGGCTTAAGCGGAATAAACCCGGTGAGAAAAATAGATTCAAAATATATAATCCGTCCCCTAGTAGATGCCGCAAGAAACGAAATAGAAAATTTCCTGAAAACTAGGAAAATAACCCCCAGGCAGGACTCTTCCAACAAAGACCCCGCGTTTTTAAGGAATAAGATCCGTCTCAAGCTCCTGCCTCTTTTAGAAAAAGAATATAATCCGAACATAAAGCAAATTTTGTCGAACACATCCGATGTTTTGAGGGCGGATTATGATTTTATTTTTGAAAAAGCGAAAAAAACTTTTAATAAAATCGCGGAAATAAAATCCGGAGCGGTGGCTTTAAAATTAAAAGAGCTTGATAAACAGCCTGAGTCGATAAAAAGGCAGGTTTTAAGGTTTTCTATAGAACGATTAAAGGGCGACGTAAGAAAGATCGATTACCGCCACTGGGAAAAGCTAAACGAGCTCATCTTAGAAGAAAAAACAAGCTCAGCAGTTGATCTGCCAGGCGGCGTAAGCGTAAAGAAAGCAAAGAAAAGCCTGGTCTTTTTAAAAAGAATGCGCGTAAAGAAAGAAAAACCAGCCGAAAACAAAATTGTGAGCGTAAAAATCCCGGGCGAAACAAAGTTCGGGCCGTACAAGGTAAAAACAAGCGTCTTAAAGAATAAAAATATCGATTTTTACAAAAAACCAAGCTCAATCGAGTATTTTGACCTGGATAAATTAAGCCCTTTTATTTACTTAAGGTACAGGAAGCCCAAAGATAAGATAAGGCCATTCGGGATGAAGGGCAAAAAGAAGCTCCAGGATTTGTTCGTCGATGAAAAAACGCCCCGGCAAAGAAGGGATAAAATACCCTTAGTTCTGTCAAAACGTATTGGCATTATATGGGTTTGCGGCGTAAAAAGGTCTGACTTCGCCAAAGTCGTAAATACCAGCAAAAGGATATTAAAAATAGAAATAAAAAAAGTTGAATTTTTTTCTTGCTAAAGAAAAATAGTTATTATATACTCTGCTTAAAGTAAAAATAGGAGGGAAGCACAGTGATAAAAATATTTAGAAAATCTAAAGAAGGGTTTACGCTTCTTGAAGTGCTGGTGACCATGGTTATCGCGGCTGTCCTGCTTTCGACTATTTTATTTTCTTTCATTTCCGCAAGGCAGATCGCTATTAGAAACAGAAACAGGATCATTGGTATGGCCCACTGCGCGTCACTGCTGGAATTTTTAAGAAATTACGTTTCAGGCGACTACGCAGCTGCGAAGTACATTGAACCTTGGGCTGGAGGCACTGCCTACGCTCTAAGCGTAGGGACCCACACCGCGCCTCTTAGTTATGAAGCTGCGGATAGTTTTTTATATAAGATGGCGACGCCCTGGGTAAGGCAATATACCGTGACTGATCAGGCTGTTACAGGGGTTCCTGCGACAGCTACGCTGAAAAAAGTCTCTATGACCGTACGGCCAGGTCCGTAATGTCTACTAGAAAGGAGAGCAAGATGAGGAGAAAAAAAGGTTTAACCCTCCTTGAATTAATGTTATCTTTGTTTATCATAGCTATTATCGCGGGTTTAGGCACGCCTGTTTTTCAGTACTCTTACAGGACCTTTTTTGAAATAACGACTAACCTGAATTTGCAGGGAGAGCTTCTTAGCGCCCTTAATTTTATGAAAGACAGGATAAAACCTGGCTCTGAACTTGTATCAGTATCGACTGCTACGCAAACAACACCCACCCCTGCCATAGATATTGTGTGGAAAGAATTTGTCGATCCTAATCCTTCCGGTACTGCTCCAAGTCCCGCTGACATGCAAAATTCGGCTAATTATGTTACAAGAAGGATCGCTTGGGAAACCGCCGGTACCGTGAATAACTTGAATTACTATGCAAACTGGACAGGGCCCAGCTCTACGGTTTCAGCAGTGCTTTCAAGCGGCGCGGTGAACACGGAGACAATAACCACTCCCACAGGCACTACCACCCATCAAGGGTTAAAATTTACAACGGTCAGCGCTCCGTTATGGCAGACAGGCCATGTAAACGCGAATAATATAAAAGTAGAGATCACTTGTTCCAAATATATAAGTCCTACTTCCACAACAGCAACTTCTAAAAAGACGACAGTTTACGGAGTCGCTTATTTGAACTTGTTGTGCAGGAGCGCGCAATAAATTTAAAGAGGAGCAGATTATGATAGCATATTTGAAATCAAAAAAAGGTTATACGCTTCTTGCTTTGCTTGGCATATTTTTATTGGTCGTACTTCTTGTAATCGCGATAACCCAAGGGATAACAGTTTATTCCGCCATGAGCGAGCGGATCATAAAAAAGACAAGGGCCAAATACCTGGCTGAGGCAGGCATTAACGACTGCTATCTTAGGATGTTTTTTGGATGGAAGCCCAGCGCTGTGACTTCATACGTTTTAAACATTGCGACTTCTGACAGCGGCAGCCAGAATGTTACCGTAACAGCGTCGCCGGTTTTGGATTCCAGCGGCAACAGCAGCTACCAGATACGAGCTTCTGCTAATTTATATTAATTAAAACGGGGTTGAGATGGCGGCAATAAAAAAAGCAGCAGGCGTTTACGTGGGCGCCAAGGCAGTAGATGTTGTTTCACTGGAAGAGTCTGCCGGTAAAATCAGGGTTTCCGGTTTTGCGCGTAAAGAATTTGCTGCCGAACCGGCAAAGCCAAGACCTGTAGGGACCGCTGAAATAAGCGACGCGGAAATAACCAATTCTGTACAAAAAGCCTTTAACGAAGCCAAGGCGCCTGCGGAAAAACTCTACACGTCCCTGTCCGCAAAAGACGTCACAGTAAGATTCTTCAAGATGCCCTACCTTACAGCGAAAGAACGCGACCAGGCTGTCAAATTTGAGGCAAGAAAATACATCCCGTTTAAGATCGACGAGGTGTTCTCAAGCCATGTCGTCGTAGAAGAAAATAGAAAAGCCAGCCAGATAAGTATTCTATTCGCCGCGGTAAAAAGAGAGCTCGCGACTCGGCATATAGTCTTGCTGGGAAAAGCCGGCATCAGGCCTAAAGTCATCGAGACCGTCCCGACGGCGCTTTCCAGGCTGTTCTCCTGCAATGAGCAATTGGACAAAAAAGACGCTACAGCCATTTTATATATTTTGGACGAAGAGAACGCGAATATTTATTTAATAAAGGACGGCGTGCCGTATCTGACAAGGGACATAACCCTGACCGCCGATAAGAGCAGGGCAAACCAAAAGATCGCGGCGGAATTGCAGACTTCTTTTGATTATTTTAAGAGACAATTCCCGGATGTCGATGTAAAAAAGATCATTTTAACAGGAGAAGACATATTCGCCGATCTGCGCGAATCTCTCGCGGGCCAATTCGGCGTGGCGGTTGAAACGGGAGACCTGACGAAAAATATAACAGCTGCGGGAGAAATACCGCAGGGCGCGTGCGTAGCCATGGGCCTTGCCTTGGGAGGTTTTGAAAAAGCGGCGCAGATAAACCTGATTCCTGTCGCGCTTGTTTCTAAAAAATCAGAAAAGGTGCTAAGCCCGGCAGTCATTAAAACAGGCGCGCTTGCTTGCGTGGCATTGTTGGCTTTGGGCTTGACATTGAATTTCAAGAATATGGGCATCCAAAATGAGATTAAAAATTTAGAAAAGTCCCAGCCGGCTGTAGATGAAGACATAAAACGCAAGTCTCTTTCTGAGCTGCAGGAATTCAACCAGAACCTTATGAAAAAAGCGAATTTCCTTAAATCGCAGACTTCAGGCAGGATTTTAGTTACGGAAAAATTAAACCAGCTTCCGGTCCTTTTGCCAACAGAAGGCTGGCTTACACTTCTTTCTTTGCAGGATTCCATGGCAGCGGGGTGGTCGGAGGACGCGTACTCGTCAAAACCTCTCATAAGGATGACTCTAAAAGGAATAATGTACGCCGATTCGAGGCCTAGTGAGCTTAAACTTATAAATGATTTCGCGCAGAAGATAAGGAGCGATGAGACTTTTTTTAGAGGGTTCGGCGACGTTGAGATAAAAGGCTCAAAAGTAGACAGGCTCGGCAGTAAAGAAATAACCAACTTTGAAATTTTAATTTCATCTAAATAAGGTGATTGATTCGAATGGAAAATAAATCTAGCGTAATACCCGTGATAATATTATTGATCGCAGCTATACTTGGCTACATGGTCATTTACGCGCCATTGACCAGCAAAAAAAGCGTATTAGAGTCAGGATTAGCCGAGATAAAACAAAAAAACGAGCTTTTGGCGAATAT
>Ga0315285_10000813_pt1 | contig 32441 bp, 30 predicted proteins | sample YL17G09_36_MG_FD_203698 | JGI IMG/M metagenome (GOLD analysis project Ga0315285, IMG submission 203698) | Sediment microbial communities from Yellowstone Lake, YNP, Wyoming, USA - YL17G09_36 | ecosystem: Environmental > Aquatic > Freshwater > Lake > Sediment | place: USA: Wyoming | collected...
AAATTACATACAGATATATCTGTTGGTCTAAGTCTACCGGAAGGGGTGGAAGAACTTACTCCGGAAGTGGACCCAATCTTCAATAAAGCTGATGAATTGCTTGAGAAAGCCAGAGTTGCAATAGAAAAATTAAAGGACGAGATTTCTGGGGATAAGAATAGTTTAGATGATTTAGTAGCAGGTTATAAAAAAGGATATGCTGATTTCTTACAAAGATATGAAGATGCAAGCCAGAAGGCTTTGGCTCATAAAGGTAAAATTCAGCAGCTTAAAGATGTGATGGACTCTTTAAGTACTGTGGGAAACAGAATTGGGGAATTAGAGAAAGAAATCAAAATTCTCGAAAATGCAGAAAATAACTTTTCGGAAAAATTGAACGAGTGGGTTTCTTTGCATAACCAGAAAGCTAATTTATTGGAAGAACAATGCAGACAGTTAAGTGAGAAGTCAGGTGATGAAATCAAGGCTGAACTGAAACGTGGGGCAGACATTGAAAACGCTATCAGTAAATTAAACGAGGCACTTAAAGGCGCTAGAATCTCATCAGACCGCTGGGATAGTCTAAAAAACATGATTATACAGACAGAAAGCTCTGTTGAAAAATGGACTCAACTAATAAAAGAGCTTAGAATCTTTGCTGAAATGGAAGTCGGTGATATTATTGACAAAGACAGGATTCCATCACTCAGCTTATGGGAATTGACCGATAATGCAAAAAGTATCATAATAGAAAAACTCTCCCCGGATAAATGGTTTGAAATCGCTTTTACAAGCCTAAATGACATACCAAAAATTTATTATAAAAAAAATAGAGAGGCAATACCATTTGAAGATGCTTCGGCGGGACAGCAAGCGACTGCTTTATTAAAAGTTCTCTTGCAAGAAGAAAAAGGACCATTACTAATTGATCAACCGGAAGATGATTTAGACAAAAAAGTAATTGAAGAGATTATTCAAAGTATTTGGAAAGCAAAACAAAAACGACAAATAATTTTTGCCAGCCATGATGCCAATTTGGTCGTAAATGGTGATGCAGAGCTTGTTATTCATTGCGACCATGAATCTGAAACAAACCGAAACAAAGGAAAAATTGAGAATACTGGCTCAATCGATGTCAAAGAAATAAGAGATGCTATTACAACGATAATGGAGGGCGGACAGAAAGCGTTTAATTTGCGAAGAAAGAAGTATGGTTTCTAACGAGTCTCCAAAACTGTGAGAATATATGCCGGATAGGGATGTTGAGACGATACAAGATTTGATTTATTATCAGTACGCGAAGATTATAGCGCGGAGGGCGTTTTCTATGCCCGACGGGAAAGAGGCGAAGAAGCAATCATTTATTTCAAGACAAAAGATATACTCTCTCGAACTAAGATTCCCAAGTTAGCTCACCGAAAGCGTTCTGGCGAGGCAGCGGTTGGGAAAAATCATATTCCAGCTAACCTGCCCTCAATATCCCCTTGGATTTTCATAGATTTAAGGTACAATAGCTTTTTTAGAGCACAGAGAAACCCATAAGGAGAATAGTAATGGGTAAAAAAGTGTATGTTGGAAATATAAGTCCTGAAGCAGACCAAGCAAGCTTAGAAGCATTGTTTTCAGTATTTGGAACGGTTGAAAAAGCTTATATAATCACTGACCGCGAGACAGGCCGGAGCAAGGGTTTCGGTTTTGTCGTGATGAGCAATGATGCTGAGGCCCAGGCAGCAATAGCCGCACTGAATGGAAAAGAGTGCGGCGGTTACACGGTTAAGGTTAGTGAAGCTAAAACCAAGTAGGTCCATCGTCCCTCTTGCCCCCTGACCTACCCCCCAACTATGACTCATAAGTGGGCATTGATTGATATCATACCAAATCACAGGCGTCAGGCGGCATCCAGTGGGCATCTTTACCTTCCCATTTTACATTACAGCCGATGGGGTTGGTAACGGCATTAGTAACAGGTTTTCCGCTCAAGTGTTCCTCAAGAGTATGACAAACAATCTGATTTAATTCAGGTATTTTTAACAACATATTATCCTATCGAACAAGGAACAGCGAATAAAGAAGTATGGATTCCTACTCCTTCGACTACTTCGACTCCGCTCAGTATAAATGCGCTCAGGACAAGTTTTGCAGGAATGACATAAAGGTTTGTACCAATTCGGGGCCTATACTGATTTGTTCGGTGTAGGCCCCGGCTGTTTTTGTATAGCGGTAGGAAGTGGTGTTACTTCTATTGGGGTTTGCGCAAGCGGACACGAAGGCCACAATCTTGCGGGCTATCCTCATCAGTCTTGCGTATTGTAGAGCCGCCATCATCCCTGCGGTTAGCGCTCACGCTGTACACTACATAAGTTTTCTCATCGCGGCTGAACAGCAGCTTCTTACCCGTAAACGGGTCGAAGGGCAGCGAGTCGATATAAGCCGGGCAAAGGTCGTCTAAAGCAGCCGGCAATTCGCCATGCTGACGTCGGTATCGTTCGACAGCGATGGTCAAAGTGGTACAGCGAACGAGAGCAAGGGTTTCAGCGGTCAGGCGAATAAATACACCACTATCCGAAAGCAGCCCGGTGGGCTTTTCCGTCGGAAGCGACGCATTAGTAACTGCAGCATCATCCAAGGGCTGCGGCCAAGGACGGTGTGCAGCAGCTATCAGCTTGGCCATATCACGAAGATACCGGACCGATGCTCGTCTTACCCGCAGTCGTCCCCATCGGGAAGAAGGCAAAGATAACCGCTCCGGCAAAGGCGGGACTTTATCCTGCAGGAATCGGGAAGCGATATTATCAGGGAGCAAATTCCTTGCCATTTCCAACTGGTAAGCTCGTTCAGCGAAAAACATTCTTTCCAACGTATTTGTGGGGATTGTTTGCGAGAGTGCATCCTGGAGCTTAGCCAACGATTTCTCCGACGGGTGAGCGTGTTCCAACAATAGATGGATATCCTGACAGGCATTAGCTACAAATATCGCCTTGGCTGCGTGCAAGACCATAGTTGGGCAGGAGTCAAGTACACGTATCATTTTCAGCATGGTTACCACCGAGTCCACTGCGGCGTCATCTTCACCCTGCAGGATAAGGTGCAACGTTCGCAGAGATAACAAAAGGGCGGCTGTCTGGACGGAGTTCAAACGGGTTTTGCAAACCTGCAATCCCTGTTCGATACCGATGTCAAACCGCGATAAAGGCAAATCGCCGGCTTTGTCGAACTTTTCCAGCACGGGCTGGAGTTTAGCCAGATTCTGTGCAACTTTTTCATTTATTTCGCCGGGGAACTGGTTTGCCGGCAGAGAGATTATACTTTTCCGATAGAAAGTATTAACTTTATTCAAATTTTCCAGGTCGCCTGGTGGTATGCTGCTCAGCGCCTCCTCGTAGTAGGGAGCAGCATCTTCGCCGGTGCCGCTCTGGTTGATGTCGGGCTGCAAATCGAGAAATGTGATGGGCTCAGCCGCCCGGCTGATTCTGACAATCTCATTGCCTAATTGTCTTTCCACTACGTAATCCGCCAGTATCAAAAAGGCCAGCACTGCCATAGCAATCAGCACCATCACCAGCAATGCACGACACCACCACGATAATGGTTGTTTTTTATTCACTTCCTTATCCATAACGTCTCCCGGCAGATTTGTTAAGCCGGCTTACCGACAATCTATTATACCACTTTTATAGAAAGATTGGCCACGATGATATTATTCGGGAGAAATCAGGCGAGGATTAAAACTTTTTATGCGTGTTCGGTTTGTGAACCTCTTTGCCGGCCGGCTGAGACAGCCCTTTTTCGTTTTTGCCCCATATCGAACCCATTTTTACTCTGAAAACGCATATTTCAGGGCGTTTGCTTCGTTTGTTTTTTCACTTTTTATGGGATATTTTTTTCTTGATTTATAATTTGAGGAGCGTATAATACATAGTATTACCTTTCAGTTCTTGCAAAAGCACCGAAAGGAGGAGAAAAAGATGCATTTCCTTTTGTTTGAGCTTGTGCGGTTTTTCCAGCGTATCGGTGCCAATCAGGTGCGATACTGTATTGGGGGGGATTGAGGAGAAGATGAAGATAAAAAAACAAACTGTTTTTGTTCTGGCAGCGGCGGTTTTGCTTGTGGTTACAGGAGGCGGAATTTGCGAATCGGCGTATGGGGGACGAATAGTAGCGTGGGGTGACAATACATACGGTCAGTGCGACGCACCTTCAGGCAACGACTTTGCCGCCGTTGCGGGCGGCTCGTGGCACAGCCTTGCTCTCAGGTCCAATGGTTCTCTGACGGCGTGGGGCGAGAATACCTACGGTCAGTGCAATGTGCCTTCAGGTAACAATTTTATTGCTATTGCGTGTGGGGGATACCATAGTCTTGCTCTGAGGTCCGACGGTTCGGTGGCAGCGTGGGGCTGGAACAATTACCAGCAGTGCAACGTGCCTTCCGGTAACAACTTTGTTGCCATTGCGGCCGGTGGGTTCCACAGTCTTGCTCTTAAATCCGATGGTTCGGTGGTAGCGTGGGGCAACAATATCTACGGCCAGTGCAATGTGCCTACGGGTAACAACTTTGTCGCTATTGCGTGTGGTTTTTGTTGCAGCCGAGCTTTTAAGTCCGATGGTTCAGGGGTAGTGTGGGGTTGGAATCAATACCCCAATCGCGTGGTTTGCGGTGAGGAATTTGCTGCTATTGTGGATGGAGGGTTCCACAGTCTCGGCCTTAAGTTTGACGGTTCGTTATCGGCGTGGGGATTGAACAATTGCCGGCAGTGCGACGTGCCTGCGGGTAATAACTTTGTTGCCGTTGCGAGGGGAGAGTACCACAGTCTTGCTCTCAAGTCTGATGACGATTCGGCGGTAGAGGCCGGCTCGAACAAATATCCACAGCTTGATGTCCCTACAGGTGCAGACTTTGTTGCGATTGCGCGTGGTGTGTACCACGGTATTTCTGCCGTCGGCGAACCGGTTGTGCTTTTGCTGCTCGGCTCGGTTGCGGTAATGTTATATACAGCAGGCCGAAGTACACCTTCAAGATTGCCAAACAGTAGCAAAATCAGGGGCAGACAGACGCCGATAAGGGTGGTAAATAAGAGCAAACAGGTATAATCAGTCCTATCGCCTTTAAGCGCGGATGATGTCGGTGATTTTCATAAGTCGGGAGGTGCTGTCGCGTTCGGCTTCGGCGAGTTTGTCATAGATATATCTGATGGTTTCGTGCAGTTCGGGAATGACCACGTGCTCCAAGACATTGACCCTTCGGCGGGTCCTTCGCAACTCGACAGCAAGCAGACGGGCCTGCTTTTCTTTCTCAGCAAGCTCAATTAAGCCATCAAAGGCACGCTCTAAAGCCAACAATGCAACGTCCAGCTCGCCGGATGTGGCGGCGAAGCCATAACAGATGATTTCGCCGGCCATTTCCTTAGTCAGATGGGGGACTTTTACGTTCATAATGTGAGCGAATTCGACGGCCAGGGTGAATTTTTTTGCAGGGACTTCAAGTGCGGCTTTTATATCCTCCGGCTCCATCGATGCACGGGCCAACATAAAACGCCGACAGGTTTCCAATAATTCTTTTTCGACTTTTTCGCGCAGCGGCTTAATTTGCCTGGCGATTTGAATCAGCCGGCGGGAAAGCTCATCGCGTTTTTCGCTGAGCAGACGATGTCCGCGAGTGGCCAAAGCCACCCGCTTTCGCAGGTGCAAGAGTTCCATTCGTGTTGCGTTGATGTTTGCTAACATAATGCGTATATGCGTGGATGGGTGAATGAGTTATAAGTATATGCGTTTATGCGTAACTTATCCACCTATCCGCTCCTTGGATTTTAGATATTTAATAAAGTTTAGAGTCATCCTTCTTAAGGCCTCGACTTCTCCAAGAAGCTCACTTGCGTTTAGAAATTTTAGTTTTTCAGCGATTATCAATTGTGTTTCTACCTCAGACAGCGAACCTAACGAAATATACAGAAAATGAATAAATTCTTTTTTGGAAAACCTGGCAGCTCCTTCAGCAATATTGCTTGGGTAGGATACCGATGACCTTCTTATTTGCGACGTTAAACCATAAAGCTCTTCTCTTGGAAATTTATTTGTACCTTTGTAAATCTGCTCAACAAATCCAATGCCACGTTTCCAAATATCTAAATCCTTATGTGTCTTCATATAACTGTTCCTCTCATTAACTCATCTACTCATTCACTTTTAACTTTCCTGAATCTCGGCATATACTTATTGATGAGCTTGGTATCCATGCGTTTTAGCTCAGCGTTCTCAAACATACTCAGCAGCTCCCAGCCGAGGTCAAGAGTTGTTTCGACCGAGCGGTTTTCATAATAGTCCTGGGAGACATAGCGGGCCTCGAATTTGTTTGCGAAGTCCATATATTTTTTGTCCTCTTCTGACAGTGTGTCTTTACCCATAATGGTCGCCAGCTCCTGCGCTTCTTTGCCACGGGCATAGGCGGCGTAAAGCTGGTTGTAAAGGTCGGCGTGGTCTTCGCGTGTTTTCCCTTTGCCGATGCCTTTATCTTTCAATCGAGACAGGCTCGGCAGAACATCAATAGGTGGTGAGACGGCCTTTCTGTGCAGCGAACGCGAGAGGATAATCTGGCCTTCGGTAATATAGCCGGTCAGGTCAGGGACCGGATGGGTTTTGTCGTCCTCCGGCATAGTCAGGACGGGCACCATTGTAATAGAGCCTTTTTTGCCTTTGATTCGTCCGGCCCTTTCATAAACGGTTGCGAGGTCCGTGTAGAGGTATCCGGGGTACCCTCTTCGGCCCGGGACCTCCTTTCTGGCAGCACTGATTTCCCGCAGGGCCTCACAATAATTGGTCATATCATTTAAGATTACGAGGACGTGCATATCCAGCTCAAAGGCAAGGTACTCGGCGGCGGTAAGTGCAAACCGAGGGGTGGCTATCCTTTCGATTGCAGGGTCGTTTGCAAGATTGACGAACATAACCGCCCGCTCGATGGCGCCGGTTTCCTGCAGGTCGTCGATGAAGAACTGGGCGGCCTCGAAGGTGATTCCCATAGCGGCGAAGACGACGGCGAATTCTTCGCCCCTGCCCAAAACGGTCGCCTGGCGGGCTAACTGGGCGGTTATCTGGTCATGCGGCAGTCCTGCGCCTGAAAAAACGGGGAGTTTCTGGCCTCGGACGAGCGGATTTAGGCCATCAATTGCCGATATGCCCGTCTGGATGAATTCGTTGGGGTAGTCCCGTGCATCGGGATTGATGGGTCGGCCGTTAATATCGAGGCGTTTTTCCGGGATGATTGCAGGACCATCGTCTTTTGGCTCTCCGAGACCGCTAAAGACCCTGCCTAAGATGTCGGGGGAGACGGCCAATTCGAGCGGTCTGGCCAAAAAACGAACCGTGCTTCTGCTGACGTCGACGCCGCGTGTTCCCTCGAAGACCTGGACGAGGACTTTGTCTTTTTCGACCTGTAGAATCTGGCCGTGGCGAATTGAACCATCTGCGAGCTCGATATCGACGATGTGGCCGTATTTAGCCTGGTCAACCATCTCGACTATCATCAATGGGCCGGAAATACTCGCAACCGTTTGATATTCTTTTATGGACAACATTTCAAACTCCTATTTCGTGTCTGGTCACTCGTGACCCGTGTCCCGAATTTCGCTATACGCTATCCGCAACTTTTAATTGCTTGAACTGTTCGTCAATCGTGTCGCGAATTTTGGCGATTTTGGTTATCTCGCTTTCGGGGATATATTTTGCTCTTGCGATTTGTTCTCGGACGGCTAATTTGAAAATTGGAACGGTTCCAACTCCTGCCTCAATAGCGGCCGTCGCCTGCTCGTGGAAGCAGAGGATGGTTTTTAACATTTCATACTGTTTAGCCATAGGCGTAAAGGTGTCGATTTCGTGATAGGCGTTTTGATGCAGGAAGTCTTCACGGATTGAGCGTGCCGTTTCAAGCGCCAATCTGTCCGCCGGTGACAGGGCCTCTGCACCGACCAGGCGAACAATCTCAAGAAGCTCGGCTTCCTGTTCGAGCAGACTCATTGCCTTGACCGTCATCCGTTCCATTTCCCAGCCCTGGTCCTTGTCTTCAAAACACTCTTTCAAGTATTGTTTATAAAATGAATAGCTTGTCAGCCAATCGATGGCGGGGAAGTGTCTCTGGTAGGCGAGGCTCCCGACGAGCGACCAAAAGACCTTGACTACGTGCAGCGTTGCCCGGACGACCGAATCCGAGAGGTCGCCGCCTGGCGGGCTTACCGCACCGATAACCGACAAGGCTCCCTCACGCTGGGGTTTGCCGAGGCATTGGACCCGGCCGGCCCTTTCATAGAACGCAGCAATCCGGGCTGCCAGATAAGCAGGATAACCTTCTTCGGCGGGCATCTCTTCGAGGCGAGTCGATATTTCGCGCATTGCTTCGGCCCATCGGCTGGTGCTGTCGGCCATCAAGGCCACGACATAACCCATATCGCGGAAATACTCGGCTATGGTAATGCCTGTATAGACGGATGCTTCTCTGGCTGCTACGGGCATATTAGATGTGTTTGCGATAAGAACAGAGCGTTTCATTAAGGGTTCTCCGCTGCGAGGGTCTTTCAGTTTGGGAAATTCCATCAAAACGTCGGTCATTTCGTTGCCGCGCTCTCCGCAGCCGACATAAACAACAATATCTGCATCGACCCATTTTGATAGCTGATGCTGGACGACCGTTTTGCCTGAGCCAAACGGCCCCGGCACACAAGCGGTCCCGCCCTTAGCAACGGGAAAGAAGGTATCAATGATTCTTTGGCCGGTAACAAGGATTCTGTCCGGGGCAAGACGTTTTATTACCCCCCTGGCATTTCTGACGGGGCATTTCTGCATCAACTTCAGCTCAGTTTCGGTGCCATCTTCGGCGAGACAAACGGCGATTGTTTGCTCGACTGTGTAATCGCCTTCAGCTATTTTTCGGATAGTCCCCACTACTGCGGAAGGCACCATAATCCTATGCACGAATTGTGTGGTTTCCTGAACCTCGCCTACGATGTCGCCAGAGCCGACGACTTCACCATTTTTTATAGTTGGTTTGAAGTGCCATTTTTTTTCTCTGTTCAAAGCCGGCAGGACACTGCCTCTGCTCATAAATTCGCCTTCGGCTTTTACGAGCAAGTCCAACGGTCTTTGGATGCCATCGTAAACACTCTCAATCAGGCCTGGTCCTAATTCGACCGACAGCGGCGCTTCCGTGTTAACTACGGGTTCGCCGGGGCCTACACCTGTGGTTTCTTCATAGACCTGGATTGAAGCTGAATCTCCTTTCAATTCCACGATTTCACCTATAAGCGCCAGATGCCCTACGCGAACGACATCATACATTCGGGCCCCAGTCATACCTTCGGCAACAACAACAGGACCTGCAACTTTGACTATTCTGCCGGTTTTTTCTTCAGCCATTATGAAAACCTTTTCCTAATCGTTCTGTAAAATGTTAATACCCGTAGCCATTTTAAGCACTTTTCCAAGGGCTCTCGTTGCGACGCCAGCCGGTTCGGTAGTGAATGGCACCACGACAATGCAGGGTGTCGGGGTATCCTGATAAGCTGAAAAGATTTCTTCAACCGCCGGCGCTATATTTTCGGCAACCACGACAAGAGCATACTTATCACTGATTATTTTATTGGCGCTTTCAAGAGTTTGCTCAGCGGTTTGACCAACAGAGTATGTATCTACTCCAAGCGCCGAGAACGGCATCACAAAATCTGAATCACCCAAAACAGCAACTTTACCTTCCATAATTCGTCGCTCGTATTATGAGATACGGTCTAAAATCAGTTTCGTGTCCAGGAAATTCTTTTTGGCTGTTAATATCAGCCGAACGTTGCGGATTTCATTTTCCTTCATTAGCAAATAGGCAATAATCGGCTGAGGGCCGGTGGTTATTTGAATCGTTGATTTTAGAAATCCGGTTAAATGCTCCTCACACTGCTGTTCAACCTTCAAGAAAGATTTGTTCGACATTAAATAATTAGCGCCTGCTTCGACAACTCGGCAGTAAGGCGTTACGAAAAATAACGGCCCCATCGCCTCGTAGCCGAGCTCAAGCCCGTGCCGCAGCCGTTCCAGCTCAAGGTATCCTCCTTTTAGAAAAACGTCGCGCTGCTGCGATTCGGTGAATTTGAGTCGAAGCATCGTGCGTATGTTGGTCAAGTCAATCTGTATCCTGAAAAGCCCTAACAGAAAAATGCTTTTTAGCCGGCGTGCCCTTTTTAGATTATATTCAGCTTGCACCCCATCGATTGCATAATCAATCCGGCGTATATCCTTATTTTGATAGTAGGCCAAAACCGCCCGCTCTGCCGCTTCAGCCACATAATCGGGGAACAGCTCATAGTTTTTTTCTTCAAAGACTTGCTCGAAAATTTGGGGTGAAACGTTGCCTTCGTTGCTGTAATCGGTGCCTAATGGTCTTTCTGTCAATGTTCGCCTGAGGGCTAATCGCAGGTTTGCAAAATCATCACGAGCTCTAAACAGCTCTACAATCGGTTTATCAATCATTAACTCTGCAAACAATTCTCTTACTGCCGACCTTCTAAACTGCAGAACATTCTCAACCTCTGCAAAGTTTTTGCTGCCATGCTGCAGTGAATATTCGCTTGCCGCCAGTAAATCTGCAGCTGACTCGAAACCTTCTGCGTTAGCCATATCAAGGAGCACCGCTGCCGACAGCATCCGCGTCTCAAGCACACGTACCCGGGCAGTCTGGAATGTGTAACGCCAGTCATCATCGCCGATTGGCGGATACATGTAAAAATCCAGAATAACCTGTTCAGATATCATATTTTGCATTTTTATATATCATTTTGCTTTTTGCATTTTAATTTTTGATTTTCCTGCCCTTTCCTTAAACCATTCGAGAAACTCTTGAAAGTTTACCTGTCTGATGCAGTCTTTGACAGGGATTAGATGTAGATAGGCGTGCCTGGAAAAGTAAACCGCAAGGTTTTTTATCTCATAATCCTGTGGCAAGCCACTAATGCCGCCGATCCTATATAAACAATAATAGCCGATCAGCTGATCAAAATATTTTCTCGGTAGTTGCAATTTCTTTGTGGTCTTTATATCGACTATGGTATCATCAACAACCAAGTCTGCGTCAGCTCCTCCGACCAGCACAGAAGCCTCACCAAAGGTTGGATTTAGCAAGCAAATCTTTTCCGCCTTAAAGACCTTAAGATCGATAATGCTGGTCAAATTCGTCAGGTCCTTTATGTCTTCGTCGCTGACTGTGTCAAGTTCTACGTAGTCCTCGAAACGGCCGGTTCTAAAGATGATATCGAGATTGGCAAGTAGCAGCGCTGACGTTAAAAGAGATTTGTTTGTCTCGCCTGTTTTGAGATACAGTTGATATGCGTTTTTGGCGTCCAACAGGATTCGTTTTATCTTGTGGAACATTGCCACATCGGCTTTGTCTGGCATCAATTGTGTAACTACCTCCACCTCACCTGTGTCACTGTGAATAGCAAACCCGTCTTTATACATGAACAAAACTGTAACCGCATTTTCTGCGACCCAGCGACTTTCGACCGCCTGTGGGTTTAGACGCTTTAGATAAAATCGCAAGAGGTAATCGAAAGCGGTTCCCACCAGAAAGTAATGTGTTGTCAAAGGTGGAGCCAACAATGGCTTTTGGACGGAAAATTTTAGGCTGGGAAATTCCTGTTTGAATTTTTCTTTTACATCCTTATTTTCTAGGAAACTTGTTAGACTCACAATTAATTTACTCCAAATCACCTATTTCTTGCCTTTTGGCCCTTGCTGGCACGATAGAAAACGCCAAAAAACCGGTCAGTTTAAGTAACTTAGTTCTGGAATAACTCCTTCGCTAATTCTATCTCCAATTCCCTGCGTGCCTGAGCCAACAATACTTCAACCGAGACATTGTTTTTTATCTTACCCCGTTTTAAGATAAAGCCAGATCCGATATTGTCCCTGTCCTCGGACAATCTTAAATTACCTTTGCGGCCGGGGGCAAGCTGTTGATTGATGTTCTTTATAAACTTTTGGTCGATTCGCTTTTCTTCATTGTCGATTACAACCTCTTCGTCACCGCTTTCGACTGCTTTGAGCATTAGCTTAGTCATCAGCTTGCAGTATTGCTCATCCGACAGATTTTCCAGATGCTGTCGTGCCTGGGCAAAAACCTCATCGAGAATTTTCCTTTTCTCTGCGAGGAGCTGTTTTGCAATATCCATTCTTGCTGCTGCGAGGAGATGTGCTTTTTTGTCTTCGCCGGCCTTTTGAGCAATAGCCTGTGTTTGCTTATCGAACTCTCGCAATTGCTCTTTGAGTTTGGCCTGCTCAACAGCCTCTTTTTCCTTGGCCTGTTTTTTTATTTTCTCTGCCTCGGCTTTCGCATCGGCCAATATTTTTTCTATGACCTGTTGGCCTTCCATAAATTATTCCTGTGTGACTGTATATCGCCTCAATATTTTTAGACGGCGGCTGTTGGCCAGGTAATGCCTTTTATGAGAAGCAGCAGTGTAGTCAGCAAGCCCAGGATTGCATACATTTCCACCATAACCGCATAAACTACGCCTGCCTTAAATGCCATTTCCGGCTTTTTGGCAGCCATCATTATACCGCCAGCCGCAACTTTGCCCTGATAAATCGCAGTTATCAGGCCGGCAAAGGCAACAGGCAAGCAGGCTATAAGTATTTGCAGGCCAAGCTGGAAGCTCGGCTGCGTAATAGCAGTGCCACCAAAGAAGTTAAGCTTAGCCATCACTATAAGAGCCGCCAGGAAGCCGTAAAAACCCTGTGTGCCCGGCAGCGCTACCATAATAAGCAGTTGCCCGTATAATTCCGGTTTTTCGCTCAGCACTCCTGCAGCACTCTTGCTGGAATGAAGAATTCCGATCGATGAGCCGATACCGGATAGTAGTGCCGCCAGTACGGCCCCTCCTAAAGCTAAGTACATCCCATCGCTCATTGTTATGACCTCTCTTTCTGAACTAAAATCTCAAACCCTACAAATTTATACTGTGTTTTGTATTTTACGCCCTCTGTTTTGAAGTTTCTAAGATATAAATATGCTTATACTCTTTGCACAAGGGCTTAAATAATTCGCCACCGCCGACAAAAAATTTCGTAAAATACTCTACATATTGTAATCGCAGCGTGTGAACAAATGCACCCAAGGCCGACAACACCAGATTAAGTGTGTGCCCGAAAACAAGCACTAAAATCATTACTGGAACGCCGAATCCGTAAGGTATATCCAGGCTGATTCCGGCGATAATATTAATTGACATTGCGATGCCGCCACCGACCATACAAAGCGCCATCAACCGAAGATAGCTGAGCACGTCACCCAGATAAAAGACCGAGCTGAACAGATTATACGCCCCCATACCGATGCGTCCGGCCCATCGGCCCTGACGATGGCTGAACAATAGAATTGCCCCAGCCGGCACCAGTGCCAGTCTTCCAAAAAACCTACCTACCTCCGCCGGTATCATCCCTGCTTTACTTAGCCCGAATATCACGATAGAGTTAAGCATAACCAGCCAGCTTAATTGGTCACAGACAGCAGCGATATAATCTTTTTGCTTTATATTATGTGCAAAAGCAATTAGAAGTCCTGTCATAATCTGGATATAACCCAGTATCATTGACAGAACAAAGAGCACCATCGGTTGCTCCATCGGGTCAAACAACATCAATTTTTCTCTCAGTGGGTTCAACGCTGGTATAAATCTCGACACCGCATCACCGAACCAGCCACCGGTGATTGCCCCCATCAGAATAGTTATGGCTGCGCAAATCAGAAACAGCCATAACAGCTTTTTGTCGCCCTGTGTTTTCTTTATAAGCCAGAGCATAACTGCGGCCATAACAAGTCCGTAGCCAACATCAGCTAAACATATTCCGAAGAACAACATAAAAAACGGCGCCAAAAAGACCGTTGGGTCAACCCCTGACGAGACAGGCATACCGTACAGGCGGGTTATCATTTCAAAAGGCCGAATGTAGTTTTTGTTCTCTATCTCGACCGGAATGTCTTCGTCTTCAGCCGGTTCAATTCTATTCAGACTCGACGCCCCAAAGTGCGAGACTATTTTCTCCAGGCGGGCGTAATCGCTTTTTTTCACCCAGCCTTCCAGAAGGACGGTGTGTTCGGTTGAAGGGGCGGTGCCTTTGGTCTGCTCTCTGTTTAATAGATTTTCATAATGGTCATGAAGGATTTCGAGTTTAAGCAAATTTTTGCTCAGAGACAGAGCTTTATTCTGTTCGGTCTTTAGCTGGTTTTCTACCTCGTCTAATTTTTCGCTGTTCTGCTTTATCAACTCCGCTACGGTTCCGGCCATACCCTCAAAGCTAACAACTTCAAAATCAACCGAGCGCAGCAGCTTTTGCAGGTCATTTAGATTCTCATTCAGACAGGCAATAAGGCAGGCGCATCTGTTTCCGGATGTCCCTACAACTTCAATTGCCGCACCAAGCTCACTTAACTGCTGCTCTACTTTCTCAAGCTGCCGGGCTGCTATCAATCCCGCCAGAGCGGTTGCCTGCTGAAGCCGGCCAATCTCTTCAACAGGCGTCTCAAGTGACACCCAGGGTCGGAGCTGCTCCAAAGTGCCGAGGAGATTTTCGCGCTCGGTTTTGAACTTTTCTATCGCTGCTTCGCATTTGCGGCACTGCTCAATAACTTCCGGGACTTCCCTGCTCGAAACAATCTGGTTGTATGCCTGCTCGTCAATAACGGTACGTGGAGACAGAACACTTGCAAGCCCCTTGGGGGATTCGGAATAACGTTTAAGAAATGCAATACTTTTTGCCAGCCGATTTAACAGCTCTTCGGTCTTTACCGGCCGCTCAGCTCCGGTGGTCGGCTCAGGCCAGTCCCTGCTGACCATAGCCTCCTGTGCATCTAATATCTGGCAAATGCCTTCGTACTGCAACGCTTCCAGAAGCTCCGAAGCTTGCGTGCGGTGACTGACAATTATCACTTTTGCCATTTGAGCAATGGCCATAGTTAGCCTCTTAAGTAATCCATCACTTTTGTTGCTGCAGGGGCCATTTTGCCGGCAACTTTATCCCGCAGTTGCTGCTGTTTTTCCCCGGCTTGCGTTTTGAGTTTCTCGATTTCCGCAAGGCCTTGTGACTGCGCTGCGGCAACAGCAGCTTCGATTGCTTTTTTCCTTTCCTGTTCAGCTTCGGCTAAGAGCCGGCGCCGATTTTTCCGTCCATCTTCGGTTTTCCCGGCGGCCCAGGCTTTGGCCTGTTCGATAATTTCCTGTGCCTGTGCTTCAGCCTGCCTGATTTTCTTTATCAGCTCCATTTAAGTCCCTGCAATTCAAAACGCCATTTCAACGATAAATCATTTACGATACAACATTGCCGGCCAAAGTTCAACAAACAGCATCAAATTTAGTGGGAAATTCTGTATGTCTGTTTTTGTTGACCCCTGAAATAAAGTTATTTATTGAGTATTAGGTTTTCAGCGGGAATAGAGCTAAAATTCTTTTTCCGGCTCTGCTATGAATCCCTCTTCCATCAGCAGTCGGGTTTGCTCTCTTGCTTTTTTTATGATTGCTTCAGCTGTTTTGTACAGTTCTGCCCGTGTCATGACTTTTTGAGCTATTCCCTGCTCGATCGCCATAGCTCCGACCGCTGCCGCCTCGCGTGGAAACACTTCCCATTCATCCATAGAGGGAATTATATAATCTTCACTTAGTCCCTTATCTTCAGCGGTTTTTGCTAATTCTCTTGCCGCCTGGATACACATTTCGTCGGTTATTGTCCTGGCCCTTACGTCGAGAGTCCCTCTGAAGATACCTGGAAAACCCAGGGAGTTATTTATCTGGTTCGGGAAATCACTGCGCCCGGTTGCAATAATTCTGGCGCCGGCTTGTTTTGCTTCCCATGGCCATATTTCGGGCACCGGATTGGCACACGTGAAGACAATGGAATCCTTTGCCATTTTTGATATCCATTCCTTTTGAATGGTTCCAGGCCCGGGTTTTGAAAGTGCAATCAGCACATCTGCCCCCTGCAGCGCTTCGGCGATTGGACCCTCGAAGCCGGACTCATTGGTAATCCGGCAGATATTTGCTTTCTCCTTTAGAGATGGATTGTCCCTTATGTCAGTTCGGTTCTTACAAAGGGGGCCTTTGCTGTCATACATAATGCATCTTTTTGCATCAGCGCCGAACTGAAAAATAAGGTTCGAAATCCTTATATTTGATGCGCCTGCCCCCATAAAAACGATTTTTACGTCTTTAATATTCTTACCAACTACTTTCAAAGCATTAATAAGACCGGCAAGGGTGACCGTTGCAGTCCCTTGTTGGTCGTCGTGCCATACCGGTATCGGGCTTTCCTTCCTCAATCTGTCGAGTATGTAAAAACACTTGGGCTGAGCAATATCTTCAAGATTAATCCCTCCAAAAGAAGGATGTAATAACAGGATAGTCTCTATAAGCTTATCAGCGTCTTTCGTATCAAGGCATATCGGAAATGCATCAACACCGCCGAGGTACTTGTAGAGTAGAGCTTTTCCTTCCATAACGGGAAGAGCTGCCTGTGGTCCTATATCTCCGAGCCCGAGTACGCGAGTGCCGTCGCTAACAACGGCAACGGTGTTCCATTTGTTAGTTAGCTCGTAAACCTTTTCAGGATTTCTAACAATGTCTCTGCACGGAGATGCGACACCCGGGGTGTACCATATATCAAAATCATGCAGGTCTTTCACGCGGCACTTGGGTGTTACAGCTATCTTGCCCTTGTAATATGAATGAAGTTCTGAAGCTATTTCCAGGGGTTTTGCTGCTTTTGCTAAGAGGTCTTCTTCGTCGTATTTCATAATCCTAAACTCTCCTGGTTAGATAATTCAACTATTATACGCAGAGACCTGTTCCCTGCCAATAAAAAGTCATACGGGAATTTGTCTATTTAACATATAATAATGCTAATGTATCTGATATTGATTTGATAGTATAGAGCTTATCGAGGTCATTCAAGGCAGTTTAATTTGGGAAATCTCGGGGTAAGATTCAACATCAGCAAAAAATAGGAGATTGTGAAATGTGGAATAAAACACAAAAAGAAGCTTTGTTGAATGTGTGTAAAAAACACCGTTATCAAAATTCTGAGAATGTTATTGTTCCTGAACCATATCTGCCATACATGCCAGAAAACTGGAACGGAATTTTGGTTCTTGCAGAATCGCAGAATATCAGTCCTGGGGATGAGTATGATAAGTGGTTGGATGAGCTTAAGACAGAGCCAGGAAAACTAATGACTCGGCTTGAACAAATACCCTACAAAAATAAGCCGGATTGGATAGGTGTTGGGCCATGGGATGATGGAACAATTAAACTTGCGTTACAAGCAATTTTTGAAGGGGCTAATCTCGCGTTAAAACTTGAAGACGTTGCCGTAAGCAATGCAGTCCCGTGGACAAAAAAGACTAACGGCAGAAATGTAAATCCAGATAAAGAAGAAATGCAACCTAAGGCTGCGAAGTTTTGGAAAAACATTTTTGATGTATGGCAACCTGATATAAAAGCACTGGTAATACTGGGAAAAGTTGCGAAAGAAGTTATGGCCAGTGCCGATGTCAAAGAAGAGAAGTGCCTCAAACTACGGCTGCCTTCACCAAAGGGAATAAACCCTGTAAGTGGGATGTTTTCTTGTGATGACTTAAAGGAAAGATTTACAGAAGTGCAAAAAGCTTTGGATACTCTAAAAATGAACAAAGAGGTAAAACAATACAAAATGAAAGTTTTCTATGCTTGTCACGCCGTCAGTCTCGGAGTTCCCAGGTTCAAAGAGTGGTTCGGCGGAGTAAATAAGTAACCTATAGTAAAAGGTCTGGCGAAATTCAAGATTGCTTCGCTCGGATAACAACTAATCGATAATTGTGGCAGGGCTGCAAGAGTTTACCAATAAGTGGCTGGCAGGTATTGAATAGCCATTTGAGTTTGTTTGTGGTGTTCGCAACTGCTGGTCAAAATGATGTCAGGTTGCGTAGGTGTGCAGGCCGGTGAAAAGTTGAGAGAGGTTCACCCAAAGCAGAGTTATCACAATGACCGCCATACCCGCAACAGCCCAAATGCTGTTGATGCGTGGTCGGGTTTTGCCAAATATATAACGGAAATGGAAATATCCGACGTAAACCAGCCAGGACGCCAGAGACCAGAGTTCTTTCGGGTCCCAGCCCCAGTAATCACCCCAGGCGAGTTTGCCCCAGACGCTTCCGAGGATTAGGCCGAGCGTCAATAATGGAAAGCCGGCGCAAATCATGCGGTAGGTCCCCTCTTCACAAGGCAGGAGGTCTTCGCTTTGGTTAGGCGTAAAACCGGCGAGCTGAAAAACAGCCTGGCAGGCGGCTTTTGCCATAAAAATGTATGAGAGCATATAGACGGCGACGTGGGGTGCGAAGAGCCAGCTTTGCAGGGCCGGCGGCAGCTGCTGCGGCTCAGCGTTAAAGACAAAGCCGGCCGGCAAAAGAACTATTGCTCCTATGAGCATATCGGCTGAGAACCCACCTACACGCAGGATATGCCGGCAAAATAGTGAGACCGGATAAATCATCATACCCAAACTCAGGAACACCTCAAAAAGGTTCTGAAAAGGTATATGGCGAACGTGATACCAGCGATAGCCGAAAGCCACAACTGCGACCGCAAAGCCGAATATGTATAGGATGTGGCCGGCTTTCTCCGCTTGGGGACGCCTTACGGCGGGGCGACGCAGCAGTGCGGTCAGAAACGCAAGCAGATACGCAGCGATAGCAACGTAAATCAACAAACCTTGAGTTGTGTATTTAATTTCCATTTATTCGCCCTTCGACTTTGCTCAGGGCGACCCTGAGTTTATCGAAGGGTCGCTTTTCGATTTTCTTTTTGTAAAAATATGTCTTAGCCAGAAATGCCAGAAGACGCCGATGCCAAGCATCGGATACCCGGCATAGACAAGGTCCAGACCTGTATCGGAAACGACGGAAAGAACAGTGTATCTGTGTGCCTGGGTGTCATAAGAACTCTGGTAAAAATGGTATCCACCAAAGTGGAGAGGGTGATTTACTTCGATGTTTTTTTCCGCAACAACGTTTCCATCCTTAATAACCTGGATGTCACTTATATAATCCCGGACGGACTTGTGATACCTCAGCAGGAATTTATCTTCTGGGTAGATATAGTCTGGAAAACGCTCAAAGACGTATTCGGTAGTTACGGCCCCGTCGGGGTTTTTAATCCGGACCTCAAGGGCGGGATTGTAACCCGGCTGTGGGTCGTCGATAATAGTTTCTCTATCTCCGTCAATCGATATTTTGAAATTTTCGAATACCCTTACAATCGTTATGGTGCCAAAATCAGGGCCTATGGACCATACGCTGCCGATTTCAACAGGGATTTTACTCCGACCCTGATGGGTTAGGATTTCGAGGTATTCAGGCTTGTAATATTCTATTCGGAAGTCCTTAAGTTTTATATGGAAGGGCAATTCTTTGGTCTGGCCTGCAGTGAGCTTGTCGAACCTGTCGCTGTCTTCCAGCCTGATGCGGTTTTCGGCATCTCCTTCAAGGATTGTCATTTGACCTGTTTGGATTTTGTCAGCCCCAAAGAGCTGGTTTCGGACTTTAAGGCCGGCGCCGGAGCCCCAGAGAGCACCTGCGAGAATGAGGATACAGCCGGCGTGTATCAGCAAGAGCCCGGGCAGGCGAATCAGTCGGCGAAATGTCACAAAAGCCGCTGTCAAAAGAGCCATTAAGGCTAACCAGTAAGCAGATAACGCCGGGGAGTTAAAAAAGCTTTTTGCCTGGTATGAACCGAGAAATGCACCGTAAACCGACAGAAAAATCAATAATACGACCAGCGCCAGCGCAACCCACATCACGGCACATCTGAACTTTTTCTTAGAGGTTTCCTCTATACCCATTATTAGAGCAATCCGGCAATTGTCTTGACAAATTATGCCAAATTGTGCATAATATAGAGTGTACGAACTCTATAATCCAAATGCAGGGCCCCTGCTTTGCGGGAACCCAGGGAGGATAATCAATGCGTTTGGTTGTAAAACAAAACGGCCGCACTGTCAATGAATTTCGGTTCACCAAGGGGCCTATTTATATAGGCAGACAAGAAAACAGCCAGGTTTTTTTGCATGACAGAGCGGTCTCAAGACAGCATGCGGTAATCTTCAACACCCAGGATGGGAAATGGATGGTCGAGGACCTGGACTCGGCGAACAAGACATATCTGAATGACCAGGCGATTCATAAGGTTGAGATTAAGACCGGTGATTGTCTTCGTATAACCGACTATACTATCGAAATCAATCTCAAAGATGGTGCTGAGACTGAGAAACCAATTCATTTGGAAGATACGCTCGCAGAGCCCTCCGGCGGCCCACAATTTATAGAAAGAAGATTAGATACCGCCGATGCTCCCCCTATAAGATTACCGGCCCAAAGAGGGATGGATTTGCTGCGGGCCAACGAGGCAATCAGCCAGGCTGGTAACCTGGATGAGCTGCTGCTTGCCTTATTGGATATCACATCAAAGCAGCTCGGTACATATCATAATTGGTGTGCATTGAGAAGTGAGCCTACAGGCCCGATGACATATCACGCCGGCAGAACCCGAGAAGGTCAAACGCTGGAGCTGAGCAATATAAAACTTAATGAAAAAATCAACGAGGCGATTGAGAAAAGCCACTTCTTACTTTTTATCTTTTCGAAAGATATGAGCAAGGATGAAAAAGGGCAGATACGCTCTGTGGTGATAGCGCCTATTGTAGGCCCGGCCGGCTGTTTCGGTGTGTTATATGCTAATAACACTTTTCGCGACGACCACTACAACCTCAGCGATTTGGACTATCTTATGCTGCTCGGAATGCAGACAGCCACTGCACTGCAAAAGCTCTGAATTTGTGAATCAAGTTACTGAACGACAGACAGCGAGCCGGAAGTTTATTTCCTTTTGTATTTGCCGATTAGCTGTCCCTGCCCGAGGATGTGTCCTTCCATTGCCTTGAGCAGCTCACGTTTTCTGGCGCCGGCGGCCAGGTCAAGCTTCGTATCGAGTGCGTAAATCTTAAAGAAGTACCTGTGTGTGCCGCTTGGCGGTGGCGGACAGGGGCCGCCGTAACCGATCCTCTCGAAACCGGTAGTCCCTTGTCTGGCGCCGTTGGGCAAAGTCTTATCAGGAGGAATGTTTTCCTCGAGCTTTCTGGTCTCGGCCGGCAGATTAAACAGAACCCAATGTACCCACGTACCCATTGGGGCATCGGGGTCGTCTGATATAAGGGCAATACTTTTGGTGCCCTCGGGCACAGCCTCCCATTCCAAAGGTGGTGAAATATCCTGGCCGTCGCAGGTGTACTTCGCCGGAATTAAACCACCTTCGGCAAATACAGAACTGGTAACTTTGATTTCCATTTTTTCACCTCCTGCTGCCTCTGAATCGGTTTGTTCACTGTCTTTGCATGAGCAAAACACTAATATCGGCATTATTACTAAAACAACAATGTCCTTTAACATGGCATTTTCTCCTGTATCCTCTTAATACTATAGGTCAAGCCGGAAAAAGCAATGTTAAAACGGCACAAAAAGCATAAGGTGCTTTTACTAATGATTTTTTTTCTTGATAAAGAGGGAAGACCTGTATATATTGGCCGAACAGAGGACGATTTTCTTTAAGAATTCAATCCAATTTGGAGGTGAAAAATGGCTATTACACCGGAAAAACTTGTCGAGCTTTTAAATAAGGATTTGGAACTGGAGTATTCTGCCGCGATTCAGTACATAAATCATTCTGCGGTTATGACAGGGGCTGCCTACGGCGACGTAATCAAAGAGTTGAAAATCCACGCTAACGAAGAAGTCGGCCATGCGATGATTCTCGCCGACCAGATTGATTATCTCGGCGGCTCTCCGAGCGTTGCAGTCGGCCCAATTCATACATCAGAGGACAACGACCAGATGCTCGAGCAGGACCTTGCAGGCGAAGAAGATGCGATAAAAAGATATAAGGTCAGAGTCGAGCAGGCAGAGCAGCTTAAGGAGTTTGCCCTTGCCCAGCAGTTAAGAACCATATTGGCTATCGAGCAGGAGCACGCGATGGATATAAAACAAGCTCTCGGCAAATAACTTAATCGTCAAGATGGCTGACGCCACAATATCGTACAGATACAGATAAATAACTGCGAGCGAGAGGAGTCGAACCTCCAAGTCCCTAAGGACACAAGGACCTAAACCTTGCGCGTCTGCCAGTTCCGCCACGCTCGCATAACCTTATTCTGCTTGTTCTTCTTTTGATATTTTCTCAATCCGTTTCTCGGCTTTTTCCAATATGCTTTTGCAGTGCTTAATCAGGGCCATCCCCTTTTCATATTGTTCGAGACTATCCTGCAGCGGTATTTTGCCTTGCTCTATTTTGCCGACAATATCGGTCAGCTCTTTGATTGCCTCTTCGAAGCTCATTTTGCCGATATCATTTTTCTTCTCGTTTTTTGCCATAATCAGACCCCGTTTTATTTGTTTCTATTTTGCTTGTTTGTCACTTTACTTTCAATCAAATTCTCGCCGGCAAGTTCGGTAATTATGTAATCTGCGATTTGGACATCCGCTAAATTCCTCACCAAAAGGCCGGTCTTTTTATTGGTGGTAATGCTGTATCCCCGCTGCAGGACTGATTTGGGATTCAAGCCGGCCAAACGGTTCTTCTGCGCTATAAGCAGCATTTGGCTTTTATTGATGATTGCCCTTATTGCTGTATTTGCCTGGTTTTTCAAATTGTTCAAATCGACGGTTTTTCCCTTTAAAAGCCGATGTGGCTCGATTTTTATAATCTGCTCGAAACCGGCGTGCAACTTATCCATCCCCTGGACCAGCAGCTTCTTTATCGAACCGACCAGCTTTATGCCGAGCTCATCTAATTGCTGCTGCCTGTTGTGAATAGAGACAAGCGGATTTCTAAATACGGCGCTTGCCAAAATGGTTTTAAGATTCTGCTGAGACAATCTCAGGGCTGCTTTTATTTCACCTGCCAATCTGCTTTTCATACTTGCCAGCCGCCCCAAAACTTCCTGCATATCCGGAACAGCTACAACGCCGGCTTTAGTCGGCGTGGAAGCTCTGGCATCAGCAACCAAATCTGCGATTGTGGTGTCAACCTCGTGGCCGACTGCACTTATGACAGGTATTTTCGAATCGAAAATCGCCCTGGCCAAAACCTCTTCATTAAAGGCCCACAAATCTTCCATCGACCCGCCGCCTCGGCCGACAATCAAAATATCAAGTCTCAATTTCTTATTTCGCCTATTTATGTCTTTGATACCTGCTGCAATCTCCGCCGCCGCCCCTTCACCCTGCACCGGCACAGGATATAAAAATAATTTCACACAAGACCAGCGGTTCCAGATGCTGTCCTTAATATCCTCTATCGCCGCTCCCGATTCGCTGGTCAGTATCCCGATTCTTCCCGGATAAGGCGGTAGAGCTTTTTTATGCTTATCATCAAAAAGTCCCTGTGCTTCGAGCCGTCTGACCATCTGCTCAAAAGCCAACTGTAGCGCACCCACACCCGCCGGCTCCATTCTTTCAACATAGAATTGATATTTTCCCTGCGGTTCATAAACATCGATAAATCCCGTGCCCAAAACCGCCATACCGTTTTCCGGCTCGAACCTGAGTTTGCTGAAATTGCTTTTCCACATAACACAGGGCAGCAGGGCGTTTTCATCTTTCAGTGAAAAATAACAATGCCCGCTGTGGTGGAGTTTGAAGTCCGTTATCTCGCCTGTGATTGTCAGCCGACCGGGCAGATTATTTTCCAGAATCCCCTTGATTAGCGAGTTAACCTGGCTGACCGTGTATATTTTGGTTCTGTTTTTCATCTGTCCGTCAATACAAATGGTGAGCGTGTCGAACCATTATAAGTTCAAATGCCCCCATCATCAATTTCTAATCTGCGCTATATTTTCACAAAAGAAAAAGCTGCGAGTGATTTTCACCACTCGCAGCTTTTCAATTTAACAAATCTGATTGTCCCGGAACTTTTACGGACAACTGCTGAGCCACTGGTCGACAAATATCTTGAGGTCGTAGAAATCAACGCTCCCATCACAGTTAAGGTCCGAATTGTTGTAGCCACCTGCCGAACCTGTCCAGAGCCAATCATCTGCAAAGTCAGCATAATCCAAGAAGTTCACACGTGCATCACAATTGTAATTGGCGCATGTCGAGCATAGGGCGGGGTCAGTGAATAACATAAATGACATATCCTCACTTGCACCCGTCTGGTCATAAAGCTCATCCCAGACCCATTGTAAGATGTCAGGGTTAAAATAGTATCTTACTGCATCGTCGTTGAATACGTGCTTATGATTCGTCCAGCCCCAATCGTAGTTCGGCATATTAATGTCGTATATTGCCTGAACACTGAGCCAGAACACCTCATTGTAATCCGGCTGATGGAACCATTCTTCCTCAGGCAGTCTGACCGAATAACGGAAAACCGGCTCACGTTGGCCTTGAAATTGAGTAGTACCGGCTGTCCAGGTCAGTGCGTTGGCCATCAGCAACGCCCCATCGGTCGATGAAACCCAGAAATCGCTGCGCACATCGGATGACGGCGGATAAAAGCCCAAGTCTGCTCGTCGCACTCCACCAATAGTCTTGGTGACCACAAGTGGGCGACCATCAGACCAATCTGCTACCAGAGTCGAGCCGGTAGAAAGGTTTGGGTCCAGCGGTCGGGCACTTAAACTTCCACCGTCGAAGCTGGAGACACCCTGCATAATCGGATGTAGTGGGTCATAGACCGTTCCCAAGGTTGCTTGCGGCGGACCGAACTGGCTGGCACGCACAATTGCATAGTACGCCTGGGCATCCCAGCGGCCTTGCATCTGAGCATAGGGGTTGGGCAGCGGGCCTGAGCCATAACCGATTTCAAACATCATGCACACCACGCCGCCGCCGGAATCTACATAGTCAGCCATTACATTGCCCAAGGCAATTGAATCTGCATAGACAGCGTCGCTATATACCAGGACAGCGTCATAAGCCTGCAACTGTGTCAGTGTTGGAGTGATGGAATTTACGTTGATGATGTCCACGGTGCTAAATTGTCCCGTGGCCACCAGCTTTGCTTGAACATCATAGTTCCAGTTTGGGTCGGACGGAGCACCACAGATCGCCACATCAATCCCTTTAACTTTTTTGTCGTAACCTACCAGCACCTCGTCATACTTGTCAGTATCATACTGCCAGATTACCTCGCCTGGATGACTGTAGCCATATGGGTTGCATGGATCGCCGGGAGGAACATCTGTCCATATCATCAGTCTGAATCTGTCTGGCTGGACCGGCAGAGGCATAAATGGACCTTGGCTGCATGCTTCAAAGCCATAGCCGATATAAGAGCCCCACCATACTACCGCCGTCACCGGCGTTCTTCGCACACACCGCCAGTCATCGGCAACCAGTCGTTCCTTTTCAGGATTCTGCATATTGAACATACTTTTTTCGTCCTCGTAGTGCGGCCAGCTGCGAATCCCGGTATAGAGTTGTTCCCATTTGATGTAGTTCGGGTCGGTATCAAGCTCGAACGCCATATCAAAGCTCTCTCCCCACACAGGGTCTACAATCGGGTTCACTATCATAGGGTCAATAATAAAGCCCGCAGCTGGCTCGAATGGTAAAGTGAACGTTACGGCATCGTCCATCCAACCCCACGGCCGGCTCTTCCAGCCCCACTTGTAATACGGCTCACACGCATCGCCATACTCCGCTACGATACTTATCCAGTAAATGTTATCATAAGTTATCTCGTTGAAGTCATCCTGCCGGAATGCTTCCTCAGGGTTCAAATCAACATTGTACTGATAGCAGATATCATAAGGATAGTAGCCGTAATACTCATCGGAACCGACCTCGCTGAACCTCACTCGTTCTGCAGGTATCGTAACACTGTGCAGCAGTATATCCGGATAACTATAAGAAGTATTTATACCTGCGGGCACGTTGCTCCAGAAACCTATCCACCATTTCTCAGGCAGAACAGGCGGTAATGTTCCATGTGCCCACGACCATTCCCAGTCAAAGAACGAGCCCCACCAGTGGATACTTGTTACCGGCATTGAGCCGATACAACGGAAGTCATCTGCAACTATCTTCCAATTCGGCGCCGGGATCCGCCTATTGTGAGATTGCTCATCCCAGCCGCAGTATCTCGGCACGGTCGAACACGGGTCAATCTCGATAGGCGGCTGAGACCACTTCGTATGCGGCTCCAATGGCTTGGCATAGTTTGGCTCTTCCTTGCCGGTAATCACAAACGACAGGTCCAGCGACTCGTACGTGTTTGGGTCACGCAACTCCATCCATGGTCCTCCTGTCAGCGGCCGCCAAACAGCGTCATCCATAAACTGTGGTCGAACCGCCGTCTTCCAGCCTACCCGGCATTCTGGGAAGGGGACTGCTTTGATGTGAATACCCAACCAGTAAATCTCGCCTTCCTTCTGAATGAATGGGTCGTTAATATCAGTGATATTAACCTGATAATAATTGTTGTGATCCGGTCGCAACCACATACCAGTGTTAGGGTCGTACCAGCCCTGCTGACCGGTACCATAGGGGCGTACGGTGATGGTGGATGTACCGTCTGGAAAGTAACGTGACCACAGCGACACATTAGGTTCCGACCAGCCGGAGGGGCCGTTAGGGTTGTTTGAATAAATACACACCATAACCGATTCGATTGTCCCCACGTCGTCACCCTCCCAGGAAATCCAAAAGTGAATGTCATTGACGGGTCCGGTCTTGGTGCATTGCCAGTCGTCGGCCAGCTCCAGCCGCTGTTCCGTCGGCCCCGCCCAGCAGAACGCGATGTCCCAGCCGAAGGGGTCCGGCAACTGCGGAAAGTGCATCTTGTACGAGTCACAGGGGTCCCAGTCACCAAAAGCTACAACTGAAGAACCAAAAAATAACAAAACTACACAGAGCAACGACGATTTCAGTTTCTTTCTGTTCATAATTAAATCCTCCTAAATGTAAGTAAAGATGTGTTCTTTCTGACTTTTTTACACGCTATGAAATGACGAAAAAGCTGGAACAATAGGAAAAACATCCACGCCTACTCCTCACTAAAGCCGCAATATACGGGTGTCGATTTTACGGAGCTGCAAATTAAAGTCAAGAAAATTATCGCATTATCGCACAATTTCACGTTTTTTAGGTTACCGAGGTGCAAATTCCGCAAGTTCTTTCATATCAGGCAGATACGTGAGCTTTCTGGTAATTTTCTTGATTGACGGCTCTCAATTTGATATAATAACTCTGTTTGATAGGGGTGATTCAATTGTGAGGAGGGTATGGTGAGCCCCTGGCTTGAAACTATAGGTATTATCTTAGTAGCTCTGTTGGGCGTCTTTCTTGGAAAACTGTTTTCGCGCCCTCGCAAGGCCTATTGGATAGTCGGCTATTTTCTGTCCTTTTTGCTCATTTTGTTTCTGGTAATAACCAGATACTCTAATTCGCTGGCCTTTGTGCCGCTGTTTGTCTGGATTACAGCAGGACGGGTAAAGTTCGTCATTTTCTCTTTAGCCGTTACAATGGGTTTAACCACTCCGCTGTCGCGGCTGCCTTACAAATTCGAGAAGGTCGCAATTTACATCCTGATGGTTGTGGTTGTAGTTTGGTTTTCGGTTTTGCCTTTTCTTGTCCCCGCTTTGATTGAAGGCTATCTGGCCAATCTCACAACGCGGCTTGATTCCAACGGTATTTGCTTTCAGACCACAGGTTATACTTGTGCTCCCGCTGCGGCTGTAACGGCTTTGAGGAAATTGGGTCTGCCTGCCCAAGAAGGAGAGATAGCTATACTTTCTCACACAAGCCCGGTCACAGGCACTTTGCCTGGCTGCCTTCAGGCAGCACTTCAGAACCGCTACGGTGACGAGGGCCTGAGATGTCAGTATCGCCACTTCGACTCGATTGCTCAGCTAAAGGATGCTGGTCTTACCTTAGCTGTGGTAAAGAGTGCATTTCTGTCGGACCACTGCATCGCGGTCCTTGAAGTCTCGGACAAGATGATTACTATTGCTGACCCTGCCGGCGGTAAAAGGTTGCTGTCCCACAAGCAGTTTGAGGAAATCTGGCGATTTTCCGGCATTGTCCTAAAGCGAGACTCTACGCAGAGCCCCATAAGTTAGATGTTGGTCTTACGGCTCAGAACTTCTAATCCCGATTCGTTGGGCCTGAATTGCTGACAGCCCTTATCAACCGGCGCTGATTCTTTTTCATCTCTTTACCGGCACAATTTTATCCGCCAAACAAACGGCGGATGAAATTTGCGCCCGAATTACGAATTTTTTTAGCGCGGTGTGACATACGGTTGTCACACGGCCGATAAAAATATAGTTAAATCTCCTGAAATCATCGATATTTCCCATAGATTTATCCGCCTACGGCGGATACGGCGAAAAAAGCCGGAACAACGATAAAGTCATAATAACCCAGCCGGGCTAACTCACCTGGGGGGGATAGCCCGGCTGGGCTTACTTCAGGACATCATTCAAAATCGTGAAGATGGCTTACGCCAGTACCTTTGGTCCCTCATTCGATGCGTTTCCTGTAAAGTCGTGTTTCCAAAGGTTTTCGGTAGCTTGTCCAGTTTGAATCGCCCGGCTCATTGTCAATCGCTGCTGTTACCTGATTTATCTTGGCGTCCAAATCATCAATATAGTTGACCATAAAGGCTTCAGGTGTTGCCGGCAGCTTCGGTGAGCCGAATTCGTATTTGCCGTGGTGTGACAAAATAATGTGCCCGAGAGCGTCTAAAATCGTCTCATCAATCTTTGTCCCCTTCGCAGCCAGTGCTTCGGCCTTTCGGTTCAGTAAAAGGTAGCTTTTTGCAATATGCCCGATTAGCTGTCCTGAATCAGTATATGAAAAGGCCATATCGTACGAAAGCTCTTCGGTTTTACCCATATCGTGGATAAAAATCGCCGTCAAAACCAAATCGGCCTGCACCTCCGGATACAAAGGCAGTATCGCAACAGCTACTCGCAGCATATTGTGGGTATGCTCCAGCAGCCCGCCGAGATAATTATGATGCATTTGCGTTCCACCGGGTGCGGTGCAGAATTTCTCCATCAGTTCGGCGTCGGCTAAAAATTCTCCCGCCAGCGACTTTAACTGACGGTGCTTTATCCCTGCTACTATCCTTTTTACCTCCTCGAACATCTGCTTTGTGTCCTTGTCGGTTCGCGCCAGAAAATCCTCAACGCAGACTTTGCTTGCATCGACGATGCCGATGTTATTTACAACGATTTGCAGGTTATTTTGATAAAGCTCGCTTCTTCCCTGTATATGGACAAATCCGGGCTTCGGCAGCGAGTTGTAGACGGTCTCGGTCGCCTGCCACATCCGGCCGTTCAGTTGTCCCGTTCGGTCGCAAAGGAACATTGCTATATATAGGTCGCCTTTGGTTGTGCTTCGCAGAATCGGCTCTTTTACCATATAAATATCGTCAATTGCCTGCCCCGGGCCGATTTCATTGATAAACTTGTGTGCCATTGTCTGCTCCGTATTAATATTTTTCTGCCAAAGTTTGGGTTTCCAAAATCATATTGTCTAACCGACCTTTATGCAAGAAAGGATTTTTCACAAACCAAAGACATTTGAAATTTTGGGATTGGCTTGCAACCATCGGCATTTTAGGTTATAAAACCACACAATGAACGATGAACTATGAACCATTTACGAGATATCGCTATGAGATACAGCCGAATGTTAATACCAACCGTCAAGGAAGTGCCCGCCGATGCGGAAGTAACCAGCCATAAATTGATGCTCCGTGCCGGTCTGATGCGCAAAGTCGCCAGCGGAACATACACTTATCTGCCTCTCGGCTGGCGCAGCCTGCTCAAAGTCATCGCAATAGTCCGCGAGGAAATGAACCGCTCCGGGGCACAGGAAATCCTTATGCCCGCCGTTCAGCCGATAGAGCTGTGGCAGAAAACCGGCCGCGATGTCGATTATGGCGAAACCCTGGCGACTTTCACAGACCGCCACGGCCGTCGAAACGTCCTCGCACCCACTGCCGAGGAGGTCGTTACAAGCATCGCAGCGAATGAAATAAACTCATATAAGCAGCTCCCGATGAATATCTACCAAATCAGCTTCAAATTCCGCGATGAGTTTCGCCCGCGTTTCGGCCCAATCCGTTCCCGCGAATTCATAATGAAAGATGCTTACAGCTTCCACGCCGACCCAAAGAGTCTCGACGAAACTTACAAAATTATGTATGACGCATATTGCAGAATTTTCAAACGCTGTGGTCTTGAATATGTCATCGTCGAAGCCGAGTCCGGCGAGATGGGTGGTTCCGGCTCACACCAGTTCACCGTCCCTTGCGAATCAGGCGAAGATATAATCGTTTATACCGAAGACGGCTCCTACGCCGCCAACATCGAAAAGGCCGCCGTCGACCCATTACCCAAAACCGAGCGACGAGCGACGAGCGACGAGCGACCAGAACTTGTACCCACCCCCAATGTCGGCAGCATCGAAGCAGTTTGTGCCTTCTTGAAAACCCAACCTAAGGAAATGATAAAAACCCTGATTCACACCGATGGCGATAACGTAATCGCAACACTCATTCGGGGCGACCACGACCTTAACCCGGAAAAACTCACACAAATCCTCGGCGGCAAAACCGCTGAACTTGCCGATGAAGCCACTATCGAAAAAATCACCGGCGCCAAAGTCGGTTTCGCAGGCCCGATGGGATTGGAAAGAAAGGTTGATAAGCTAATTATCGACCACGCTGTCGAAGCAATGGCTGTCGGCGTAACCGGCGCCAACAAGACTGATTATCATATTAAAAATGTCGTCCCCGGCAGAGATTTCCCGCTCAAAGGCGAAAACATTATCATCGCCGATATCCGCAACGCCGTCGAAGGTGATACACACAACGGCAGGAAACTGCTGTTTAAACACGGCATTGAAGTCGGACAGGTCTTCAAACTCGGCACCAAGTATTCAACCAAACTCGGCTGCAAATTCCTCGACGAAACCGGCAACGAAAAACCCTGCATTATGGGCTGCTACGGCATCGGCATAAACAGAATAATCGCATCGGCAATCGAGACTGGCAATGATGAAAACGGCATCATCTTTCCTATAAGTATCGCCCCCTTTGAAGTTATTATTACCAGCGTAAATCAGGATGATAAAGAGGTAGTAAAGCAAGCTGAAAAAATCTACCAGCAGTTGCAAAATTATGGTATTGATGTTTTACTTGATGACAGGGATATACGCGGCGGCGTGAAATTCAAAGATGCCGATTTGCTCGGAATACCCGTGAGGATTACCGTCGGCCAAAAGTCCATCGCAGAAGGCAACATCGAGATAAAGTTGCGCGCTGAGTCGAAAAGCGAGAAAGTTCCTATTGAAAAAGCTGCGGATAAAACTATCGAACTGGTCAACTCACTGAAAGAACAACTAAATTCCTCTTGTCATTCCTGCGCAAGCAGGAATCCAGGGTAAAAAAGAAGAACTAAAAACATAATTGTTTTTCCTGTCATTCCTGCGAAAGCAGGAATCCAGGATAAGAATAGATAGTGAAACAATATTTTATTTATATATTAGCAAGTAAGAGAAATGGCACTCTTTATCTGGGTATAACAAGCAACTTGCTTAAAAGAGTCTATGAACACAAAAACAACCTGATAGAAGGATTTACGAAAAAATATAATGTTCATAACCTTGTATATTACGAGACATACAGTGATATTTATGATGCTATCGCCAGAGAGAAAGGCATCAAAAAGTGGAAGAGACATTGGAAAATTGAATTGATAGAGAAATCTAATCCAAAATGGGAAGATTTATACTACCGTTTGAGTGGTTGAAGAAAAACAGGAAGAAATGGCTGGATTCCCGCTTCTGCGGGAATGACAAAGGGAAAAAATAAACGAAAATGTGGAAGCTGCAAGCTCCTAAATCCGCTAAACTGATAATCGGAATCCTGGCAGCCGATGAAGAGTGTCTAAAGGCCGCTCTCGAAGCAATAAACGCCAATTTCGGCAAAACCGATTTTCTTAGCGACCTCTGGCCGTTCGACCAGACCGATTATTACAAAGACCAAACCGGCGAAAATATCTTAAGGCAGTTCGTCAGTATCGAAAAACTGATTGACCCCGGCAAGCTTTCCAAAATCAAACACAAAACAAATAAGCTCGAGCAGAAGCTGGCCAAACAATCTGCCTCCGATTTACTCAGGCCGGTCAATCTCGACCCGGGTATAATTGAGCCCTCGAAGCTGGTTTTAGCCACGACAAAGAACTACTCGCATCGTATATATATCGGCAAAAAAATGTATGCCGAGGTAACATTGATTTTTGACAAAGGCAAATGGAAGCCCTTCGAATATACCTATCCCGACTACAGGCAGGATTGTTACCATGATTTTTTCAGTAAAGTAAGAACGCGATTAGTGGAGCAG
>Ga0315285_10000814_pt1 | contig 32438 bp, 23 predicted proteins | sample YL17G09_36_MG_FD_203698 | JGI IMG/M metagenome (GOLD analysis project Ga0315285, IMG submission 203698) | Sediment microbial communities from Yellowstone Lake, YNP, Wyoming, USA - YL17G09_36 | ecosystem: Environmental > Aquatic > Freshwater > Lake > Sediment | place: USA: Wyoming | collected...
GCCTTGGGCGGGGACCGATCGCCGAGAACCTCGTTGTAGGACGAGCCGGTGGAGGCGGGGGCGGGCGCGGTGCAGCAGAGAAGTGCGGCCAGCAGGGCCGCCGCCGGCCAGATCCCCCTTCGGGTCAACCACATGGTTGCTTGACCCGGTCCATCACGCGCTGTCATCATCACAGACAAGCCCTTTCCTCGCTCATCGCGTAGCCATCGCTGTCGTCTACGTCTCACTTCGGGCCCTTGGCCAGCGGCACCGTGAACGGCGAGGTATTGCTGACCTGCGCCTTACCCTCGGGGCCCGAGGCTGAGGCGACGAGGGTGTACTTCCCAGGCGCAAGCGCCCGGGGCCAGTCAACAGCCACCGCCCTCTCGACCCCCGGCAGGAGGTCGCCGCCCTCAACGCGAGCGGGGATCGCCTCCCCGACGCGCATCTGCTTCGCGTCACGGACCTCGAACGTGACCTGCGGCCGCACCCGTGCATTCCCGTCGTTGTGGATCTTCGCCCAGAGACTGTAGCCCGCGCCCTGGGCGGGCCTGACGCCGCACTGGTGTATCGCGAGTGCGGGCTTCTCAGAACCCGCGGCCACCAGGGTGACCACGACGGGCACCGGGGTCGCGTGTCCCTCTGCCGTAGGGGTGATCAGCAGCACGGCATAGCGCTCTCCCGTTCCCTCGCGTGGGATCTCGGCGGTCACGCGGAGACGAATCGTAGTATTGGGCAGCAGACTCAGCGAAGCGGGCGACACCTGGAGGTGGCGGGCGATGCTGCCGGCCGCGTCGACCGGCCCCGGCCGGCCCTCTCCTGTCTTGCCGACCTGCCACCCCGCCACAGTGACCAGGGCCGCGACGCGCTCCTGCGTATTGTTGCGCACCGTCACCGTCGCGACGCGCCGTGCTCCGGGGGCACCGAAGAGAATGACCTCGCCGGTGCTGACGGCGAGGCCGCCGGTCTGGGCCCACAGCGGGCCGCCCTGGGCCACCGCTACGGCCTCCCCGCGGAAGACGCGGAAGGCCTGCGCGGCGCGCACGGACGCGCGCTGCCCCCGCAAGTGGAGCGACACTCCCACGATGTACTGGCCGTCGGTAAGCGAGGCAGGGCTGGTGCTCTCAAAGACTCGCGGGAACCCCGGTATGACCAAACCCTTCCCTGATCTCAGGGGCCCGCTCCAAGCTCTCCCCCCCGCCGGGTTACGCACCTCGGCCTCCCCTTCGGCCCAACCATGAACGGTCCCGGCGTTCTCGACGCTAACGCGGAGAAGCCATGTGTCGGCGCCGGAACCCTCCGACCGCGTCAGCTCGATCCGCGGCACGCGGAGGTCGGGCTGCAACCGGCCCCGCTTCGCCACCGCCATCACGACGCAGTTCGCCTGGAACGAAAGCCGGATGGCGGCCTCGCCGGACTTCGCGTCACGGCCTCGAGGGGGCTGACCATAGGCCGCGGCGATGGCGTAGTAGCCGCCCGCGGCGTCTCGCGGAAAAGCGAGAGTGCACTTCACCCCCTGTGTCTGGCCCGGGGCCAGCGTGAAGCGCTGGGGCTGGAACGTGATCCAATCCGCGGCGCTTCGCGCAGGGGGCTGGGCCGTGCCGTATGGCATGCCCTGCTCAGTCATCGCCAGATGCTGGGTGAGCATCTGGCAGGAGAGGGCTTCCTTCGCGCCGTTCGTGACCTTAATGGCGAACGGCCTCCGGCTGCCCGGCGGTCCGTCGAGCGGTACCAGCGTCGGGCTCACGCCGAGCGTGGCGCGAGCGGGCTGGGCCATGGCGGCAAGGATGATGGCAACTGCGCCCAACAGGAGATGACTGCCGCGGCAGACCGAACCGTCTTGCTGATCCACACTGTAGACTGCCACTGCTCTCGGTTCTCTACGCCTCGGAGGAGGTAAGGCCGGGGACGCCTGACCGCGCCCCCGGCCCATTCGCAACACCTAAGCTGTCCTACACTTCCGGCGAGCAGACCAGAACGGGATCCATCTCGTAGTACCCGTCCGGCTGGTAGCGGTCCGGTGAGATCTCGCACCGGATCGTGAAGTTGTGGAGTCCCCTCGACCCGCCGTTGAGGAGCCAGGTGACCCCGTACAGATTGCCGTTGTTGCCGCCAGTGCTGTAGGTTCCGGCAGCGAAGCCCGATCCGTCATTGAGCAACCAGTTCACCGGGATGGGGTCCGCTGTCTGTCCCTGCCGGTGCCCGATGTCGTTCATGAAGACGAGCTCCGTTATTTCAGCCTCGTCCGGCTGGAAGTCGGGCTTGCTGACAAACAGCCACTGGCCGTTGTTCGAGGTCAGCCAGCCGGCGACATCCCGCTGCAGAGTGGGGTTGTCCCCGGGATCGCGTCCGATGTGGAAGTAGATGTCTGTTGCGTCGAAGTGCATGTTCATCCACATCTCGATGTCAGCCTTCACGGTGAAGCCCCCTCCACCCACGGGATTGTCCACGCCCTGTAGCCACTCGTAGATGGACCAGTCGTAGACGAAGTTGGAGGCGTCGTAGCTGCCGGTAGCCTGAGACCAGTTCGTGTTGTCCTGGCCCCAGCCAGCGGCCGGATCAGCGTACAGCACACCAGCGCTCAACACCAGCGCCAGCACAACCAGCAATGCGATGCGCATCGTTCACATCTCCTTTTTGAGTCTGAACCCGGTGTCCGGACGCCGGGCCGCCCCTGTGCAACCACGCACAGGCTGGGTCGAGCGACACGAATCACAGGTTTAGTGAAGAGCGCACATGTGGCATTCTACATCGGGATCGGGGTTCGCCCGGGACGGGGCCATTGCTTGCTCGTCCAGGCTCCTCGGTCCCATGCGCGCCATACCAGGCATCACCTCCTCCTCCCCTACTGGCTCTGGGCCGGCCATTTCCGCCGCCGGCCTTCCCGCCACAACGAAAACAGGCTGCGCAGAGCCGCTCATGCGGCCGCGCAGCCTGTCAGTACACCCATAGGCCAAGGGATCAGTTGTTCAACTGCTGGTGTGTCGCACCGACGTCGGTGCGGTGGCTCTCCGTCTTCGCTGGGTCTATCCTGCAGTGATCCGCTGCCTGCGCGGACGCGTCGATCTCAGCAACCGTATGCTCGTTTTGGACGCCCTCGCCTCGTTGCCTCCTGAACCCGCTATGCGCCCGGGCCTGCTCGCCCGCAGAGACGGTCACACCCTTGCAGAACCCGAACGCCTTCGGCAGGCTCAAGGGAACGTCGCCCTCACGCGCGCCCTGTGGGCAAGGCTACTGACGCCGTGGAGGAAGCACAGAAGGGAACTGGGAGAGTGGTAACTCAGCAGGACCAGCCCGGCGCGCGGCACCCTATTCACCTGTCCCTCGCCACGCCCAACGAGGATCCCAGTAGGATGCCGTGGCTCGGCAGGAGCAAGTCTACCACTGAGCGTCTGGACTGTCAACCTCGCGCTGGAGGCGTGACCGCACTTCCCGGGCCCCAGGCGTCAGGGGATGGGCCTTGCCTGCTGCGGCTCTGCCGGGATCTCCCACATGCTGACCTGCTGGATGATCGCGCCGATGGGCTGCTCGGTGGGCGGCTGGCCGCCGAAGCCCATCTTCATGACACACGGCAGGGGGCCCCAGATCTCCATCGCGACGACACGGCCGTCGATGAGGGAGGCAGCGATCTCGCCGCGGAAGTACTCGGTGCTCTGCATGTCCAAGGCGAACTGCGGGGTGTCCATCTTCTGGGTCACCTCGTTGCCCTCCATCGAGAACCAGATGAGCACGCATGGCTCGCCCCGGAAACGGGTCAGCCCAGCGATGCCGGTCTGCATCTCACCTGCCTGGTAGCGGCCGACCGAACCCTCCCCTGAGACAGCCGTGATGTCCCAGGGCTCGAAGGCCGCTTGGCGCCAGGTATCCCCGATGCGGACCTTGCCGCCGGACTCATCGCGCACGGCAAGGAGGACGGCATCCCAGCCCATGGCGTCCATAGTGAGAACCTTCAGCAGGTACCCGACGGTCTCCTCTCCGAGGCGAGCGAAGTCGGCGGGAGGGTTGACGTAGTCGAAGGTGCGAGGTGAGAACTCGAAGGAGATGCCTCGAGCGTTCGGCAACTCCGGGGGACTCGGGTAATCGTTCGGGCCCATGCCCATCGCGGTGGCGAAGCGCTGCCACTCGCACTGCTCCACCCACAAGCCAGGTTCGGCCTCGCGGACGAGAGTTCGGGAGAGCTCCGCCTCGGCTACCATGCGGCTGAGGGTCTTGCCCTGGCGGTCCACCGTGAGGTTGATGCGCTTGATCTGGTAGCGATGCTGCTCACCGGCCTTTCCCTTGCGGGTGAGGTCGAGCGGCTGGTTCAGCGTCTCCACCCAGGCCGGCGCTGCCACCGGTTGGCCATCCCAGGGAGTCACGGGCCACCCGCCCCAGATCTTTGACTGATCTGGTGATGGCTGCGGCGCGGTAGACTCGACTTCACTCGCGACCGCCGCGCTCATGGCGGCGAGCAACAACAGCACGACGCAGACGATCAGTGTGACTCGCAACATTCCGTCTCGCATTGTGACCTCCTCTGTTCTTGAATATTCAACGCGACGTCCGGCGCTTGCGGGAGGCGCGACCTGCACGCCTGATCTTCCCAGCGGCCGACTTCACCCAGCTCAGCTCGCTCTCGAACCCCCCAATGCCAAGCTCGAGGGCGAGGCGCCCGTGCAACGGCCCGCTGCGCGAGATCCGCTCTCTGTGAGTGTAGAGCTCCTCGAGATAGGACTGAACCGCCGTCTGGTAGCTCTTCAGGTAGGCGAGCACGTCGGCCTTCGAGAGGCGACCCTCGGCGAGGGCGAAGCGGAGAAGGGGGGCCCCCGCGCCTCGGATCAGCTCCTCTCGAGTGACGGGCTGGTGGAGCCACCACTCAAGAGCTTCCTCGCCCGCGTCTGTAAGCGCGTAGACGCGGCGTGGCCGTGTCTCTCTGGTCCTGTCGAGCCGGGCATCGAGCAGGCCGCGCCGAGCGAGCCGGCGGAGGGCCGGGTAGATGGCGCCCGGGCTGGAGCTGAAATGAGCGAGCGGTGTGTTGGCGAACACCTTGTGGACATCGTAGCCCGCCATCGGCGCGCGCCCGATCAGCCCGAGCAGAGCGTACTCCATGGTTGTGAGACGATCCCGCCGCATCGCGTCGTCCTATCCGCTGTACTACGCTTCGTAACGTAGTATAGCGTAATAGCAGTGACCTGTCAACATACCCGCGAGACTTTTCTTCCGCATGAGCAGACGGGCAGCGCGCACAGAGACAAGCGAGGGTTCGCGGCAGCGTGCGTCGTGCTGGTGAGTCCTCGAGGGTTCGCGAAGTGCCTGAGTCGTCTGCGAAAGCGAGATCGGATTGCAGGCAGGGGTACGATGACCGACGGCAAAGAGACGATGGCAGCCGGACGCGGGTGCGGCGGCGAAGCTCGTGGCAGCAGTCCGGGGTAAGCGCGCGCTTGCACCCAGCACTAGAGAAGAAATCCGGAGCTTCGACCGTGAGACAGTTACTGCTGGACCTTGCCAAGGGCGTGCCGGCCGAACAGATGGCGACAAGCCCGGGCGTGGCTGCGTCGCCAGTGACAGCTGAGTGCGGCCCGGTGCTGCGGCTGGAGGTTCTCGCTGGCGGCGATGCTCAGAGCGTCGCTCTCAAGGCCCCGGAAGGCCGCTGGGACGTCTCGAACCACCTCTACGTCGGGGTCGAACTGCGCAACGCCGGCTCTCTAGAGACGATGGTGGCGATCGAAGTGAACAGCCGCGGCGCCGAGGCCTGGGATAACCGGAACGATGTGACCACTGTTCTGCTCCCGGGCGAGAGCAAGACCGTTAGGGCGCTCATCGTGCGTCTGCCCCTCGATGAGGAGAGCGCCTTGGGCCGCTACTTCGCAGGGACGACTGGAGTCGTCGGTGGTCAGTACTCATCTGGCATGCTCGGGCTGCCGGGAGGCTTCACCTGGCACTGGAACCGCATAGACCCATCGCAGGTGACCCAGGTTGTGGTGTCGGTGCCTTTCCCAAAGGGTGGGGAGCTGTTAGAGATCGCTCGGGTGTTGGCTGACGGGCGGTACGATCCACCTCCGGAGGCACAACTCGAGAGCGGCTTCCCTCCTTTCGTGGATGCCTTTGGTCAGTACCGGCACCATGACTGGGCGGGCAAGGTCCACTCGGTGGACGATCTGTCTCGGGCGCGGGAGGGCGAAGACGCGGACCTTGCGGCCCACCCGGGTCCGTCGCAGTGGAACCGGTATGGAGGCTGGGTCGGCGGCCCACAACTGGAGGCGACGGGGCGCTTCCACCCAATCAAGCATGAAGGCAAGTGGTGGCTGGTTGACCCGGAAGGCAGGTTGTTCTGGTCGCATGGGATTGACTGCGTCGGCCTCGACTGGGCGGCGACGCGCGTCAAGGGGCGTGAGCATTACTTCGCGGAGCTCCCCGAGGAGGGTTCTCCGCTGAGCGAGTTCTACCGGCAGCGCGATGGCGAGCGTTACGGCTACAGCTTCGCGCAGGCCAACCTGTGGCGGAAGTACGGAGCGGATTGGCGCTCGACCTGCGCGGATCGAGTTCACAAGCGGCTGCGCAGTTGGGGAATGAACACGATCGCCAACTGGTCGAGTCCAGACATCTACCTGATGAGACGAACGCCGTATGTGATCGAGATACACTACGATGCGCGCAACATCGAAGGCAACCACAAACTACCTGACCCGTTCGATCAGGGATTCCGCCAGGCAGTGAGGACTAGCATTGCGCGGAGGAGCGACTCGGTAGGCGATCCCTGGTGCATCGGCTACTTCGTGGACAACGAGCTGCACTGGCAGCGGGATATGGATGCAGCAGTGCTCGTAGCGAAGGCCCCACAGGACCAGGCGGCGAAGCAGGAGCTGCTGAAGGACCTGCGGTCGAAGTACGTCAGCACCGGCGCACTGAATGCGGCGTGGGGCACGCAGCATGCTTCCTGGCAGGGATTCCTGGAATGCCGCGAGGCGCCGGATGCCCAGAGGGCATATGACGACCTGGTGGCGTTCTTCGAGCGAATGACGGAGACGTACTTCCGGATATGTAGGGAAGAGGTGAAGCGGGCCGACGCGGCCGCTCTCTACCTTGGGTGCCGGATACACCAGCCAGACCCGCGCGTGGTGCGCATCGCGGCAAAGCACTGCGATGTCCTCAGCATCAACGCCTATCGGTACGATGTCCGCATGATGGCCTTGCCTGAAGGCCTGGACGTACCCGTCGTCATCGGGGAGTGGCATTTCGGGGCGCTGGATCGCGGGCCGCTGCACCCCGGCCTGCGCCATGTGCAGGATCAGGCCGAGCGGGCGGTCATGTACAAGAGCTATCTGCGCAGCGCGCTCTCCCACCCACTGATCGTCGGCGCGCACTGGTTCCAGTACGGTGATCAGGCCACCACGGGTCGGGACGATGGCGAGAACTGCCAGGTGGGTTTCATTGACACCTGCGACACGCCGTACGGGGAGACCGTTCGAGCGTGCCGCGAGGCCGGGGGCGCGATGTACCAGCATCGTCTGTCCGGCGCAACTGGCTCCAGGTGAGCGAAGTGGCTAAGCCGGCGGAGCCGCCCGCCATGGCGGCCGAAGGCCTAGCCACGAGATGCGGGAAGTCCAAGCCCCACAGGGCAGGGCGCCGGGTGCCACCAAGCCGGGGCGAGCCACCGTCGCCCAGGTCGCTAGACGTCTCTCATCGTCGTCTGAGACCCGCACAATGGCACAGGTTACACTAGTCCATACGAGAGAAGACAAGCATACGGCCAACAGCGCGCCTGCCATTTGCCGTTCTCCTGGTGGCCATCGGGATCTGTGGATGGGTGCGGCCCAGAGGCCCTGAGGTGGTTGCCGTGGCCAGTGGAATGCCAGCCACTTCGAGCGACAGTGAACTGACCGTGGCTGATCCCGGCGTCGCGTTGGGCAAGCGATTCCCAGAAGCGAAGCGGAAGAAGGGCATTGGCCACTGGGCGACCGGTCACGGGAGGCACACGCTTGACCCCAGGGTAGTTGATGAGCTGGGATGCGGCTGGTTCTACAACTGGACGCCTCGACCGAGGGAGAGGGAAAAGAGGGTGCAAGCGGAGTTCATCCCGATGGTCTGGGGCGAAGGAGATGTGACCAGCGAGGCGCTGGAGGAGGTGAAAGCTGGAGGCTACTCGGCGCTGCTGGGCTTCAACGAGCCCGACAGCAGGGGGCAAGCGAACATAACCGTAGGGCGCGCGCTGGAGCTGTGGCCGAAGCTCATGGCTACCGGACTGCGTCTGGGAAGCCCTGGCACGACCCAGGGGGCCGGGTGGCTGGACGAATTCATGCAGGAGGCCGATCGGCGGGGCTACCGCGTGGACTTCATCTGCCTTCACTGGTATGGGGACATAACCAAGCCGGAGGCGGTCGAGGATCTGCGCCAGTACCTGACTGGGTACTGGCAGAGGTACAAGCGTCCGCTCTGGCTGACGGAGTTCTCGGGCGGTGACTGGGAGTGGTGCTCCCGCCGCCCGGTGACTTTCGAGGACAACGCGCGCTTCGTGCGCGAAGCGGTACCTATGCTTGAGTCCCTGCCATTCGTCGAATGCTACGCGTGGTTCAGCTCCAAGGTGACGGCCTCCGACCGGTATTACCCAACGACTGGGCTCTATGAGACGGCCGACGAGATCACAGTGGTGGGAATCGCCTACCGCGATGCGGATGCTGGGAGGGAAACCCCAAGCTTGGTGGGAGGTGCTGAGGAGGTGTGCGACCGAAGCCAGGAGCAGACGTCGAAGGACTCGGCCCAATCTCATCCGAGGGGCCTGCGGAGTGCAGCAGCCAGGCTCGAACGGCCGCCGGCTATGTCTGACTGCCATCGGAAAGAGGCGCCCTGTCCTGGCAATGCCTGGAGGTGCTACGAGCAGTGAGCCCGGATGCTCCAAACGGCATCCCTGAGACGCGGGTTATCCGGCAGCATCGCGTCGTCGAGAAAGGCCTACCCCAGGCCGTCGGCCGCCTGAGAAGGGCGCTTGGCGTCGCGGGAGTCTACGCGATCGGCTACGGTAATGTAGGCTCCTCCATCTACTACGCCCTTGGGATTGTGGCCGCCTACGCCTCGGCGCCACTCCCATAGCCCTGGCGCTCGCCGGGGTGATCTTCATCTTCACCGCGATGACATACGCCGAGGGCGTCGCCATGGTGCCGACGGCAGGGGGGTCCGTCGCCTTCGCTCGGCGGGCATTGAACGACGCCTTCAGCTTCGTCGCGGGATGGGCCTTGGCGCTGAACTACATCGTGACGACGGCGATTTCCACTGTCTCCGCCTCCTTCTACCTCTCCCATTTCTGGCCGCCGCTGAAGGAGAACCCTGCCCTGGTCGCCCTGTGCGGCATGGGTCTCATATGCATCCTCATGCTATTGAACATCCGAGGGGTGAGAGAGACCGCTCGCCTCAACATCGCCTTCGCGGTGGTTGATCCTGCAACACAAGGCCTGCTCGTGCTGCTGGGCATTGGCCTGGTGCTGGGGGGTTGGCGACGCCTGCTTAACTACCGGCTGATGGGACCCGATTACTGGCCCGACAGCAGTCAGTTCGTGTTTGCGGTGGCAGTCGCGATGGTTGCCTATGTGGGCCTCGAGTCGGCTGCGCAAATGGCGGAGGAGACAAAGGTCCCGACTCGGACGGTGCCTCGTGCCCTGCTCTGGTCGGTGGTGACAGTCATCGCCATGTTCGCAGCCCTGCCGATCGTGGCATTGTGCGCGATGCCACCGATGGAGCTCGTGCAGGACTGGGGCAACGACCCAGTCGCCGGTATCGCATCGAAGTTGCCGGATCTTCACATAGGCACCAGGATGCTGGCGGGACGACTGTCACTGTCAGAGATGATGCTGCCCTGGGTTGCTGTGCTCGCCTCTACCATTCTTCTGATCGCCGCCAACGCCGGCATCCTCGCTGGGTCCCGCATCACCTATAACATGGCTCGTCACAAGCAGCTATTCGGCCTCTTCGGGAAGATCCACGCCAGGTACAGCACGCCTCACGTGGCTATCCTGATCGTGTCGTGCTTCGCCATGGTGATCGTGGCTGCGGGAATGGCTACTAAGAACCTGCTCCTGCGCCTCGGCGATCTGTACGTCTTCAGTGCCATGCTGGCATTCGCCTTGGCCCATCTCTCGGTCTGGCTGCTACGAGTCAAGGAACCGGAGACGCCGCGGCCGTTCAAGGCATGGCCGACCATCCGAATTCGCGGCAAGCCTATCTCGGTCACAGCGAGCGTGGGGTTCATCGCCTGTGTCGCCATCTGGCTCACCATGGCGCTCACGCGTGAGCATCGTTTCGGGGTTCTGATCGGCGGACCATGGATCGCGGCCGGGCTGCTGTTCTACGTGTGGTTCCGCCGACGCGAGGGACTCGACCTGCGGAAGCCTGCGATCTCGGAGGAGCTATCTCCGCTGGTCTCGGCCCAAGTGGCGCCGCGCCGGGAACGTCTGACGAAGGAGATCCGGCGCATTTTGGTTCCGGTCCGCACTGAGGAGCAGGCAGATGATCTGATCCGCGTGGCCTGCGACCTGAGTACGCTCTACGTTGCAGAGATTACGGCGATATACGTGCTTATCGTGCCACGCACGCTGCCAGTGGATGCGGAACTCCCAGACGAAGTCAGGCTGGCCGAGTCGGTGCTCGAGTCGGCCACCCATATTGCCGATACGGTCTATGACAAGATGGTCTCGACTGCGATTCTGCAGGCCCGACACGTGGGGGCAGCCATCGTCGAATACGCTGCCCAGCGCGGCACGGACCTGATCCTGATGGGCACTTACGGGGACCGCTCCCGAGCCGATAGCCGGTTGGCATTTGGGCCAACTGTCGACTACGTCGTGCGGACTGCGCGGTGTCTCGTCTGGGCGATGCAACAGCGATCACCGACCGATCCCGAGGAGCACGAAGCTGCGCCAAAGAGCCTCCCGTAGTTCCGTCGAACGGACCACCGGGTCAGGAGTTGAGCGGGCCCACGGACGCCAGGCAGTTGCAGGCGCGCTCGCTTTCACTGCACACTAACCCGCCAACAGGCAAAGGCTCACGGCCATGACGGCCATTCCTGCGATCGCGCCGATGATGGCGAGATGCTCTTCGCCGTGTTCCCGCGCGGCCGGCAGCAGCTCGTCGAGCGAGATGAACACCATCAGCCCGGCGACACCAGCCAGCAGTGCCGCGAGCGCGCGGCCGTGGAGGAATGGAAGCAGCACGATCGCCGCCAGCGCTGCGCCCGCGGGCGGACGACCGCAAGACCTTGGAGGGTATCCTGTGGGTGCTGCGCAGCGGAGCGCGGTGGCAAGATGTCCCTCGCGAGCAAGGCTCCCCGACCACCTGTTGGAGACGCCTGAAGGAGTGGCAAGACTTGGGCGTCTGGGAGCAACTGCGGCGAGCTATCCTCGCCTGCCTGCAGGCAGACCAGGAACTGGACTGGGCGCAGGCTTCTCTCGATGGCAGCTTCGTGCCCGCCAATCGGGATGCATCTGGACAGCGCCCAGAAAGGCGAGGTGAGGATGGCTGGCACCACGCTGGAGACGATCCGCATCCTGCAGCCGGTGGGCCGGCCCCGCTGTCCTCGCTAGGAACCCCATCCGGGCACTCCTGCGTGATTCGCCGGGTTCGGGCTGTGGCGATGCGTAGCATGTGCTGGACTAGTGCTGGAGTGGGCCAAGCGTTCGCGGTCCGCCGAGGCCTCGTGCGGAGGCGGATCGAGGAAAGCCCGAGCTCCATAGGGCAGGGCGCTGGGTAACACCCAGGCAGGGCGACCCGATGGGAAGTGGCACAGAAACACACCGCCCGCCGTGAGGCGAGCAAGGGTGAAAAGGTGGGGCAAGAGCCCGCCAGCGGTGTGGTGACATACCGGCTGGCGAAGCCCTGCCCGGAGCAAGGCCCAATGGGGGGCGAGTCCCTTCGGGGACCGGCGTTGGCCCGACACCGCACAAGCCCCGGGTTGGCCGCATGAGGCTGCGGGCAACCGCAGTCCCAGATAGATGGACGCTCTCGACAGAACTCGGCGTACCGCTCCAGTTCTTCCCCGCGTGAGGCCTGGGCCCCGAAGAGCACTCAGTGTCTGCGCCGCGGGAAGCAGCATGATCGGTGCGGCCGGCATCAGGCTTGCGTGCGCCGTGCCTCCTGCGCTCGTGGCAACAGGAGCGAGCCCATGCTGCCCTCGTCATTCTCTACCGGCACGTCCCGGTAGAGGAACCAGTCCTCCACGTAGCTGAGCGATTCGCCCGGGTCAAGCCTCGTCAGCGGGCCGAGGGTCTCCAGCTCTAGCATCTGCGAGTTAGCGAACACTTCGACCGAGGAACCGAAGTCAGGGTAGGCTGCCCCGGCCACATACGCGAACACTTTGATGAAGAGGTCACCGTTCACCGCGCAGGCAACCCAGTTCTCGCGATTCGCGACGCCGATCTTCTGCGGGCCAGCAACGCTCGGGGCCTGGCGCAGGGTGATGTAATGGTGACCCCAGTGCCAGCGTGGATCGCTCATGTCTGTGTAGGCCCATTGGATGATCGGGCGAGATGGAGCCACGCAGTCCTCATGGGACAGGTAGGGTGGCTGCGGGATGATCGCGAAGCCGCCCTTTGCCATGACAGTGAGCGCCCATGCCGCCAACTCGACGGGCCAGAGGGTGTCATTGCGCAGATGGTGCACAACGGTCGCATGGTTCGCGTCTGGACTCAGCCTGACCTCTAGCGTCTTCTGGATGCCAGTAGTGGACTCAGTGTCCTGGGTTAGGGTCAAGCCGTGGCGCTTCTCGTCCACGCGTACGGGCGAGTTGTCTGGATGATAGGTGCGCGGCTTCGCCTCGGGTGAATGCCACAGCCGATGACCACCATAGAGGCGCCAGGTATCGCCACCCACGGTGCCTATCTGACCTTCGATCTCGCCGAGGACGTTGGCTTCGCCGATGAAGCCGAACCGGATAATCCGCGGACCAACATCACCAGTTGCGATCAGGTCCACCTGCCCGTTGGTCAGGCGGTAGCAGTTTGGCCAACCGCGATACTCCGTCTTCATGCTGCACTTCCTCTGCACTCCAGGGTCGGCAACGCGTCACCGCATTTCGGCGGCGCGTGCGGAGCACCTGCGGAAACAGCATGTGTGGCCGAGCAGGTTAGCACGTCTCATTGCGGCCGGGATGGCCGGGCCGAGGGGTATGCGCGGCGAGCCGCGCTCTACCTTTAAGCCCTGGTATCGTGGCTCTTCCGGAGACTCGACGGTGTCGCGTGGTAGTGCCGAAGCAGGTCGCGGCGGAGATGGCTGCCGTCGGTGAATCCAGCTCCCCATGCCACCTCCGTGACTGGCATATCCGTCGTCAGCAGCATGTCAACCGCGGCCCCCAGTCGCCGCCTCAGCTCGAAGGTGCCGAAGCTGATACCCATCGTCTCGCTGAACAGGGTGCGAAAGCGTGACGTGCTCAGGTGGCAGGCAGCCGCGGCTTCGCCGAGCGTCACCCGTCGGAACGGGGGTTCCTGGCGACCACATAGGTGGATAGCAGCGAGCACGCGCGCGAGATGGTTGGTCCCCGACGGGGACGCCGCTGCGCGGTCCCGGTGCTCCCAAACCTGGAACAGTCTCAGAAGGAGCAGCAGCACGTTCAGCCGGACCTCCTGCTCCCAGCCAAAAGGCAGGCCTGGCTCGCCCGGCCAGGTCGCCGAGGCTGTCGCGACCACCTCCTGTGGACGGTCTTCGGCGGCTAGGCGCTCCCCGGCAGCGATGCGCCAGACGGTTGGGCCCCTGTGCCGGGACAACTGCTTCGCCAGCTCGATCACCTCCGTCATGGTTTCGTCGGTGCCGACCGACGGGCGGTCCTGCGGGTCGCACGCGAAAAGCGCAAGCCAGGGAACGCCGTCGAATGCCTCCGATCCGAGGAAGTGAGGAGGGAAATGCACGCTCACCAGGAGAGTGTCCGGCAGCAGGCTACGCCACGCGTGTGGCTCCCAGGACGGGGAGAGAGCCACATCGCCGGGTCCCACTTCGCGCGCGTGGCGCGACCACTGCCACTCCCGCCTTCCTGTGATGACGATGGTGATCTCGAACCAGTCATGGGCCTCCACTCGCAGGGGCTGAGGTCTGTGGTCATGCCTCACGAACACCGCCAGCGTGTTGTTCTGGACCCAAGGATGCTCCAGTATCGTTGCCGGTAGCATCTGCCACCTCTCGCTTCAGGAGCGCGGGAGAGTAGGCACATTTTACCCGAAGGTAGTCAGACTGTCTATTGGAGGAGAAGCGAACAAGGACTACGATAGTGTAGGGCAAGTTGGCAGCCGCGGAGGAGGTGAGAACCGGCGAACAAGCGGAGCACGAGTTTGAGGTTCCCTGCCGAGCGCGGCAGGCAGAAATGAAGGTCGGAGGTTGCGAGAGATGAGGCGCCGATGCCGGAGAGGTTTCACGCTGATCGAGCTGCTAGTGGTCATTGCCATCATCGGCATCCTAGCAGCGATGGTATTCCCGGTGTTTGCTCGGGCGCGCGAGTCGGCCCGGAAGGCGGTGTGCCTGTCCAATGTGAAGAACATCGCCTTGGCAATTCAGATGTACCTAGCGGACAACAACGATACTCTGTGGCCGAAGGAGCATCGCCAGGAAGTGATTGAGTACTTCAACACCACTCCCGGCGGTCGCACCGATGGCATCTTCGACGAGCAGATCGCCTCGGGCGCGGGCTGCCCGCTGGCGAGTCGCGCCAACCCGTACCTGCGCCCGGTGGTCATCCTTGACGAATACGTCAAGAACCGCGACGTGTGGCGATGCCCGAGCGCGAAGATGGTCGGCGGCCCAAACGCGATCGTGCCGGGCCCGGACTGGCTCGGGTATCTGAAGGCGACCGAGGGTATGTGGGGCTACAAGACCGAGGTGTGTCTCAAGGATAACGTCTTTCCCCCGGGATGGGGCGGCAGCGTCACCGACTCCATCTTGCAGCAGACGATGCCCGGCGCCAGTCCCGTCAACGCGGCCTGGGGATGGGGACAAGGCGGCGCGAACAAGGTGTTCGAGCAGAGCATCGCCGTCAATGGTGAGGCGTTGATTGAGAAGAAGCTCGCCGCGGTGAACGACCCTGTGAGCTGGGTGGCCTGTGGTGATGGGGGGGCCTGGTCGGACTACCTCACCCCCGGTCTGCTTGCCTACCCGGACCTATGCAATCCCGAGTGCGGGAACTGCGCGTGCTCGGATAGCTGGATCGAGGACTGCCTTGACTCCATCAGCTCTGGCTGCCCGGAGACGGCCGCCTGTTTCGAGCAGTACCACACGAGCAGCAAAATGCTCAAGGACCAGACGCTGATGAAGAAGGGCGAGCGCCATCTGGGCGGGTCGAACATCGGCTTCCTGGATGGCCATGCTTCCTGGATGAACGCCGCGACCTTCCTGGACAAGTGGGCAGACGCCGCCAAGCCTGGCACCTCGGCCATGGGTCTGGACGCCTGGGGCCCGTACTCGTGGTGCTACAGCTCCGAGACCGGCGGGGACTACTTCGTAGTGGCATTCCCCGACGAGCCCACGCTGCGATAGCGCTCAACCGGGCAGTGCCACGGGCACAGAGGAACGAACTCTGGGCGGGGCGCCGTAACGGCGTCCCGCCCAAACTGAGCTTTCCTCTTCTCTGGCGCTATGCCCCGTGCTGCCCCCCATGTGGTCAAGCATGCCTGGATCTCTCCCAGCAAACCACGAGGTCGAGGCGGACCTTACCCAAGGCGGCGTGACGCGGCGGGCCGTCGTCGTGGCGCTCGTTCTGTGTGTCGGCGTCGCATTCTTCAGCTTCTACGTCGAGATGCTGTGGAAGGGGGGCTGGGACCTGTGGATGGTCTCATCCGGCTGCCCGGCGATGACGCCCCTGTTCGTGCTGTTCCTGCTAACGGCGGCGATGCGGCTGCCCCGCTTTCGCCGGACCGGCCTGACTCGCCAGGAGCTTCTGGCAGTCTACACGATCGTGCTGGTGGGGGCGCCTATTGTCACCTATGAGGTGCTCGGCTGGGTCTTGGTCAAGTCGGTTCACTACTACTACCTGGTGCGGGTCAACCCGTACTGGTCGGCGCTGTTTCTCGGCGAAGTGCCGACCTGGTTTGCCCCAAGCGATCCTGTCGCCGTGACGGGCTTCTTCGAGGGGCAGTCCCGGGTGCCTTGGGCGGAGTGGTTGGTTCCACTCGGGGCGTGGTCGTCGTTCATGGCAGCGCTATTCGGTGCGAGCCTGTGCCTGGCGGCGGTGATCCAGCGGCCGTGGATCACCGCTGAACGGCTGGCCTTTCCGATAGCCCAAGTGCCACTCACCATGATCGCCGACCCTGACACGGGGAGCCGTGGCTCGGCGGCGCGTTTCACTGTCTCCCGCGCCTTCTGGATAGGGGCCCTCATCTCGTTCGCCCTTCACCTGCTCAGCGGCCTCTCCGAGCGGGTACCGGCCATTCCCCACATCTCTCTGGGCCCGGTCGAGGTCGTCGGCTGGCAGAAGGTGGGGCCGCTGGCCGGACTGGGCGCAGTTTCGGTGGTCTTCTGGCCCTGGCTGATGGCCATCGCCTACCTCATCCCGAAGGACCTGTCGTTCTCCGTCTGGTTCTTCTGGCTGGTTCGCCTCGGTCTCACCGTCGCGGCTGTCGCCGCGGGGGCCACCGCGCAGCGACCTGAGGACTGGTACAGCAGTTCCTTTCCTGCCCCCTACTACCAGGGGACGGGCGCAATCCTGGCGCTGGCCGGATGGGTACTGTGGAGCGCGCGCCGGCAGTTGGGCCAGGCAGCGCGAGTCGCCCTCGGCCGCAGGCGCGCCACAGCCGACGCGGGCGAACCGCTGCCCTACCGGTGGGCGCTGCTGGGGTTCGCGCTGTGCTGCGCCTTCATGGTCTGGTTCCTCTGGTTGGCGCAGTGCCGGGTGAGCTTCGCCATCGCGCTAATCGCCTTGATTCTGGCCTACTACCTGATCTGGGCGCGCATTCGGGCGGAGACGGGGCTGGGACTTCTCCCCTTCCCCATCGAGATCAACGAGTTGATGATGGTACCCTTGGGAAGTCGCATCTTCAGGCTGCGGGAGATCATCTCTCTGGTGAGCCTGCGGTGGGCCTACTCCCCCGGGATCACCACCTCCTACGAGGTGTTCGCGAGCACCATGATCGAGTCCTACAAGATCGCTGACTCGGCGCACTTGAACTCGCGTCGGCTGACCGCGGCGATCACGGGTGGTTTCGTCTTGTCCCTCGTGGTAGGGATTCCCGTGGTGTTGACCGGCATCTATCACTATGGCTGGTTCGGTTTCGGCTTCACCCGCAGCGGGTGGCTGGCCAATACCAGCGGCTATGGGGGCAGTCAGATCGCGGGGTACCTGACCGATGCGCAATACGCGCACACTGATGTGAACGGGGTCCTCGCGCTGCTTGGCGGTGCAGTTGCGGTGCTCTTCCTCGCGATGATGAGGCTTCGCTTCTGGTGGTGGCCGCTCCACCCTATAGGCTACGTCGCCGCCAACACCTGGGGCCTCCAGCTCTGGGCCATGCCATTCTTCGTTGGCTGGATGGCGAAGACGCTCATCGTCCGGTACGCAGGCCTGGCGCTGTACCGCCGCACCATTCCATTCGCGGTTGGCCTGATCGTGGGCGACCTGCTGAACAGTGGCCTCTGGGGAACCCTGAGGCTGGTGCGCGGAGGAGCCTACTAGCGGGCCATGCATCGAACACTGGCCGTGTTAGTGTCAATACTGGGCGCGACATGCTGGAGTACGAGCAGCGTGTCGGGCCGCGAGGAGATGAGTGTGCAAGACGAACAGGTTCGCCACCAAACCGCAGACCGGGAGACTGGCTCATTCGTCCCGTTCGGGTCCCTCGCTGACGCGCTGAACGGGCCGCGCAGCGCCTTCTTTGGCATCACGCCCGAGCGCCGTCCGCGGGACCCGGGGACCCGCTACCGGGCGGGCGGAGTCAGCGGGGCGGAGGAGCCTCCCACCTTTCACCTCAGCTTCGAGGTCACGAACAACCAGATCCTCTGTTCGCTCACCTCGACCGGCCTTCTCCGGGACCCCTGCATTTTCTCCGGATCAGTTCCCGCCTCGCGCAGAGGCCGCAGCTTCGTGGGGGAGCAGCTACTGGGCGGAAGCCCCTGGTCGTTCGCCATTCGACGCAAAGGCGGGGAAGCTGTGAGCCTGCATCTGACGCACGGCGTGAGCGTGGAGCTGCTGGGCGACCTCTTCCCGCTCTTCTCCTATGAGTGCGAAGGCCTCCGGATGCGGCTGCTAGCTTTCGCCCCGGAGACCGGCGGGCCGGGCGCGGTTCGGCCTCGCGCCATCGTAGCCGTAGTCCAGGTGCAGAACACGGGGGCCGACGCGGCTAACGCGAGCCTGCTGGTCCCCGGCGTACACGATCTGTGCGACGCAGACCTCGCTTCTGCCGTGGCCGCGCCTGCCGAAAGCCCACACCCGCGCTTCACGGAAAACCCCGTGCCTATCCGGCCCGGCTATGAGGCGGTTATGTGCCTAGATGATACGGCGTGGAGCCCGACGTTCCCGGAGATCAGCTTCCGTCTTCGGCCCGATGAGCAGATCGTCTTCGCGTTCGCGTTCATACTCGGGGAGACTCCGGACGAACTCCGGAGAACAGGCGAACTGCTGCGTGGACGTTCTGCGCTCGACTGGCTCAACCAGACCTGGCAGTCGCGCACCGAGCGGTATGGGCGGCTGTCCATACCCGATGACCCGTACTACGCGGAGAGCTACATCCGCCTGATCGAGGAGGGCAGCACCGCGACCCTGTATACCACCGATGGCGTCTACTGGGGCGGCGGCCCGAGCGGATACTCGGACTTTGCCATGGCGGTGTTCGAGCCGCGATTCGTCGCCGACCTCATCGCCCGCAGCCTGGCAGGCTTCCGGCCGAGGAAGCCCGACGAGCCACCTCCGCCTGACATCACCTATGCGCTGGTCGGCGCGCTGGGGCCGCTGGCATCAGCCGGCCTCTACTACCGCATGACGGGGGACCTGGCTTTCTTCCAGCAGCATCCGGAAGTGCTCGCCTTCGCGCGGGAGCGGCTGGCCGACATCGTGAAGGCGCGCGAGGGCGAGCCCTTCCTCTTCCCCTCCAAGATGCTCTGGGACGGCCCTTCCCGGGGCGATTACCATACCGGGTCCAACGTGCTGGCATGGGTGGCCTTCGATGGCATGGCGCGGGTCGCGCGCGAGGCCTACGACGAGTCGGAACTGGCCGACCAGTGGTCGGCCATCGCATCGAACGCGAAACGAGACGTCCTTCGCTACTGCGTGGGTGAGGGGAGCCTTGGCCGCCGCTTCTACGAAGGTGCGAACAAGGATGGAACGTTTGTGGCCGGCCACGACGGGGAGGAAGCCTTCACCACCTTGATGCCCTTCTTTGGATTCTGCGAGGCCGACGATCCGGCCTATGTCAACCATGCCAGGCTGGCGCTGTCGCCGGAGAACCCCCTCTATGTTGCAGGGGTGGACGGGATCGCGTGGGCGGACGGACGGGACGGATCGTGGCAGGGGAACTGGAGCACCGGCGCTCCGCCTTCCCGGGGGCCGACCACGATGCCGGGGCAGATGGCCATGTTCGCCGGCATCAGGAACGAACGCGAGCTGCACGACCGGCTGGAGCAGTTGCGTGGGCTCACCGACCTTGATGGCTCGATCTGGTGGTGGCCTTACTCCTATCCGGCGATGGATCCCGCGCTCGTCCGGCGCAGGGACGTGGGCGGCTGCGACCTGAGCAAGTCGGGCTACGTCGCAGCGCTCTACCTATGTCTGTTCGTGAACAACATGCTTGGCCTGAGCGTGGATGTGCCCGCCGGCCGGGTGTCGCTCCGGCCCTTCTGTCCCTGGCCCGAGTTCACCTGGCAGGGCTGCCGGCTTGGGCGCTCGCGCTTTGACTTCACCTACGAGGATCTGAACGGGCGGTTGATGGGCGTCATCACGAACCGCAATGAGCGCGACTTCGAGGGCACGATCGAGCTGACCCTGCCCGAGGGAGCCAGCCTCACCCACTGCAGGACTGAAGGGCCGGGGGCGGCCGAGACCGAGTACACTTGCAGGTTCGGCCGCCCGGCCGTCCGGGTCGTCGCGCCTATGGCCCCCGGCGAATCGCTAGGCCTTGAGGTCGAGTACGGGCCCCACTTCGTTGCCGACGCAGCAAAGCGAGTCGTAGCACAAGACTCTACTGGAGAGCGTAGATGAGCGACAAGCCTATTGCGCCGTTCCGGCCGTTCGCGTCGTTCGATGACGCATTCGATGGTCCCGTAAGCGAGTTCTTCGGCGTCGGCCCCGACGGAAGGGGCAAGCGGCCGGAGAGCTACTACCAGTCGGTGGATCGCTACGTCAGCTTCGATATCTCCAACAACCAGCTCCTCTGCTCCATATCAGCCAACGGCCTACTCGAGAACGCCTGCATACTTCGGGGTCTCATCCCTGGTCCCGCGCTCTTCGACAACCTGCCGGGCGTCTTCGCGCAGAAGGAACTGGTCGGCGGCGGTCCGTGGCCGTTTTCGGTTCAACTGGACGGTGAAGAGCAGGTTGACCTCCACAGCCTGCCCGGCGCAACGGCCGACCTGCTAGGGAACCTGTTTCCTCGGTTCACCTACCGGCGGGGAGCGCTCCTGGTTCGCCTACTGGCTTTCTGTCCGATGAGTCCCGATGCGGCGCGGGCGCCGCGGGCTGTGATCGTGGCGGTTCAGTTGCGCAACGAAGCGGAGCGGGCCCTGCAAGGCGCGCTCAGCGCTCCCGCGCAGGTGACGGACCTGGCCCAGGTCGAAGAGGCTGGTGACGGCCACGAGGCGATGACCTGCCTCGATGAGAGGAAGTGGCAGCCACGCGCGCCGGAGGTTGCTTTTGCCCTGGGAGCTGGCGAGACCGCGGTTCTCGCCTTCGGCTTCCTACTGGGGGAGAGTACTGAAGAGCTTCTCCGCACCGGCAAGCTTCTGCGCGAGCGAAGTGCGCTGCAGTGGCTCAACGACACCTGGCAGCACCATGCTGATCGCCTGGGCCAGTTGTCGCTCCCTGAGGCCCCCTACTTCGCGGAAGCCCTCATCCGCTTCCGCGAGCTCTGCCGCCAGTCGGTCCTGCGTATGGCCGATGGCAGGTTCGCCGCGGGATTCTGGGGAAGCGACTTCATCGGCGTCTCCGCCTGGGCTAGCCCGAAGATCTGGAACAAGGATAACTTCCACGCCATGCTGCCAATGGCGCTGTTGGAGCCAAGCCTGTGCAGGGCCGCGATTCCTTTCTTCCTCCGATGGGCGCTGCCGCAGGCGGCCTATGGGCCCTCTGTCAGGCGCTTCCCGGCCCCGGGGCGCGTCACCCACTCGCTCGCCAACGCGCTCTCGCCGTTGGTCCTCGCCGGAACCTACTACCAGATGACTGGAGACCAGGCGTTCTTCCAGGACAACACCGACATCCTCTACGCGGCCCGCGACCTTCTTCGCTCCGTACTCGAGAGCCGGCAGGGCAGGGCGTTCCTCTTCCCCTCTCTCTATCTCTCCGATGGCGAGTCCAGAGGTGACTACCACACCGGCTCAAACCTGCTGGTCTGGTACGCGTTTCACCAGATGGCTCGGATCGCGAGAGAGGCCTACCAGGAGCCTCTGATCGCAGAGCAGTGGTCGGAGGCGGCAGCCAAGGTGAAGGACGCCATTCTCACGTACTGCACCGGGGACTCCTCGCTGGGTCGACGCTTCGTCGAGGGCGCTAATGCCGATGGCACCTGGGTCACCTGTCATGACGGAGAGGAGACCGATGTTGCACTCATGCCGTTCTACGGCTTCTGCGACTCGGACGATCCCGCGCTGCTGAACCACTCCAAGCTCGCACTCTCGCCGGAGAATCCCCTCTATGCCAGGGGAGTGGACGGCATCTGGTGGGGCGATAGCCATCAACCCGCCGCAACGTTTCCGGGATGGATGACCGCTCTTGCCGGGGCAGGGACCGAAGGCGAGGTGAACAGCCGTCTGGAGCAGATACGCCGCCTCACCGATGTGGACGGCTCGATCTGGTGGTGGCCCTACAAGTCCCCCGAGACCGATCCCGCGAAGGTCCGACGCCGAGACCCCTGGTTCACCCACGAGGTGATGGGCCAGATGCAAGAGGTGGGAGTCGGCAAGTGCGGGTGGGCGGCTGGGGTCTACTTGTGCCTTTTCGTCAACAACCTACTCGGTATCCGCGTCGATGTTCCGGCTCGGCAGGTCTCGCTCCGGCCCTTCTGCCCTTGGTCCGAGTTCACGTGGACGGACTGCCGGCTGGGCGACTCGCGCTTCGACTTCGCCTACGAGCGTGGCGGCGGCCACGCCATGGGGAAGATCACCAACCGAAACGCGAGCGCGTTCTCGGCCGCGGTGGAACTAACGCTGCCCGAGGGCGCGCGTGTTACGGCACTCACATGTGACGGACCAACGGCCGAGGGTGTCGAGCACACACAGCGCTACGGGCGGCCAGCGACGCGGGCCAGCCGTAGTCTCGGTCCCGGGGACACGCTCAGCCTGCAAGTGGAGTACGGAACGTGAGGCCCCGGCATCCGGGCTCGGAGACGGATCGAAGCCGGGGGCAATGCCGGCCCGCCAGGCCGACCGGGCTCGGTTGCCTAGGCACACGGGCTCACGATCCCGAAGAAGCGGGGTGAAAGCCATGAACCTCCTCATTATCGTGAGTGACACCTTCCGCTGGGACTATCTGGGCGCGTATGGGAACGACTGGATCCACACTCCGAACCTGGACAGACTCGCCTCGGACAGCGCGGTCTTTCTGCATGCTTACGCCGAGGGACTACCGACCCTGCCGGCCCGGCGCGTGATTAAGACCGGCCGCAACGTATTCCCCTTCGCCTATCGTCCGCAGTCGAGCGACATGGTGCAGTTGGAGGGCTGGCATCCCCTCTTTGACGAGGATGTCACCCTGGCCGAGCACCTGGGCAAGCATGGCTACTGCTCAGCCTTCATCACCGACGTCTATCACATGATGAAGCCGGGCAAGGACTTCCATCGAGGCTACAACTGCTGGCACTGGATCCGCGGCCAGGAAGGAGATGCCTGCAAGCTCACCGATCCCGATCAGGTCCGCGAGCTTCTTCGGGCGGCCGACTGCTATGACCAGGGACCGCTGGCCGATGACCACTGGGTCCTGCAGCACCTGATGAACCGCAAGGACTGGACTAGCGAGGCCGACACCTCCGTCGCCAAGGTGATGCTGAGGGCCGGCGAGTGGCTCCGGCAGTACACACTAGACGGTCCCTTCTTCATGTACGTGGACTGCTTCGACCCGCACGAGCCCTGGGACCCGCCTCTGGAATACGCCCGGCGCTACGATCCCGCCCACGAGGGCCTGGATGGGTGCATTCCCCCGCTCACGACAGCAACCATGACCGACCAGCAGGTCCGAAACGTGAGGACGGCCTACGCGGCCGAGGTGACACTGGTGGACGCCTGGATCGGGCACTTGCTCGAGGTGGTCGAGGAGAAGGGCCTGCTGGGGAATACGCTGATCGTCTTCACCTCCGACCACGGGTGCATGCTAGGGGAGCAGGGAGAGATCCACAAGGGCGCGGACCGCTTGCGCAACCAGTGCACGCGGGTGCCCCTGCTGATCCGCCATCCGAGGGGCGACGCGGCTGGCATACGGGTGACCGATTTCGTGCAGCACCAGGACATCATGCCCACGGCGCTGGCGCTCATGGGGCTGGAGATCCCCGAGCGGGTGCTCGGACGGAGCGCCTGGCCGGGCAGCCAGCCGGGAGGTCCAACTCGCGACTACGTAGTGACGGCCTTCGGCGATCACGCATCGATCCGCACGAGGAAGTGGAACTACCTCCAGCCCTGGAAGCAGCGCCACGGGTCGGCGCCGGGCCGGTATGAGCTCTATGACCTCGAGCGCGACCCGCAGGAACTGCGGAATGCGATCGAGGATCACCGGGAAACCGCTAATGACCTGGCCGAGAGGCTCCAACACCACATCAGACATTTCAAGCCCTTGACCTCTGGGTCATTCCAGTCGCCGGCCGAGGCGGATGAGGGCATGAGCTTCAGCGCTCTGCCATCGCTGGTGCACCGGACGGCGGTGACACCCGGCCCGGCAGATGGGACGAGCGATCGGTGCCAGTGCGAGCATCTTGCTAAGGAATGACTCAGCCGCGAAGCTTAGGAGCGAGCCATATGGTAGCGAAGAAACCTGATGGACCCAAGGAAGATCTAGCGCTTGCGCCAGAAGACATGCAGTGGTGGCGGGACGCCAAGTTCGGGATGTTCCTGCACTGGGGTGTCTATGCTATCCCCGGCCGCGGCGAATGGGTGATGTTCGTCGAGCGCATGGACGTGGATGAGTACCGCAAGCTCGCCGACCGCTTTGACCCGAAGGAGTTCGATGCCCGCGCTTGGGCGAAGGCGGCGAAGGACGCGGGGATGAGATATATGGTGTTCACCGCGCGCCACCATGACGGCTTCTGCCTGTTTGACAGCCGGGTAAGCGAGTTCACCAGCGCCAAGACCGCAGCCAAGCGCGACTTCGTCGCCGAGTACTGCGAGGCCTGCCGCGAGGCCGGGCTCGGCGTGGGTCTTTACTACTCGCCAATGGACTGGCGCTTCCCCGGTTACTTCTTCCCAGATATGTACCGCAAGAGCGCCCTGGCTATGAAGGAGCAGTGCTGGGCGCAGGTGCGCGAGTTGATGTCCAACTACGGGCGCATAGACATCCTGTGGTATGATGGCGCTTGGTTGTCGCACGGGGGGATTGGCTTTGACCCGGGCGGGCGCGGCTGGTATCAGGAGACGGGGGCCGATGCCAGCGCGACCTGGTTCTGGGAGCCGGAGAAGCTGAACGCGATGGTGCGCGAGCTCCAGCCCAAGATCGTCATCAACCCCCGCTCCGGCTGGCGCGGAGACTTCGACACCCGGGAGGGGTTCACCGGCGAGATGCAGACCGACCGCCCCTGGGAACAGTGCGACACGCTCACTGGAACCTGGGGGCACATCCCGGGCCGTCCGATGCGCTCCCTGCGGAGTTGTGTCCAGCTTCTGGCAGCGATCGCGGTACGCGACGGCAACCTGCTGCTGAATGTGGGCCCAACCCCGGAGGGGACCATTGAGCCGCGACAGGTGCGGCGCCTGGGCCAGGTGGGCGACTGGCTGGTGAAGTACGGCGAGGCCGTCTACGCCACGCGCGGCGGTCCCCTCAAGCCAGGGGCCTGGGGCGGTTCGACCTACCGCAAGAATACGGTTTACCTGCACATCCTCGACTGGCCCGAGGACACGCTGACGCTGCCGGCCCTCAAGCGGAGGATTGTCGCGAGCCAGAGCCTAACGGGCCGAACGGTGAGCGTGCGCCAGATGAACGAAGGAATCGAGGTGGACGTGCCGCCGCCTGATCGTGAGGCCATGGACACAATCATCGCGCTCGAGCTGGACGGGCCGGCGGCCTAGGTCGAGGTCGCATGTCCTGCGTCTTGCCGCTCCCGGCGGCGGTAACGGGACTCGACAGGGCTCTGTGAGCACGCTCGTGGCGTCCCCGGATGTGCTAGAATAGTGCTGGAGTGGGCCAAGCGTTCGCTCCCGCGCAAGCGGGGGAGGAAAGTCCGAGCTCCATAGGGCAGGGCGCTGGGTAATACCCAGGCGGGGCGACTCGACGGAAAGTGGCACAGAAACATACCGCCCGCCGTTAGGCGAGCAAGGGTGAAATGGTGGGGCAAGAGCCCACCAGCGGTGTGGTGACATACCGGCTGGCAAAACCCCGCCCGGAGCAAGGCCCAATAGGGGGCGAGTCCCTTCGGGGACCGGTGTTGGCCCGACGCCGCATGAGCCCCGGGTTGGCCGCATGAGGCTGCGGGCAACCGCAGCCCCAGATAGATGGACGCTCGCGACAGAACTCGGCTTAGCCGGACAGAGCGACGGCCAGCGCAGTCGCGGCTGCATGGATAACTATGCTGAACGCTACTGAGTGCCGCGCGACTGGACTCCCTTCGGCCCACCCACAGTTCCCAAACGCCGACCCTCACGTGGCCGCCCCGCCCTCCGGTCACCTCGGCTCCGAATCTGCCTTCCCTGCACACGGAACTCAGTCGGTGTGCATCCGTAGTGCTCCAAGAATGCACGATGGAAGTGGCTCCCGTCCGCGAACCCCGCCTGCTCCCCAATGGCCTCGATCGTCCCATCGGTGCCAAGTAGCAGTCGGGAGGCGTGGGCAAGCCGCGCGCGTCGCTCGAATCGGCTGTACGGCATACCTATCGTCTTCGAGAACAGCGCACGGAACCACGACGGACTGAACCCACATATCTCGGCCGCCGTACGCAGCGGAAGGCGCGCGCCCAGGTCGGCATGCACGAGCTCGATCGCAGGCATGATGCGTACCAATCCACTGGTTGGCGAACCGGGCCATCGCCAGTTCCCGCGCGCCAGCCCTGATTCCCGGCCCATCGTCACCAGCAAGCTGAGCAAGGAGCATCGTGCCCTGTCGCGCCACGCCCATCCGCGCATCCTGAACTCGTCGGCGAGCTCGCCTCCCAAAGCGAGCACTCGACGTCGTGTCTCCGGTGTGCCCACAACTGGGCGTTCGTCCGGCGGAACCGCGAAGAAGCTCAGCCAAGAGATGCCGTCGAGTTCGGCATCGCCAAGCAGCTCGGGCACGAAGTGAATGACGAGTTCATCGCTCGGCGGCACTGTCGTCCGCCATCCGTGAGGCTCCCACGCCGCGCTCCACCACACATCCCCGGCCTCGACCGCCCTCGTCAGCCCCTCGAAATGCCGTTCCTCCTGCCCCCCAAGCAGTATCCCCACCTCAAACGTATGGTGCATGTCGCTCTCGAGGGGTGTTGGCTCAGTCGTGCGGGCAACGTATCCTTCAACAGGGTTTGCCGCATTGACCTCGTCGAACGGCAACACCTTCGCGCGGACGTCCCCCCGATATCCGCCGATCAAAGCGCTTCCGCCGCTGCCAGCCACAGGCTCATTGTACAGAGCTGAAGTCCCGTTGTCCAGTGACGCCCGAGGAAAGCCGTGCGATGATCATTCTGCCAAGCGCGCGGCCGTTGGCTCGCGAGGCCGCCCGCGACGAGTATGATGATGGAGATGATTGGACGGGGTGCAGTCAACGGGTCGCCCGATTGTCAAACTTATGTCTCGCGCTGTACACCCTGCTGTGAAATGGAGAGAGATGTCCTATGAGCACTGCTACTTCTGCTGGGAAAAGGAGGGGATTCACTCTCATCGAGCTGCTGGTGGTGATCGCGATCATAGGGATCCTAGCCGCCATGGTCTTCCCAGTGTTCGCACGGGCGCGCGAATCCGCGCGTAAGGCGGTGTGTCTGTCCAATGTCAAGAACATCGCCCTCGCCATCCAGATGTATCTGGCGGACAACAACGACACGCTCTGGCCGGTCGAGCACCGGCAGGAGGTCAAAGATTACTTCAACGCGGAGCCTGGGGGCGGAGGCTGGAAGTACGGTGACGACTGCTGGGAGGTCTGGCACGGGGCCTCTCCCTATCTCCGTCCGTGGGTCATTCTCGACGACTATGTGAAGAACCGGGATGTCTACCGCTGTCCCAGCTCGAGATTTGACGGCGGGCCGGCGATCATCATCCCCAACCCGGACTGGCTGGGCTACCTCAAGGCGAATGAAGGGGAGTGGGGCGGCGGCACCGGCTTGTGCATTCTCTCCGGCACCTTCCCGCCGGGATGGGGGGGAGACATCACGGATTCCATCGCGCAGCAGAGGGTGCCCTATGGGACTGGCTACGACAGTATCGGTGGCCCAGGTGCGCTCAGCGGGAGGCCCTTCGTAACGAGCTACGTCTTCAACACCCGGTATCCAGAGAACGCCGAGAAGAAGCTGGTCGCGATCCAGGATCCGGTCAAGTACGTCATAGTCAGCGACGGCAACCCGAGCTGGTACGAGGCGCCCAATCTGAGCCGCATAGCCTACCCTGACATCTGCAACATGGCCTGCGCGAACGACTGCTGCAACGCCGAGTACACCGAGTGCGGCCCCAGTATGGAGGCGGGCGGCTGCAGCGACGTTGCAGACTGCCTGGCAACCAGGCACGCCTACGGCGGCAGCGATCCAACTCGCAATCCGCTGCTGAACCCGGACCTGAAGAGGAGTTACACCCGTCACCTCGGCGGCGTGAACCTGGGCTACTTGGACGGGCATGCGTCCTGGACCAACTCGGAGAGGCTGATCGCCGAGTTCGCGGAGACGATGAATCCTGCGACTCAATACTCGGACGTGATGGGCATCTGGCATCAGGGGCCGTGGTCCGGCATGATCACGTGTGACATGCCGACCATCTTCTAGCGGGCAAGACGGTCTTGGCCCAGGCGGGCCAACAGCTGCAGGAGGACCTAGGCCTGCCGGGGCGACGAGTAACAGACGCGGGCGGAGCGTCGACGCGGAGTCCACGGCGCTCCGCCCTTGGCATTGGGGGACCACGCTGCCCCAAGGCTGAGCCCCGGTGCCCGTCGAGGCCGCCCGGCAACGGCTGCCGTCCGCTGACCAGCGCAGGCTGCCACGGGTCTGCCCCGTGGTCCAGTGGAAGTAACCCAACAGGTGTGCAGAATGAGTCTGGTCGAACTTCCGTTCACGATGACGATCACCGTCTGCTGTGGGATGCTCGCGATGTTGGCGCTAGCCGGGCAGGCCTCAGAGGCCGGTCGGGAACTCATACGCGTGAATCCCCGTCAGCGCCAGCAGGTGTTCGAGGGCTGGGGTACCTCCCTCTGCTGGTGGGCCAACGCCGTCGGCGCCTGGCAGGATGGAGCCAGGAAGGACGAGGTGATGGACCTCGTCTTCGACCCGTACAAGGGGCTCGGGCTGAACATCGTCCGCTACAACATCGGTGGCGGCGAGAATCCCCTCCATGACTTCATCTGGAGTTGGCGCGCCATTCCGGGGTTCAAGCCTGACCCGGACGCTCCCTATCAGTGGGACGCCGACGCCGGCCAGCGATGGGTCCTGCTCGAGAGCATCAAGCGCGGCGTGACCGTGACCGAGGCCTTCTCCAATTCCCCGCCATGGTGGATGACCATTAGCGGCAGCGCCACCGGTAACGGAGAGCAGCGTCCCGCAAGGAACAACCTGCGTGACGACATGTATGACGCCTTCGCGGACTACCTCACCGAGGTCGTCAGACACTACCGAGACTGCCATGGGGTGGCGTTCGGCACTTTGGCTCCGCTCAACGAACCGAGTGCACCGTGGTGGACGTTTGGGCACAACCAGGAAGGCTGCCACTTCACCACCGACAAGCAGGAGCTCATTCTCATGAAGACGGCCCAGCAGCTTGCTCGGAAGGGCCTCGCGACGAGGCTGAGTGCTCCTGATGAATACTCAATCGACGAGACCGTCGAGACATGGCAATCCCACGAGCCAGCCACGCGGCAAGCCGTGTCTCAAATCAACACTCACAGCTACGCGGGAGATGGCCGCGCGGCCCTCGTGCACCTCGCCCGTGATGCTAACAAGCGATTGTATGTAAGCGAGTATGGCAACGGAATCCACGGCGAGTTCGGCAGCGCGCTCGAGCTCGCCCGCGTCATCAGTCTTGACCTGAACGAACTCCAGTGCGAGGGCTGGGTCTACTGGCAAGCTGTCGGAAACCTGGACGAGCTAAACGACTGGCACGCAATCCACGTATCGTACGCACGGCCTTACGAGGTGGTGATCAATAAGCAGTACTGGGCTCTGGTGCAGTTCACGCGATACGTTCGCCCAGGATCTGTGATCCTGAGCGTGTCCGCTGAGGATGTCGTCGCGGCACTTACCCCCGGCGGTGGACTCGTGCTCGTCGCGACCAACCGAGAGGCGGCCGAGCGAGCGGTCGCATTCGACCTCTCAGCGTTCTCCAGGCTGCCCGAGTGGGCGCAATGGACCAGCACCACCGAAGAGGAGAACCACAAGCCGCAAGGGCAGGTTCCAGTGCGGGACGGCCTCCTCGCGGTGGACCTAGCGCCGAGGTCGGTCAATACCTTCCTAGTGGAAGTGCGGTCGAAGATGCATACGTAGCGGCCGGGCACACCTGCCGACGTCTCGACCGACCGAAGGCTTGGGCCCACAAAGCGAGATACCCGAAGGGCAGGAGTGCTTGAGCATGTCAAGTTGGCGTGGGACACCGATCAGGCAGCCCGGATTGCGCCTGACTCGCGCCGTGGACAGCGCGGTCGTCCTGTAACCGCAACAATGGGGCGTAAGTCTGCCATCGGAGCACCCGGCAGGTCAGAGGGGCTCCGGGATCAACGGCCGAAGGGATGGGTTTCTTGCATAGCATGTTCCTGATCTCTCTCGTAGCACTGATGGCCGCTCTATCACTGGTCCAGGAATGCGCCGGCGACCTGCCGGACCTAAGCGAGGGGTGGGTGTGTCGGACGGGGGACGATGAGAGGTGGACCGATCCCGACCTGGACGACGCGGCCTGGAAGCCCATCGAGGTCGGCAAGCCGTGGGAAGAGGCGGGGCTCGGGGACTACGATGGCTTCGCGTGGTACCGTCTGCGCTTCCGGATCCCTGAGTCGCTCAGGCAGAACGCTGACTTCCAGACCTATAAGACGCTGAAGCTTCAGCTCGGCAAGATCGATGATGTCGATCGGACCTGGCTCAACGGCAACGTCATCGGCGAGACCGGCGCGTTCCCGGAGAACTTCGCGGGTGCATGGACGACTCTGCGGGAGTACAAAGTCCCAGCGGATCTCATTCGCTGGGACGAGGACAACGTACTCGCGATACGGGTCTACGATCACGGCGGCGGGGGCGGAATGTACGAGGGGCCCTATGGGGTCGAGGTGGCGTCCTGGAGAGATTTCTTCGACATCGCGATCGGCTTCGGACGGGGAGACGGCATCTTCGCGGGGGAGGATGCTTTCAAGGTCAGCGCTACCCTGCAGAACGACACGCCGCGGCCCATGGCGGGAACGGTTCGGTGGCGGATCGAAGATGACGAAGGAACGATACTGTTGGAGGAGTCGGGAGAGGCCTCGGTAAAGGCCAATAGCGCGGCCAATGTCGCGTGTGTATTCACCCCTGGTACGCCCGGCTTCTACAAGGTCACCTGTACCTTCGAGCCCGAGTCAGGTGACGAGAACACGGCCGAGACGAAGTTCCTGGGCTATCGACCAGAGGACATAACGGCCCCGCTTACTAGACAGCCCGACTTCGACGCGTTCTGGGCAGACACGCTGGATGCGCTTCGCGAGGTGGACCCCCAGTTCGAGATGATCCGACATGCCGACGGAGATACCGAGACCCACGAGCTCTACGAGGTGAGGATCCGGAGTCTCGGCAACATCCGAGTGGGGGGATGGTACGAGAAGCCCAAGGCCGAGGGCGTGTTCCCTGCGCTCTTGCAGTTGCCCGGATACACGCAAAGTATGGGGCCCACGAAGACACACGACCCCATCGCGGTTCTATCGTTCAACATCCGCGCGCACGGAAACAGCCAGGAAGACGTGAAGGGAGAGCCCGCGGACTACTGGGTTCGCGGCTTGGACGACAAAGAGGGATACTTCTACCAAGGAGCCTATGCCGATTGTGTCCGCGCGGTGGACTTCTTGGCCTCGCGGCCCGAAGTGGACCAGAGCCGCATCGCCGTCACGGGTGGAAGTCAAGGCGGAGGGCTCAGCTTGGCGACCGCCGCGCTCGACAGACGCATCAGTCTCTGTGCACCGGATATTCCGTTCCTGTGCAACTGGGAGAAGTACTTCAAAGCGTCACACTGGCCGGAGATGGAGGAGTGGATCGAGGCCGAACCCCAGCGCTCCTGGGAGTGGACGCTACGAACCTTGAGCTACTTCGATACGATGAACATGGCCGACCGGATCACGTGTCCGGTGTTCCTTGGCTTGGGCCTCCAAGACCCGGTATGCCCCCCTGCAACTATCTTCGCCGTCTATAACCGGCTGGACGTGCCAAAATCGTACCGCGTCTACGCTGGCGCGGGACATTGGGTGGAACCTTCGCACCAGGCGGAGAAGAGGGCCTGGCTGCTCAGCCAGTTTGGCGTCACGGGCAAGATGATGTAGGTTCTCGAATCCAAGCGTCGATGGCCTTGGCGCCAAGAGCCTGTCCAGGTTGGATGTCAGGTGTCCTCGCTAGGAACTCCATCCGGGCACTCCTGGGTGATTCCCTGGGTTCGGGCTGCGGCAATGCGTAGCATGTGCTAGAATAGTGTCTGGAGTGGGCCAAGCGTCCGCGTCCGCTGTAGCCTTGTGCGAAGGCGGATGAGGAAAGTCCGAGCTCCATAGGGCAGGGCGCTGGGTAATACCCAGGCGGGGCAACCCGACGGAAAGTGGCACAGAAACATACCGCCCGCCGTTAGGCGAGCAAGGGTGAAATGGTGGGGCAAGAGCCCACCAGCGGTGTGGTGACACACCGGCTGTCAAAACCCCGCCCGGAGCAAGGCCCAATAGAGGGCGAGTCCCTTCGGGGGACCGGTGTTGGCCCGACGCCGCATGAGCCCCGGGTTGGCCGCATGAGGCTGCGGGCAACCGCAGTCCCAGATAGATGGACGCTCTCGACAGAACTCGGCTTATCGGCCCACTCCACTCTCTT
>Ga0315285_10000815_pt1 | contig 32437 bp, 32 predicted proteins | sample YL17G09_36_MG_FD_203698 | JGI IMG/M metagenome (GOLD analysis project Ga0315285, IMG submission 203698) | Sediment microbial communities from Yellowstone Lake, YNP, Wyoming, USA - YL17G09_36 | ecosystem: Environmental > Aquatic > Freshwater > Lake > Sediment | place: USA: Wyoming | collected...
CCCTCGCGGCCTCAAGCTTGTACTCGTTGTTCCCCTCGGAGAGCGCCTGGCTGTTGGTCCCGCGCGAAAGGTGCGCGTAGCCGGGCAGCTCCTCCGGCGACATCTGGAAGGCGGACAGGATCGTCCTGGCGTTGGAGTCGGCGAGGAACTGGAACTCGGCGTCGCGCTGGACGCTGCTCTCGACGGACACCCAGCTGATGTCGTCCTCGGGCCCCATGCCGAACACCGGCATGCGCCAGGCGTTGGTCACGGAGTTGATCGAGGCGTTGAACTGGAGCCGAATCTGCTGCAGGGCCGCCTGGTCGATGCCGTCGGCCTTGACGACCAGCATCCCGCGCGTGGCACGGCCGCTCTGGAAGTAGAGCTTGTTGTGCAGCGAGATGTTGATGTGCGTCGTGACCGCGTTGATGATCGTGTCGAGCGGGGTCAGCGGGTAGCCGTTGTACTCAACGTCCGTTGCCGGGTAGAGGTTGTGCACGAAGAGTTCCTCGTGCGTGAAGGCCTGGACGGGGCGGCCGTCGATGACCTGCACGAAGTCGTACCTCGGGGCGTCCTTGTCGTCCTTCGGCGGGAAGAACTTCGCGGGGTCGAGCTTCTCGTTCTTGATCTCCTGCAGGATCTTGATGGCGTGGCTCCGGACGGACTCGGCCTGGGTCGCGGACCTCTCGGACACCCGGTAGATCGTGCCGGCGTCGACGTTGCGGACGGAGTGGAATTCCCTCTTCCCCTCATCGGTCATAACCGTCACGGGCTCGACCGCGAACCGGCCGAACCTGAGGCCGTCGTAGGTGATCATCTTGAGGAACTCTGGGAAGTTCAGCCTCTCGCTGTCCTTCCAGCCCTCTGTGCGGCCGCAGCGGAACAGGTTGAGCTTGGCCTCGTTGATCTCCTTCTGGAGGGCCTCCTTCTGGCCCTCCTTCCCGCTTTCCTCGCTCTCCTCCTCCTCCATCTCTTCGAGGATGCCCGGCAGCGGGACGATGTCGTACCCGATGTCGAAGCGGTTCGCGCGGGGGCGGCCGAAGGACGACACCTGGTTCGAGCGGGCGTTGAGCACCGCGGCGATCAGGTCGTCCTGCCGGCAGACCTTCTTGATCAGGGAGTCGGGGAGGAGCTGGAGCTTCGCCTTGTAGAGGGAGTCGTAGACCCCGGTGGCCGTGGACGGGTCCACGTCGAAGGCCATCTTCACCGGCTTGTCCCTTCCAATGTTGTCCCCGCTGCCGTGCTTGGCCAGGGCGTCCGCGATCAGCGTGAGCGGGTCGGAGTTCCGCGAGAGTTCCCTCTTCGCGGTCTCGTCCCCCTTCTCGGCCTTCTCGAAGGTTTCGAGCCGCCTCTTCTCCTCGGCGACGAGCTGCGTGGCCACGGGGTCGAGGGACAGGACGATGGTCTTGTTCTGGACGGCCTCTCTGTCCTTTTTGGGGATCTTCATGGCTCTCCTTTACTGCGCGAGGAACCAGTAGACGTTCATCGGGTCCTTCGTGCTCCGGTTCACGACCGTGAGGGAGTACGCGAGGCCCACCTTGTGGAAGACGGCCACCTGCGCCGGGTCGCCCGGGAGGAACGGGGAGAGCCGGTTGCTGTTCGAGGCGTCGCCGTTCAGCCGGACCACGGCCTCCTGGTCGACCTCGACGTAGACCACCTTCTTCGCGGAGGTGTAGAACACCATGCCGGAGGCGTCGGGCATGATGCCGGACTCCAGCGGGATCGGGGTCGTGGAGACGACCTCGAAGAAGTCGGGGGCGACGGCGGTCACCGTGTACGACTTCTGCGTCACGGCCGAGAACCCGGCCGAGACGTCAACGGTGCTGCCGACCTGCACGCCGGCCGCCGAGTACGCGCGGAAGACCGAGGCGTAGCCGAGGCCCAGGACGACGGACTCGGCCGCCGCGAGGAACGCGGCGCCGTCGGGGCGCACGCAGGTGATCGAGGTGGCGTCCTTGCCGATGACCGACCAGTAGCCCTCGTTCAGGGTGTTGAACGGGCCCGCGGCGTCGCCGGTGCTGAGGCCGGCGATGCGGAGCACGTCCCCGATCTGGACGGCGGCGAAGCTCAGGGCTCCGGCGCCGGAGGACGCGAACTTGGCCGTGGAGTTGTTGTTTGTGGTGACCACGACGGGCGTGGTCGCGCCGGCGGCCAGGGCCCTCTCCGCCCTGAGGGCCGGGGCGGTTCCCGCGGCCGAGAGGAACCGGTAGGTGGAGGCGGTCCCGGGCAGGAGCGAGACGGCGAAGGCGGTCGTCCCGTCGATGCTTGTCGCCTGTGTGCCGGAGTAGATGGCGAGGGAGCCGCCGGGCTGGATGACGGCCTGGTTCGAGACGGCGTTTTCCACCTGCACGTTCCTAAACTCGCGCGTCCAGTTGGCCAGGCGGCGGTTGGGGTTGTTGTTGGTACTGCCCTCGCTCCCGTCGTAGGCTAGGATTGAATGAAGCAGGTTGAGGAGGGTCGTGGTCATGGGATAGTACCTCTAGTATCAAAAGATTGCGGCATTGCTATTCGTCTCCCCCGCCCTCGCCGAAGTCCCAGAGGACACTGCCGCTGCCGCCGGCGCCGCCGATGGGCGTGGCGTTCTGCGTGGCGACGGTGATCGCGTGGGTCATCCAGTTGGCGGTGCCGTCCTGCGGCGTGAGCGCCTGGGGCAGGCCTTGCTTCTTCTCGGCCTCGGAGAGCCTGGCGGTCATGATCCCGCCGGTCTTCGAAAAAAGGCATTGGACCGGATACCTTAGGCCGTCGCACTCGTCGTCCTCGCGCTTGTCGGGGTCCTTGGTGGGGACCCCCGCCGCGTCCAGCAGCCAGTGGTATTTGGCCAGGCGACCGAACAGGAACTCAACCCCCGTGTCGCCGGACAGAAAGTACATGCTGCTGGTGCCCGTGGCCGTCATGAGCTTCATGCGTATGGCCTCGATCCCGTCCGCCACCACCTTCTTGAACTTGGGGACGTTGAAGCCGCCCTTGCGGTGCAGGGTCTTGTTGTGGCCGGGGTAGGCCTGGTCGGCGTAGACCGCCTTGACGGCCTTGGGGCCGCCGACAAGCCCGGCGCGGTCCACGGACATGGCGACGGCGTCATCCAGCTCGAGGCCCGGGGCGGCCAGGCAGTCGAGGACGAACGTCCTGCCGGCCCCGTCCACGGCCAGGATGATGAAGACGAAGTTGTGCGTGAACCCCCAGTCGACGCCCGCGTAGAAGTCCAGCCCCAGCTCCTTCATGGTGAGGATGAGGTCGGCCCGGGTGAAGCGGGGGTCCCGGGGGCGGCCGTCCAGCATCTCGGCGATCTGCGCGGCGGTCTTCTTGTGCACCAGGCGGCTCAGGGTCGGGTAGATGAGGCCGGTCGACGCCGGCTTCCAGCACATCAGCTCCGCGGAGGCCAGCTCGGGGCTGACGTTCCTGAACAGGTTGATGACGTGGTCGATGGGCTTGAGGAGCAGACCGTTCTCCCTGCGGTGGGCAAGCCTGGTCTGGCAGACGGAGAACAGGGGGCAGTCCACGCAGCCGGCGTATCCCCTGGCCGGGGCGTAGTCCTTGGCCTCCTCGGCCGTCAGCGAGGCGTAGCCTGCCGACGTGACCGACCTGAAGAGCGCCCTGTTGTAGTGCATGTCGACCATGGGCAGCTCGGGCTTGTGCCTCCCCGGCGGGCACCTCTCGGACACGTCGATGATGTTCCAGTGCCGGATGTGCAGCCCCGTGATCTCCGCCCTGTCTATCTCGTTCTGTACGTTGCCGTACGCGAACTTCCTGGTGGAGGTGTAGACGGTGACCGGCAGCTGCACCGTCCCGTCCTTGCGGCGGCGGGCGGACGGAATCAGCTTGGCCTGGGCGAACACCTTGGGGTTGTCGAGTACGTCGACCTCGTCCATCACCATGAGGGGGACGTGCTGGTAGTTTGTGCCCTTCATGGTCGCGACGACTATCCCGAGGGAACTCTTCCCCCCTCCGAACGCCTCCGGCCTCACCATGACGGTCCTTCTCTTGGCGTCCCTGTCCACGTAGTCGTGCAGGTACTCCCCGGAGAAGTTGTCGCCGATGTACTCCTTGGCCTTGTCGGACTGGTCAAGGATGGCCGCCATGTGGGCCGCGTTGAGGCCGAGGACGGCCAGCACGACGGTCTCCAGGGTGGAGGCCGAGAGCGTCTTGTACCCGTCGCGGCAGGCGTAGTAGAGGGCCTGGGAGAACTTGGGGTCGCTCTCGCGGAGCTTGGAGTAGACCTCCCAGATCATGTCCATCGGGGACGAGTTGGAGTCCGGGTCCACGACCTCCCCGGGGTAGTCTATCCCCAGGTAGAACTGGATCCAGTCGTGCAGGTCCTCCTTGGTGGAGGGCGGCTCGAAGATCGCGAGCCGAAGCTCCTCCTCGGTGGGGTCCTGGTCCTGTTTGGGGTCCTCGGTCACTTCCTCGTCTTTGCCGCCAGGGCCTTCCTTATGACCACGCGGGCCTCGCCCGGGGGAAGCGCGGCGCGGACGGGCGTCGAGGCCACGTCGATCACCGACCCGGCCGACTGGGCGGACGGGGGGACGGTCGGGGCCTTGGCCTTGTCCTGCCCGGTGAGCTTTTGCAACAGTTCCACGGCCTTCTGGTACCCCAGGAGCCCGTTGACCATCATGTTGCCCTTAAGCTCCTCCTCGTTGCCCGTCTGGAGGTACTTCTTGAGCTGGCCGCCGTACTTCTTGTGGCTCACGGCGAGCAGGTCCGAGACGAAGTTGACGGCCTCCAGGGTGGTGTTCATCAGCCTCTCCACGACCTGCTTCTGGAGCTGCTCGGAGTACGCGTCCCTCTTGGCGTCCCAGTCGAACTTGACCTGCGCGTGGAGGATCGCCCCGAGGGGGTACTGCGGGTTGAGTTCCTGTATCTTTTCGGCAGTGTAGCCCTCCAGGAACAGCTTGTAGAACTGCGCCACGAGCGACGGGGCGAGCTGCGACCCCGGCATCGGTAGCTTGTCCTCGATGTACGCGAGCAGGGTCTCCTTCTCGCTGTCGGAGAGCCTAGACTGCTCGACCCTTTCTCTTTCCATCCGCCGCCGCCTTTGGCGAGATTTCTCTGCCGTTCACCAGCACCTTTACCTCGGTGTTGGGCCAAAACAAGTACTTCGTCCAGACGGTGAGTGCCTCCGCGCCGAGTGCCTTCGCCCTCGCGCTGGACCGCCCCTTCGCCTGCACGTCGTAGACCACGCGCACGAAGCGCGGGGTCCTGTGCATGTCGCCGTTGTCGTCGGGCTTGGAGCGGGGCTCGCCGACCTCGATGGTCGTCTTCGTCCCCTCCACCACGGAGCCCGGAATGGCGACAAGCGGCCACCGCTCCAGATTCTTCCTCTGGAACTCGGTGACCGCACCTGTCATATCGGTAATATCACGGGCGGCCGCGAAGGCCCTGGTCTCGTTTAGCGATGCAGCCCGGTTCTCTTTGCCACTTCCTGCCACAGTACCTCCTTTTCGACGCCCCACTCGCCGCCGGCGACGAACTTCTTGAGGGACGAGGCTATCCCCTCGGATTCCTTGACATCCGCCTTCGCCTCCGCCTCGCGCCGGACCCTTATCTCGATGCGCCTGTCGCCCTGGACCACCTTCAGGACCTCGTCGCAGAAGGCCGCGGGGCCCTCGATGTCCACGATGATCCTCGCGTCCACCTCGCTCGGCGGGATGGGGAGTACGACTTCCATCGGCCCCAACAACTCGACCATCTGGGGGCTCACGAGGAACCGGTAGATGGGCTTGCAGACGCCCTCCGTCTCGAAGGTCTCCTCCGACACGACGCGGCCCTCGTCGTCCAGCCCCAGGAGGAGCAGTGACCGGGCGATGTTGGCGTCGGAGACCGTCCGCCAGCGCGGGGAGCCGGGGTAGGTGAGCTTCCCCATCTTCTGCGGGAGGTGGATGTGGCCGCTGTAGACCTTCTCGAACGGCACCTCGTCGAGCTGCACGCCGTCGGGGGCCGGGAAGTTGTTCTCGTACATGGCGCCGACGAACGTCTGGTGGCAGACGAGGGTCCTGCGGGGGCTCGGGTCCGGGTCCTCGGTCGGGCGCGGCTCCGAGGGGTAGGCGAGCTTGGCGGCGGCCGCCTTGAACTCCGCGGGGTCCTTGTAGTAGGGCATGTAGGCCACGCGGTCGACCACGGCGGGCTCCTCGACGACGAGGGCCCGGCCCTTGTACGGGATGAGCGCGTGCATGCTCCGGGGCGCCTCGGTTCCGGGCATGTCGTGGTTCCCCACGAGCATGATCGGGGTCGGCCCCGGCCAGGCCTCGAGCGCGTTGTACCAGGCGTGCATCACCTCCACCCGGACCATCGAGTGGGTGTGGTGCTGGTCGCCGAGGAAGACCACGCGGGCCTTGTGCTCGACGGCGACCCTCTTCACGAGCCCGATCAGCCGCCAGAAGTCGTCCAGCGCGTCGGGCGTGACGTGGGGGTCCCCCACAAGGAGGAGCTTCTTCACGGCTTTCCCGCCGTGGAGAAGACCGGGGGACTGTCGGGGTCGGCAAACAGGACAATCTCCGACTCGGGCACGAGGATGGCGGCGGTGGTGCCGCCGTCGCCGCAGACGTCAATGTCATACTGCGCCTTGGCCCATGCGGATGTGTAGCAGATGGCCCTCACCCAGATGTGGCTCCCGGCGCAAAGCTCCTGCAGGGCGGGGGAGCCGGCGTACGGCATCAGGACCCTCAGCCTCGTGAGGGTCGTGCGCTGCCCCGCCCTTGCAAACCCGTCCACGACGCAGGCCTTCACCTGCTGGCTCTCCATGGGTTCGGTCACGATCAAACCATTCCTGCTAAAGGGAAAATCCATCACTTACCTCCGACCGCGGCCGGGGCGACGCCCTTCAGCCGCAAAACTTTGACCTCGAATATCGTCAGGCACGAGAGGGCGTCCGCGAGGGCGCGCTTGTCCTGGGCCTCGGCCACCTTCTCCTCCTGGAGCGGGCCGGGGTCGGCGACCTTCGAGTACATGGTCTGGGCGTCCTCGCCCCCCACCCGGCTGTCCATGCTCACGGGCGAGGCCGCGCGGAGGAGGCTCTGCATACTGTCCTTCGTGACGTACTTGGGCTCGGGGGTCTCGGGCTTCTCCTTCTTGGCCTCCTCCCAGATCTCCTTGCGCTGCTTGTTCATCTCCTCGACGACGCAGGGCAGGTCCGACATGTTCTTCCGGTACGAGGTGATGTTCGCCCGGTACAGCTCCCGCCGGTCCGAGGGGTAGAAGTGCAGGGTGGTGTCGGAGTACATCTCGACCATGTTGCCGGACATGCGCCCTATGGCGACGCTGCGGAACACGGTCGTGTAGGGCGGGACGAACTTGTCGACCGCGGAGATCAGGCCCTCGCTCGCCGTCTGGACCAGGTCCATGTACTCCGTCGTGGACGTGTGCGGGACCTTCCCCCAAAAGAGCTTCGCGCGGTTGATGGCCAGCGGGAGGTTACGCTCGATGATCCCGCCGCGGTGCGCCCGGATCTCGTCGGCCATCTTCCTGACCTTCGCGGCCCTCTTCCCCCTGTACCTGGAGACGGCGAAGGCGACGAACAGGTAGTTCGCCCGGAACCCGTGGAGCCTGGAGGGGGCCTTGGCCTTGAGGGCCGGCGCGATCTTGGAGGAGAACACGCCCTGGCGCTCCCGGAAGTACGGGCGGGCCGAGAGGATGTTCTTGCGCTGCACGGTTATGTGGTCGACGAACTCCCGGTAGACGGCGCGGCCCTCCGGGTGGCTCGTGAGGAACCTTCGGAAGCGGGTCTCCATCCTGACCAGCGTGTCGATCTGCTGCTTCTGCGTCTTGTCGGTGGCCCCGCCGGCGATGACCGACTTGAGGTCCTCCGCGAACCGCCTGAAGTGTTCGCCGCTGCTCACCGCTGCACCCCCACGTACTCCAGCTTGTCCAGTATCCCCCTGTAGGTGGACGCCCGCTCCATGGCGTGGCGGTGGAGCGTGTCGATGTTCGTGACGTCGAAGTCCACGATGGTGCAGTGCTCCTTCCTGCCCGGGACCCGGCGCGTGCCCCGGCCGACGGCCTGGCGGAACTTTACCTCGGACTTCCCGCCCTGGATCAGGATCAGGTTGTGCGCCGCCTGTATGTCGGTGCCGGTGCAGATTGCGGAGGTCCCCACCAAAACCAATATCTTGCCCGCGTTGAACCGCTCGACCTGGTCGACGACGTCGGAGGTGTGGAACCTCGCCGGCAGGATGTTGCGGAGGTCGCGGACCTCGTACCCCTTCTCGGCCCGGGCCCGGTCCTTGGCGGACATGTAGGGGATTCCACCGTGGGCAAACTCGAACTCGACCCGGAGGTACGGCTCCAGGGCGACGATCTGCGGAAGCTCGTCCACGAGGATGAGGGTCTGCTGGTTCAGCTGGAGCGCCGCGCGGGTGGCTATCGCTCCGGCGAGGGCGTTCACGGACGGGTTGTAGAGCAGGTGGCGGCGGGTCAGGTCGTTCGGGTCGTCCCCGTAGGAGGGGGCCGTGGAGGTGACGCGGAACACCTTGAACGAGAGGTCGGCGAGGAAGCCGGCCTTGATCCCGTCCTCGACGGTCATCCGGTAGACCATGGGGCCGGTGATCCCGCGGAGCAGCAACTCGGAGCCGTCGTTCCTGGTCTGTGTCGCCGAGAAGAAGAACCGGTAGGGCACGCCCACGAAGAGGCCCGTGCAGACCTCCTTGATGGTCTCGGCCGGAACCAGGTGCGACTCGTCGGCGATGAAGACCTGCGCGGCGGAGAGTTCGCCCCAGACGTCGGAGCCCGGGACAACCTTCGTGAGGGCCGCGGAGATCGCGACCGTTATGTGCTTGATCTGCTTCTTCCCGTCGCCGTACATCCCCACCCTCGCCTTGCCGAAGCAGTCCGTGAGGAGCGTGAGGAGCTGGCTTGCGATGCTGACCGAGGGCGCGATCACCACGGTCCTCAGACCGAGGCGCTGGACGAGGGAGGCTATGATCAGGGACTTGCCGAGGCCGGTCCCGACCTCGACCCCCGCGTGCTTGCCGCCAAGCAAAGTCTCCAGGGCCTCGGCCTGGTACGGGCGCAGCTGGGGCGGGACCTTCTTCCAGGGGAGGTGCCCGGTTTCGGGGTACTCGACCGTGTCCTCGAAGTCGGCGCCGAAGGTCTTGGCGACCTCGTCCCCAAGGCCGGCGTAGGTGAAGAAGCCCTGGTCGTCCCTGAACAGGAGGCAGGGGTCGCGGCGGACCGTGAGGGAGGCGGTCTCCCCGTCGTACCTCTCCTCGCCGTACCTCTCGCGCTTCCAGGAGGCCTTCTTGTGCTCCCGCAGGAGCCGCTCGACCTTCTTGTCCCTGTACGTCAAAAACTTGGCGCAGGCGGGGTTCCCGCCGATCTCGTCGGGGATCCTTGCCCAGCAGGGGGAAGTCTTGCGGACGGGGCCGACCATCTACCCCTTCTTCGTTTCCAGGCGGAGCGTCACGGTCCGCAGGGCGGCGGTCAGCCTCTCGGACGGGCTGCCGTGGAGTTCGACCATCTGGACGCCGGCGGGGCGGAATCCCGCCATGGTGAGCGTGTAGAGCGTCTTCTCGATGGTGCGGTCCAGCGCGAAGGAGAAGTCCGCGCTGTGGACGCGGTTCGGGTCCGGCCTGGCCTCGCCGCTCTTGCCGGAGAGCGGGTCCCACCCGACCACGCACCGGACCTCGAAGGGGCGGGCGAAGAAGACGACGTCGTACCGCTCAAGGGACAGGCCTATCATCTCGGCCCGGTCCCTGTCGGAGACGTTTTCGAGGTAGAAGTGCGCGTTCGCCACGGAGCCGTCCGTGACGACGACCTCGGTGCCGGAGCCGAGGAAGAGGTTCTCCTCCTTGCGCTGCCCGTCCGCGATCTCGCGCTGGTCCTGGTCGTCCAGGGGGAGCGCCTTCTCGCCCCAGATTTCCCGCTGGGTGGCGATGTACTTTCGCGCGTACTCGGGGACGAACTCGCAGGCCACGCCCATCTCCTTCAGCTTTGCGAAGAGGCCGGCGGCCAGCGTTGTCTTTCCGGTTATCGGGGAACCCAACACACCAATCAGCATCTAGCCTCCCTTGTTTACTTTCTTGAGGATTTTTTCGAACATCTCCTGGCGCGTCTTGGACACGTCCACGTCCAGGGAGAACATCTCGGCGGCCGCCGGCGCGTTGTAGGGCCGCTCGAAGGTGTAGGTCGAGACGAGCGAGCCGAACTCCTTGGCCACGGCCAGCAGGTTCTTCCAGTAGTCGTCGGCGAAGACGTGCTGCGCCCCGGCGTACCTGGACATGAGCGCGTCCATGTAGTCCGGCTTCTCCTGCCCCTCCCCCTTCGAGGTGAAGAGGATCTCGTCGAAGTAGATGCCGTGGGCCGTGAGGTTCTTCAGCCGGTGGACCGCGAACGCCTGCCCGAGGGACGTGATCAGGACGACCCGGGCCCCGGCCATGTGCAGCTTCCAGGTGAAGGCGACGGCGCCCTGGTGCGCCTCAAGGTTGAGCGGCCAGTCGGCGGGGAGCGACGCGAAAATCTCCCGGCTGCGCTCCTCCGTCCCGAGGACTTCGAGGTAGTTCCAGCTCACGGGGACGTAGTCCAGCATGAGCGGGCCGTGCCCCATCGAGGTGATGTGCGCGTTGTAGGTCCGGCAAAAGTCGACCAGCACGTCGTCGACGTCGAGCCAAACCACGTACTTCTCTTGACTCATCGAATACTAAATAGCGGGGCCGGCACCGTTTTTTTTCTTGAGGGGAGCTTCGCCGGTTTTTCGGCCGCGCAGTTTGTATATATACAGCTCCCTAAAACAGCCCCGCGCGGAGCTTTTTTAAACGCGCCCTTGTTCCAGAAACATACGGGACTTAGACATGGGTGAATTACGGAGTAATTCACCCGGAAACCGCCGGCGACTTCGTCGCCGCGGCGGGTGGCGGTTTCTCCCTAGAGGCCCCCACCACCGCGCCCGCGGTATTGTAAGCTTGAACTCTGCCGAGGAGGAACAGCTTTGCAGTACATGAAGGCAAAAAGCACAGCGAAGGTCGTCGTGGGGCCCGGGAAGCACCTCGAAAAGGTCGTCAAGGACACCCTCCTGAGGGTCGCGGAACTCGTGGGCGCCACCCTCGGGCCCGGCGGCAGGCCCGTCCTGATCGAGCGCCAAGAAAATTTGCCCGAGTTCATCACGAAGGACGGGATCACCGTCTTCAAGAGCATCGGCCTGAGGGACCCGGTCGCGCACTCGATCATGTCCGCGGCCCGGGACGCCGCGGCGCGAACGTCCTCCGAGGCCGGCGACGGCACGACCACCGCCACGGTCCTCGCGGCGAAGATCGTCGAGCTGATGCACGAGTACCTCCGCAGGCACCCCAAGGAGAGCCCGCAGGCCGTCGTCCGCGCGCTCGAGCGCGCGTTCCAGGAGACGGTGCGCCCGTTCCTCAGGGAGAAGATCTCCGTCAAGTGCTCCGGCGCCTACGAGGAGGGCCTCGCCCTCCTGAGGAAGGTCGCCACGGTGAGCGCGAACGGCGACGCGGAGATCGCGGACGTCGTCATCCGAGCCATCGACCTGGTCGGGGAGCGCGGGCACGTCACGATCTCCGAGCTGAGCGGCCAGCCCCACTACGAGGTCGAGCGGATCGACGGCTTCCCCGTCAACAAGGGGTACGAGGAGAGCTGCGCCCGGTTCTACCCGGCCTTCGTGAACGACCGCGCGAACCAGCGGTGCCACCTGGAGCGGCCCATCTTCGTCCTGTACGACGGCTCGATCTCCGACACGGGCACCATCATCCCCGTCATGGAGATGATCGGGAGGCGGTACGGCGAGGACCCGACGTCCCCGAACTGCGTCGTCCTGGTTGCCCACGGCTTCAGCGAGATGGTCCTGCAGGACCTCTCCGTGAACTTCCCGCGGCCGGAGACGACCTACGTCTACCCGCTCCTCACCCCGCAGTCCATGGTGCAGAACAGCCGCTCGCACTTCCTCCACGACCTGTCCGCCTTCACCGGCGCGAGGGTCTTCGACCTCATCTCGAACCCGCTCTCCGAGGCCCGGATGTCGGACCTGGGGCACGGGATGGAGTTCTTCGAGTCGTTCCGGTTCAGGAGCACGGTGGTCGGCAAGCCGGACGAGACCGCGGTGTCCCTCCAGGCCGAGGTGCTGCAGCAGCAGCTCAAGAACGCGGACAGCCAGTACGACAAGATCGTGCTGCAGGAGCGCATCGGGATACTCACCGCCGGCATCGCCAAGATCCGGGTGTACGGCGCGACGCAGGGCGAGCTGAAGGAGAAGCGGGACCGCGTCGAGGACGCCGTCTGCGCCGTCCGCGGGGCCGCGGAGCACGGGGTACTCCCGGGCGGCGGCAAGGCCCTGGTGCTCGCCGCGAACCTCTTCACCCGCCTGTACGAGAACTCCTACTTCATCGGCAAGTCCTGGCTCAGCGAATCCAAGCTCTCCAAGGACGTGCCGGGGCCCGTGGCGGAGATCCTCGCCCCGGCCATGAGGTATCCCGTGAGGAAGATCCTTGAGAACGCCGGGAAGAGCGACCACGAGGTCAGGCAAACCCTCCTGGCCCTCTCCGACCCCGCCAGGCCGCAGAACGAGGTTTGCGACCTGGTGACGGACACCTTCGGGGACGCCGTGGAGAAGGGGCTGCTGGACAGCGTCCCGGCCGTCGTCGAGGCGCTCGGGAACGCCCTGTCCATCGCCAGCCTCCTCGGGACGCTCGGCGGCTGCGTCGTCTTCCCGCGGGACCGCGAGGCCGAGGCCAAGGAGTCGAGCGACACCTACGACTTCCTCGAATCGGCGAACGCGGCCGACGAAAGGCCCTAGTGCCGGCGGTCACCTACAGGTGCCCGAGGTGCGGGTGGGAGCTGAAGAAGATCACCGCCGGAAAGCCCGACCCGAGCGTCCCCTGCCGGGGGAAGCTGGACTGCGGCGGTACGGCGAACCGGGCGATAGGGTCCCCCACCGTGAAGGTCGTGGAGACCATGGACAACGGGCTCATGGCCCGACCCGTGGAGCAGATCAAGGACATCGGCGAGATCATGAAGGAACGGTCCAAGAAGCACGGGGAGGGGCCGCAGTGACGCGGTATGGATTCTAGAAAGCCCCGATGAGGATAAAGTCCCTAGAATTACAGTCATTTAGGTCTTTCGGCCAAAAGGAGCGGATCGAGTTCCCCGAGAGGGGCCTCGTCCTCCTCGACGGCGTCGACAAGGCGACCGGGGAGAGCAGCGGCTCCGGCAAGTCAAGCCTCCTTGAGGCGGTCGCCTTCGCGCTCGGGTACTCGCAGATGCCGGCGACGGAGCTGCAGTGCCGCCACTCCGACGAGCCCCTCCAGGTCGTCCTGACCCTCGACACCGCCGACGGCGAGGTTGTCCTCTCCCGGGGCGCGAAGACCTCCTACGTCTACAAGGGCGAGAAGCACACCGGCGCCAAGGAGTACTCCGAGTTTCTCCTCCGGCTGTTCGGGATGCAGACGGACCTCGTCCGGGCCCTCACCTACCGCGCCCAGCGCGAGGTCGGCAAGTTCGTGTCCATGCCGGACTCCGAGAAGAAGGAGTTCCTCGGGATGTGCATCCCCGAGCTTGAGGTGATCGAGCGCGAGGCCGAGAGGGCCCGCGTCGAGGCCGAGCGGCACGAGGCGGTCGTCCTGCGGGAGCGCGAGTCCCTGGCGGCGCGGCGCGAGGAACTAGGGAGGCACCTCCAGAACGACCCCGCGGCCACGATCAGGGCGGTCGACCCGGCCCCGCTCTCGGCGAAGATAGACGAGCTTCAGGCGAAGAAGAGGGCCGGCATCGAGGCCCTGACGCTCCTCGGCCAGGAGCACGCCGCCTCCGTCGCGGACATCAAGACGGCGGCGTACAGCTTCATGCAGGCCGCGATGGCCGAGGCGGCCCCGCGGCGGGACTCCGCGAAGGCTGCCCTGGCGGAGCACGAGAAGGGCAAGGAGAGGGTGGCGAAGGAGATCGCGGACACCGTCTACAACATCAAAACGGCGGAGGCCGAGAGGAAGTCGGCGCTCGACGAGGTCGAGGGCCGGCTCTCCTCCCTCCGTGGCACGTACGGGGCCCTCATGGGGATCTACGCGTCCAAACCCACCCTGGAGGCCGCCGCGGAGGAGGCCCGCGCCGAGGCCGCGACCCTGCGGGGGAACGTCTGCCCCACCTGCAACCGCGCGTGGGAAGAGTCGCAGGGGAAGGCCGCACTCAGGGAGGACGAGGCCCGGGGAATCTTCGAGAAGGTCCGCATGTGCGACGAGGCCCTCTCCAGGGCCCGGGGCGTGGAGGCCCAAATCTCAGCGGCCGAGGCCGAGAAGGCCGCGGTCGGTTCGGAGAAGGTCGAACGCCTCCGCGCGAACCACCTCGCGCTGGTGCAGACGCAGTCGGGCCTGCGCTCCTACGAGCTTCAGTTCACCAACCAGATCTCGCGCATCGACGAGGAAGTCCGCACCCACACGGCGCAGGAGGAGGTCCGGCTCCGCGCCGGCGTCGACAGGCTTGAGGCACGGATCGCGGCCGCGCAGGCCGAACACCTGGCCCTCTGCCGCGAGCTGACGGCCGCCGCCGGCGCGCTGGAGCAGGCCGAGCAGAAGAACAGGGAGATCAAAAACGTCGTATTGGCGCACGAGATGCTCGTCAGGTCCGTGAGGGACACCATCTCGGACCAGGAGGCGAAGATACTCGCGCTGGAGGCCGAGGGGCTGATGGAGTCCGCGGTCCACAAGTGCCTCGGGCGCTCCGGCTACATGGGGAGCATCTTCGACGAGATCCTGGACGAGATAGGACAGGAGACCACGCGGATCGTGTCCTCAATGCCGAACACCCACTCGGTCTCCATCGCGTTCGCGTCCTGCACCGAGACCAAGAAGGGCAGCGCGAAAAAGGCCATAGCCCCGGTGATCTGCAAGGACGGCCTCCAGGCCTCGCTGCGCTCGCTCAGCGGCGGCCAGCAGACGACAATCGAGCTTGCGGCCGACCTCGCCATCGGCACCGTTGTCGCCCGCCGGACCGGACGGATGCCGGGGTGGCTGGCCCTCGACGAGGCCTTCGACGGCATGGGGATTCCGACGAAAGAGATCTGCATGGAAGTGCTGCGGCGGTACGCCAAGGACCGGCTGGTATTAGTGGTCGACCACGCCACCGAGATCAAGGAAGCGTTCGACAGCAGCATCATGGTGGAGATGGAGGGCGGGAACTCCCGCCTGGTACGCTGAGGGAGGGGAAATGAGAATCGATTTCGTCTACGTTACGATTACCTCCGGCAAGAAGGTTGCCGTGAACCCGGAACACCTGGTCTGCATCATGGTGACGGACAGCGGTTTTGTGGACCTTGTCCTGTCCGCAACGGCCGGAAGGCTGGAGACGGAGATGACGTTCGAGCAGGCCGTCCGCGCCTTCTCGCCCATGAACATCGCCGGCGGAAGGTAGGTTGTCCCTTTTCTCCCGCTTCCTCCGGCTCTTTCGCCGGAGGCCGGCCATCGTGGCCCCCACGGCCGAGGAGGTCCGGCTCTACGGCAATCCCGACGCCGCAAAGTTCTTCCCGCTCCTGGCCCTATGGGCCGACATGGCGAAGCCCGGCAACGACTACTACCTGGCCCTCCACGACGACAAGACGGGCGGCGGATACCGGCTCTGGCTCGAAGACGCGGGCGACGAGTGGATCGCCGGCAGGGCCCTCGCCTTCACCAGCGAGGAGCACCTCCACCACTACGTCGGGATCGTATGCCGAGACACGGAGTGCGTCCCGAGCAACTTCAAGCTCTGGACCGCCAAGTACACGGAGGTGGCCGAGGTCGCGCGGAGGATCAGCGCCAAGCGCCTCTCCGAGGGCGGGAAGGGCATACGGGTGGACCTGTGCGGCGTGAACGCCGACAAGGACGTGGTGACGGCGGACGTGCTTTGGGACGGTTTGACAACGTAGGAGCGATATAAACTTTCGGAGGAAACGTGTTCAAGAAAAAAAGCCTTTTCGAACAACTCAAAGAAATCTCACCGGAATTCGCGGAGTCGGTAGTCAAGCTCGACAACGCGTCCCTGAAGAACAAGCTCGCCGACCTGTCCATCGCCGACTCCGAGATCGACGAGGCGATGAAGGAGGACCAGGACCTCCAGAAGGCGAAGACGGCCTACGACGTGGCGAAAGAGGGCTACGCGGACATCACCGCCGCCAACAAGCTGAAGCGCAAGTACCTCATCCGGCTCCTCAAGGACAGAAGCCAGGCGAGCTAGTGCCGGGAAGAGTCCTATCACTGGACGTCAGCACGAACACCGGGTACGCGGTGTTCGACGGCGGCGCGGACGTGCTTGTGGCCTACGGATTCATGGCCATGATGAAGAGGCCGTCGCAGTATCCGCTCCCCTATCCGCTGAACTACGCCGTCGCGGCGACGGACTACGCCCGCGCCCTGGTGACGCTGGTGGAGCAGTTCGAGCCGGTGGCAATCGTGGTCGAGGAGACCAACCCGGGGCACGAGGTCCTCAGCCAGAGGACGCTGGAGTGGATACACATGGCCCTCAACCTCAAGCTGGGTATGGCCACGAAGGTCTGCTACGTCAGAACCGGGGACTGGCGCCGGGCCGTCGGGCTCCAGCTGAGCAAGGTCCAGGCGAAGGCCAACCTGAAGAAGAGCCTAGAAAAAGCCAAGAAGGAGGCGTCGGCCATACGCTTCCTGATCAAGGCCGCGGGGACCAGCAAGGTGAACGCGATGCACGTAGCCAAGCTGAAGAAAGACCTGAAGGCACTGCAACTCTTCAGGACCACGCGGAAGCACCTCGCGGTCAACATGGTAAACGAACTGTACAAGCTGGACCTAAAAATCGCCGACAACGACACGGCCGACGCCATACTCTTGGGTCGGGCCTTCTACCTCGGCGCCACTGTCTGCGACGGCAAGATGCCGTCGAAAAAACAAAGCTGAACAGAGAGGGCAACACGATGTTTCGGAACGAGGCGGCAGAGTTTGTCTACATCCGCACCTACGCGCGGTGGTTCGACGACAAGGGGCGCAGGGAGGTCGGTTGGGACGAGTCGGCCCAGAGGCTCCTCGACTTCTACTGGAAGATCTGCGGCAACAAGCTCCCGAAGAAGGTGAAGAAGCGGATCGAGCACCGGCTCCTGAAGATGGACGCCATGCCGTCGATGCGGGCCCTCTGGTCCGCCGGCCCCGCGCTCAGGGAGAACTCCATCCTCGGGTACAACTGCTCCTACCTCCCCGTCGCGGACCTGTTCTCGTTCGCCGAGCTGCTCTACATCCTCATGTGCGGCACCGGCGTCGGGTTCAGCGTCGAGCGCCGGTTCTCCGAGAAGCTGCCCGCGGTCGAGAAGCAGTCGGGCCTCGGCTCCGGCGTGCACGTCGTCAGCGACACGAAGGAGGGCTGGGCCACCTCGCTCTACGAGGGCCTGAAGGCCTGGTTCGGGGGCAGGGACATCGAGTTCGACTACACCAAGATCCGACCCCGCGGCGCCCGGCTGAAGATGATGGGCGGGCGGGCCAGCGGCCCCGAGCCGCTGCGCCGGCTGCACAGGTACGTCAAGTCCGCCCTCCTGGCGGCCCAGGGGCGGAAGCTGAACCCCGTCGAGTGCCACGACCTGTGCTGCATGATCGCCGAGGTCGTCGTCGTGGGCGGTGTCCGCCGCAGCAGCCTGATCTCCTTCAGCGACCTGGACGACAACGCCATGCGGACGGCCAAGGACCCGGGGATGCCGGTCTACCGGCAAATGAGCAACAACAGCGCGGCCTACGAGGGCAAGCCCGACATGCTCACCTTCATGGCCGAGTGGCTCAACCTCGCCAAGTCCGGCTCGGGGGAGCGCGGCATCTTCAACGCCGGCGCGGCCCTGAACCAGGCCCCGCGGCGCGGCCTGAAAATCGCCGACAGCTTCCGAACCAACCCGTGCGGCGAGATCATCCTGAAGCCCTTCGAGTTCTGCAACCTCACCGAGGTCGTGGTCCGCGCCTCCGACAGCTTCGACGACCTGATCGAGAAGGTCGAGGCGGCGACGTGGATGGGGGCCATCCAGTCCACCCTGACCAACTTCCCGTTCATCCGGCCGGAGTGGAGGCAGAACTGCGAGAAGGAGCGGCTCATGGGCGTCTCCCTCACGGGGCAGCTGGACAACCCGGGCATCCTGACCGCGGAGAAGCTGGAGATCCTCCGCAACTACGCGATCAAGACTGCGAAGAAGGCCTGTGCCACCCTGAACATAAACCTGAGCGTGGCGATTACCTGCGTCAAGCCGAGCGGGACGGTTAGCCAGGTCGTGGACTGCGCCAGTGGGTGCCACCCGCGGTGGTCGGAGCACTACATCCGGCGCTACCGGATCAGCTCGACCGACCCCCTGTTCAAGATGATGAAGTCCCAGGGCGTCAAGTTCGCGGCCGAGGTCGGCCAGCGGCCCGAGGACTGGAAAAAGGCCGCCAAGCTCTCCGAGGAGGGCAAGCCGTTCGAGAACGTCTGTCCGCTGTACGAGCGCGGGAAGGACTGGTCCGAGGACCGGGTGCAGACGTGGGTCTGTGCCTTCCCCGTCAAGTCCCCCGTGAAGTCCATCGTCAGGAAGGACTGGGGCGCCATCCAGCAGCTTGAGTGGTACAAGCGCGTCCAGAAGAACTGGTGCGAGCACAACGTCAGCTGCACGGTCTACGTAAAGGACAGCGAGTGGCTCAAGGTGGGCAACTGGGTCTACGAGAACTTCGACGACGTGGTCGGTGTGGCTTTCCTCCCAGACTCCGGCGGCGTGTACGAGCTTGCGCCCTACCAGTCCATCACGAAGGACGAATACGAGAAACTGAAGGCCGAGTTTCCGAAGCTCGACTACACCAAGCTGTCGAAGTTCGAGCTGGAGGACAACACGACCGGGGCCCAGACCCTCGCCTGCACGGGCACGACCTGCGAGCTGGGATAGGGGCGATATTAGATCACGGAGGTACTATCCATGGGAACTGGCATGTGGGAAGGCGACACGGACACGGAAGAATTCGGCGTAGAGGAAACCGCCCAGGCAGAGGCCATCATGGCCGAGCTTGAGTCCGGGGCCCGGGCCGACGCCGCAAGGGCGGAGACGCGCGCCGCGACAAGCGACCGCATCATCCGCGCGACCAGCGAGGCGGAAGCCCGCTTCGAGAAAGCCTCCCTCTACAAGACGCTCCTACAGGGGAGCCTCTTCGAGGAAAACTCGGGCTCGGCGGAGACCGTGGCCGAGGTGGAGCAGGAGATCAAGTGTTTCGTCCTCGAACGGTTCGAAACGCTGATCGGGCTCAAGGCCCCCAAGGCCGCGGCCCCGGCGCCGTCCGCGTTCGGCCCCGAGGAAACCGAGGCCCTCCTTTTCCTCGCCAGAAGGATCATGGGAGCCGAGAAGGGAAAGGCCCCGAAGAAAGAGACCCCGAAGGTGCCGGTCCTCAAGAAGGCACCGGTCCAGGCCTCCCCGGCCCTCAGGTCCCGGGGCTCGAAACTTCCCGAGGCCAAACCCGCGATTCCGGCCGCGGCCACCCAGGCGCAGGCGCCGAAGAACAAGGTGACGGCGTCCGCAGAGGTCGTCGCCGGCGTCTCCCAGCTCGCAAAGAAGCAGGGCAAGAAGCTCGTGGTCACGCCCGACGGCCGGGTGGGCAAGATATCCAAGGCGTCCGGGGCCCAGTTCCAGCCCGGGCCCGGCAGCGCGCGGCCCCTTCCCATGCCGTCACCCGAGGAGCAGATGGGCAAGGCCATGGCAGAGTCCGCCCTGAACACGGGGAACAATCCCCTCCTTTCGGTGGCGCCGGTCTACACCAAGATCATGCAGGACGCCGCGAAGAGAGTGGAAGAAGACGGCGGGGAAGAGAACTAAACACGTTATTTCCTTAGGGGGAACAAGATGAGCGAAGAAACCAAGACAGCAGAAGTTCAACCGGTCCGGCCACCACTTTCCGCCCTCCAGCGCATCGAGATTCTGGAGGCAGAGGTCAACAACCTCCGGCAGGCGATCCAGGCCATGGACGCCTCCATCGAGGTGATGTCCGAAAACTTGCAGAAGCAGGTCCGCTTCAACGCCGCCTTCGCGCGCGTCCTCAAGGATGGCAAGGCCATCTCCCTGGAGAGCATCAACGCGGCCGTTTTTGAAAACAAGATAGACGCGCTGAAGGCGCCCATCATCGCCCTGACCGGGGCCGGGCTCCTGGCCCCCGCGGAGACCGTCTCGCTCAAGTCCATAGTCGTCGGCAAGGAGCTTAAAAAGGGCGACAGGACCGTCATATCCGAGCGTATGCAGATGATGGTGCGCGACCTCGTCAAGGCCGCGAAGGCACGGATCATCAACAAGAAGGTGGGGGACGAGGTCGAGCTGGTCGACGGCGCCGACTTCCTCTTCGTGGTGACGGAAATCCACGACGTGCAGGAGCCGAAGCAGGCGCCCGCGCCGGAGGCCCCGGCGGAAGCGCCCCAGGCCGCCCCCGCCGCCGAGGAACCGAAGGCCGAGGAAAAGGGGCCGGAAGCCCCGGAAAAAAACTAGTTGCATTTTTCCGCGAAACCGGGCATAATGTTGGTAGGTGTTAGGGTGTCTCTGAAAGGACGGACCAGATGAAAGCCAACAAAGGCAAGAACCCCATGTTCTCTTTCGCGGAGAAGGCCAAGAAGAAGCTGGAGGCCGGGCAGGAGCTTTCGCCCCTCGAACTGGAGAGCCTCGACAACAAGTGGCTCTCCTCCTACATCGCCAAGCAGATCGAGAAGTGCGCCGGAGAAATCGGCAAGAAGCCGCACGAGGTCATCTGGCTCGACTTCCGCGAGTTCATCAACTTCGGCTACGGCAAGAACTCCGCCGGCATAGCAAAGAAGGCCCTGACGCGGTGCGGCGGCTTCAACGTCGTCCGCGACGCATACTTCCCGCCGGAGGCCTTCCCCGAGGCCGAGGAGCGTAGCCTCCTGAAGCGCACGGCCGAGATGAACCGGAAGTACGCAAGCCAGGAGATCTACGACAACCTGTTCCTCGCCAGGATCAAGGAGATCGTCGACAGGGCCTACGGCACGCGCCGGGTCCGTGTCCCCCGGTTCCTCAAGCCCCGCAAGGGCGGTCCGGTCAAGCGCATCCTGAACGTGCTGCTCAGCGACTTCCACTACCAGTCCCAGCTCAAGCTCGCCGACACCGGCCACGCCTACGGCTCGAAGGAGGAGGCACGCCGCACCGCGAAGCTCTGCAAGACCATCGCGGAGTACAAGCTGGACCACAGGAACGAGACCAAGCTGAACCTGTACCTCGACGGCGACGTCATCCAGGGCCAGCTCCACGACCTGCGGGACGGTTCGCCCCTCGCCGAGCAGGCCTGCGCGGCGACCCACCTGCTCGCGCAGATGGTCGCGTACCTCTCCAGCGCGTTCCCCGAGGTCGAGGTCTACTGCGCGACGGGCAACCACGGCCGGAACACGGCCCGCCACAAGGACCGGGCCACCCGGGAGAAGTGGGACAGCGTGGAAACGATCATCTACTACGGCGTGAAGAGGGCGACGTCCCACATCAAGAACGTCGTCGGCTTCCACATCCCCCGCACCCCCTGGTTCGAGGTGTCCGCCCTCGGCCACAAGTTCTTCGGCACGCACGGCGACGGCTTCTTCAACCCGGGCAACCCCAGCAAGAACATCAACGTGGGCAGCCTGGAGAACCAGTCCAACAGGTGGAACGCGGCCCTCCCGGACACCGACGAGTACAGGGTGTTCATGGTCGGACACGTTCACACCCCGACCGCGTCCTGGCTCGCAAACGGCGCCTGCCTCCTCGTGAACGGCGCGCTGTGCCCGACGGACGGCTTCGCGCAGTCCCTCCCGGTGCCCGAGTCGACGTGCGGGCAGTGGATGTTCGAGACCACGAAGAGCCACCCCGTCGGCGACCTTCGCCTCATCACCGTCAGCAAGGCGGACGACGAGGACGAGAGCCTGGACAAGATCATCAAGCCCTTCGAGGACTTTTAGCCCATGGCCGGCGTGGAGAAAGATGTCGGCGGGTGAGGACGAAATTTCCCGCCTGTTGCGAGAGGACAAGGACTTCGTAGTGGCGAAGCGTTTCGAGAACAGCCTAGCCAGGGTCCTGAAGAAGTACCCGGACGGGGTGCCGGACCGGGCGGCCGCCCAGATGCTCCAGCTAACGGAGGACGAGCTGGAGATGAAGTACCAAGGAATCCTCAGAAAGCTGCGCGGCAAGATGGGCGTTGCCGACGATACAAACAGTTGATGAAAAACTTCGTCTGCCCGCACTGCCATCCGCAGAGCCTTGACTCTGCATCGACCGTGCCCGTCATGGTCGAGCGCGAGGTGGAGCTGGGGACCGGATACGTAACCGCGACGGACCACGGGACCATGGCCGCGGCCCTTGAGGTCTACGGCACGGCGAGGAAGAAGGGCCTCAAGCCCATACTCGGCCTCGAAGCCTACTTCCGCGACGACGACTGCGAGATACTGAAGGCCGCCGGCATCGCCGACGCCAAGGCCTACAACAAGTACTACCACGTCACCATGCACTTTCTCGACCAGGAGGCCTACGAGACGGCCTGCCGCATCCTCTCAGACAGGTGCACCGACCGCAGCGAGGTCCACGGCGGGGAGGCCAAGGCGCTGTTCAACTGGTCGGACCTACGGGAACTCGGCTCCAAGAACGTGACCATGGGCAGCTCGTGCCTCGTGGGCATGGTCGCCCGACACCTCATGTCGAAGCGCCCCGACCTGGCGGTGAAGTACTACCACGCCCTCAAGGCCTCCGTCAAGCCGGGCAACTTCTACGTCGAGGTCTTCCCCCACAGGTGCACGCACAACTGGGAGAACAACGTCCGCATCACCCTCGCCGGCGCCGGCGAGCAGATGAAGATGTGGCTCGGGAAGAAGATCTGCGTCAACGGGAAGGTCTACTCCGCCGAGGCCTACGCCGCCCACCTCGCCAGGGCCAAGAAAGACCCGGGCCCGCAGGTCTTGGAGTACGTCCTCGACAACAAGGTCAAGCGGGAGATCGGTCGGGAGATCGAGAAGGCCGAGAAGCTCCGGGACTTCATCCAGAACGAGTGCACGCCCCTCATGCCGGACGGCGACCTCCAGCTCCTCGCCAACAAGTTTGTCCTGGGGATGGCCCAGCGCGAGGGCGACCCGGTGCTCATCTCGGACGACGCGCACTTCGCGCACCCGGAACAGAAGATCGTGCAGGACGCGCGGCTGGGGAACGGCTCGGAGATGTGGAAGTTCTACAACAACTACCACAGGTTGGAGACAGAGGAGGCGGTCGAGTACTTCCAAGAGAGCCTCGGGATCGACACCGAGACCGTCGAGAAGTGGGTCGAGAACAGCTACGCCTGGGCGGGCCGGTTCGACAAGTTTGAACTCAAGTTCGACGTCTCCCTCCCGCAGAAGTTCTACACCGCCACGGACGGCGAGGACACCACGACGCTCGTCCGCACCAAGAAGCTGATCGACAGGCACGGCCGCATGGACTGGAAGAACCCGGCGATGCTGGACCGGCTCAAGAGGGAGATCGAGATCCTGCACAACAACGGGAAGATCGACCTGCTGCCCTACTTCTTCCCCCTGGAGGAGGTCTGCGCCCTCTACAGGGAGAACGGGATGCTCACGGGCCCCGGCCGCGGTTCGGCCGCCGGCCTGCTGCTGGCCTACCTGCTCGGGATCACGCACGTCGACCCCCTCAAGCACAGCCTGTCCCTGGAGCGTTTCATCACCAAGGAGCGCATCCTCCAGAACACCCTGCCCGACATCGACCAGGACCTTGAGGACCGGGAACTCCTCGTCGGCGCCGACGGGAACTCCGGCTGGCTCAGGGAGCGGTTCGGCGACCACGTCGCCCAGATCTCCACCGACTCAAGCATGAGGCTCAAGAGCAGCATCCGGGACGTGCACCGGTTCCGCGAGGGCTTCGTGAGCCAGGAGATCGAGGACCTCTGCCGCAAGCTGCCGGTCCCCCCGCAGGGCATCAGCGACCACGACTACGTCTTCGGGTACAGCGACGACGACGGGAACCAGATCGACGGCGTCTCCGAGACGAACCCGACGGTCCGCAAGTACATCGAGTGCTACCCCGAGGAGTGGAGGATCGTCGCCCAGATGCTCGGGATCACCCGCCAGAAGTCCCGCCACGCCTGCGCCTACGTCATCGCGGACCGCCCCATCAAGGAGTTCATCCCGCTGACGAAGATCAGCGACGTCGTCGTCACCCAGTTCACGGCGAAGTGGGTCGAGATGGCCGGCGGCGTGAAGATCGACTTCCTCGTCGTCAACTCCCTGAAGGACATCCGCGTCTGCCTGGAGCTGATCCGCAGCCGGCGCGGCATCGACCTGGACCCGTGGAAGCTGCCGGAGGACCAGGTCGTCTTCAACGACATCTGCGAGGGCCAGACCGAGACCGTCTTCCAGCTCAACACCTCGGGCGCCGTCGGATACCTCAAGCTTTTCGACTACTACGCCGAGATTCCGAAGGCCGGCAGGACCCCCGTCAAGGGGATCGCGTCCATCGACGACATCGCCATCTTCACCTCCCTGGACCGCCCGGGCCCCCTGGACTTCAAGGACCCGCTCACGAAGCGGAACATGCTGCAGGAGTACGCCGCGCGCAAGCGCAAGGAGTCGCGCCCCGACGTGCCGGTCCTCGCGGCCCTGCTGCCGGAGACCCACGGCGTCATCGTCTACCAGGAGCAGCTCATGAGGGTGGCCCAGGAGATCGGCGGCATGACCCCGACCCAGGCCAACGAGTTCCGCGGGTACGTCGCCAAGAAGAAGAAGGTCGAGCTGATGCAGATGAAGGCCCTGTTCCTGGAGGGCGCCCTGAAGAAGCTGGACGGGGACACCGCCGAGCGCCTGTGGGACATGATGGTCACGTTCGGGCAGTACGGCTTCAACGCGTCGCACGCGGTCTCCTACTCCTACATCGCCTACGCCTGTGCCTACCTGAAGCACCACTACCCGCTGGAGTGGTGGTGTTCCGTCCTCCGCAACGCCAAGAAGAACGAGGTCGCGGAGAGGTTCTGGAAGCACTGCGGCCACCTGGTCAGCCTGCCGGACATCAACACGAGCACGGACAACTTCTCCCTGCCGGCCGCGCCGGTGGAGGGCGAGAAGATCCTGGCCCCCATCCTCCTTCTGGACGGCATCGGCGAGGCCACCCACAACGAGCTTTGCGCCAAGCGGCCGTTCGCGAACATCGAGGACTTCGTCAAGAAGACGGACCCGCGGCTGATCAACAAGGGGATCTCGTGCAAGCTGATCGCAAGCGGCGTCATGGACAGCCTGTTCCCGGAGGGCGACGGCATCCTCGACAAGCTGATGGCCTACATGATCGCGCGCGCGAAGATACGGGACGAGAAGCAGGAGCCGGTGCCCGAGCAGTTCGTGGGGCTGTCCCCGCTCAGGCGGTACGCGCTCCAGAAGAGCATCCTCGCCATCTGCGAGGGCAGCGCCACGGAGATGGTCCTGCGCGACCCCCCGAGGGGCATGTCGGTCCCCGAGAACGGGCGCGCGGAGTACAACAGGTCGGGGAAGAAGTACCCCGTCGTCCGGGGGAGCGAGTTCGAGAGGCTGGCGGAGATGGAGATCTCGGCGCCCGTGCACTGCGCGGCCGTGGGGTACGTCATCTCGGAGCGGCGGTTCGCGTACAAGAACAAGCAGGCCGAGGCCGTCGAGCTGGTCCTCGACGTGGACGGCGTGATCTTCAGCACGGTCAAGTGGCCGGACCGCGAGACGGGGGAGTTGAAAGCCCCCGAAAACATGGCGAAGTCGGTGGCCCTGGTGGCGCTCAGCAGGTACAAGACCGACCGGCCGTTCTACGTAGACGATATAGTTTTGCTTGTATAGGCTTGTAAGGGAGGAGTTATGGCAGACAAACTTTTGGTCGAGACAATCGAAGGCATAAGGGCCCTGAAGGCCGACGCGGCGCTGCCGGTCGAGCAGTGGGACTACCGGACGCGGCCGGGGATCGAGCTGCGGAAGAGGGCGGCCGAGAACGCGCTGCCGGAGGCCCTCGCGGCCTACAAGAAGCTTCTGGAGGCCAGAATTTTGGCCGTGGTCGTGGGAGGCCCCGGCGCCGAGAAGTTCGCCCGGCTGGCCGAGGCCGAGTTCGGCTGCCTCGCCTTCCCCGCCGACGCACTCTACCGGGACTCCGCGGGCTTCGTGCGCTCCATGGTGGCCAACGGCGAGCTGTTCTCGACCTCGGTGGTCATGGGCCTCACCAAGTTCCTCAGGGACGTCGCCCTCTCCCTCAAGCTCGAAAGGGTTGTGGCCCCGACGATGGACGCGGACCTGCTCCGGCAGGTCGACAACGACGAAACGCTCCTCGGACTGGTGCGGACCTCCATCGACCGCGGCGCCGGCCCGGCCTTCAACATGGCATACCTGACCGACATGATCGCCGAGAAGGCCGCCGCAGCCGAGTACGCGCTGCCGGTCCTCCCGGTCGTGCTGTTCGCCCCGGGCAAGCCGGAGGGGCTGAGCTTCGCCCGCCAGTTCGAGACCGCCGCGCCCAACGAAGACTTCGGCAAGGACACCGTGGAGAAGGGGCTCGTCGCCGCCCGGCAGCAGTTCGGGATCGGCGGGGAGAAGGAGAAGCGGACGCACAAGAAAAGGGAAGTGGCCGTGGTGGCCGATACAAAAGAAACGACGGAAACCGAACAAAACTAGAAAGGAAAAACGATCATGGCATTTGGAAGAACGAACTACGAACGAACCCAATTCAAACGCAAGAACTACTGGAAGCTGGAAGAGGGCGAGAGCATCTACCGCGTCCTCCCGCCGTACGGCAGCCTGCAAGAAACGAACCGGTTCAGCTACTTCTGGCGCATCCACTTCGGCTTCGCCGGCACCGACGGCAAGATGAAGCCGTTCGCCTGCATCCAGTCGAAGGACGGCAACGGGATGACCACGCAGCGGTGCCCCGTGTGCGAACTCCGCACCCAGCTCCAGATCAAGGAGCGGGAACTCACCGAGAAGGGCGAGGGCGAGCTGGCCCTCAAGCCCATCCGCGACCGCATCCGGGCAATCGACCCCGACGCCAAGCACTACATGAACGTCATGACGATGGACGGGCAGCTCGGCTCCCTGAAGATTCCCAACAAGTCCATGACCGCCCTCAAGAACCGCATCGAGAAGCTCCGGGAGGACGGCAAGGACCCCGTCAACCCCGAGGGCGGCGTGTTCTTCGTCTTCACCCGGCACGGCACGGGCAACCAGACGGACCACCAGGTGGACGTCTATAAGGAGCACGTCACCGTGAACGGCGAGAAGCTCGAACGGACCAAGGCGGCGCCCCTCACCGAGGAGATCATCCGGCGGTGCGACGGGCAGAACAGCGAGATCTTCGACCTCCCGATGATGTACAAGCGCCTCACGGAGGAGGAGCTTGACATGCTCGTGAAGGGCGACGCCACGATTGTGGACCGCCTGTTCGCGCGGCCCGAGAGGAACGGCGCGGCGAAGGCACCGGCACCGCAGGCCCAACAGCCCGCAGCGCCGACCCCGCCCGCGGTGCAGGCGACCGCCATGTCCACCCCGACGGTGGAAGTGCCGGCCAGCATCCCGGCCCCACCCCCCGTGGCGGCGGCCCCGGCGCCGGAGGCCCCCAAGGCGGCCGCACCGGTTCAGGCCTCAAAGCCGGTCGACGTGGCGAGCATGTCCAACGAAGAGTTTGAGCGGATGTTCCAGGACTCGATCAGAAAGTAGGCCAACTTGGCGGAAGACAGGAAGCTCATGATGGTGCCCCGGGGTCTCTCCGGCCCCGGGATGCCCACGGCCCTGACGCTGGACGTCACCGACATCGCAATCGCGGAGTCCAAGCTGAACAGGGTCAGCAGCGCAAACCCCAACAACTGGCTCAGCCTGGCGGACTGCTACAACACCGGCTACGCCAAGTGCGTCAAGTACAACGCCCTGTTGAGGTCCGAGATGGGGGCGGCCGAACGCGAGGCCCGGATGATGAAGGCCCACATGACTACGAGCAAACTCGCCAGCTTCCTCAAGGAGTACGGCCTGCAAGACAGCAGGGACGCCCGGGAGGCACTGTACCTCGGCGACCCCAGGTACGTTGAGGCGCTCGACAAGATCGCGGCTTTGGCCGCGGCGATAGAGTTGTTCGAGGCCAAGGCGAAGGCGTTCACGAACGCCTACCAGGCCGTGAAGAAGATCGCGGACGACCGCAGCAACTCGTGGTTCAAGGGGAGTATCCCCGACGGGAACGGAGGAGAGGATGTCACCTAGAGACTGGTTCAAGGAACTCACCAAGCTGGAGGGGGCTGTGGACCTCACGAAGAACGTGTACAACACGGTCGTGCAGTCGCCGAGCCCGTCCTTCAACTTCATCTTCGGCCAGGGCTGGGGCATCCCGTTCGGGTACACGGCCTGCCTCTACGGCCCGCCCAAGTGCGGGAAGTCGTTCCTCCTCAACGCGATCATCGGGCAGCTCCACAAGGACGACCCCGAGGCCATCGCCGTCAAGTTCAACACGGAGTTCCGCGAGAAGGGGCAGTTCAGCAACATCTGGGGCATCGACACCGAGGGGAAGCGTTACATCTCCTACGAGGTGAACAACCCGACCCTGATCTTCGACCGGATCGAGGGGCCCATCGCGGAGATGTGCCAGCAGGGCGCGCCCATCAAGCTGATCGGCATCGACTCGGTCCAGGGCATCCAGGGCCGCATGACCATGAACACGGATTCAATCGCGGCGATTCGACCCGGCGACCACGCCTTCACGGTCCAGGAGGGCCTCAAGCGCATCCGGCCCATCCTCGACAAGTACGGCATCGCCCTGATCCTTACGGCGCACGTCCGCGAAAACCTCCAGATGGGCGGGAACAAGCCCGGGATGAAGACCACCAAGATGGCCGGCTCCTGGGGCCTCAAGCACAGCGCCGAGTACTGGGTCTACATCGACAAGGTCGGCTCCGAGGACGGGCGCGAGAGCGGCCTCGGCGAAAAGTTCGTCGACTCGGAAATGAAGGACCTGCGCGACAACGCGGACAAGACCGCGCACAAGATCTACTTCCGCATGCAGGAGAACAGCGTCGGCCCCGCGGGGCGAACCGGCGTGATGACCATCGACTACAAGCAGGGGATCATCAACACCTACGAGGAGATCGCAATGCTGGGCCTCCACCGGAACGTGGTGGTTCACCCGCCGTCGAAGGCCGGCACCGGCGTCGACGCCTCGCGCTACGCCTACGGCACCGACGTGTGGCACGGCAAGACCAACTTCCTCATGGCGGTCCGGGACAGCAGGGAACTGCAGGAGAAGATCCTGCAGGAGCTTCGAGCCCTCGACACCCCGGCGGCCAAGAAAGACTAGGCCCCCCGTGGGCGACAAGAGGGCCCCGGTTCCGGGGTCAATCGAAAAGATCCTGAGGGACGCGGGCGTCCAGTTCAAGGCGCGGTCCGTTTCGCTCGTCCTCGACTGCCCCAAGTGCTCGAAAAGGTCCAAGCTCTACATCCGAAGGTCCGACGGGCGCTTCGTGTGCTGGTACTGCGACGCGAACGGGGGGTTCTCGGGCAAGCCGGAGTACGCCCTGACGGAGTTGACCGGCCGACCCCTCTCCGAGCTTCGGGCCGAACTCTACGGGGAGGACCTCCCCAAGAACCAAAAGTACCTGGACGTCGAACTCGGGAGGAAGACGGTCGCGGAGATCGAGGGCCCCGTCCCCGACATCCGGCTGCCGGCGAACTTCCACTTCACCCACGAGCCGCAGGCCGCCGAGGGGCTGGCCTACCTGGTGTCACGCGGGGTGTCGCCCGAGGTCGCGGAGGAGTACCTGCTCATGTACTGCCCCACCATGCGGAGGGTCGTGTTCCCCGTCTTCTCGGAGGACCAGAGGCTCGTGGGCTACCAGGCCCGGACCATAGACCCCGGGGTGGAACCGAAGATCCTGACGAGCACACCGTTCCCCCGGAACCGAACCCTCATGTTCTTGAATAGATTGCGAAATTCCGAGCACGCCGTCCTGTTCGAGGGCCCCTTCGACGCCGTGAAGGGCCACCTCTGCGGGGGCAACGTCGCGGCCATGGGGAAGAAGGTCGGCGACGGCCAGATCGAGCTGATAAAGTCCTTTGGAATCAAAAGGTTGTACCTCTTCCTCGACACCGACGCCCTGAACGACGTCTCCGGGGTCATCGACCGGGCCGGCGAGATGGAGTGCTGGGTCTGCCGGGTGCCCGAGGGCAAGAAGGACGCCGGCGAGTGCACCCCCGAGGAGGTCCTCGCGCAGTTCCGGCTGGCGACCCGGGCCACGCGCCGGAACCTCTTCATCTACCTGAAAAGATAGCCTAAAAAAGTACTTGCTTTTTCCCGCGGGAAGGCGCATAATCAGATCATGGCGAAAACTCGCTACCTTATCAGCAGGATCGGTGCACTCTACCACAGGGGTTGTTGGAACGAGTCGAGGGGCTACCACACGGAACGGGACGGGGACACCAGGCCGCTCAAGGCCAAGCCGCGGGAATTCATCTGCGCGTGGTGCGGCGGCCGCGGCGCGAAGCGCCCCATCAAGGCCTGCCCACCCCCCAAGAGCAGACGCAGGAAGCCGGCTGCCCGCAAAAAAGCCTTTTCTTTCGATAAAGTCAGGGCCTCCCGCCGGATGAGGTTTTTTTGAAAAACCAGTTGCTTTTTGCCGCGGAAGGGCGCATAATGGGGTCATGGTGAAGAGACAGTTCAGACTCCTAGACGCCCACATCACGATCACCTCCACCAGCCGCGCGGGGAACTTCCAGGGCTGGCGGGTCAGGGTGAAGATGGACGACGGGCGCACGGCCGAGGGCTTCTGCTCGAAACTCACGATCCAAGAGGCCATGGACGCCTCGATCAAGTTCATCCCGACCAGGGACGACGGGCAGCGATGACGACGGAGAAGGAAAGACGGAAGGACTTCGAGCAGCCGCTTCCGCTGTACCTGCCCCTCCCCGAGCCGCCCATGCTGGACAAGGACCCCAAGGGCATCGCCGCGGACACCGAGCGCGGGATTTGGGTCATAGACCTGGGTCCCCCGGCGGCAAGAAAGAGAGCCCGCCGGCTGCGGCTCCTGAAGAGGCCCAAGAGGGCACGGGGGGAAAAATGAGGAGAGGCTACGCGAAGCTCGGACTTTCCGGCAAGACAAACGTGACGGCCTGCGGGCCGCGATATCATTCCCTGCCATTCCCGTCCTACCTGGAGACAAAGGTCGAACTGAAGGCCTGGGCCGCGACGATCAACGCCGGCCGCCGGGCCCGAGGGGACAAGCCATACGACTACGTCTGCTGGTTCACGGCCGGCGGGAAGAAGCTCACCAACCAACCACTGGCGGAGGTCGAATGAGGGAGAAGATCAACATGGCGGTGATCGGCCCGTCCAAGGGCACCAAGGCGGAGCTGGCGGTCAGGAAGTGGCTCCGGGAGGAGAACCTCGACGTCGTGGAGAACGACGCGACGCTGCCCGGGAAGCCCGACGCCGCGATACCGTCCCTCCAGCTCGCCGTCTTCGTCGACGGCCGCTTCTGGCACGACCCGGAGTTCGTGGCCGGGCGCAAGATCAACACCGACAAGCAGTTTTGGGTCGACAAGGCGACCGCGAACGCCGAGCGGGACCGCCAGGCCAACGCCGAGCTGGCGAAGGCGGGCTGGCGCGTGGTCCGCGTGTGGTCCGAGGACGTCCTCGGGAAGTCCACGCAGGCCGAGGCCAAGCGCAAGGTGCTCTCCGCGACGCGCATCAACTTCCACGACAACTTCGAGCTGGTCTACCTCCGGCACCGCTCCGTGCGCCGGGCGAAGGGCAAGCTCACCGACGCGAAGCTGAAGAAGTACGGGCCGCAGGTCCGCGCGATCTCGCGCGCGGCCTACAACAAGTACAGGTACGCCATGGGCGTGCTCGGCGCGGACGAGTGTGACCTCTACAACGTCGGGCTCGTCTACCTCATGATCTTCGTGGACAAGTGGGAGGTCGGGGGCGACGAGAAGAAGAACAGGCGCACGCTCTGGCAGTTCCTCAACCAGCGGTTCGGGGAGTGGGCCATGATCGCGGCCAAGAAGAACTACAACATCCGGGGGAACATGGACACGTCGCCCCTCACCGAGGAGGAGTACATGCAGTGCGTGAGGGCCGAGGAGCCGCCCGCCGCGGACCCCGACCCGGGGCGGGAGGAGAACACGAGGCGCCTCAGGGAGACCTTCGCCCGGCTGACGGCGAGGGAGCGGAACCACCGCGTCGTCGAGGTCGCCTCCCTCCGGCACGGCGACCCGGTCGCCCGGGAGGCCGCCCGGGCCTGGTGCGCGAAGAACGGCGTGGACTGGGAGATGCTGACTTGGATGCGACTCAGGGAGCGCCCGAACATGTACGCGCACTACGTCGTCGTCCGGTACGACCCCGCCTGGCGCGCGCGCGCCGAGGCGATGGGGATCGACACCGCGGGCTGGCCGGCGGACCACCGGCGGCACAAGAAGACGAGCGGCTGCCTGGCCCTGGCGTGCGCCCCGGAGAAGGAGAGGGAGGAGCCGTGAAGTCGCTTTTCTTCAAGTGCGGCCACTGCGACGTCAGGCACTACGTCTGCGACGCCGGAAGGTCCGCGAACTCCGAAATGGTGTGGTTCCGCATGGAACG
>Ga0315285_10000816_pt1 | contig 32429 bp, 25 predicted proteins | sample YL17G09_36_MG_FD_203698 | JGI IMG/M metagenome (GOLD analysis project Ga0315285, IMG submission 203698) | Sediment microbial communities from Yellowstone Lake, YNP, Wyoming, USA - YL17G09_36 | ecosystem: Environmental > Aquatic > Freshwater > Lake > Sediment | place: USA: Wyoming | collected...
TGGGGGCGCAGACGGCGGACTTCAGCCTCAAGCGGGTGGAAGTCAGTGTCAATGATGGTAGTATTCGCTCCTACCGTGACGTTGGCCCCGATCGCGATTCGTTCGGCAGCGCAAAGTGTACCGCCAGTCATGCCAAAGTTAGCCCGGATTTCGAGCACTGCGCCAGCCTGCCAGGTGCACAAGATTACCGGGTGGTTTGGGCCCAGTGGGTTGGAACGCGTCGCCGAACGCAGACTGAACCCTGGCCCAAAGCGCATTACACTGCGGCGGTGCTTCTGGATGATGGGGACCCCGTGAAAGTGCCAGCCTTGCCCCCAGGGGATACCATTCATGGCGAAAAGCAGCCGCACTTTGGGATAGGCCAGCCAGCGCCATAGCTCATTCCACGCTTTCCAGGGAGCGTCCCACATTTGACTACCCACTCATTCATCTATCCTTTTGGCGATCACGAGCTCGTAGAATGCTTCGAAGTGATCCACAACAACCTCAATAGAAAATGTATCGGCGATGACAGCCTGGCAATTGGCCCAGGAGCGCTCAAATCGCTCCCGGTCGGTCAGCAGATGAATTCGTTGAGCAATTGCTCGTGAAATCGAACCCGGTTCTCGGTAGTGGCCGACCCGTAGTGACGATGGCCTGATACTGGGCCAGCATCTGGCGGGCCACAACCGAAACATCAAAGTGTTCACGAACCAAGTCCTGTCCCCGCCGGCCCATTATTCTCAATTGCTCGGACCTGGAAAGGAGCTCAAGCGCTGCTTGCTGAAAAGCATCTTTCGTGCAGGCCACTATTCGACCCGCGCCGGCCATTTGCGCCCATCTTCCTACCGGCACACCTCCAGACACTAAAACGGGGACCCCGACCGCCATAGCCTCTAGAGCGGCCATGCCGAAATTCTCTTGAACCTCTGATGGCATCAACAGTAAACTGGCCTCTGCCAAAGCGGATATCACTGCCTCTTTCTTCAACAAGCCCGTGAAATGAAGTTTATTGTGACACCCGAGACTCCGGGCTTGAGCCTGAAGCCGAGGCATCAACTCATCTTCATCCGGGCCGACAAGGACCAGATGGATCTCACGGTTGAGAGATTGGACCGCTCCCAGGGTATCCACTGCGATATCAGGACGTTTGATTTGTGTGATTCTTCCCAAGAAAAGCAAAACATAGGCATGGTCTGGAATTCCGAACTGCCGCCGTAGATTCCCGTGTTTCTGTATATTACTATAGCTAGAGGCGTGAACGGCAAAGGGCACCACGAAAGTCGGCGGACGAAAACCAAGCCTTTGCACCGCTTCAGCTTCGATTGGATCTGTACAATGAATGGCTGCCGCGTGATTCACATAGCGGCGACCGAGCACATTTAGATAGATGCTCTTCTTCAACCCTTTCTTCGCTAAGGCCCAGGGATTCAACTGGCCGTGGACAGCAACCACATAGGGAACCTGAAAACGGGCGCAGGCAGTTGCGGTCGGTATCAGGGCATGCCCCCACAATGTGTTAGCAACCACCAGATCGAACTCCGGGACTTGGGCACTGACAGCTTCAGCCAATGACGGTGAATAGAAATAAGAGAGCCCGTTTAGGACTAGCGGGAAATACCATACGGTTACCCCATCCACGTCGGCCGGCTCTTGCAGAGGCACGTCAAGGGGTGCACCTCGATTTGCATTCGTCGTGAACACAGTAACTTGAGCCCCCCCTCGGACCAGCTCCTCACATAAAGAGGCAACGCTCGGGACAGGCCCACCATACACATAAGCAGGCTTATAGTATGAACATACAGATAGGATACGCATGGACCGTTGGGAATTCATGGTTATGCTTTTCTAAAAGCAGGATCTTGCCAAGCCTCAGATTGTTTGAACCAGGGAGGGATTGGCCTACTGCCTCCAGTTATTGATGCGTTGATTACCGCTATGAGGTAATCTGCGGCTGATTCACCATTGATGCACTTTGACCACTCTCGAATTCTCACACTCCTAACAGCATCCTTCTTGCCCTGTGAAATCCGCCGAGATAGAATTGAGCGAAGTGCCAGGATTGAATTGGAAGAGAAAACCTCTCCTCGTTCATGACCATCTAGTAAATCAGCAGCCCCGCATTTGTCACTACATACTGCCGGTACACCACACATAAGAGCCTCATTCACGACGGCGCCCCACCCATCCCATCTACTGGGGAGGACAAGCAAATCACTTTTGCAGATGAGATTCATTGCTTCTGAATTTGGCAGTGCTCCATAAAGGTGGACAGAGTCAGTCAGTCCAAGCCTCGCACAAAGTTTGACAAACTTATCCCTGTCAACCCCATCACCCACAACGTGTAAACGCCACTTTAGTCCTTTAAGGTCGTGAAGAGCATACAGAAGAACGTCCCAACCTTTTCTGAAAATGATTTGGCCAACAAAGATTAGATCGAAGGACTTGGTGGGTACTGCTACCTGATTGGAACAGGTATTTTGGAGTGAAGGTGTTTCCACAAAGTATCCAAACGGAAAAATCCTATTGTACATGTAACCACTCTTCCTGAACCATTCAACACCTATGTTCCCGATTCCCAAAATGAAATTTACCCTTGCTCTAAATCGCAGGGCATCATATTTACATCCTAAAAGTCGCAAGAGACCTTTTAATCCCATTCCGTTATAGGCTTCTGAATAAATACCAATGCAAGCATTTGAGGAGAGACTTTGGCAAAAAGCATTCCACACCATTGGTCCCCCCCCTCTGGTGCCCGAAAAGACATGAATTGAATTTGAAAGATCGCCAGAGAGCAATTCTGATTGTACTTTTGTCGTTGGTCTATCAACAATTCGTATTTCTCCAAAATCAGGGTTGTGCCAACCCATTTCTCTACGACATGTCTCTACCTCTTCCTCTACGACTAGCGTGACCTTAGCTCCAGAAGATGCTGCCAGGTTTCTCAACAAGGCTGACTGATGAATACTCAATAAGGGTTGCCAAAATACAAACTCTTTCATCTTGTTTCAAGATCGCTTTCTGTACTAAATAACAAAGAGGCGAAAATCCAGAAGGACAAGGCAAGTAAATCTCCCACTTGTAAGAGCTTATCAATACGTGAAAGAATAAGATAAGGTTTAACTCAAATCCATCATGCGCAATATGGGGACAACCTCTCTCCTGGAAACTAGATCATCGAGCAGAGCCGGCAAGACCTGAGTGACGTTTTCACGACTACAGGAAGGATGGAGCCACAGGTGCAGCAACGTACCAGTCTGAATGGCACGCGCCACGCAGCGATGCAGGCTATTCACCCAAGCCTTCACTGGAAATCCGGATGGGCGTTCCAGAAATATTCCGCCCGGCAGTCGTAACAGTCCCCATTCATCTCGCTTTGGTATGTCCAAGTGATAATAGCCGTGGAAACGGTAATTCTGAAAGCCTAATTCTTTAAGCACAGCCAGGTTGCCGGCTAAGTTGGCTGGGAAGACGAACGACCGCAACACCAGATCCCACTCCGACGCTAAGCGTTGGCATTCTTGCAGCTCGGCTCGCAGCAGGTCGGGGGGACAGTGCTCCTGGTTACATGGAATGTGTGAAAAAGTATGGCAGGCAACCTCGTGTTGGACAGGTCGGGAGAGGATATCTCGAATAAGGTCAGGAGCATACCATTCAGGAGCTTCAGACCAACTCGAGCAAGGGTCGTCGTCGTACCAGTCGCCGTGAGCATATCGCCAGTTTTCATTTTCGAAAAACGACGGACGAATCATATCCGGGTGAGCACGGCCACCCCGGCATTCGCACCGTTCCAGGAACAGGTGGCCCACCGTGGCCCAAGTGGCTGGAACCTTATAATGGTCGAACAGATCCAACAGCAGGGGGACATGGGTGCGTGTACGGCGTGCGGCCTCAATGGCTCTTTCTAGTGGGTTTGCCACCCCGCGATCGTAGCGCAAGGCCCAGGCCAGTTCAAAATCAACCGAGATCACGACTGCTGGTCTGCCAGGTTCCAGATCAGGGGGTACCCTCGGCAGCAAGCCAGCGGAGTAACGCAGGCGGTCCACAGCGGCTTTTCCCACTGACGGCAGACGCTTATAAATCATTCTAGGTATTCCTATCGTTTTGAGCATTTGATTGCGATCCTTGCGCTATCCAAAACGCCTCTTAGACATTGAAAATTGCCTTCTCCAAATCTCATTATTCATGACAGATCGACTAAGGTAATTTTCGAATTACCTGAGCAGGGTTACCCGCAACCAGGCAGTTACTATCAATATTTTCACGGACCAGACTCCCTGCGGCTATTACGCAGCCTTGACCAATGCAAACACCACCCAGGATTGTAGAATTTGCACCTATCCATGTTCCATCGCCAATGCTGATACTTTGTGACATCCCTTTCCCAGCCCTGTGTGTTGAATCTCCGATCTCATGAGTACCAGTAACAATCACACACCTTGGTGCAATATCCACATTTTGACCTATTTTTACCAATGCATCTCCCCCTGCAATTAATGTGTCGTGACCGATAAAAGAATCATTGCCTATTGACAGGAATTTTAGCCTTATAATCACTGAACTTACAACTCTGACATTGTTACCAATTCTGAAACCACGAAGCCGGAGTAAAAATGATTTGAAGGGGTATAGTCTTGTTTCGGGAAGAAAAGGAAATAGCAATTGGATAAGATAGGATAACATATTCAACCTTAATTGGGATGAATGCTTAGATACTAAAGAATAAGTGAATATATTGATCCACAACATTCTCTAACTCAAAGGGTCTCCAGCTCTCTGCTGGAGGATGTATTGCATTACCAGTCAGGCTTGATTCAATTGCTTGTGCCATAGCAAAAGAATCTCCAACTGGTACCAATTGGCCATATTTACCATCGGCCAATATTTCTCGTGGTCCACCTGGACAGTCCGTGGCAATACTTGGCACGCCACAATATAGGGCTTCAATCAACACTCCTCCTAAACCTTCCCAACGCGAGGAAAGGACAAAGAGGCAGGCTCTTTTCATGTATGGATATGGATTCGCAACAAAGCCTGGCAATTGTACCTTGTCATCTAAACCAAGTTGTTTTATCAATGCCTCTAGTTTAGTCCTGTCCCCTCCCTCGCCTAGAATGATGAGGCGGACCGGACGTACCTGTTGTGCCATGGCAAAAGCCTGGATCAATGTCGCGAAATCCTTCACTGCCGTCAAAGCACCCGCTGCCAGTATTACCGGTGGTTCACCAACTTCAAACCAAGGATGGTATAATGGCGCTTCTGCCAAGGCACACAATTCGGGTGTTACTATCGGGTTATAAATTACATGGATTCTGTCATCAGGTATCCCGTAATTCATAACTAGATCATCAGCTACACCTTTCGAAATCGCTACAATACAGTCGGCCCATGGGTAGAATCGCTGGACCAAATGTGGCAGCAACCGTACACGATAATCGGATGAGTCCATCTTAACATGACTAGAGAGCGGGGCACGTTCACTAACTATTACCCTAGTTGGGACTTGGGCTAGCCGTTTTGCCCAAAGAGCAATAATGTTGGTGTACAGCCCAGAATACAGGATGTCGGGTTGTTCGCGTCGCAGATAGGCAACCAAGGCTGGCAAACTCAACAATGATCTTGATGCATTAAGATCAATGACTCGCACGTGTTTCGGTACCTCTGAAAGAAACGAGCCACTAGCGCGCGCTAATACCAGATCTACCTTGTATCCACGTGAACTGATGCCGCCAGCCAACTTGAGCATTGTCCGTCCTGCTCCACCCCAATCTAGACTAGGCCAGTAAATAGCCAGATGATGTGATAAAGTGCTCATTCATTTTCCCTTGTGGATGGTAATCAAGACCATACTTGCATCCAATGTGCGAATAAGGAAGCCGGTTATTTGGGACTCGCAGTTCAACTTGATGTTTTCGAGGCTAATGATCGAATTCGTTGTGCTATTTTCTTTCGCTGGTAAGCCGAGAAACCGGCAAAAATGGCGAGTGCCAGAAAAAATCCAGAAGTCAAACCAGCCAATAGAATAAACAATATCCATCCCTTCAAACCGAAAAAAGCATTGCAAGGTACAAGAGTGGACCCCCAAGTAGCAAGCAGCAATACCAATATAGTCACCGATACAGGCCTCAATACTCCTTTGATTTGAGAAATAAGTGGGACCTTCAGGAAACGACCTATCAGAACTGGAAAGCCGATGCTAATGATGGAGCGCCCTGCCAGAATTCCAACGCATAGTCCAACAACCCCCAAGTCAAAATACTTGATTAAGATACCGGCAGCGAGAAGAGACAGGGTAATCGAAATAGTACTTATCAAGACCTTGCCTTCAAGGCGAAGGGTAACATCAATAATATTGGAATCATTGCGGATGAAGACAAATTGGGTGACAACCATAACGATAAGCAGGTTAGGAAGAGCACCCACAAAGTAATCTTTACCTACCCATAGTTCGATGAAAGGACGGTTCCAGACTAATATTGACGCACCCAATACGGTTACTATTAACCAGGTGATTGCCATGATCTCTCCCCGTATACTGGCTGCTTTTATTAAATCACCAGAACCAATAATCCCACCTAAACCTGGAATGACGCCAAAGAACATTATTGCTACAACACTAATGAGCGTTTCAGGTGCGTATTTCGTCAGAGAGTATGAAGTTACCGATTCTACTGATCCAAGCAAGCCAAGTAAAACAACATCGCTTGCTATCATTAGGTTCATCAACGTATTCCATGACAAGAACCACCAACTTAGACTCAAAAAATGCCGGATTTGGTTACGAGAAGGACGTGCTACACCAAACCAAGGTATGAAGGTACGCGCGACCATTAAGTAGAGCAGACCAGTCAACAGAGTCATTGTCAGAGCAACCGCAGCAACTCCGATTATGCCGGTGTCGAGGTGCAGTGCTAGCCAGGTGAGTCCTCCCCCTATGAAAACCAGGATGACAGAGAGGCCAATACGCTGATAACTTAGGTTTTCACCTTCCAACGCTGATTCAGGCAAAGTAGCCAGGCTCGTAGTAACCAGGTTGGCCACAAGAAGTGCGGTTGTAGCGCGTACTGTCCAGATATACTTTTCTGGTGCATGTAACCAAAAAGGCACAAACCATGTAATTAAACCTCCTGTGATCCCCATTGTGGGTAGAAATAGCATCCAAATTACTAAAGTTGCACCCACATAACGTCGTTTTAGTTCATAATCAGTGGAAGCTTGTTGGTTTGCTATGGTCGATTGAAGTACCTGGGTCGGTTTTCCGCTAGTCGGAGCAAGGTAACCCACCAGACGATTTAGAATCTGCCAGGCTCCATAGTAGTAATCGCCTAATCCAGCTACCATCCAAGGTGTTACAAAGAAAGCAACTATGAGCCGTGCTCCGTAATCTAAAGCTGAAGTCAAGGCGTTCAGGGAGGCTTTTTTTGTCAGACTATCGTCTGAAAAGATCCTCGACAACAGTTTGGATTTCTGGCCAATTCTGGTGATTCCTATGATTCGTGATGGTCCCTTCTTTGAGCAGAACAACATTCAATTTCCTTTGTGTCTTCTATTACGTCGCGCAGCTACCTCTTCCTCTACGACCAGCGTGACCCTAGCTCCAGAAGATGTCGCCGGGTTTCTCAACAAGGCTGATTGATGAGTACTCAATGTGGGGTGCCAAAATACAAACTCTTTCATCTTCCTTAAAGATCGCTTTCTGTATTCAATAACAAAGAGGCGAAAATCCAGAAGGAAAAGCAAAGAAAACTTCCCACTGACAAAAGCCAGGCTTCAAACGTGGCATTGAACAAACCAGCAACTATAATAGCGATAAGGACCAGGTTCGACTTGTCCTTTGGTAAGTTGACTGCATTTAGCCCTTTCCAGCAAGCCCTCCATATCGGTACCAAGAGCGTCGCGACGAGTCCTGTAACACCCACTAAACCCAGTTCTTCTAACGCCCCCAAAAAACTGTTCCCTTTCTCAATCGTATATCCACCGGTACTGAATACTACGCTCTCCATACTAGAACCAGTATTCGCTACGCCCAGCCCAGATCCAAATAACGGCCTGGCCAGAAATCTGTTCCACGTTTCAATCCAAACAGGTAACCGTCCACTACCTTCAAGTTCAATCTCGTTCCTATAAACGAAGCGTCGTATGAGGTCATTCTCCGGATCGCCAAGGTGAATCGCCGAAACTACGAGTCCTAACATCCCCACTATGATTATGCGCGATGCCCACCTTTTTTGTCCAAGTGTCAGGATGAATAAAGAAGCGACACCAGCCAATATGCCGGCTCTGGATTGAGAAGCAAGCAGCTCGATGGCAGCTAACAAGAAAGTAAAGAGCAGCCCTAACTTGACAAATCCCATCCTATGTTTCCCAATTTCAAATCCAAGAATAGGAAGAAAAAAAACTCCATACACTGCACCTATGCCATTAGGATTCATAAACCAGCCACGAAATCTTCCACCCAGAAACGATGCAGACGGCCTGATCGAGAAAAACATGGCATTAGATATGACAATCAATATGGCCATATATAAATACATTCGTAGCATGTATTCTGTCGCACCAATACGAGGATGCAATAGTTGAATTGCAGGAGCGACAAAAAGTAAGAACACCGCGAGTAAAAGCACAGAAATGCTTTTCAACAAAGATACAGTTGGATAGTAGGACAGATAGGATGTCACCATCGAGTAGAAAGCCATCAAACTGATACCGATAGCTACGGGGTTTATTGCTAGTTTCTGTTTTCGGATCAAGTATGCCGATAATAGTCCCAACAAAAGCAGGAACATCCAACGCGTCAAGTCAAATGCCGCAATTTGAAATTGAGCAAACAGGAATATTAGTGGGCATGCATACAAAAGAAGATCGTATAGATTATTGCTTACGAGTACGAACAGAACGAGCGAAGTCGCTAGCGAGATAAATAGAGTTCCTTCAGGAAAAATCGCCACGCTGGCCCCAGCCACAAGGGAAATCACAAGTGGTAGAGTAATACGAACATGTGAAGACTTTCTATGTAGGAAATGTAATACAAGTGCCATCGTCGTAACACCATCAGTGGTCAGTGACGGGTGTGACGTTCTTGGTTGATTCATCAATCAAATAGAAGGAACCTTCTAAAGCAACATTAGCGGTCACGGTTCCATATTCAGGAACTGTAATTTCCACATTCGTTTTTGACCCAAGAGGAGCATAAGCATACAAGAGCCATTGTCTGTTGGAACTTGATCCTTTTACTCGTGCAAGGCTCATGACAGGAAACTCCGTATCAAGTGACCAAGGTTGAGCAGGATCCAGGTTGGTATTGAGCAAGAACATTCTGTTGACTGTGCTATACTCGGGCGGAATATCTCTTTGGTACGGATGTTGGCGGACGGTGTTGGCTACTAGAGTGCTATTTCTCCAGAATGACTGCAAAACAGGATTTGTATAGATCCGATCTACGGCATTGATGAGTGGCACAAACCACGGCAAAATCGCGGCACGATCCTGTTCCCACCCTCGGTACTCCCTTACGATTCTAGGTCTGACCAACCACATCCCAAATTGGACAAACCCTCCATAACGTTCAGGCGTGAATGATTGGCCAAGTTGAGCATATATATCTCGCCCTGCTTGATCTCCATCCCAGCTCGAAAATTCGTACCAGAAAGAAGGATTCAACTGATGAGCCTCGTTCAAGATAAAGACCCAGTTCATCGCTTGGAACAGAGGGCCCATGACATTATTATCTCTCTCAGATAGTGCCCAAATATACAACGACGGTGAACCACCCTGCCAAAAAAGCGGGTGGGGATCTATACGGTCGGGGACATACAGAGAGTATTCTTTCCATCCGTCCCATCTGCCAAACCATCCCGGGCCGAAGGCTTCATAGGCGATGAACTTGGACCTGGCCTGCCAATTGGGATTTCCTAGACCATCTCTGAATCCCTGAACAAGTGCGCTATAACGTTCTGTCCAAGCATCGGCAAATACTTGACGTTTGAAATTGTCATCACGGCCATAACCGTACAGGTCAATATAGTGTTTATCCGTCTCAGCGTTCGGCCACCTTAACCTGGTTGCTTCATTATTGGAGATAAAGATCACTAGAGGAGGATTGGGATACCAGGAGATGACCTGCTGCATCAGTGAACTTGAACCCCATCTTTCACCTACTTCATACCAGTAATTTACCGGACCAAAAGGAGAAATCCTTTCTTGGATGGTTCCATCAAGGGAAACAACATTCGGATTCTGACTGGGTGGAAGATTAAAGTAGGCGGGATCATCATACAGATAGTGCTCCCATTGTGTTCCAACAAAGCTGATGGGAAGATTCAGTTGTGCCGCTTCCTTAATTGGAGATTCAAGGTAACCCGTACAGAATTGGCCTGGTTCGCAATCAGGATCGGGATAGGGAATGTTGAACCAAGGTAAAAGATGATGACCTTGATCCACCATTTCGAGTTGCCATCCGGGATAATATCCTGCCGTACTTGCATCGTAGTTCCACCATGTCGAAGCATTCCATGATCCTATAAGCGGCAACGGATGATTTGTCTCACTGTTGGGGGCGAGAGCCTCCTGTCTAATTTCGTCATAAATGCTGCTTGGTGTAGGTGTCGGCGTAGGCGTAGGTGTGTCCGTCGGTGTTGGCGTCGGCGTGTCGGTCGGCGTTGGGGTGTTGCTCGATGTAGGTGTCGGCGTAGATTGGCGCGACACGAGGGGCAGGTAAACCTGTGGTGTGAGCGTGGAAGCCAAGTCTCTGGCTGCCTGTGTCGTCAGGAAATGACGAGCCCAGATCAAGCCGGCCAGTCCTGCTGCCACAACCAATGCCATTAGCAGTTGTCTTCTCAAGATTTTCTTATTCATGACAGTCCTCCCTGGGTTGTGGATTGACGTTCACTCCCAGGGATACCACGCCCTCTCACTTTTGCACAAGAGCAGTGGTGCACCGCCTTGTTAGCAGTTCAAATTACCCTCTTCACATATGGGATAAGTAGAATTATCCTTGCCGTTATTGCGGATAATAAGAAAACTATTATTGTAATAACTGGAACCGATATTATGGGCTCAAATCTCCCGACTGAAAAACCAAAATACTGTAGGACGTCAAGAAAAATGGGATGAATAAGGTAAATCCCCAAAGTCAACTCTGCTATCTTCTTTACATTAACGGGATAAGGATTTCTGTTTAGGCGCATGAGAATATAGAACATAGATAAAGATGTCGGAATAACGGTAATGCTCAAATAGCCATAGAAATAAAGCCCTTCCTGAAGACCATACCTTGTTGACAGTAAGAAACAGCCCAATGCAGTAGCGGTTGAGAACAAAACAACCAATATAGAATGAAATCTTCTATAGCGATTACCATTTGCTGTACTTGTTAGATAACCGGCCACAAAATAGGGCACATATAACAGAAACACATTGGGGAATAGTCTGTCTTCTGGGAAGTAAAGTCTTACAATTGCAGAGCTTGCAGATGCCATGATGAACATCAATATGCAAATGAATGAAAGTACTTTTGGCGATAATACACTCACTAGCCTCCCTATAAACGGAGTGAATAAGTAAAGGCCCATCAGCATGTATAAAAACCACATGTGAGGATAAGGTATACCTAAAAGAATATTCTCGCCGAGACTGAGCCAGGTGACCGGCTCTTCTTTTATGATTCCTTTTGCATAGGCCCACCCCGAATAAAAGACGGTCCAAAATACTAAAGGTACAAAGATTTTCGACGCCCTTCTTTTGTAGAAACTGATCAAGTCCTCATGTTTCTCTGGATTTAGCAACAGCGAACCACTGACCATAACAAAGATGGGTATACACCATCTAACAAAAGAGTTATATATATTCCCAATCCACCAAGAAAGGCTTCCTAATTCGGCCTCCACCACAACTTGCCCTGAGACGTGGAGAAAGATAACTGCGAATGCAGCTATAACCCTTGCATTATCAACCCATATCATTTGGGTACGACCAAATCTGGTTGAGACGCTCGAATTCAGCAGCATACACACCCTACTCATGAGCATCAAATCCTGCTTTCGAATCGGCCGTCATTGCTCTTTTACCACCTCAGCTTGTGCCCAGAAAGTGATCAATCTCGATCGAGGGAGGCCAACCATTCCCGCACCAGCCCCCAACTAAGTTGGAACCGGGCGTAGTAGTATACGATCTTCAGATACTCGTCCCGCACGTACTGCCGTGACAGTTCGTCCGTCCACCAACGGCGTTGATAAGGGGTTGAATCGAAAGGGACTGGGGCCATTTGGATACGGACCTGATCGCCCAGCAAGAGCCGGTAGGTCCAGCGCGCCCGCCGCATGTGGTAGGGGTCGCTGACCACGATCACCGAGTTAGCAGGCGACTGACTTTCCGCTATGAATTCTTTCAGCTTGACTGCTTCCGAGTACGTACTTGTTACCGAAGACCCGTCTATAGCAATGGCCTGCGGCGGTACACCTTGCTGGAGAGCTCGTTCTCTGCCGTGTTCTGCATGGTTTGCCTGGATGAGATGGCACCACGTTCCTGTGAAAAAGATCTGCTTCCCATACCCCTGCTGATATAACTGAATGGCATAGTCAGTCCGGTAATCTGGGCCGCTGATGACGTGGATCACATCGGCCGGATGGAGATCGTCTTCCACCACCAAATAGTCACCGATGGCCAGTAGGATTGGCTTGCGGGCCAGAAACAGGGTTGCGCAGGCCAGGACAACGATGGCCACGATGATGGGAATGTGTTTCATCTCAATTGGCCTTTCCCCCTCTCCCGGACTGTTGTTGCGCCACTGCTGGGAGGCTCTTCCGCTGGCGGGGACGGCGCTTTCGTCCTGCATTTCTATCCTGGTGATACTCATAGTAGCCGTAATAATAGCGGCCTCTGGATGTGGGCACGGCATTGAGAACCACCCCGACCAGGTTGGCCCCCACCTGGCGCAGGCTTTCCACTGCCTGACGCGCAGCCTTGCGCGGAGTGTGGCTGGCCTTCAACACCAGGAGAACGCCGTCCACTCTATGTGCCAGCAGCGCCGCGTCGGCCACAGGCAGCACCGGCGGGCTGTCTATCAGCACTACGTCCACCTGGTGCGTCAACTGGTCCAGCAATTCCTCCATGCGCCGGGATCCGAGCAATCCCGCCGGGTTGGGCGGCAGTTCTCCACTCGGCAGCACCTGCAGCCCCTCTATCTGGGTGGGGTGCAACCTGCCGTCGGTGCACCCTGCCAGCAATGACCCACTGAGCCCCCACCCCCGCTGGTCCCCGACCCCCTCCTCTGCGTGCAAGTCAAGGCCGAACAACTGGTGTAGCCGCGGGTGGCGCAGGTCGGCATCCACCACCACCACGCTGAGCCCTGCCTGGGCCATGGCTGCTGCCAGGTTGGCTACGGTGATGGACTTGCCCTCGGTGACCCCAGGGCTGGTCACCAGAATTGTCCGGAGGGGACTGTCGGGGCTGGAGAAGCGGATGTTGGTGTACAGTATGCGGAAGGCCTCGGCGACAGGTGAGTGAGGATGGGTGACCCCGACCAATTCCTCCTCCCCCTTCGCCAGCCGGCCGATGGCAGCGAGGGTATCCAGGCCTAGCATCCGGCTGGCATCGTCGGGTGTATGGATCGTATCGTCCAGGTACTCGAACAGAAAGACTAGCCCTCCCGCCAGCAAGGCACCGACCACCGCACCCAATGCCGTGTTCCTCAGCTTGCGGGGCCGAACTGGCTCCTCCACCATCCTCATACTGGCCGGTTCTACCACGACAATGTCTCTACTCTGGACAGTCCCTGAATCTCGCGCAATCCGCATGAAGGCTGCCACTACTCCATTGGCAATCTCTACAGCCAGGCGAGGGTCATTGTCCTCAACCGTCAATCTGATCACCGAAGTCTGGGGGATCAAGTCTACCTGAATCTTTTCCTCAGTTTGGCGCGGGTCCAGGCCGAGGGTCTGGGCTACTGCCTCGATGACCGGGCGCCTGGTTAGCAGTTCTTGGTAGGTGGCGGCCAGGTGTTCGCTCGCCAGGATGGCAGTATACCCATCGTCTGCTGTCCCCCCGACCCTGACCAACAGGCTGGTTGATGCGCGGTACACGGGGGGTATCCAGGAGGAAACCAGAAATGCACTGGTCGCCCCCAGCAACGTACAGCCCACGATCAACCACAGCCAGCGGCGAAGCACCTGGAGGTACCAACGAAGCTCTAGGTTTTCCATAAGCGATCCCTTCGCAACTATTAAGTAAAAAACAAACAGGGCTCATGGAAAGTGACTGCGCTGCGAGCCCAATCATCTGCTATCCAAGGCTCAACCGTGTGCGTTCAATGTCAGAGCCTTCAACCAAGAAACAGCGACGTATGCAGACCGTGTTAAACAGGCTACACAAGTGCCCCGTCACCCAGTCCCCAGAGCCCGGGTGCCCCGCCAGGTGGGGCTGAACGGACCAAAGTTTCGATGTGATCCACACCCTGTGAGAAGCAACGATCCGTTATTTTGCTATCTTGCCCCCTCCTACAAGAGTATGTTCTGCGATGAGACAGATGTCACAGAAGACAAACCAGGCTCACAGGATAGAAATCCCCATGAGCCTGAGCATCTGCAATGCAGGGCTTAGCGTGAGAGTTGTGGTGCCAGGGCTTTCAGCGAGGAAACAACAATGCCTGAGGATATGATGCAGTTCGGCTATACAGGTGCCCGGGTTGCCTGTTATCTTCAGTAACGGATGCCAAACAGGGACAGTTATGTCAAAAATCTATACAATATGAGCCCATACAAGCAACAAGCCGCCACTCCGTATTCCTCCACGGGCAGCGGCTTCTCATTCCATTCCGAACCCTCCTTCGCCAGAATCTATCCTAAGACGGTAACGTATCAGGATATGATGATCCTATGTATAGTATAGCACAACACCTATATTTGTCAAGCATTCCGCACCATTTGCAGAATTTTTAAGGAATTCTTCACCGGGTCTTAACATAACGCGAAAGTCTGGGCTCTACTCCCCCCAATCCACCAGCAGGTGTTCCGCCAGCCAGCCGACGAGGGGACCAAAGTTCCACCACAGGAAACGCAGCAGGCGGGGGCTATGGATGCGGTAGATCAGCCAGGCCACCGTCGCGCGGAGCCCCATTTTGAAACACCCTGAAAGCCTCCGGGTTGTGTACTGGCCCTTGTTGTCGCCAGGACAATGGAGTTTCCAAGATTTCCCCCTGCCCATGATTTGTGGTATAATCTTAAATTAATAGCCCCGGTGTTGGAGGACTTGGCCCGGGGCGGTAGTTTGCGCATAGGAGACGCTTTTGTTCAATCCGATTGATGCATTTCTGGGGTTGTTCTCCCTGGATATTGGCATTGACCTCGGCACAGCCAACACGCTCGTCTACGTGCGAGGAAAGGGTATCGTGATCAATGAGCCGTCCTGGGTAGCCATCGAACGGGACTCCAGGAAAGTCCTGGCCATCGGTTCCGAGGCCAAGGAAATGGTCGGCCGCACACCTGCGAACATCGTCGCCATCCGCCCGTTGCGTCATGGCGTGATCTCAGAGTTCGACGTCACCCAGGCCATGTTGGATTACTTTATCAAGAAGGCACACAGCCAGTTATTGCTCCCATTCCCCCGTCCCCGCGTCGTCGTGGGTATCCCCAGCGGTGTGACCGAGGTCGAGAAACGCGCGGTGTACGACGCCACGGTCGCCGCCGGCGCGCGCGAGGTTTTCCTGATCGAAGAACCGATGGCCGCGGCCATTGGGTGCGGCATGCCGGTGACGGAGGCGCGCGGCAGTATGGTCGTGGACGTCGGCGGCGGTACGACCGAATTGGGAGTCTTCTGTCTCGGAGGTATCGTCGTCAGCCGCTCTCTGCGTATTGCTGGCGACGAGATGGACGAAAACATTATGCAATACGCTCGCCAGAAATACAATCTCTACATCGGCGAGCGGATGGCCGAACAGGTGAAGGTGGCGATCGGGTCGGCGTATCCGCTGCCCGAGGAGATGACGATGACGCTGCGTGGACGCAACCTGGTGACCGGGTTGCCCGAGACCATCGAAGTCAGCAGCATCGAGATCCGGGAGGCGCTGAGCGGGTCGGTCGGCATTATCGTAGAAATGATCAGGGACGCGCTGGACGAGACACCGCCCGAGTTGATCGCCGACTTGATGGAGATTGGCATCTGCCTGGCCGGTGGCGGCGCTCAGTTGAGAGGGCTGGCCGAGCGGGTCAGTGAAGAGACGAACATGCGGGCCTGGGTGGCCCCGGACGCAATGACGTGTGTGGCCCGTGGGGCGGGTAAAGTGCTGGAGTCACTGGACATACTGCGCGAGGTGTTGGTCGGCACCGACGACCGGCGTCCCAGGCGCTCTTCTAGTTCCAGTTCTGGTTTTGGTTTCTGATTCACCTCCACGTGGGCCGGGAAGGATGGCCGGCGTCTGATCACTGTTTGGTGGACTTATGAGAGAGTCTCCCCACCGTTCCTGGCTTCCCCTGGGTTTGTTCGTCCTCGGCTTGTTGCTTCTGGTATTCGGGGAGGCCGGCTACCTGACCCCGGCGGAGAATGCGCTGCACTACGTGCTCGACCCGTTGCAACGCGTGCTCGCCCGCACGCTCGCGGCGACGGGCGACCTGTTCCAGACAGTGCGCCAGGTGCGTGAACTGCGCACGCGAGTCGAGGAACTGCAAGCGCAGGTGGACGCACTGACCATCGAGAACATCCGCCTGAGAGAGTACGAGGCCGACGTTCAGCAATTTCGGGCGATGCTGAACTTTGTCAGTGAGTATCCGGTCTCCGTCCCGCTGGGTGCCGACGTGATCGGCCGGGGGGCCTGCACTACCTTCCCGTGTGGAGAGGTCGTGGGTACGGAACCGAACCCCTACCTGCGCTACGTCACGATCAGCGTGGGGGCACTGCAGGGGGTCAAAGTCGGGATGCCGGTCGTCAGCAATGGCCCCGGGTTGGTGGGGCGGGTCGCGCGGGTGTACCCACGCACGGCCAGAGTACAACTGCTCACCGACCCTGAGAGCGCCGTCGCGGCCCTCCTGCAGACCTCGCGTGTGACCGGCCTGCTCGTGGGAAAGCCCGACGGCACGTTGCGGATGGAATACATCCCGCAGGAGGAAAACGTCAGCGTCGGTGACATGGTGTTGACCTCGGGGCTGGGCGGCGTGATGCCCAAGGGGTTGGTCATCGGCCAGGTGGCCGAAGTACAGCAGATGGACTATGCGCTGTTCCAGACGGCGATCGTGCGGCCAGCGGTTGATTTCTCACGGATGGAGGTGGTGTTGGTGATCACCGCGTTCGAGCAGATTCCGTTGGAGGAGCCGTGAGCCAGGAGCGTGCGATGAATCTTTATCTGAGCCTTCCCTTACTGACCGGCGTGGCGCTGGTCCAGACGGTCCTCCTGTCGCGGGTCAACCTGTGGGGAGCGCGACCGGACCTGATGTTGCTGCTCGTGCTGATCTGGGCTGTCGTGCGCGGTGTAGACGAGGCGCTGGTATGGGGGTTTATCGGCGGCCTGATCGTTGATTTGCTCTCCGGCGGACCGCTCGGTACGACTGCGCTGGCGTTGGTCGTGGTGGCATTCCTGGCCGGGCAGTCCTGGGGACAGGGCCTTGGTTCGCCCGTGATCCAGTTGGTATTCCTGGCCCTCATCGGCATTACTGTCTATCATCTGATCCTGTTGACGATTCTGGCCTGGACGGGATATGCAGTGGATTGGGTAGGCGCGCTATTGCGCGTGGCCGGTCCGTCGGCATTGCTCAATGCGGCGTTGGCTCCCTTCGTCCAACGGCCCATGGGCTGGCTGGAGCGGAGAACCCGGCGGGAGAGGTTGGCGTTGTGACTGCGCGCGACGTACCACAACAGGCTGCGCAGGGAGGTTGGCAGGCGTGCTGGGCAGCCATCAAAGGCGCCCCCCGCGTCGTCGTGTTGGGCGTGCTGATCCTGGGCGTCTTTGGCATATTTGGCCTGCGGTTGTGGAACCTGCAGTTTGTGCAGGGCGCGTACTACCGTGAACGGGCTACTTATCAGAGCACGGAGATCGTCACCATCCCGACCGCCCGAGGTATCATCTACGACAGAGATAGTACGCCCCTGGTGCGCAACGTCCCCAGTTTCGACGTCACGATTGTCCCCGCCTATCTGCCCGACGACGAGGATGAGATGGAGGCTGTGCTCATCCGCCTGGCCATGCTGCTCAACGTGCCCTACACGACGGCTGGCGTGCGCACGAGCGTAGACGAGCCCCCACCACCAGGGCTGCGCGAGATGGTGGAGGAGGTGGATTTCCTGGCCCCCTACAGTCCGTTGGTCGTCAAACGAGGGGTCGAGCGGGACATGGCGTTGCTCGTGGCGCAGCAGGCCATCCTCATGCCGGGTGTTTCGATCCAGGTCGAGTCGGCGCGCGAGTACCCGTACGGCCTGCTGGTATCACAGATGCTGGGGTACCTGCTGCCTATTCCTGAGGAAGGTGAAGAGGAATACGTCGCGCAGGGCTATGAACCGGCCACGGACCGTATCGGCGTTGACGGCGTCGAAGCGACCTACGAGGACGAGTTGCGGGGGCAAAAAGGCCGGCAGATCGTCGAGGAGGACGTGTTGGGCCGGGTGATCCGTGTGCTCGAGGAGCAGGCCGCGCCTGTGCCTGGCAACAACGTATACCTGACGCTTGATCTCGATCTGCAGCGGTTTGTCGAAGAAGCGCTGCGACGCGGCATGGCGAATGCGAACTCTCCGCGCGGGGTGGCCATCGTGATGAACCCGCAGACGGGCGAGATTCTGGCGCTGGTCAGCCTGCCGACCTACGATAACAACCTCTTTACCCAGGGCATCTCGGCGCGCGATTGGCAGCGCCTGAGCGAAGACCCCCACCGCCCATTGCTCAACCACACCATCGCGGATCGTCTGCCACCTGGGTCGGTGTTCAAGATTGTCCTGGCTGCCGGCGCGCTCCAGGAGGGCGTCCTCACGCCCTACACGCGCCTCACGTGTCCAGGGAAGATCGTCGTACCCAACAAGTACTATCCCAACGACCCCGGCCGTGCACAGCCGTTTTACTGCTGGAACCACGCTGGCCACGGTGCGCTCGATATCGTGGGTGGTATCGCTCATTCGTGCGATATTTTCTTCTATCAGACCGGTGGTGGTTTTGAAGAGACCCACTTCAAAGGGCTGGGAGTCGACCGGATTGCCCACTACGCTCGCTTGTTCGGCTTCGGGGAGCCGACCGGCGTCGAGTTGCGGGCCGAGATTGGCGGGCTGGTGCCCACCTCGAGCTGGAAACGGCTCACCGTCGGTGAGAGCTGGTCTACCGGCGACACGTATAACCTGTCCATCGGGCAGGGCTACCTGGAAGTGACGCCGCTGCAGATGCTCAACGCTTTCAATGCCGTTGCCACCGGCGGCACGCTCCACCGCCCGCGCATCGTTCACCACGTCGCCGATGCCGACGGAAACGTGGTTCAGCCTTTCGAGCCCGAAATTATCCGCACACTGCCCATCAGCCCGGAGAACTGGTCGCTGATTCAACAGGGGATGGAGGGGGCGGTGGCCTACGGCACAGCGCCGCGCATGCGCATCGAGGGGCTGCGCATCGCCGGCAAGACGGGCACGGCCCAGTATTGCGACGATATTGCGCTGGAGACCGGCATCTGTGGCGTCGGGCTGGAACAGCCGACCCACGCCTGGTTTGCCGCCTTTGCACCCGTGGAAGCGCCAGAAGTCTCTGTCATCGTCTTCCTGTACAACGGCGGCGAAGGCTCGACGATGGCAGTGCCGGTGGCCCACGATATCCTGGAGCACTATTTCAAGCGCGATGAGACCTGGGCCGCCCCCGAGACGGGGGCTTGGAGCAATGGCTTGCAGCGCGATGAGGCCACGTCCACGTCCTGACAGCGTCTTGCGTGCGGTGGGAGTCGGCGGGGCCGGCGCGCTGTGGGGGCTGGGCCTGGCCCGCCTGGCAGCGGAAGCCGGTTTCCTACCCCTGCTCTACCACTTTCCCCTGGCCGTCGCCACCGTCGCCCTCGTCTTCTCCGCGCTCCTCCTCACCCTATATCTGTGGACAATCCGCCCCAGGAACACCGGGGCAATCCCTCCCTCCCCCCCCTCATCGCCCATTGTTCATTGGTTCATTGTTCATTGTTCATTGTCCCATTGTCCATTGTCCCATTGTTCATTGTCCCATTGTCCACTGTCCCATTGTTCATTGTTCATTCCCCTGTCCCTCCCTCTCCTCTACGTCACGGGCCTCGTGCCCCGTCCGCTCGCTGGCGGCGTATTGCTGGTCGGCGGGGCCATATTGGCATTGCTCCTGGCATGGGGAGGCCGGGCGCGCTGGCTGCCACCTGCTAGCTTGGGTGTGGTGGTGCTGGCGCTGTACCTGTGCACGCTCCTGCCGACCGTCGGCCTGGCCGACACGTTCGAGTTCCAGGTCGTCGTCCCGCGGCTGGCGGTGGCCCATCCCACCGGCTATCCACTCTACGTCCTGCTGGGCAAATTGTTCGCGCTGCTGCCGTTGAGCAATGTGGCCTGGCGCGTGAACCTGGCCTCGGCTGTCTTTGCCACGGCCGCGGTGTTAGTGCTGTACGCGCTTCTCGTGCGCCTGACCGCCCACTGGCTGCCGGCCTTCCTGGCTGCGCTGGCCTTCGCCTTCTCCTCGACCTTCTGGTCCCAGGCGGTCGTCGCCGAAGTCTACACGCTGCACAACCTGCTCGTCGCAGCCATCCTATACCTCCTTGTCCTTGTAGGGCAAGATGCCATCTTGCCCCCCTCCCGCTGGCGGGCCATATTCTTCCTGCTCGGCCTGAGCCTCACCAACCACCTGACGACGGCGCTGCTCGTGCCTGCCATCGGGCTGGCCCTGCTCTGGGAGCGGCCCCGCCTGCGGCTCAAAGACTGGCCGATGGCAGCGGGGCTGTTCCTCCTGGGCCTATCCGTCTATCTGTTCGTCCCGCTGCGCTGGCCAGCGCTAAACCGCGGCGAGTGGATGACGCTGCGCGGATTCCTCTCCTACGCCACCGGTGGCCAGTTCCACGGTGCGCTGCGGCTGGCGGGTTGGCGTGACCCCGTCCGCTGGGCCATCGTCGGGCGAGCGCTGCGCGAGCCTTTCGGCTGGGTTGGGGTAGGGCTGGCGGCGTTGGGCGTGGCAAGGATGGCGGTACGCCAGAGACGGGCGTTGGCGCTGACCGGCCTGACCTTCCTGGCCTTCCTCCTCTATGGCCTCGACTACTACGTCCCCGACATCTCCGTCTTCCTCCTCCCCGCCCACCTGGTTCTGGCGGTCTGGCTCGCCGAGGGCATTGCGCAAATTGCAAATGGCAAATCGGCAAATCGGCAAATCGGCAAATCGGCAAATCGGCAAATCGGCAAATCGGCAAATCGGCAAGTCAGCAAATCGGCATGCGCCATTCACTCTTGTTCATTGTTCATTGTCTCATTGTTCATTGTCCCATTGTTCATTGTCCCATTGTTCATTGCCTCATTGTTCCTCCCCCTCTCCCTCCTCTGGCTCAACCTCCCGCGGGTGGATCGCAGCCACGACTGGGGCGGCTACGCCTGGGGGCGATACGTGTTGAACCTGCCGCTTGCGCCGGGTAGCGCGGTGCTGGCCGACGTGGAAAAGTTCGCCCCGCTGTACTACTTGCAGCAGATCGAGGGCGTGCGCCCCGACCTCGACGTGGTGCTCCTGGGCAGCGAGGAACTCTACCAGGCCGAACTGGCGGCCAGGCTGGGGCGGGAGCAGAAGGTCTACCTGGCGCGCTATCTGCCGAATTTGGGGGGTTTGCGCCTGGGGTCGGTGGGGCCATTAGTAGGAGTAAATGAGGCAGATGAGGAAAGGGTAGATCAGGGTGGGGGGGGCGTGGGGTTTGGCGAGCAGGTTCGGCTGCTAGGGGCTGAGGTGAGCACGGATCCGCTGGGGCGGCGGTTGGTTCACCTGACGCTCCGTTGGCAGGCCACGGCACCTGTGAGCGGCGATTTCTTCGTCCGGCTGCGGATGGTGGACGATGGGGGCCAGGTGCGCTGGGAAAGCGATGGCGTGCGCCCGGTAGGCGGGCTGTACCCGACCAACGCCTGGCCTGCGGGCGCGGTGGTCTCCGATTACCACGAGGTTGCCTTCCCGCCCTGGCTGCCACCTGGCAAGTACACACTTGAAGTAGGGCTGTTTCCCCCCTTCGGCGAGGCGGGCCTGGAGGTGGCTGGCCAGGCGACGCCGTGGCTGGCGGCGGATACACTCGAGGTTCCTCTACCATCTGGATATCTGCCGCCGCTGCCGCACGAGCGGCGCTACTCCTTCGCCGGTGGCGCGTGGTTGACGGGCTACAACCTGGCAGGCGAGGTCCCTGCCGGCGCGCCGTTCGTCGTGGACCTCTCCTGGCACGAGGTCAAGACAGACGAGCAGGTGCGTCTGACCTGGGTGGACTCGGATGGGCAGGAGGTCGAAGCGACCACCGTTTCCCTTGCCAACGGGATGCCGCGCAGCCGTCACGTCATCGCGGCCCCTCAGCGCCCCGGCAGTTACACGCTGCACGTGGGCCTGGCCGGTGAGGCCGCGCACTGCGGCTGGCTGGCTCCACCCGCGATCGGCTGTCCGCTGTCGGCGGTCGAAGTGGCAGCAGTTCCGCAAGGACTGGCGAACTTTTCCGACCTGGTGCTCTTGCTCGACGCCCAAGTGGGGCGGGCCAGCGCGCGGCCGGGCGGGACGATCCTCGTGGCCCTGCGCTGGCGGGCCATGCGGGCGCTGGATCAGGACTATACTGTCTTCGTCCACCTGGTGGGCCCCGACGGGCGGCTGCACGGGCAGGTGGACGCGTGGCCGGTGCAAGGGACGCGTCCCACCAGCCAATGGACGCCCGGCGAGGAAGTGAGCGACCCCTACGAAGTGCGCCTGGACCCCGACGCGCTGCCCGGCCCATACCGGGTCGAGGTCGGCTGGTATTTGCTGGCAACGATGCAGCGGCTGCCGGTCGTAGATGCAAGCGGGCGTCCAACCGGAGATTCCTTCATCGCCGGCGGATTCAGCGTCACCGATTGAACTCCCCCCGTCATTCTGAGGAGCGAAGCGACGAAGAATCTCACAGCCCTCGCTCCCGAGGGCATCCCATGCCAGACGCCCCACCGCGATTTGCGATTTGCTATCTGCTATTTGCCATTTGCCACTTGCCGCCAGACTTTTCCCATTCCCGTTTCCTGTGCTATAATGCCACCGACGGTCAGAGGTGAAGTGTATGAGCCCGGAACCGATTGCCATCAAGGGCATCCGCCAGGGGCTGCTCGTCACCCTGGGAGAAGGGGACTGGAGCGCCGGCCTGCGCGCGTTGGAGGCCCGCCTGGGCGCGAGTCCCGCCTTCTTTCGCGGTGGCCACGTTGCGCTCGACGTCGGGGCGCGGGACTTGAGCCGCGCCGAGATCGAAGATGCACGTGTGCTGCTGGCCCGCCACCAGGTCGAACTGTGGGCCGTGGTTAGTGCCAACCCGGCCACCGAGGCCGCTGCCCAGGAACTGGGGCTGGTCATTGACCTTGCCCCGCCTCATCCGCGTAGGCCAGAAGCCGCGCCCGAGGGGGGCGAAGAACCCCCCATCGAAGGAGCTGGCCCTGAGCCTGTCGAAGGAGCTGGCCCTGAGCCTGTCGAAGGACTGGTCGTGCGGCGCACACTCCGTTCTGGCCAGAGCCTGCGCCACCCGGGCCACGTCGTCGTCATCGGCGACGTCAACCCCGGCGCCGAAGTGATCGCCGGAGGCGACATCGTCGTGTGGGGCCGCGTGCGCGGGTTGGTGCACGCCGGAGCGTTGGGAGACGAAGGGGCTGTCATCTGTGCGCTTGACCTGGCTCCCACGCAACTCCGCGTTGCCGGGCTTATCGCGCGCTCCCCGGAGGAGCACCGGCACAAGCCTGTACCGGAGGTGGCTATGGTGCGTGAAGGACAAATTGTGGCCGTGCCCTGGCACGGCGGCAGTCTGGGGCGGGGAGGGTAAGGAGGGCCGATGGCGGCAAGAGTGATTACAATTTCTTCCGGCAAAGGCGGGGTAGGCAAGACGACCATCGTCGCCAACCTGGGCGTCGCGCTGGCGATGCGAGGCCAGCGTGTGGTGGTCATGGATGCCGACGTGGGTTTGCGCAACCTGGACGTGATGTTGGGACTCGAAAACCGCATCGTCTACGACCTGGTGGACGTGATCGAGGGACGCTGTCGGCTGCGCCAGGCGCTGGTGCACGACAAGCGGCTTTCGGAACTCTTCCTGCTGCCGGCCGCGCAAACTCGCGACAAGAGCGCCGTTCAACCCGCAGACATGGTGCGCGTGTGTGAGAGCCTGCGCGAGCAGCACGACTTTGTCCTGATTGATTCCGCCGCCGGCATTGAGCAGGGCTTCCGCTATGCGATTGCCCCCGCCGACGAGATCCTCATCGTCACCAACCCGGAGGTGGCCGCCGTGCGCGACGCCGATCGGGTCATCGGCCTGCTCGAAGCGGAGGAGAAAGGCCCTGCCCGCCTGATCATCAATCGCATCAAGCCAGACATGGTGCGGCGCGGTGAGATGCTCGACATCGCCGACGTCGTCGAATTGCTGGCGATTGACCTCATCGGCATCGTGCCGGAGGATTCGGCCATCCTGATCGCTACGAACCGGGGCGAGCCGCTCGCTTTCTCCAGCGACAGTTCATCGGCCGGCCGGGCGTTTCACAACATCGCTCGCCGGTTGTTGGGGGAAGACGTGCCATTCTTGACCATACGCGAGACCGGTGTACTGGGACGACTTTTCCGTTTTGTGCGCTCTGAGGGGGATTAACCATGGGAATCTTCGAACGCCTGCTGGGCCGTCGTGCCAAACCGGCGAGCGGGGCAGTCGCCAAGGAGCGGCTGCGCTTGGTGTTGGCTCACGACCGGTCGGACATCTCACCCGCGCTGCTGGAAACGCTCAAGGACGAAATCGTCACGGTCATTTCGCGTCACGTCGCCATTGACGAGGATGGCGTCGAAGTGACCTTTTCCCAGAGCGCACACGAAACGCGCCTGGTGGCCGACATTCCCTTGTTGCCCCAGCGCAGACGGCGCAAGAGTTCGTAATGGTAAGGCTTCGATTCTGGCGACACTTTGATTACGTGCTGCTCGTCGTGACGATCCTGCTGACCGCCTATGGCGTGCTGATGATCTACAGTGCCACCCTGGGGAGCCCAGACCCTGCTCTACAACCCCTGTGGCGGCGGCAGGCGATTTTCGGTGCGGCCGGGATTGGCCTGATCTTTATCCTGGCCGCGATCCCGCGCGATTACCAGTGGCTCGGCGACTTCTGGTGGCTGGCCTTTCTCCTGGCCGTCGCCCTGCTGGTGCTCGTGTTCTTCTTCGGGGAAAGCCAGATCGGCCAGGTCAGTGGCTGGTTCAACCTGGGCTTTATGCGCTTCCAACCCTCGTTCCTGGCGATGGACCTGCTCATTATATCGGTGGCGGCCATCCTCGGCCGGCGGCGGAGGCGACGTAGCTCCACGAATCCCCCCCTATTCGGAACGCCCAAGACGAGCCTGCTTGAGGAGACCGCCGCACGCCCTGATTTCGTGAGTTACCTGGCCTCTGTCGTGATGACGCTCGGTTTGGCAGCCTTGGTCTTTCTGGAACCCGATATGGCGACTGCTGCTGTGTTCGTCTTTATGTGGCTGGTTATGCTCTTTACGTCGGACGTGCGGCCGCGCTACCTGGTGCTCACAGTGCTGCTCGGGCTGGGGGCGCTGCTCCCCTTGTGGGAGTTGATGGCGGATTACCCGTACATGCGCGCGCGCCTGTTGGGCTTCCTGAACCCTGGCAGCAACCCCGACGTCAAATACCAGCTCGAACAGGCGTTTATCGCCATCGGTTCCGGCGGGCTGTTGGGGAAAGGGCTGGCCCAGGGCACGCAGAGCCAACTCCGGTACCTGCCGGTGCGCCACACCGACTTTATCGTCGCCGTCCTGGCCGAGGAACTGGGCTTTGTCGGCGTGATGTTGCTGTTTGCCCTCTATCTCGTGCTGTTCCTCCGCCTGTTGCGGATCATCTTGCTGGCGCCGGATGCCTATGGACGGCTGCTGGCGACGGGCACGCTGGCGATGATCCTGTCCCAGGCCGCCGTCAACATCGGCATGAACCTGGGGCTGCTGCCCGTTGCGGGGTTGCCGCTCCCCTTCATCAGTTACGCCCCGGCCGCCCTGCTGACGACGATGATCGGCATCGGCATCGCCGAGAACGTCGTCATGCGCCACAAGAAGTTGGAGTTCTGAGTTGACCTGGTCCACGACTACTCTCTTCGACCGCATTCGCTTCCGGGGCGACCCGCTCGCCAATCCGGATAGCATCGTCGTGAGCGGCCACGCCCGCTTCACGGTCCTGACTCCCCGCCTGGTCCGCATGGAGTGGTCCGAGACGGGCACGTTCGAGGACCGCGGCACGTATGCCTTCCCCACGCGCTACACCCCGACACCACCACACTTTGCGACTCGGGTTGATGGGGACACGCTGACAATAGATACGGGTAGGCTCGTGCTGCGCTACACACAGGACAGCAAGTTCACCGCCGGCACCCTCTCCATCGCCTTCGACCTCGACGGCCAACCCCAGACCTGGAGGCCGGGGATGCCGAACCCCTCCAACCTGCGCGGTACGCGGCGCACGCTCGACCAATGCGAGGGCGACGCGGCGCTCGAAGAAGGCCTCCTCTCTCGCGCCGGCTGGGCCCTGTTCGACGACGGCCGCTCGGTCGTCTTCAATCTCGACGACGGCTGGGTCGCGCCGCGCCCCGATTACGAAATGCAGGACTGGTACTTTTTCGGCTACGGCCACGACTACAAAGAGGCCCTCGCCGACTACACCCGCTTCGGCGGCCCGGTTCCCCTCATCCCCCGCTTCGTCCTGGGTGCCTGGTGGTCCCGCTTCTGGGCCTACAGCGCGCAGGACCTCCAGGGCCTGGTGCGCGACTTCGCGCACCACGATTTGCCATTGGACGTCCTCGTCGTGGACATGGACTGGCACACACCCCACGCCTGGACCGGTTACACCTGGAACCGCGCACTCTTTCCCGACCCGCCCGCCTTCCTCGCATGGGTCCACGACGAGGGCTTGCGCGTCACGCTCAACCTGCATCCCGCCCAGGGCGTCCAATCGTTCGAGGGAATCTACCCCCGCTTCGCCGGGGCGCTGGGCGTGGACCCGGCCACGGGCCAGGCCGTGCCCTTCCGCATCACCGACAAGAGGTTCGTCAAGCACTACTTTGGATTGCTCCACCACCCGCTGGAGGACGACGGCGTGGACTTTTGGTGGATGGACTGGCAGCAAGGTGAAGCCTCCGAAATGAGGGGCCTCGACCCGCTGCCCTGGCTCAACCACCTGCACTTTCACGACTCGACCCGCCGCGGGCGGCGCCCCATGCTGTACAGCCGCTGGGGTGGGTTGGGCAACCATCGCTACTACATCGGCTTCTCCGGCGACACCTACGTGGGCTGGCCCGCCCTCCAGTTTCAACCCTACTTCACCGCTGCGGCCTCCAACGTCGCCTACGGCTGGTGGAGCCACGACATCGGCGGGCACATGGGCGGCGCGACCGAGCCCGAATTGTTCGCACGCTGGGTGCAGTTCGGCGCGCTGAGCCCCTGCCTGCGCCTGCACTCGACCAAGGACCCGCGCGCCGAGCGGCGGCCCTGGAAATACCCCGACGACGTGTATCAGGCCGCCAAAGCCGCCTTTCACCTGCGCTACCAACTCGTCCCCTACCTGTACACGATGGCCCGCCTTGCCTCCGACACGGGCCTCTCGCTCTGCCGCCCGCTGTACTACGAGCACCCCGACGAAGACGCCGCCTACGCCGCCCGCTACCAGTACTACTTCGGCGACCGGATCATCGCCGCGCCCATCGTCCATCCCGCCGACCCTCGGACCGGGATGGCGGCTGCCGACGTGTGGATACCCGAGGGCACGTGGATTGACTACACCACCAAAGAGACGTTTACCGGCCCGCGCTGGGTGCGCCTCGTCGGCGACCTGCACCGCGTTCCCATGCTCGTAAAAGAAGGCGCCATCCTGCCGCTGGCACCGCTGGCACACCGCACCGACGCGCTCCCGCACGACCGCTTGATCCTCTCTGTATTTCCCGGCGCCGAGGGCCGCTTCCGCTTGTACGAGGACGACGGCCTGACCGAGGCGTACAAAGCAGGCCAATGTGAGTGGACAGAGATCAGGACGCGGACGAGCGAGGACACCTGGACCGTCGAAGTCGCGCCGGTCGCAGGCCACTGCGACGCCCTGCCCGGCCGGCGCCAGTACGAAATCCGCCTGGAGGGCAGCCACCGGCCCAGGCAGGTGACGCTGGATGGGGTTGCTACTGCGGACTGGGCGTACGATCCCCAGGCGTTGGCCACGACCATCCGCGTGCCGCTGTGCGACAAACGCCAACCGGTGACCGTCACCGCCGTTGCCGATGGCAAAATCTCCGCGCTGGGCGAACCCCACGACCGCCAGGTGATCCTCTCCGACGTCCGGCGGCTGCTTGGCGACCACTGCCCACGCGACGCGGGCGACGTGGATGCCGTGCTGCGCGCCGACGCCCCCGGCCGGGCCGATGCCGTCGCGCGCCTGGGCGGGCCGTTCGTCCGCTTCGTCGAATTGGTCACCCCCGAAGAGGCCTCCCAGCACCTGGGATACGTCATCGTCGGCGGGCCAGCGCGTGCAGATGAACCGTATGACGTCGCAGCGACCTTCACCCTCTTCCGAGGGAGTAAGGAGGAGCGGCGCACTGCCCACATCAGGTCCACCACGGAGCCGCACATCCTGGACGTGCCCTTTGCCTTCGACGGGCAGGTGCAGGCGATGCGCTGGGAAGCAGAGGTCAAGATCTCCTGGAGGGGAGCAACGCTGGTGTACACGCACCAGAGCAAGCCCCTGTTCCCCACGATCTATGCCTGGCGTGCGCTGGTCTATAACCGGGACGAGCATCCGCTCACGCTCGACCAGGTGATGGACGCTGAAGGGCGCGTAGACGGTGCTTTAGGCTGGAGGCCTTACGTCCAGACGTCGGCAGAACTGGCGAACGTGAACCAACCCCACGCCGTGCTCTTTTTCAAAGAGTACCGGCACGAATTGCAGGCAGGTCAGCCGCTGGCGGGCTTCCTGACCACGACCGTCGTCAGCCCCGACGAGCGGGAGGCGATCGTCCAGTTCCGCTTTGCGGGCCTCGCGGGATTGTACCTGAACGGGCAGGAAGTCGAGCAAATGCCGGTCGAAGAAGAGGAGGGCGTGCCCCCCTTCTTCCGCGGCGCACGCCAGACAGCTGTGATCCATCTGCGCGCGGGCAAGAACACGCTCGTCGTGGACACCCGGCCTTCTCCAACCGACTGGCCGGTCTGGTTCTTCGGCGGCGCATTCACGACGCCAGGTGGCGACCTGATGACGGACCTGGCCTTTGCATGAAATCATCGTAAGAGCGAAAGGAGACAACCATGGAACCGATCTGGCAATGGGGACTGGACGTCATCCGCACCGTCCAACTGGTGGCGGGGCCGGCGCTCGACGCCGTCTTCAAGGCCATCACCTTCCTGGGCGAGGAGGAGTTCTTCCTGATTCTCCTCCCGTTGATTTTCTGGTGCGTAGACTTTGCGGTGGGCGTGCGCCTGGCGATTGCCTTTCTCCTCTCCACCTACGTCAACACCGGGCTCAAGGACCTCTTCGCCCACCCGCGCCCGTTCGAGTTCGACCCAACGGTGCAGCGGCACTTTGCCGGTGTGGGTGGATACGGACTGCCCAGCGGCCACTCCCAGTCGGCCGTCGTCGTGTGGGGCACCATTGCTGCCGGATTCCGCAAGGCCTGGCTGTGGATCGTCGCTGTTGTGCTGGCGGTCCTGATCGGCTTCTCCCGCATCTACCTGGGCGTGCACTTTCCCACCGACGTATTCGGCGGCTGGGCGGTCGGCGCTGCCTTCCTGGCGCTCTACTTGGCGCTGGAGCCACGTGTGGCGGCCTGGCTGAAACGGGCCGGCCTGGCCGTCCAACTGGCGCTGGCCGTGGCCGTGCCACTCGTGCTCCTGCTGATCTACCCCACCGACGACACGGTCAAACCGATGGCAGTGCTGGCGGGGATGGGCGTAGGGATCGCGCTGATGGGGCAGGTGGCTCCCTTCAGCGCCTCTGGCCCGCTGTGGCAGCGCGCCGTGCGTTTCCTGGTCGGCGCAATCGGCCTGCTCGTCTTCTACTTCGGCCTCAAACTCGTCTTTCCGGCCGAGGGAGAGCCGCTCTACTTCGCCCTGCGCATCGTGCGCTACGTGCTGGTGGGGCTGTGGGCCGGCCTGGGCGCCCCCTGGCTGTTCCGCCGCCTGCGGCTGGCGTCACTCCCGCTTGTTCACTCTGCGGCTCCGTAGTAAAATGGATTTAATGTCAGACGTTCCGGATTCCGTTGACCTCCTTTCCCGATTGGACTCTGCTGGTGTACGAGCCTACGATTGCACACGTGCAGGCAACTTGGGATGAGCATGTCTACCTCCAGGGTGTCTTGGCGCGACGTTTTGGTGTTCGCTTTGAAGTTGCCACTTTGGTCAAGGCTAACCGGTACGATGATACTGATCTGGAGATGTTACTGGAGAGTGACGTCGGTGAGTTTCGGTTGGAGAGCGAAGGCCGGGTAGCGGAGGCCAGGGCATTTCTGGTACGGCCAGGGAGGATTGAGTAATGACACGCTGTCGGGCATTTGCGATTTGCTATTTGCCCCCTCGCTTGGCCGCCACGCCAACTACAACCGCCATCGCCACAACGGCTGCCAGCCCACCCACAATGGGCCAGACGGGCGAACCCGGCATGACGAAGAGTGCTGGTAGGGGCGTCGGGGTGGGGGAGGGAGTGGGCGTGTAAGTAGGGGAGGGCGTAGGAGTAGGCGTGGACGTGGGCGACGGTGTGGGAGTGGGAGTATGCGTGGGCGTGGCGGTAGGGGTAGGCGTGTGGGTGGAGGTAGGGGTGGGGCTGGGCGTGGACGTAGGTGCAGGTGTGGCCGTCGGGAGTGGGGTGGGACTCTCTGCGGGGACGGCGGCCGTCGGAGTCTCCGTGGGGGCAGGTACGGCCGTCTCCGCCGGAGGCTCGGTTGGCACGGGCGTGGCGGTTGCCGCTGGCGGTGGCGCGGGGCCGGTATCTTCGACGAGCAGATACGTCGTGCCGCCGATGATACACCCGGCATACTCGTCGGCGCAACGCGCCCTGGGGAGCGTGAGCGTGTACTGCCCGTTCACCGGCTGAATCGTCTGTTCCGCGCCGGTCTGATCGATCAGCCGCGCCTGCGCCGCCAGTGCGGGCACCGAGATGGCCACGTCGGCGGCCGTGCGCGCCCACAGGACGCGCGTCGTAAGATTGCCCTGCTCGAGCGTGACCACCGTGTAGAGCGAGCGACGCTCCTCGCGCGCGGAAGTGGTGCCGGCATAGTGCGTCGTGATCAGCCGGTAGGCGTCGAAGGCCGGCCGCCGGGAACCATCGGGCCGCAGTACGCCAAAGGGCTCGCCCCCAGGCGGCAGCCCGGCGTCCAGCCACTTGTAGACGGCGATGCGTTCCGCGCCTGTGCTGAGCGCCAGTGCGAAACTCTGCAGCAAGAAACCTGCCTGCTCCTCCAGGCTGACCCGCCAGCGCGGCCGCACCAGCGGCCACTGCGGGTCGCTGTCGGGTGAGGCGTTCGTCTCGTTGACCCAGATCGGCTTGCGCAGTCCGTAGGCGCGCAGTGCCGCGCGCGCCTCGTTGATGATGTAAGGCACCGTCTCGGTCTGGAAGTAGATGTGGAGCGTGACGACGTCAAAGTAGAAATTGTTGGCCGACGCAGTCGGGTCTTGCTTGACGAGCGCCAGGAACCGCCTCAGGTAAGTCCGGTCGTGCCAGAAGGTCAGCCCGGCCAGGTGGATCGTGACGTCGGGATTGGCCTGGTGCGCGGCCAGGTAGGCCACCTTGAGCAGCTGGTAGTATTCTTCCATCGAGCCACACCACTCGTGCCCGTAGGTCTGCGGGTCAATGTCCGGTTCGTTCCAGATCACCCAATGGCGGACCCGCCCGGCATACGTCCCGACGGTGTGGCGCACAAACGTCGCCCACAGGTTGCCCGGGTCATCTATCGGCAGGTCCAATCCGCGCGGGACGCCACAGCCGGGCGGGCCGTCGGTCGCCCAGGCCGGCGTGTGCTTCAACAGCCCGACCACCTCGCGTCCCTGTGCCGTGGCCCACTCCAGCCACACGTCCTGCACGTGGTAACCGTTCCACTCGTCGGGGCTGTTGGGCTGCAACTCTGACCAATAGAACAGGATGCGCTCCCAGGCCACCCCCGCCTCGACCGCCGCTGCCGTGTCCCAGAACGCCTCGACCGCCCCAAAACGCGGGTCGCGTGGCTGCTGCTGCGCCTTAACAGGCCAAATGAACAATGAAACAATGAACAATGAACAAATCACGAATGGCGAATAGCGAATGGCGAATGCCGATTTGCCGATTTGCCGATTTGCCGATTTGC
>Ga0315285_10000817_pt1 | contig 32424 bp, 23 predicted proteins | sample YL17G09_36_MG_FD_203698 | JGI IMG/M metagenome (GOLD analysis project Ga0315285, IMG submission 203698) | Sediment microbial communities from Yellowstone Lake, YNP, Wyoming, USA - YL17G09_36 | ecosystem: Environmental > Aquatic > Freshwater > Lake > Sediment | place: USA: Wyoming | collected...
TCGGCCTCGGGCAGGTCGAACGGGGCCCGCTTGCAGCTTGCCAGCGTCGCGATGAGGAACGTGATGGCGGCGATCAGCGTACATGGGTTGCGGAACGCCAACCAGGTCCAGAAGCCGCCGGACTGCAGCTCGCCGATGGTCGTCAGCCGCAGCGTGCCGGCGATCATGATCGGGACGAGGAGCGAAAAGCCCAGCGGAATCTCGTAGGAGATGACCTGGCAGGCCTCGCGCATCGCGCCGTACATGCTCCATTTGTTGTTCGAGGCCCACCCGCCGAGCAGCACGCCGATGACGCCCAGCCCGAACATCGCGACGATGAAGATGAGGCCGACGTCGAGGTCGCGGCCGACCCAGGCCACGCTGAAGGGCAGGGCGATGAACAGACCGAGTGCCGGGACGAAGGCCACATAGGCCGCCATGCGGAACAGCGACACGTCGCCGCCGCCAGGCATAAGGTCCTCTTTCTGGAACAGCTTGAGCCCGTCGGCCATCGACTGGGCCCACCCGTGCCAGCCGCCGACGCGCATCGGTCCAAGCCGGCTCTGAATCCGGCCCGCGACTTTACGTTCCCACCAGATGGCGAAGCTGGCGAAGATGGAGACGAAGCCTACCGCGCCGATCACCGCCAAAACGTCCCGCACGACGAGAGGCTTTTGCGGCCACAGTAGCGCCGGAATCCAGGCGATCACGATGGTGGCGCCGATGCCACCCAGAAAAATGAGAAACGCCAGCCGGAACAGAAGCCGGCCGACGAGCGTGCTGAACTGGATAACGGCGGCAGCGCCAAGGAACGTCACGGCGCCCAGCAGGGTCGCCACGGTTGCGATGATGCCCACCACATAGCCGACTCCCGTCAGCCGGCTGGCCAGGAACCAGAGCACGACCGTGAGCACCGCCGCGATGACCCCCAGCCCGGCCAGCCAGCGCACCGCGCGCGGCTTGGCGTCCGGAGACCAGCGGGAGCGGAGAGCATCTTCAGTAGTGAACGTGTTCATTTCTCTCGTAGGGCAGGTCGAGGTACGAGACCTGCCGATTGCCGACGCTACGTCGGCCGGCGAGCCGCCGGCCGCTACCGGTCCACTTCTCCCATGACCACGTCGATGCTGCCGAGGATCGCCGGGATGTCGGCCAGCAGAATCTGCCGGCAGACATGGTTCGCGATCGACAGGTTGCAGAACGACGGGCCGCGAATCTTAACGCGCCGCGGGATCGGCTTCCCGTCGCCAATAACGAGAAAGCCGAGCTGTCCCCGCCCGCCTTCGACCTCGAGATACACCTCTTTGGCCGGCAGCTTCAACACGCCCTTGGGCTTGTTGCGGAACTCGCCGGCTGGAATCTGCTGGGCGCACTGCCGGAGGATGCGCACCGACTGCTTCATCTCCTGCATGCGGACGAAGTAGCGGTTCCAACTGTCGCCAACGACCGCCTCGCGCGGGATGCCGTCCGAGCCGCCGGCCACGCCGATCGGGATATCGAACTCGAAGCGGTCATAAATGTCATAAGGCACGCACTTGCGCAGGTCCCACTTCACCCCGCTGCCGCGCAGCGACGGCCCGGTCAGGCCGTAGGCGATGGCATCGTGGGCGGAAATGACGCCGACGTTCGTGGTCCGCTTCACAAAAATCTGGTTATAGCTCAGCAGGTCGTTGTATTCGTCGATCTTCGGCTCGAAGTAGTCCAGAAACTGCGTCAGCTTCTCGATGAACCCCTCCGGCAGGTCCTGCGTTACGCCGCCGATCGAAATATAGCTGTACGTCAGCCGCGCCCCGCACGCCGACTCGAACAGGTCCAGGATGTACTCGCGCTCGCGGAACCCGTACAGGAACGGCGTAAATGCGCCCATGTCCAGGGCGTACGAGCCGAAGGACACCAGGTGCGACGCGATCCGGTTCAGCTCGGCCATGATGATGCGGATGAAGCTGGCCCGCTCCGGCACTGCGACGCCGGCGAGCTTCTCGACCGCCAGGCTGAAGCCCTGGTTGTTGATCATGGCGGCCAGGTAGTCCAGCCGGTCGGTGATCGGAATGAACTGGTAGGGGGTTACGTTCTCGCCGATCTTCTCGGCGCAGCGGTGCAGGTAGCCGATGTGCGGGGTGACTTCGAGCACCAGCTCGCCGTCGGTCCGCAGCATGAGCCGCAGCACGCCGTGCGTGCTGGGGTGCTGCGGGCCCATGTTGATGAGCATCTCCTCGGTGCGCAGCTCGCCGGGCACGACGCGGTCCACGTCGGCAACCGAGTCCAGCGAGTTGGTCAAAGGCCCTTCTGCCATTCGATGGATCATGCTCCAGCCAGCAGTGAAAACGTGAAAAAGTGAAAACGTGAAAACGCACGGCAGTCGCACGCTGAAGGGACAAGACCGCGATGCGCCGAACCTGTTTTCACGTTTTCACCTTTTCACTTTTTCACGTCTGCGCTTGTCGCCGCCGCGGGGATGCCCTCGTACTCCTTCGGAAACTCGTAGTCCTTCCGCAGCGGATGCCCCACCCAGTCGTCCGGGCACAGAATCCGCCGCAAGTCCGGGTGCTGGTCAAACTTCACGCCCAGCAAATCGAACGCCTCGCGCTCATGCCACTCGGCGGTCGGCCAGACGTCGGCGACCGAGCGCACATGCCCGCCGTCGCGCGGTAGGCGGAGGCGAATGGCGATCTGACCGCCGTCGCGCCACAGGCCGCCTTCGTCGCCCGGCTGCATCGCGATCAGGTCGTAAACCAGCTCAATGAATGGCTCCGGGTGCAGATCGACGCCGCTCACGCAGCGCAACATGTTCATGCCCAGCCGCGCGTCGTCGCGCAGGAAGAGGGCGACGTCGTGCCACGACTCCGGCGTGATCGTTGCGCTCGGGTGGCTCGAGTCCGCGACCGCCTCAACGACGGCCTGCGGAAAGGTGCTTTTCAGAATCTCTGCGATCTCTTGCGAGGCCAACGGATGGTTTCTCTCTCACTTCAACCTCCTATCAGAACCCGCCACGCCAGTGGCGGGCCAAGGCGGCCCCGCTCCCGGCGCGCCGGGACGGGCGGGGTTCTGATAGGCGCTCTTACGCGCTCTGCGGCTTGCGCGCGATCGTCTCTTGTCGCATCTTGTCCTGGAGCCGCATCAGGCCCTCGATCAGGGTTTCCGGCCGCGGCGGACAGCCGGGGATATACACGTCCACCGGCACGATCAGGTCCACGCCTTTGACCACGTGATACCCATACTTGAAATACGGGCCGCCCCCGATCGTGCAGGCGCCCATCGCGATCACGTACTTCGGCTCGGGCATCTGGTTGTACAGTCGCCGAATGCGGGACGCCATCTTGTACGTCACCGTGCCGGCCACGATCATCAGGTCGGATTGCCGCGGCGTCGCCCGGAAGGCCCCCGCGCCAAAGCGATCCAGGTCAAACCGCGACGCGCCGGCCGCCATCATCTCGATCGCGCAGCAGGCCAGGCCGAAGGTCATGGGCCAGATGCTGCTGGAGCGGGCCCAGTTGAGGGCCCAGTCCACCGAGGTGATGATGAAGTTCTCCTCGAATCTGTTCTGAATCCAGCCCATCGGCGTTACGTCCTGGAGTTCACATCGCCGCCTGATGCCGGTTCATCGTCGGGCTGAGTCGGCATGGCCCGGACCCAGTCCAGGTAGCCGAAGCGCCACAGGTACACAAACCCGACCACGATGACGGCGAAGAAAAACAGCATGTCCCACAACGCGGCCCAGCGCACCTGGCGCAATACGTCCCAACTGGCGTTGGGCGCCGCGCCCCCGCCGAACACGACCGCCCACGGATAAAAGAGGGCGATCTCCACGTCGAAGATCAGGAAGACCAGGGCCACCACGTAGAACCGCAGGTCGAACTGCACCCACGCCGGCCCCACCGGCAGTTCGCCGCACTCATAGGCGGTCGCCTTGTCCGGGTGCGGTACGCGCGGGCGGATCAGCTTCCCCGCGACCAGCACCACGAACCCCATAAGGAAAGCGGTGGCCGCGAATATCGCCAAGCCCTGGAGAAGGTCTATCCCGCCTTCGGTCCCTGGGGTCGTCGGTACCGACACTGCACTCTCTTCCTGTAAACACCGGAGCCGATCGCCGCCGTCGGATCTGCTCCTACGTCGCGTGCGACAATCGGCGATACGTTATCGCAATCGGTCGGGCAATCAAGCCCTCCCGGTGAGTTGCACCCAAAACCATCAAGACTCTTTCGCCGGCGGGGCACTCCCTGTAGCGTCCTCGGCCGGCGGCTTTTTCGGAAACGGCTGGTCCGTCAACGCCAGGCGCATTTCTTCCTGCCGCGGGCGGGCCAGCTCGGCCCAGGCCTCTTTACGAGCTTGCGCCCAGGCCGGCGGGTCGTTTTTCTGCATCCAGATTGGCAGGGGGGTGCGCCGGCCCTGCCTGGCCAGCTCCGTGAACTCCACGACGGCGCCCTTGCGGTCATAGCCGGACAGGTCGTGGATGTTCCCCATGTGCAGGCACTGCGTCGGGCACGGCTCGGTGCACAGGCCGCAGAACATGCACTTCGAATAGTCGATCGCGTAGCGGACCATCGCCCCGCCACGCGAAATGCCGGCGGCACGGTCGATTTTCCGCGGTCCGGCGTTCTCGACATAGATGCAATCGACCGGGCACGCGCGGGCACACATGCCGCAGGCGCTACATTTCTCGATCTCGTACCAGTGAAACCCGCGGAACCGCGGCTGGAGCGCGGGCGGCATGTCCGGGTACTGCAAGGTCACGGTCCGGGCAAAGCAGTACTTCAGGGTAATCTGCATGCCGATGCGGATGGTGTTCAGCGCGTGGAGGATGTTTTGTATCGGTCGTTTCATTGTCGGCGATACCTCACGCCAGGCGGCCGGCCCGCACCGGCCGCAGCAAACCGCCGACGCTGCCGGCGGTTGGCGGCGTCACGTGATCTTAGCAGCGCGCCAGGTCAGGCCACAACGATGCGCTGGTGGAAAGCGCGAACAGTCGTGTGAAGGAGATTTCAGGCCAGGTAATGACGGAATACTCGGCTGCGCCACAGCCGCCGGTCGCGGACCGCCGTGCCTACCGCCGGCGCGCTGGATACACTAGAGTGTGTGCCTGGCAGCCAGCGGGCACACGAGGCTTGCGGAGCGAGCCGCGCGGTGCACGCCCGGATCGCAGGAGGCAGACGTGGAGGTCGAGGGCAAGAGCATCGAGTTCGACAAAGACGGCTTCATGGCCGATCCGCGCCTTTGGGACGAGAAGGTGGCCTCGGCGATCGCCGGCGACGAGGGCATCGCGGAGATGTCCGACAAGCACTGGGGGATCGTCAACTTCATCCGCACCTATTGGCAGGAGCACGACCTCGCCCCGCCCGTGCGGCTGATCTGTAAGGAGGTCGGCGTCAGCGTACGCGAGATCTATAAGCTGTTCACGTCTGGTCCGGCCCGCGGGGCCTGTCGCGTCGCCGGCCTGCCGAAGCCCGACGGCTGCGTGTAGCGTCGGACCTCCGTGTCCGACGAGGGTGCCACGGCCGTGGCACCCACTTTCCCGCAAGGATCCGCATTGCTCGCCCTGGCAAAGGCAATTGCGTCGCTCGCCATAGGGTGGACGCTCGTCGCGCTCGTGACGCAGGTCATCGCGGCCCGCGGCGGCGGGCGCCGGGATTACAGCCGCCGCGCCGGCGCGCCCTGGAAAGGCGTCCTGTACAGCTTTACGACCGGCATGACGCCGGCGCACAAGGAATCGGTCCGGCTGCATCCGGGCAAGTTCGCGTTAGGCCTGGTCATGCACGTTGGCGTGATCGTGTCCATCGTCGGCGTCGTCCTGCTGCTCGTCTGGCCCACGGGGGCCTTGCGCGTTCTCTCGTTCCTGCGCCTCGTCTGCGCCGTCGCTTTGGTGGGCGGCATCGGTCTTCTTTTCCGTCGCGTTCTCTCCAGCACTATGCGGGCCATCAGCTCGCCGGACGACTACCTGGCGATCCTGGCGACGTGCGGATTGCTCACCTGTTCCTCTTTGTTCCCGATGGACGCGCGCGGTCAGCTCGTCGTCCTGCTCTACGCCGGATTGCTCTTCGTCTACCTGCCGCTCGGGAAACTGAGACACGCCGTGTTCTTCTTCGTCGCGCGCGGGGACTACGCTCGGCGTCTCGGCTATCGGGGTGTATACCCACCGGTCCGGGCCAGGACGGAGTAAGCGGATGCTCGGCGACGACAAAGACACGGCCGAGACGGCGGCGCAGGCGAGCGCGGCCCTGGCCCGCGCTTGCCGCGGCTTGGCCGCGTACCACCTGAATGCCTGCGTGCGCTGCGGGCTCTGCGGCGAAAGCTGCCACATCTACCGGGCCGAGCCCACGCCCGAGAACCTCCCCGGCGCCAAAGCCGCCCGGGTCATCGGCCACTACCGGCGGTACGCCACGTTTCTCGGCCGGCACCTGCCCCGTGTCGTGGGGGCGCGCGACTTCACGCCTGCTGCACTGGCGGAACTCGTCGACGCGGTCTACGGGCGCTGCACGGGTTGCGGACGCTGCGGCCTGCACTGTTCGGTCGGCCTCGACGTGGCGGCGATCATCCGCGTGGGACGACACGTCCTGGCCTCGGTCGGCTTGGTCCCCGCTGGGCTGCAGCGCACGGTCAACAATCAGCTCGAAACGGGTAACCAGATGGCCATCCCGCGCGAAGAGCTGATTTCCACCGCCGAGTGGCTTTCCGAGGATCTGAAGCTCGAGCGCGGCGACGACGGGGCACGGGTCCATGTTGACCAGCCGGGCCGGCGTGTTCTGTACTTGGTCAATCCGCGCGAAATCAAATTCTTCCCACTGTCGCTCATGGCGGCGGCCGGCGTCTTTCACGCCGCGGGCGAGAGCTGGACGCTGTCCAGCAAGTTCTACGACGTGACCAACTACGGCTTCTTCGCCGGCGACGACGACGCGGCCCGCGAGCTGACCCGGCGGGTGATGGAAGAGGCCCAGGCGCTCGGCGTCCAGGAAGTCATCCTCTCCGAATGCGGCCACGGCTTTCGGGCGTTCCGCTGGGAAGGGCCGAACTGGCTGCAACGGGAGTATCCGCTCCCGGTGCGGAGCGTGCTCGAATTGCTGGAGGAGTACCTCGCCGCCGGCCGGATCAAAGTGGACCCCGCGAAGAACCCGCGCCGCGTCACCTTGCATGATCCGTGCAACCTCGTCCGCTGGGGCGGCGTCAGCGAGCCCCAACGCCGCATCCTCCGCCGCTGCGTCCAGGACTTCGTCGAGATGACGCCCAATCGGCAGGACAACTTCTGCTGTGGCGGCGGCGGGGGAATGCTGTCGATGAGCGAGTACGGCGACCGCCGAATCGCATCGGGCGCCATCAAGGCCGAGCAGATTCGCGCAACCGGCGCGAAAATCGTCGCGACGCCGTGCCACAATTGTGCCGACCAGCTTCTGGAAATCTCGAAGCGGTACAAGCTGGGTGTGGAAATCCAGGCGGTGGTGGAGCTGGTGTACGCCGCGCTGACCTGACGGGGGAAATGCAACCGCCAAGGCGCCAAGACGCCAAGGGGCCCCGTAGCGGCCGGCGGCTCGCCGGCCGGGGTGGAAGCGCGTTTTTGACCCCGCCAGTCGAAGGTGATCAAGGTGATCATGTTTTGACACCCCCCTGTTGATCATCTTCGTTATCGGGACGTTGGGTGAACCGCCGAGGCGCGGAGAGCGCCAAGGACGCGAAGGATTCGCGTGGCGTTCGTTCTTGGGCGAATGGCGAGTGTGGCGTTGGGCGTCTCCGGTAGGGTGCGTTGACAACGCACCTGCTCATATATTTACAGCGGCGGGAGCGAAGGCCACGAAGGTTGGGAGGGTTGGCGGGGATTGGCGGTTTTTGGGCGGAAATGGGCGACTGGCGGCTATCAGTTTTCAGTTCTCAGTCTTCAGTTCTCAGTCCTCAGTCCGAACCGGCCAGCCAGCCCCAACGGGGCGCCCGAACGTAGCCAGGGGTGCAACGGCTGGAAAGCCGTCCCCGCGCCGCCCTCATTTCCCCTCCCTTTTAGGGAGGGGTCAGGGGAGGGTCGTTCCGCGAGGCGGAGCGCAGGGCAAACGGAGTCGGCGCACGTCTCGCCCCGCGAGCTCGGCGAGCGCTGGCGGTGTTCGCGCTCGTCGGTTGGTCGGACTGCCCGTCGCGCCGGCCTCACGCGTGTGTGCCTGGGTGAAGGGCGGAACGGAGCTGTGCGATTCGTCAGAAAGGAGGTGGAGCAGTTCGAAGCCTCGCGGCGGGCCTAGCTCCGTCGCGCGGGAAAATGAAGCTACCGTGCAGAGCTACCCCGGAGGTGCGAGTCCGCCGGGGTAGCGTGGCATTGGGTCATGGTTTGTGATTCTGGTGGGGGGCGTCGTGGTCTGTCGGAGGTGGGGGCGCCGGGCCATTGTGCACGTCGGGCTCGCGGGACTGGCCGTCATGCATAGCACCCCGTTGGGCTGCGAACGTAGAGGCGTAGTCGGGGGGCACGAACCCGCGCAGAGCACACTCTCGGGCTTCGAACTCGGCGACCAACTTAGCGGCGTAGTCGGGGGGCACGAACCCGCGCAGAGCACGCTCTCGGGCTTCGAGCTCGGCGACCAACTTAGCGGCGTAGTCGGGGGGCACGAACCCGCGCAGAGCACGCTCTCGGGCTTCGAGCTCGGCAACCAGCTCAGCGGCGTAGTTGCGGGGCGCGAACCCGCGCAGAGCACGCTCTCGGGCTTCGAGCTTAGCGGCCCAGTCAGCGGCCCAGTCAGCGGCGTGGTGGCCGGACACGAACTCGCGCAGAGCGCGCTCTTGGGCTTCGAGCTCGGCGGCGTAGTTGCGGAGGGCGGCCTCACGCTGCTGGCGCGTGACCGTAGCTTCCCGAATGGCTGTTTTGTCCGGGGTTTGGCCGACGACAGCGTATTCCTGGGCATATTGCATAAACTGATCTACATGGTACATGTAGAACATGGTTCCACTGCGCGTCTCGAACTCCTTACGCAGGGCTGGATGTGGGCCGACGGTGCGCCCCTCGTGCTTACGCCACCAGTCGTCCTTGTCATCATCGGTGACGAATATGACGGGCTTCTTGGCTTCGGCCGCGTAAGCAAGAAGCTCTTTCCAGGCGATGTAATCGCCGTACCTCTTGGGGGCCGGTTTGTCCTTATCTTTGTAGCCCGGCGGAATAGCCAGCTTGTAGCGCGCATCGGCCTCGGCGGGCACTTTGTCGAGTTCCTCTGGCGGGAGGCTAGCGCCGGTCTTGCCAGAAACTAGGAGTGTTATGCGATCAAGAATGGGATCCTCTTGATATAGCGAGCGGAGCCAGTTGGTTGTCACCTCGATCTCTTGGCCGATCTTGCGAAGCACGGTGCGTAGGTTCTTTGATAGGCGGTCCGACAGAAAGGGATGGCTTCGCAGTTCGTCGGCGCTCTTGATGAGCGTGCTGCAGGAAGTGCGGAATCCGTCGCATGCGTCGATTTGGGTAGCGATGACCTGGAGTCGATTGTCGTGGAATTCCAAAGCCGCTTGGTATGGCAGCCACAATCGATCGCGTAACGCGCTGCATAGCTCGAAAAGGTGCTCCCTCGTGCTCTCAGAATACCGATAGAAGTTCAGTAAGACATTCGCATCTGGGACGAAAATACATGATGTCCAGAGTGTTCTGAACTCGTCATCGGTCAGACGGTAGTAGTGTCGGAACTGGTTTTTCATCGTCAGGTGTCCTCATGAGTTCGATTGGGAGGACCAGGAGAGCTCGACATCCATGGTCATGAGTTCTGTCGACAACGCCGCATAATGGCGGCGGCAAATCTCCGCCGAGTTGCCCATGAGCTGGCTGATCTTGTACAACGATACCCCTTTCTGAGCCAGTTGGCTCCCGAACGTATGCCGGTAGTCTAAGCAGCCCCAGGGCAAGTGTGCAAGGGTATTCGCCGCGCGCAGGTCGGCCGAGAAGTTGTCCGGGTCCCAGCGGCGGCCGTGTGGGCTGGGGAAAAACCAGTCGCCGTGCGAGGGGCGGGGTCCGGGTTCGCGCTCGCTGGCGCTTCGCGGTCTGACTGCATTGGTGCAATCTGTGGATGATTCGGCCATCTTCTTTCGCGGGATGACCCTCCCCTGGCCCCTCCCTATGAGGGAGGGGAAATGAGGGGGGCGCGGGGCCGGCTCTCCAGGGGTTGCACCCCTGGCTACGTTCGAACGCCCCGTTGGGGCTCGGATTGAGGGTGCTCGCTGGCGCTTCGCGTTCCGACTGCTCCTCGTCTGCCGCGGCGGACTCGGATTGGACGTCCGGCATCCGCCACCGCGGACAGGCTCCGCCCAGACGCTACGACCGCCGCGCGGGTGCGCGGGCTGCTACGTCATTCATCACTCATGACTCGCCACTCATCACTAATCGCTTCCTCCCGCCGTCCCCGCCAGAATTCGCCAGTCCCGCGCATTCCCTCGATGTCTCCGTGCCCCCGTGCCTCCGTGCCTCCGTGCCTCATACTCCTCATATGACCACGCGCCCAGACCGGCAGACGCTCAACGACGTACGCCTCACCGACTCTGCGCGTCCTCAGCGCCCTTGGCGCCTTTGCGGTTCCCCCAATCGTCGGATAATTACCCCCTCCGCACGCAACCAGCCGAAGAGTCTCATTTCGACCCCACACAAATATGAGACTCTTGAGACTCTTGAGCTGGCGCGGCTCACAGCCGGGGGCGGCTGTGCTACCGGCCGACGCTACTTGGCTGTCACCGGCGAGCAGCGGTCGGCGGCCACTTGGGCAACGGCCTTGACCGTCGCTTCGATCTGCGCCCGCGTGTTGAACGGGCCCACCGAGAAGCGGACCGTGCCGCGCGGCGTGGTGCCCATGTGCTGGTGAATGAGCGGCGCACAGTGCAGGCCCGTGCGCGTCAGGATGCTGTAGTCCACGTCCAGGATCGTGCCGACGTCCAACGGGTCGTAGTTCTCGACCGTCACCGACATCGTCGCCACGCGGGCCGTCAGCCGCTTCGTTCCGCAAATCTTCACCCCCTCGATCTCGGACAACCCGTCCTGGAGCAGCCCCAACAGCTCCAGCTCGTGCTTGTAGATGTTATCCATGCCGCGCTGCTCGATCCACTCGAGCCCCGCAGCCAGGCCCGCGATGCCGGCCAGGTTCTGCGTGCCGGCTTCCAGCCGATATGGGAATTCCGTCAAGTGCAGCGGGTCAGCGCTGCGGACGCCGGTGCCGCCGTAGATGGTCCCGCGAATCTCGGCGTCGTCGGCGACGCAGATGCCGCCGGTGCCGGTCGGGGCGAACAGGCCCTTGTGGCCGGTGAAGGCCAGGAAGCTGATGTTGCAGACGGCCATATCGATGGGCACAACGCCCGCGGTCTGGGCCGTATCGACCGCCAGCGGGACGCCTTCCGCGCGACACACCGCGCCGATGACCTTCAGGTCCTGGACGACGCCGGTGACGTTGGAGGCGTGGTTGATGACGACGAGCTTGGTGTTCTTCCGGATGGCTTTGCGGATGTCGTCAGGGTCGATATAGCCCTCGGCGTCGGGGGCCATGAAGGTCGCCTCGGCCCCTTCGAGCTTCTTGTGGTTTACCGGCCGGATGACCGAGTTGTGCTCGAGCAAAGTCGTCACGACGTGGTCGCCTGGCCCGACGGTGCCATTGATGATGAGGTTGAGGCTCATCGTGGCGTTCATCGTGAAGACGAGCCGGTTCGGGTCCTTGAGGCGGCCAGCTTCGACGAGGCTGCGGTTGAACAGCGCGCTCAGCCGCTTCCGCGTCGCAAGGATCAGTTGTTCCGCGGCCAGGCACAGGTCGCAGCCCGTGCGGCCAGGGTTGACGCCGTACTGGCTGTAGAAATCGCGCGCCGCGTCGTGCACTTGCGGGGGCTTTGGGAAGCTGGTCGCGGCGTTGTCGAGGTAGATGAGTTCCTGCATCGTCGGGTCCTTCGACCTTCTAACAGAACCCGCCACGCCAGTGGCGGGCCAAGGTTGCCCCGCCCTTGCGGGCGGGGTTCTGATAGGCGCTGTTAGGTAGCTCCCGAGAGCCCACCGGTCAACCGTCCCGGCACATCCCCCGCCTGCGTCCTGGCGGCAGGCGCTCGAGGCTTAGCAGCACACTGATTCACGATACAGCCGCGTAGGCGCTTCCTGCAAGCCTCATCGGCGGCCGTCTGGTAAGATGCCGCCACCTGATCAGGAGGATCAACGCGCCATGAAATACGCGATCATTCTGCCCGACGGCGCCGCGGACGAGCCGCTGCCGCAACTGGACGGGCGCACGCCGCTGGAGGCGGCCCGCATTCCGCACATGAACTGGGTGGCGCAGCACGGCCGCCTGGGCCGGGTGGTCACCGTGCCTGCCGGCTTCACGCCGGGGACCGACGTGGCCACGCTCGTGCTCTTCGGCTATGACCCGCACGCCTGCTACTCGGGCCGGGCGCCGATCGAGGCGGCGGCGCGTGGCTTGACCGTTGGCCCGGACGAGCTGATCTTTCGCTGCAACTTCGTGACCGTCCTTGACGGCCGCATGCGGGATTTCACGGCCGGGCATATCGCGCAGGCGGAGGCGGACCGGCTGGTTGCGGATTTGAATGCGTTGGTGCGACGGGCCGAGCCGGCCTTGCGGGGGTGTGCCTTCCACAGCGGCGTGTCGTACCGCAATCTCATGATCGCGTCCGGCGCGGCGGACATGCGCCTCACCTGCGCGCCGCCGCACGACATTCCGAATCAGCCGGTGGCGGACCATCTTCCGCGGGGCCGGGGCGAGGAGCGGGCACGGGCCATCATGGAGCGGGCGCGGGAGTTGCTGCGGGACCATGCGGTCAACCAGGCCCGTCGTGAGCAGGGCCGCGAGCCTGTCACGGACATCTGGCTCTGGGGCCAGGGGCGGCCGAAGGAGCTTACGCCTTTCGCGGAGCGCTTCGGCGTGCACGGGGCGGTCATCACCGGGGTGGACATCCTGCGCGGGCTGGCCGTGATGATGGGCATGAAGCTGATCGAGGTGCCCGGCGCCACAGGCTACATAGATACTAACTACGCCGGCAAAGGCGAGGCGGCCGTACGGGCGCTGGACGAGTACGACCTGGTCGCCGTGCACGTCGAAGCGCCGGATGAGGCCGGCCACCTGGGCGATGCCGCGGAAAAGGTGAAGGCCCTGGAGCGTGTGGACGAGTTAGTTGTCGGCCCGGTGCTCGCCGCGCTGCGCCGACACGACCAATGGCGAATCCTCATCGCACCGGATCATCCGACGCCGGTTACGACGACTGCCCACGACGCGACCCCGCCGCCGTTCTGCTTCGCGGGGACGGGCGTGCCGGGGGGCGGCCATCGCGGGTTCTCGGAACGCGTGGCCGCGGCGGCCGGCGTGATGATCGACCCCGGGCATGGCTTGATCGAGCAGTTCATCGCTTGATGGAAGTCCCTCGTGGGGTTGCCGCATCGCAAGGACCGCGCCCAGACCCAGCGATCCGCGGAGAGGCAAGGCGTTGAATCTGCCCGATCCGAGCGGGCCCCGAGCGGGTGCACCTTGGCGGCGGGGCGGTATAATGCAGGGACAGCGGGGGAACGTGACCGGGGGTGACTGACGGGCACGTGGACGAAAGGAAACGACTGGCATGCTGAATGTTCTCGTCCTTGAAGACCAGCCCGGCTGGGAGGCCCTGGTCGCCAACGCCGTTCGCAACAGCCACCTGCCGGAGTGCCGCGTCTTGCGCGCGTCCACCTATGGCGAGGCGCTTCGGCTGATCCGGGAGCGGCCGTTCCAAGTCGCCCTGCTGGACTACGCGATCGAGCGCGCCGGCCCCGAGGGATTGAAGACGGGCCTGGACGTCGCCGCCGAGTTACGCCGCGTCGCCCCGTCGGCGATTATTCTGCTCATTACTCTGGTCGACCCTGACCGGGTGTTGGCGCGGTGCGAGGAGTTGGGCGTCCACCTGGTCGAAAAAGGCTCGGCGGACCTGGAAAACGAGGTCATTCGGGAGATCAACGAGGGACTGGCCAACAACGCCGCGACTCACCGATAGCTGGACATGTCGGAGGGACGGAGCGCGACGTGCGGAAGGAGCCGCTATGGCGGTAGACACCGGGTGTACCGAGCGGATCGTCGGGCGGTTTCTCCGCCGGACCCTGGGGGAGAATGGCGGCAGCGGGTTCGAGAGCCCGTTCCGCGACCTCCTGGAGGAGCTCCAGGGGTGCTTGGCGGGTGTGGGTGGGGCACTGCTGCTGTCGGCCTGGCCGCGGTCGACGCCGGAACCACCGATCTATTCCAGCGCCTGGGACATCGTTCGCCTCCAGGAGCAGGATCGGCTGCGCGCCGTGGCCCGTTACCTGAGCCAGTTCAAGGAGGTGACGTATCTGGACCGCAGCCCGAACGAGCCCGGGGTCATCACTTGGCTCGCAGGTGCGCTGCGGAAAAACGACCCCTGCCAGTTCGCTATCCTCCCCCTGCGTTGTTTTGTCCCGCCCGAGTTCAGCGCCGCGCCGGCGTTCCAAATGGCCCTGGTGGTGGCGTTTGTCCGGCCGGCCGGCGACCAGCCGCGGGAGCTCGAGCCACACAAAGGTGATTTGCAGTTCCTGGCTTCGCTCATCGCCCACTTGCGGATCAACTGGGAGGCGCCGCGGCTCGCCCGCCGGTCGATGGACCTGGCCTCGACGATCGAGGCCGGCGTGACGCACATTCTGGCGGAGACCCCGCCCTGGGCCGACGCCCAGGCCCACTTTGGCCAGCTCGTGGACAACATCCGCATCCTGATGGGCTGCGACACCTGCCAGCTCTACCTGTTTCCCGCCCACGCGAGTTGCGTGCGGGACAAGGGCCCGGACCGCGTCTGGCTGGTGGCGGAGCAGGTCGCCACGCGCGAAGGGCTCCGCAATATGCGGAGCGAGTTATCGCTGGTCTCGTACTTGTGGCGGAACTCGGTGACCTCGCCGCTGGCAATCTCGGATCTCCTGGACGACCCCCAGTTTCGCCCCTACGCGCTCTCCGCCCTCGGACTCACCCGCCACTTCCTGGGCATTTTGCTCACCACGCCCGAGCCGTACGAGGTGATCGGGGCCCTCACGCTGCGCGACCGCTACGCGCGCGGCGAAGACGGCCACATGTGCATGGCCCGCGACGGCTTCTCGAGCGACGACGTCCGCGCGCTGCAGAACCGGGCCGCCGACCTCATTCACCTCCTGATCGAGAATCGGGGAGCCCTCACCGGCGTGGCGCCGAAAGGGCTCATCCGGCAGGAGGTGGACCGGATCCGCCGCGACTTGTACGCCGACACCTGCCAGCTTTACCTGGTCCCGGAAATCATCGGCAAGCCGCGCGCGGTCCCCGAGGACTACCTGGAGCTGTACTACCACAGCCGGCGCACCTGGCTCGGCGACGCGAATTACGCGCGCGGCGAACGGCTCACCGGACGGGTCCTGGCTGGGGCGACAATCAACGAGCCGGATATGTTCCTGCGGCTGACTGAGCTGCAAGGCCGGCATGCGACGGCGACCCGCCGCAAGTATGGCAAATACCGGCTGTCGCAGCATTTCCTGGCGGTTCCGGTTCCGGCGCCGACGGCTCCGACGGAAGGGGGGCAGCCGCCGGAGGCGATCGGCGTGCTCAAGGTGCGCGACCGGTTGCAGCGGGACCGGGTGATGCTGGGCGCGCAAGGGTTTTCCAAGGAAGACGAATACCTGCTGCAGGCGTTCGCGCGGATGATCTCGGTGAAGATCGCGATCCGCGCCCACCTCATGCAACGCGAGACCGAGCAGCTCGCCCAAAGCACCGACCTCGCGCACGCGTTCCGGCACGACCTGACGAACATGCTGCGGCCGGCGATGCTGCGGATGCGGGAACTGCCCGGCGACCTGGAGTACGTGCCGCAACTGCTGGAGCGGGCGGGGCGCATGGTGGACCGCTCGTGGCGGGCGGCGCGGCTGGCCGAGGGCAGCTATAAGCCTGACCACAACGCGACGTGCGACCTGCGAGCCCTGTTGCACGAGCTGTTCCCCGCCGAGGATGCGTGCCTCGCGCCGCAATACAGTTGCGACATGAATGTGGTCGTGATGGGCCAGGCGGCGCCCCCGACTCCGCTGACGGTGCGCTGTGACCGGGCGCTCCTCGAGTTGGCGATCCTGGCCCTGCCGGTCTGGCTGCATCATCACGTGGATCCTGCCCTGCGCAGCGAGCCGCAGTTTCAACTGCGGGCCAGCGTCTTGGGCGTGTCGACGGACGCGGGCGCGCGGCTGGAACTGTGTACGCCCGTGCGCTGTGACTGGCCCGCCGGCCCGGAGCCGGACGAATCCGGCGAGCACGGCTACCACCTGTGCTACACTAATCTGCTGATTTGCCCGCTAATCTCGTGGGACGCGTTCGTCAGCGCGTTCCGCGGGTACAGCTACGAGCTGAATCACGAGTACGAGGGCGGCCTCACCCGCGTGTGGGTCGAGCTGGAAACGGTGGCGGTCGCCCGCGCTGCGGCCCCGGCCAGCGCGGAAGCCGTGTGAGAGGCAGGCCGCTGGCCTGCCCGGCGCACTGCGCGCTCGCTTGCGCTTCGCGCTCTGATTCGCTGCTGGGACCACCTCTCTACGGGCCCCGGGCCGGCGTACCGAGGGATACCTTGACTGTCAGCCGGTTCAACGCCTGGTCCAAATCTGCAATGATGTCGTCCGGGTGCTCGGCGCCGACGCACAGCCGGACCATGTTCGGCGGGATGTTGGCCAGGCAGCGGCCGGCTTCGCCCTGCTGGAGGTGCGTCGAGATGGCCGGGATGGTGGCCACGCTCTTGATGCGGCCGAGGTCCGTCGCGCGCCAGATGCGCTGGAGATTGTCGAAGAACGCGCGGGCCGCCTCCGCCCCGCCTTTTACGCAGAACGACATCAGGTGGCCGTAACGGTTGACCGGCCGCTGGTACAGCTCGTCGTGCTCCGCGTCGACCAGCCACATGTACTTGCTGGCCAGCTCGTGCAGCGGGTGCTCCGGCAGTCCCAGGTACTGGACGCTCTCGACCTGCGGATGATGTGCGAGGAACTCCGTCACCTTTTCCGTGCCGCGGCTCATCAGGTCCATCTTCGACCGCAGCGTGCGGATGTCGTTCAGCGTCAAGATGGCCTGCATCGGGTGCAGGTTCGGCCCGTAATCGCGGTTCGGCAGGTACTTCACATACAGCGCGAAGTCCTGCTTGAGGTCGTCGTTGTCGATGTTCGTCACCAGGTTCTTGCGGGCGATCACCGCCCCGCAGATGCCGAACCCGCTGCTGGTCAGCGTCTTCGTCGCGGACTGCACCACGATGTCCGCCCCGTGGCAAATGGGCCGCAGCAGCGCCGGCGTCGCCACCGTGCTGTCGCAAATCAGCGGCAGTTGATGGCTGTGGGCCAGGTCGGCCACGGCGGCAATGTCGAAGAAGCCCTGCTGCGGGTTGCTCGGCAGCTCGCCATACAGGAACCGCGTGTTCTTGTCGATCTTCGCGGCCCACTCCTCGAGGTTCGTCGGGTCCTGCACCCAGCGGCACTCGATGTCGCGCTCTTCCTGTAGGCGGACGTTGAACTGCTGGAACGTCCCGCCGTAGCACTGGGCCGTCGCAAGGAAGTTCCGCGGCTCAAGTTTGTGATGAAAGCGGTGCACGAGAAAGGGCTGGACCGCGGTCATAATGGCGGCCATGCCGGACGAGGTCGAGCAGCAGCTCGTCTCGCCGTCGAAGCCGTAGCCTTCGAGCAGGGCCAGCGTCCACTCGTAGTAGTACGTCGAGGGGTTCGCGATGCGCGAGTAGCACCAGGTCGGGATCAGGTAGGCCAGGGCCGCGGCCATCTCGTCCGAGTCCCGGTAGGCCTGCGACGAGCTCATGAAGATCGGCTCGATGATCGCCCCCTGGTAGTCCTCGATCGCGTCCTGGACCGAGTACAGCCCGTGCACGGCGATGGTGTCGAACTTCCACTTCTTGACGACGTCGCGGATGTACTGGGCCCGGCGCGCGAGGTACTCGTTGTTGCGCTCGATGTACCGCCGCATCCCCGGGGTGATCGTGACTTCATCGCTGCCGAACATGCGCAAGCTCCTGCACCAACACGCCGAGATGTTCTCGAGAAGTCAGCATACGCGATTGCCGGCCGCGCTGCCAGCCGCGCGTGTCCAGAGCGCATCGGGGTAGGGCAGGTGGAGTCCGCCGCGGCGGACGACAGCTGCCGTGAGTCGGCCCGGCAGGTCGCGCTGCGTTTGACCTGCCCTACATAGGGAACGCCACACACCGTTGCCGGCGTGCTACTATACCGGCCGTGAGATGCCCCCCAGCGAAAGCCGAGGATAGCCCGATGAGACGTTTCCAGATGTCTGCGACCGCCCTCGCCGTCATGCTCGCTCTCGGCGGGGCGCTGGCCGAGGCCCAGCGACCGCCGCGCGAAACACGCTCGGAGAATGGCCGCTTCCTGCTGCGAGTCAGCCCCGGTCGAGCGGGGCGTTCGGGACCGAGTTGTCAGGCCACGTTGTACGAATGCACGCCGCGTGGCGACGCAGACCGGCGCGTCTGGGAACGGCCTTTGGTCAACGACACGGCGCCGCTACGGGTCGTGGTCCGCGACGACGGGCGGCTGGTGGTCACGCTGGACGAGTATCGGCGTGGGGGGGCGCGCCACGCCGTCGTGGTCTATGGTGCCCAGGGCGAGTTACTGCGGCACTTCCTGCTGACCGACCTGTTGACGAAGGACGATTGGCCGAACGTGAAAGCGAGCCGCCGGGAAGTGGTCTGGCTCAAGGACGCGCGCTGCGGATTCGACGCTGGGGCGGAGCAATTCGTCATTGAGCTTGCCTGGGGTCGCAAGATCCGCATCGACCTGAAGACGCTGCGCGTCGTCCGCGACGCCGCCGGTACCACCGTTGAGGAGGCTGGCACAATCCCGGCCGAGATCCTGGCGCAACTCTTCGACCACGCAGCGACCGCCGAAGAGCGGGCTACTGCGGAGCGCGCGGCGGAGATCGCGGAGCTCAGTCCCGGCGAGCAGGCCCAGACGACGGCCATTGCCCGGCAACTGTCCGGTGCAAGTGAAGCACCCACGACGTTGGTCGCAGAAGCAACGTCGGCCCCGGCGGCGGATGTGGCCGAGACGCCCGCTGAGCTCGCGTCCAGCGTCGCGCCCGCCCCGGTACCCGCGGGCATCGCCGTTCCGCTGCCGAACGCCGCCGAGAGAGTCGACTATGTGGCCTGGTTGAACGAGCTGGGGCAGATCGATGGCCCCGACGCCCGCCCGGTTTACGACGCGGCCGTCGCCAAGCTTTGGCCGTGGCCCGGCGAAGCGGAGTTGCTGGCGGCGGCGGCGCGCGGCGACGCGGCGGCCCTGGCCGCGCCGGAAATGACGGCCTGGCTGGAGGCGAACGCGGAGGCCATCGCGGCATTTCGCGAGGCCGCGCAGTACCCGGCGAAGGGCTGGAACTTGCACAGCGAGGACGGCACGGCGCTGGCCGTCCTGCTGCCCGACCTGGCTCCGCTGCGGACGTTGGCGCGCGCCACCCTGGTCGAAGGCCGGCAATTGGCGGCGGCGGGCCAGGGCGCTGCGGCGGCTGAGTGCTATCTGGACGTGCTGGCCGCGGGCGCGCACACCGGCGGCGGACTTACCCTCATCGAGAACCTCGTGGGCATGGCCATGCAGACCCCGGCGGCCGAAGCGCTCCTGGACCTGGAAGCTGGTCCGGCCGGCGACACACTGGATTACGCCGCCCTCAGCCGCAATGCGGAAGCGGCCTATCGGCCTACCCGTCCGGCGGCGGAGGCCGTCCAGGGCGAGCGGGCCTTCTTCATGGATGCGGTGCAGCGCGTGTGGGACGTGGACCCGCAGACCGGCGACTGTGTGCTCAACGCCACGAAAGCCCGCGAGCTGCTGGCGCTGGTCGAGGGCGAGCACGGCGACGCCGCGCAACAAGCCCAGGACCTGAACCGGCTGAAGGACATCGGTTATGAGCAGACCGTCGCCACCGGCGCAGCGTACTACGATGCCCTGACCGCGGCACTGGCCCTGCCCTACCCCGAGGCGCACCCGCGCGTCGCCGAAATCGAGAACACCCTGGCGGACAACGAGAGCGCCCATCCCTTGCTGCGCCGCTTAACGCCGTCGCTCGAACGCTACGGGTTCCTCATGACCCGCGGCGAGACGAGCCGCGCCGCGTCGCTGCTGGTCACGCACCTGCACGCCTATCAGCAGGAGCACGGCGAGTACCCGGCGTCTTTGGAGGTCTTTGCCGGGCAGGACTTCGCGACCGATCCGTTCAGCGCGGCGCCGTTCGTCTACCGGCGCGCCGGCAATGACTTTGTCCTCTACTCTGTTGGCGGCAACGGCGTAGACGATTCCGGCGTGCACGACCGAAAAGGGGAGACCAACGATCTGGTCTTCTGGCCGCGGCCGTAGCGTCGGCCCCTCCCGGCGCGCCGGGACCGGCGTCGAAAACGGATTCACCTTACTCTACCGGTTCTGTCATCGCATCGAGCGTCGGCCGGAAGTCCACCACCAGCGGCAGGTGGTCGTAGTTCTTACCCACGTCGTCCTGCGCCGTGTCGTACTTTTCGAGGCCGGCCGCCTTCAGCTCCTCTTCGGACAGCGTGGCCGTATTCAGGGCAAACTTCTTGACGGCGTCGAAGACGCTGTCCGTGTATATGACATAGTCCAGCCGGCCGGGCTGGAATTTGCCGGTGTCATCCCGCCACGTCCAGTCGTCCGGCCCGGCCACGTTGTGCAGCGGATGGGCATCGGCCAGCGCCGAGCCGTCCCAGTCCGGCGGCGAATCCGCCCCATACTTCTCCTCGTCGCTGATGTTGCCCTCCAGCAGCGTCTGCAGGGGCTGAAGGCTGCCGACAATGTTGAAATCGCCTACGACGACAATGGCCGTGCGCTCCGGCAGGTCGATGTTGCCGCCCGGCGTCCGGGCATCGCGCAGCCAGGCGACGATCGCATCCGACTGCTGTTGCCGCAACGCGTCGTTTTTCTCCGGGTCGCAGCACTTGTAATGGTTGTTGAGGATGTACAAGTCCAGGCCGAAATCCTCGTCGGGCAGATCGACCAGGGCCAGCGCCAGCTCGCGCTCGCCCGGCGGCGTCATGCGCTCACTCGTCATCTTGAGCGGGTACTTGCTGGCGATCACGCAGTCCTTGCCCTGGAACGCGTACCAGGTGCGGCCGCTGCCGTGCGGGGCGATGCGGTTCAGGAGCTGGACCACGTCGTCGGCCGTCCGTTTCGGGCCCGCCGGCTGATTTCCCTTGGGTGGTGTCACCCCGATCTCCTGCAACGCCAGGATGTCGGGGTTCAGGGCGGCGACTAGGCGGGCGAACTTGGCGGCGCGGCCCGGGTTCACATCCGGGAAAATGCTGTTCCAGCTAATGTTGTAGCTCATCAGCCGCAGGTCGAGCGGATCTTCGCGGTCGATGAACGTATCGGTTCGTCGCCCGAGCTGAATGACCGGCTGCGTGGCCTGCGTGGCCGCCGGGGCGGGCTTGACCGTCGCGGGCGCGGCGGGCGGCTGGCTCCGTTCGCAGCCGGCGAGCAGCAGCACGAGAAATCCGGCCAGCGCGTGGCCGACGTAGAAGGCGGGCTGGCGCCCGGCACTGCTCAAGAGCAGTGGCACAACGGAACGTGGCGGCCGGGCCCTGTCCCGGCGGTCGAGTGCTGACTGGGTCTTCATCGTGTCTTCCTTGTCCAACCGGCTGAAGAGCAGCGCAAAGCCTATCGCGGAGCGCAGAAAAAGTGTAGGGCGAGCGCCTCAGTCCACCGCGGCGGATCAGAACGCGAAGCGCCAGCGAGCGCGTTGGACAGGGGCGCTTGCTTGCGCTGCGCGTTCTGAGCGGCGCCGCCGATTCGAGCACGATGCTATAGAATGCCGCGATGCCCGAACTGCCCGAAGTCGAAACGATCGTCCGCCTCTGCCGGCCGCGCCTGGAAGGCCGGCGGATTCTTGCCTTCCGGTCCACCTGGCCCAAGAACTGTCTGCCGAGCGCAAGCGGGGTTCGGCGTGCAATCGTCGGCCGGACCATCCGCGCGGTGACCCGCCGCGCCAAGTTCATTGTCTTCCATCTCGACGACGGCGGCCACTTGCTGATTCATCTTCGTATGAGCGGCCGTTTCCAGTGGGCCGGGGAGCCCGGGCACAAGCCGAACCACGTCCGCGCCGCCTGGGACCTGGACGACGGTCGCCGCCTGCTGTTTTGCGATGCCCGCAAGTTCGGCCGCATCATTCACACGCGCGACTTGGCCGCGGCTACTTCCGGGCTGGGGCCCGAGCCTCTCGAGCGGACATTCACCGTTGGCGTGCTGGCACGGTGCCTGCGGCAGCATCGCCGGCAGCTCAAGCCGCTGCTGTTGGACCAGTCCGTCCTGGCCGGGCTGGGCAACATCTACACCGATGAAGCCCTGTTCCGCGCCGGGTTGCACCCGCAGATACGCTCCGACCAGCTCAAACCAGCGCAAGTGCGCAAGCTCCACGAGGCGATTCGCCACATCCTGCGGCTGGCGATCCGCCTGCACGGCACGTCCCTCGACTGGGTCTACCCCGAGGGCTGGATGCAGAAGCGTCTCAAGGTCTACGGCCGTACCGGTCAGCCCTGCCGCCGCTGCCGCACGCCCATCGTCGCTCTCCGCCTCGGCCAGCGCGGCACCCACGTCTGCCCGCGGTGTCAGGCGGGGGCTAAGAGATAAAAGATAAGAGATAAGAGATAAGAGATAAGGGATGGGACGCACCTGTTCCCGCCTTGCTCATCTTTCGTCCCTTATCCCTCATCCCTTATCCTTCACCTCCTCATGTGCGGCATCGCTGGCATCCTGAGCCTTTCGCGCGACGTGCGGGTCGAACCCGACGCGCTTGCGCTCATGGCCGCCCAGCTCGTCCACCGTGGCCCCGACGAGGAGGGCCGCTATCTCGACCCGCAAGGCCGTTGCGGCTTTGCCTTCCGGCGGCTGTCGATCATCGACGTGGCCGGCGGCCATCAGCCGCTGGCCAACGAAGACCGGACGGTGTGGGTCGTCTTCAACGGCGAAATCTACAATTTCCAGGAGCTCCGCGCGGAGCTTCAGCAGCAGGGCCACACCTTCGCGACCCGGTCGGACACTGAAGTCATCGTCCACCTTTATGAGCAGCACGGCGAGGCGTGCTTTCACGAGCTGGCGGGCATGTTCGCCATCGCGCTCTGGGACCAGCGCCGCGGGCGCCTGTTGCTGGCCCGCGATCGCTTCGGCAAAAAGCCGCTGACGTATGCGGTGCATGACCACCGCCTGTACTTCGCGAGCGAGGCCAAGGCGATTCTCGCCCTGCCCGGGGTGCCGCGCACGCTCGACGCGCAATCGTTGCACCGCTACCTGGTTTTCCAGTACGTGCCGGCACCATATTCGATCTACAAGGGCTTTCGGAAACTGCTGCCGGGGCACTACCTGGCCGGCGACGCGCACCGCCCGCTTCAGGAGCGGCAGCGCGCCTACTGGCACTTGGAGCCGCGCCCTTTCGACGGCACCTACCGCGACGCCCAGGCGCGCCTCGGCGAGCTGCTGACCGCCGCCGTGCGGAAACGCCTGATCGCCGACGTGCCGTTGGGAGCGTTTCTGTCCGGCGGGATGGATTCGTCCATCGTCGTCGCCCTGATGCGTGAGCTGGGTGTGTCGCCGCTGCGCACGTTTTCGATCGGCTTTTCCGATCCGCGTTACGACGAGACCCGCTACGCCCGGCTCGTGGCCACGCACTTCCAGACCGAGCACCATGAACACGTCGTTACGCCGCAGGCCCGCGAGATCCTCGACACGCTGGCCTGGCACTACGACGAGCCGTTCGCCGACTCCTCCGCTATCCCGACCTACTACGTCTCGCGCTGGGCGCGCGAATCGGTGACGGTGGCCCTCACGGGCGATGCGGGCGATGAATGCTTCGCCGGCTACGACCGCTACCGCGCAGCACGCCTCGCCGCCTGGTTGGATTGGGTTCCGCCATCGCTGCGCCGCACGCTGGCCTACGGTGCCGCCCTCTGGCCTGCGCGGCGCCCGCGCACGCTGGGCAACCGGCTGTATCGCTTTCTGGTCGCTCTCGCGGAGTCGCCCGCGTTGTGCTATCTGTCGTGGGTGACCGTCTTTCCCCCCGCGGCGCTCGCGGCCGGCTACCGGCGGGAGTTCTCCGCCAGCCTGCAGCTCGACGGACCCGCCCAGTGGTTTGCCCAAATCTACGATTCGATCAATGGGCCGGCCGCCGAACATGCGATCCACGTGGACTTCGCCAGCTACCTGCCGTACGACCTGCTGACCAAGGTCGACATTGCCTCTATGGCGTGCAGCCTCGAATGCCGCGCCCCGCTGCTCGATCACGAACTCGTCGCTTTCGCGCGCTCCTTGCCCCTCCGCTGGCGGCTCGGGATTGGCGGGGGCAAACGCATCCTCAAAGACTGGGCGCGCCGGCGCCTGCCGCCGGAGATTCTGCGCCGGCCGAAGATGGGCTTCGGCGTGCCCGTCGGCGAGTGGTTTCGCAACGAGTTACAGGACGTTGTCCGCGCCCGCCTTCTGTCCGACCGCAGTTTCTGCCGTCGCATTTTCCGGCCCGAATGGCTACAGGCCCTGGTCGAGTCCCACTTATCCGGACGTGCCAACCAGGAGCATCAGCTCTGGGCTCTGCTCATGCTCGAGCTCTGGCACGCACGCTGGGCACCTACCCTGTAGCGCCGGCCCTCCCGGCGCGCCGGGACCGACGTCGGATGCGAACGAACCTACCGCGTCACCTTCGCTTTCCCGCTTACCTTGCCACACCCTGCTGCCGATGGTGACTATGTGGGACCACAGCCCTGGAGCGCGCCGCCAAGACCGTGACTGTCGACCAGGCCGAAATCGCCGCCCTGCTGAATGAAGCCGACGGGCTCGCTGCCGAGGCGGCCCATGAGCTTTCCGCGCCGGAAGCCGTTCAGTTCCCGCCTCCGGCGCCGGCTGCGCCCGAGCCGGCCGCCGATCCCGAGCTGGCCCGGATTCTCAAGCTCCGCGTCCCCGTCATCGTGCAGCTTGCCGCGCGGGGCATGCCGGTCTCCAGCATCCGCGACCTGTCGGTTGGGGCGATCATCGAGTTTGAGAAGTCCGTGGAGGACACGCTCGACCTGCTCGTGAACAACCACCTCATCGGCCACGGCCACTGCGTCAGGGTCGGCGAAAACTTCGGGCTTCAGATCGCGCACATCTGCGACCAGACCGCGCGCGTGCGTTCGATGGGCCGCGCGTAGGCCCGCGCAAATCCTTCTTTCACGGCTGGCACAGCCGCGGCACCCGCGCGCGTCTGCCCCTCCGTTCCGCATGGACGAGGGACTATTCGGCCGTGGCCCGCCGGCCCAGCCAGCGCCGCGGCACGAGCAAGCTCAACTCGTGCAGCCGCAGCACCCACGCCACCGCCACGAACACCGCCGTCCCGATTACCAGCAATCCGGCCGTCTCGCACAGCCGTGAGGCCAGCGTTGCGTGGATGTGCCTGGCCAGGGCCGTCCACCTGGGGCCGACCAGCGCCAGTACCGCCGCCGTCACCGCGCCGACCACGGCCATGCGCACCAGCGCCAGCAGCGTCGCCCGATCGAAAACCCGCTCGCCCACCCGGCGCTCCAGGATGACCAGCCCCACAATCACCGACGCACTTGACGTCAGTGAAGAGCTGATCGCAAACGCCGCCTCGCGAATCCCCTCGAACCAGATCAATGTCAGGTTGAGCGCCACGTTGACCGGCAACAGCACGACGCTGATCGCGAGCGGCGTGCGTACGTCGCCCACGCTGTAGAAGGCCCGCAGGACGATGTGCTGTGCGCAGAACGCCCACAGGCCAAAGCCGTAACAGGCCACCACGTAGCCGGTTCGCAGCGTATCGGCCGACGTGAATCGCCCGCGCTCGAACAGCAGCCGCGTCAGCGCCTCCGGCAGCATGATCATCATGACGCCGGCCAGCACGCCCTCGAACACCGCCAGCCGCAGCGATTGCCGCACCTCGGCCGTCCACGCCGGCCATTCTTCGCGGGCGGCCAGTCGGCTGAACGCGGGCAGCGCCGCTGTCGCCAGGGAGATCACCAGCACGCCGAGCGGAAACTGGTATAGCCGCTGCGCATAGGTGATCGCCGACAACGCGCCCTCCTGCAGTGGATAAGTGAATTGCAGCCCCAGCAACGAGGTCGTCGCCGGCGTGTCGTGGACGTGCGACAGCATGGCGCAAATCTGCGAATCGAGAAACACGCCGAAGGCGAGCACGCCCTGGCCGAGCGCGACCGGGGGCAGCAGTTGCAGCATCTTCTTCACGGTCGGCTCGCGCCACTCGCACTGCCAGCCGAGCGTTACGCGGTTCTTCCGCAGCGCCGGCAGCAGGAACACGATTTGCAGCACGCCCGAGACGACCACCGTCAGCGCGACGACGTACACCTGCCGGTGCGGGTGCCCCGGACACAGGACCGGCGCGAGCCACGCGATGCCGGCGATCATGCCGACGTTGAGCACGACCGAGGCCAGGGCGGCGGGCACGAAGCTGCCCATGCAGTTGAGAATGCTCGACAGGAGCGCGACCACGCAGATCGTCAGCATGAAGGGCAGCATGACCGCCGTCAGCCCGAGCAGCAGCTCGCGCGACGCGGCCTTCTCCGGGTCGACCGGCAGGAAAAACCAGATGCCGGCGATGATCAGGGCGATGACGACGATGAGCACGAGCAGCGCCACCGTCATGAGCGCCAGCGTCCGGGCCAGGAGGCGCCACGCCGCGTCCGGCCCCTCCGTTTCGAGCGTCTTGGTGAATGTCGGCACGAACACCGGCGACATGGCTCCTTCGCCGAAGAGTCGCCGGAAGAGGTTGGGGAACTGGAACGCGTACGAGAACGCGTCCTGCACCCAGCCGAGGCCGAAGGCCTGCGCCAGCAGGATGTCGCGCGCCAGCCCGGTGATGCGGGAAATGAGCGTGCAGACCGCGATCAGCTTGGCCGACGAAACGACACTGGGGCGTGCCGACATAGGCCGGAATCATACCGGCAGCCCTGCGCGGAATGTAGCGCCGGACCTCCCTGTCCGGCGATGTAGCACAGCCGCCCTCGGCTGTCGGGGCTCTGTCTTCGGCTGTCAGCCGGCGGAATGTGGGGCCGGGCTCCGTCCCGGCCGCTGGAGCCGCGTAGCGGCGGAAGAGGTTAGCCAGGGGCGTTAGAGCAGATTCAAAAAAGCCCTGGCGGGTGCCACTGGCAGCTTGCTGCCAGTGCGGCGTGCGACACGGGCGGACAAGCCGCCCGTGGCACCCGAGATTTATTGAGTCCGCTCTAGCCCCTGGGAGCAGTCCCCGCGTCATCCCCTGAGCCCCGCCGGGGCGACAGAAAGCGCCACTCGTGCCCGGCCAGCCGGAAGTCCGCCAGTACCGGCCCCGCTGGCGCGACGACAACCAGCCGCTGGGCCACTGGAGCGACATCGTGCAGGTGACGGCGCGGCCGTGAAGGCAGGGGCCGCGGGGTGTGGCCACGGGTGGAGCGGCGCGGCGGCGCAGCCGCCCGACACGGAACCCGTGGAAAGCGTGATGATTTCACAGACCGGCCCCGGAGGGGCGGAGGGAGCGCCGGACGGCGGATTGGATCAGCCGCCCGAAGCGAGGGGCGACAGTTTGTCGTAGGCGTCCAGCGTCATCTCGGCGATGCTGCCGCCGGTCCAAAGGTCGGTCTGTTTCTGGCGCTCATCTTCGGGAATCAGGCCGGTGTTGGTGAACGTGGACAGCATGTACTCCGCATCCTCGCGCTCGACGCCGTAGAGGTGGAAGTAGGCGGCGTCGAGCTCGGCGCGGAGGGTGGCGCGTTCCTGCTCTTTCCAGATGTGGACGCCGTCGCCGCGTGAGCCTTTGAAGCCGCAGGCGTCGGCGAGCGGGATCATGTCCTCGGCGGTGCAGGAGAGTTTCAGGACGCGCTCGCTGATCCAGTGTTCGAGCGTTTCGCGCTTGGACCACGGGCATTTGTCGGCGTACACGTCGGGCGGCAGGGTTGGGAGCTGCTTCATCACGAAGTAGTCCAAGTCCGTCGATCCAAGTTTCTGTCTCGCAACGTAATCCAAGGCAAACGCGTTCAAGTTCGCCAGCAAGCAGCAGGCGGCTCGGGGGGCGATCGTCGAGTCTACGAGCAATATCGGCGATGGGTGTGCGATCCCAGCATCTGGCACAAAGCTCGCGATGACGGTGCGCTCATTGGTCGCGCTGCTGATGCGTTTGTAGCACAAGTAGAACGGTTGCCTGCGCTCCTCCATCACTTGCTCGATGACCCGCTCTGACACCCACCATCGCGGCATGACGTAGTATTCGGGGTTGGAGTGCTGGACAGGCGTGGTCTCTACCTTCTGACCGGTGCGAATCGTGTTCGCACCCTCCTCCAACACGCTTGAGGCGCGGTGGTCAAAAGCCTGGATCATCTTTGCTTCATACAGCGGCATGTACCGCTTTCGCTGCCGCCGCCAGACGTTACGCTCTAGGACATAGCCGTTTTTCTTGCACCATCGGGCGTCAACAAACTTGTCGGAATCCGAAGACTGGTCAAGCATGCGAACGAACTGGATCCCCCATGAGTTACCACCCTTGGCTCGTCCTTCGTCGATGAGGATGGGGACACGCTGGTAGATGCCTTTGGTGAGGGCCGCGTCCCTGCGGCTCCTGAAAATCGGACAGGTCTTGCTGTTCGGATTGACGCGAGCAATATCCGCCGCAGTGAGGGCAATATGCCGCTGCTTGTTGTGGGCGGCTACTTCCTCCACGTTGTGGCCGAAGAAGACGAAGTCGGCCTGCTCGGTCTGCTTGGCCGCGCCGCCGAAGACAAGGGCCGTGAACTTGAACGAACGATGGAGATCCTCGAAGTGGCCTTCCTTGTTCTCGAAGTCATAGAGCGAGACCAAAGCCTTGCGGTCCATCAGATCGCTGAAAAAGTCCTTGGTCTTGTCGTGAGTCGCGATGGCGGATGGCACCAGTAGGCCAACGACCCCGCCGGGGGCCACCAACGAACCAGCTAGCTCTGCGAATAAGGCGTAGAGGTTCACGTCACCCTTGCCCGTGAGAACAAACCGGCCGGACTGACGCGCGTAATTGCTCATCCTCTCCGCACTGGCCTGCGCGATCTCCCACGCTTCGAACAATTCGGCATTACTCGTCTTCAGCTCTGCGATCATCCGGCCCATGTGCGCGGAGCTTCGCGCAGCCGCGATCGCTGGGGCACTGACCGAGAAAAACTCTCGGTTCTGGAGCTTGACACGCTCCCATGGCGGATTTCCGATCACGCAGTCGAATCCGCCGCGCCCGCCCTCGTCGAAGATCGCCGGGAAAGCCTCGGCCCAGTCGAGCGCCTTGGGGTCCACCGCCGGATCGGCCACGAGCGAGTTGCCCCAGACGATGTGGCTGGACAGGTCCGCCAGCGTCTTGCCCCGCCGGGCTGAGCGGATCCACAAGGCGAGCTGCGTGATCTCCACCGCTTCCTGCGAAAGGTCCACGCCGTAGAGGTTGTACGCGAGGATCAAATCGGGGATGGACTCTTCAATCGCAGACAACTCCTCGGGCAAGATGCCCGAGCCACCGAGGCCGTGGACGACTGCCTTGTAGTGGGCATCAAGGGCGTCGTAGGCGCGGATGAGGAACGCGCCCGATCCGCACGCCGGGTCGCAGACGGTGAGGGCCTTCAGACATTCGAGACAGGCGGACCAATAGGCGCGGAGCTTTTGGGGGTTTTGCGTCTCGCGCGACTCGGGATCGACCTGGTGCTTGTCGGCCAGCGCGGCGAAGCGTTCTTTGACCAGCGCATCGACGGTGTGCTCGACGATCAGGCCAGTGAACGCGGGCGGCGTGTAGTAGATGCCGAAGCGCTTGCGCTGGGCGCTCTTGGGCATCTTGGAGAGGGGCGAGTCCTCGTCGGCGGCTGCGGGCTTTTTCGCCTTGCCCTTGGCGGGGCGGGTCGCTGATGCGCCGTTCGCGTGCCCGTTGGCTTGTTCGACCGCGCCCTTGAGGGCGAACAACCCACCCACGCGGAGTTTTTCCAGTTCCGTGATGGAGCGCTCGAAGAGATGCCCGAGCACTTCAACGTTGACTTCCTCGGAGAAGTCGTAGCGGCCGAAATCGGCGAGGGCGTAGGCCCACGGGACATCGTTAAGGTTGAGTTGGTCGATCTCGGCATCTTCGGCGAACAGGCCGCCGTTGAACGCGGGAATAACACCGTCTTCGCCGCTGCCCCGGTCCATCTGGTGAAACAGACCGAGAAAGTTCTGCCAGCGCGGATTGGTGGCGCGCACGAACGGGGAGAGCTGCTCGGTGGTCCGTTTGAGACAGTTCGCGGGCAGGAGTTCGCGGTCTTCGCAAAAGGCGATGAAGATGATGCGGTCCATGAGTTTTTGAGCGATGCGGATCGCTGCGTCCAGCGACTTGCCGTGCTTGACCTTCAGGTGCTCGATCAGGCGCAGCCGCTGGAGTTGGTATTCTTTATAGAGCTCGTCGCCGACTTCTTTCTGCCGCGTGCGGGTGCGTTCGAGCAACGCGGCCGCGCGCGGCCGCTGGCCAATTCTGGACGGAAGCAGCCCGCCGCGCTCAAAGAGACAGTAGAACTCGTTGAAGCGGTCGCGGTCGCGAAGCTCTTGAAGCGTGAACTCTTCGTATGCCAGCGCGCCCCGGCTGCGGTGATACAGGCGGATCGTCGAGAAATTGGCAACGATGCCCCATGGGCACTCGGGCAGGGCGTTGAGATAATCCCAGCATTGCTGAACGGCGGTGCGGCCGCTCGACCGATCGCGGTCGAGGTCGGTCAGGGCGTCTTTGAGCTCAACGACGACCGTTGGCGAGCGCGCCTTCGGGAACTCGCCGAGCGCGGCGTCCGCCGTGCCGACCCCGGGGACGGTGAATTTATGCTCAAGCTCCCAGCCGGTGGGATGGGTGGTCTTGACGCCGTATCCCAGTCCCTCGCCGAATAGCTGATCGAGGAACTGAGTGTCGATGGAGGTCTCTTTGTGCTTGGCGAGGTGCCCCGATGATTCGAGGTCGGCCCAACGGACGGCAATCGCGTAGGCGCGATCCTGATCGGCCCCAGAAAGCAACGAGGTCTTTGCTGCTTCCTGGAGAAATCTCGGGATGAAGAGCGCGCGTTGCCGGCGGAGTCGTCTGGTCTCAGTGCGCTCCTGGTACTCGTAGAGGCTCGGTCCGTCGGGAGTTCTGAGCTTGCGCCTGGCCATTCTCACTCCACTCGTGCACGTGTGCGAAGGCTCGAATAATAACCGACGGCCGTCAGAACGTCCCCGGCGCGGCGGACGGCTTCGGCGTTTCGTGGCTCCGGGGCTCCATGCCTTCGTGCCTCGGTGTCCCTCGGCCTTCGCCCAACGCCCGCCCATACCCCGCCTCCTCCAGCGCCCGCAGCAGCCCCTGCGCGCGGGTCGCCGCCTCCGGCGGTAGCGCCGTTGGCCCTTCCACCAATTCCTCCAGGTTCGCTCGCACGTTCGCCAGCATCTGCGCCCGCGTGCCGGCGAAGCCGATCGCCCCCTCGAGTCGTTGCGCCCAGTCGGCCAGGCCGCGTTGCCGCAGGTCGTCGATAAGCTGCTGCAACCAGGGATACGCAGCCTCGAACACGCCTTCCGCCGCCTTGTCGTCCGCCGCCGCCCCGGACCGCTTCCGCACCGCCTCGCGCAGGACGTATTCGAGCTGGGCGTTCAAGCTGCGCAGCTCCGCCGCGGCCCACCGGTTGAGCTGCTCCCACAGCTCGGGCGAAATCCGCAGCAAAATGGCCTTTTTCTTGTCGGCCATGAGACCAAGCTCTCAGTTCTCAGTCGTCAGTTCTCAGTTCTCGGTCGTCAGTTATCAGCCAGCGCCACACGCCCTGTCTTCTAGCTGAAAGCTGACGGCTGACCGCTGACAGCTTAGGAGTACAACGTCCCCGCGTTCACCACGGGCTGCGCCGCCTGTTCGCCACACAGCACGACCAGCAGGTTGCTCACCATCGCCGCCTTGCGCTCGTCGTCCAGCAAGACGGTCTTGTTCGCTTCCAACTTCTCCAGCGCCATCTCGACCATCCCGACCGCACCTTCCACGATCCGCTTGCGGGCCGCGATGATCGCCTCGGCCTGTTGCCGCCGCAGCATCGCCCCGGCGATCTCCGCCGCGTAGGCGAGGTGGCTCAGCCGCGCCTCTTCGACAATCACGCCGGCTTTGCCGAGCCGTTCCTGGAGCTCCTCCTGCAGCGCGCGGGAAACCTCGTCCATGCTGCCGCGCAGAGATAGCTCGTTGTCGACATTGGTGTCGTAGGGATAACGGCTCGCCAAGTGCCGCAGGGCCGCCTCGCTCTGGATGTGCACGTAATTGCTGTAATCCTGGATGTCGAACGTGGCCTGCGCCGTGTTGTGTACACGCCACACCACGACCGCGGCGATGTCCGTGGGGTTTCCCCGCAGGTCGTTGACCTTGAGCTTCTCGGTGTTGAAGTTCCGCGTGCGCAGCGACAGCTTGATCTTGTGATAGAAGGGGTTGGCCCAGTGGAACCCGGACTCGCGCACCGTGCCCTTGTATGAGCCGAACAGGAGCAGCACGGTGGCCTCGTTCGGCTGCAGCGTGAAGAACCCGCAGGCCA
>Ga0315285_10000818_pt1 | contig 32417 bp, 38 predicted proteins | sample YL17G09_36_MG_FD_203698 | JGI IMG/M metagenome (GOLD analysis project Ga0315285, IMG submission 203698) | Sediment microbial communities from Yellowstone Lake, YNP, Wyoming, USA - YL17G09_36 | ecosystem: Environmental > Aquatic > Freshwater > Lake > Sediment | place: USA: Wyoming | collected...
CAGTTTCTTAGGAGGGCCCGCGGGGAGGGCCGAGGACTTGCGGCGTGCCCTGCAAGTCCGAGGGCCTTCCCCGCGAACGAAGCGGCGCGAGCGAACGTGTAGCCTAAGTTTCGCGCCGCTGAGTATGGGGCATTCAGAAGTTCCGTTCCTCTCCCCCCATTAAGCCATTTCGGTCTTGGCGTTCCGGGTACCCAGCGCCGGCGCTGGGTGTCCTTGGCGGTTGAGAATTTCGGATTGGGGTTAGCTACCCCAATGGAGTTCTCTGCCGATTCTTCATCACCTCCTCCCCAAAAACGGACACACGGTTTCTACGCCGCGTCAGCGATCTCCCGGAATACTTCAATGGCGTAGTCCACATGCTCACACGTGATGTGGCGGTGAGTCACCATCCGGATGCGTGTCGGGCTGCTGACGGACACCTCAATGTGGTACCGACCCAGGCCGTTCACACCTTGGGGACGCCCAGCCTCCCCGCGAGTGGCCTACACCAGGAAACTCCGGGCCTTCGAAACGCGATTACCTGCCAGATCGTGCAGCCGGCTCTGGCGCCCGTGCGCCGGTCCAGATCCGGGGAGCGCATCCCGTCCGGATCTTCCCAGAAACCGTCGCCGGGCGCAACCGTTCATCCGTGAGCGCCATGCTGGTTCAAAGTCCGATCGGGCCACGCGCCCCTCCCATCCTCTGGGTGGCCAGCATCGCCTCTCGATCAGTGGAACAGGCGCCCAGCATCGACGACAAGAGTTTGCCCTGTGATGCTTTCTGTCCGGCAGAATTCCACCACCACGTCCGCCACGTCGTCCTTGTCCGCTCCTCGCTGGAGGAGCGCCGATTGCTTAGCTTTCTGCCGAAACGCGGGCGACAAGTTCTCGCTCATGCGCGTGCCCTCCATGAATCCGGGAGCCACGCAATTGACCAGAACGTCCGGCGCCAAAGCTACAGCCATGCATCTGGTGAGATGGATCAAGCCTGCCTTTGAAACGGCATATGCGATCGAGGAGCCTGTTGGACCCAGGCCAGCGATCGATGACACGTTGACGATCCGCCCTTGACTCTGCCTTTTCATAATCGGCGCCACGGCCTTGATGCATACAAATGGACCTGTCAGATTCACTTCAAGGATCCTCGTCCAGTCTTCCATCTGCAGGTCTTGTAGTTGCGGGAATGGGATCCACTTATTGTAAGCTGCATCATTCACAAGGATGTCTATGCGGCCGAACTCACGTACTACGTGGTTCACTAGGCCGTCGACTGATTCAGGATCAGTGACGTCCACGCGGACCGCAATGGCTTTGCCCCCAAGCTGTCGCAATTCTCGAGCTACCGCCTCGCCCTCATCCTGGCGTTGGGCGTAACATACAGCCACATGGACTCCCTTGAGGGCCAACGCACGGCAAATGCGCCGCCCCAGACCTCCGCTCCCACCCGTAACAGTCGCCACCGCAGTCTCGAGATTCATGTTCTCCTCGCCGGAAGAGATACGATTACGACTTGACCCTCGCCCTCCCTATTTGGCTTCGCCACGGAAACCGGCTACATAACCGCTATCCCGCAAGTGCTTCATCTCTAAAAGCCCCTCCCGAATCCCAGGCAGCTTAGTCCTAAGCAGGCTCTTCGCCCTGGTCACATCCAGCGATTGATGTTTCGGAGCGCTAACCCCAAAATACTCTAGCGAGATGGGGACGGGCTTCACCAAATCTCTGTTCAGACCAAACACCTCGGCGACCGTCCGACAAAAATGATAACGGCTGCAAGCCTCGGAACCCGTAACATTGAGAAGACCCGTTATGTCTTTGGCATAGATCTCGAACATTGCCTCGGCGAGGATGTTGACTAGAATTGGAGCAAGAAACTGGTCATCGGGAGCACGGAACTCCTCACCTTTCTCCAGCTCATTCAACACCATCTCCGCATAGCAGAACTTATCGGTACGGAGATTCCATCCATAGAGTGATGTCCGTATGATGCAATGATTGACCCCACTGTGCTGGACAACCTTTTCGCTTTCTAGCTTGCTTCGTCCGTATTCATTGAGGGGGTTGGGTACATCATCTTCCTTGTAACGTTCCTTCATTCCATCAAAAACCCAATCCGTAGAAATGTGGATCAGTTTGGCCCCCACCTTTTTTGCTGCTTCGCACAGATATCCCACCCCGTCGATATTGATGGCTCGGGCCAGTGCTGGATTTTCTTCACATAGCTTGGCAGGCAGAAGGGCCGCCGTGTGAATGATAAGATGAGGCTTAAATCTCTCTACCGCTGCTGTTACATCTTCCCGATCTCGAAGATCCATCTTGACACCCGCACATTTCCTGACATTTACCGGATGAGAATTGTAAGTGATTTGAGTATCGAATCTGTTGCTTCCTAAATAGGCTACATTGCTGCCGAGCATTCCGCTACCACCGGTCACTAATAGTCGATCCATCCTTAGCTCCTTCTAATACTTTAATCTCTTCATTCTCTCGGGTTGCTCCAAACGGTCATCGTCTCTCGACGGACAATGTTTTTCGGCTCTTATCGGTCACGTAGTGACACAAGCGCATGGCCACCGGGGTGTTCGGACATCTCCGGCTAAGTACAGAGCTGGTCTGCTTCCGCCTGGTGGCCACGGAGGATACGGATACCTGAAAGGGGTTCGTCCTTGACCTGAAGCGTCGCGGCTTGAAAGGGAAGGCCCTGAAACTCATCACGGTGGACGGCAACCCGGCCCTCCTCAAGGTGCTCCGCGAGCTCTCCCCCCAGCGGCGGATCCAGCACTACATCGTGCATAGGCTGCGGAACGTCGCGCTGAAGCTCGAGCGCTACCAGCGGCCGGCGTGTATGGGCGAGGCGAGGGTGATCTTCGGGGCCCTGTCCCGCACCGAGGCCACCCGGCGCTTCAAGGCCTGCCGCGCCAAGTGCTTGGTGGGGCGGAAATTGCCGTTCGCTGCCTGGAGAAGGGCCTGCTCCACTGCTTCAGCCTCCCGGAGGAGCTCCTGGCGTACTATCCGCACCACCGATATCCTGGAGCGGGCCTTCGGTGAGGTTCGGCGCCGGAGGCGGCTGACGGGCGTCTTCCTCAACGCCGAATGGGCCGAACGGATCATGTACGCAGTAACGCAAGGTCTGAATGCCGCTTGGGAGGAGCATCCCCTTCGGCAAGTTCAACAGAATACTTGACGTGGGCCCGCCGGATATGGCACACGACCGGCCCGAATCCTGTGGACCCTTTCGGCATCAGCCGATATCCCTCGCTAGCCCCCCTGCCAGCCTGGCCGGCCTAGGACATGAAGCTCCCGCCGTTCACGTCAGTCGTCACCCCGGTCACGTATGCTGCATCGTCCGAGGCCAGGAAGGCGATCACCGTTGCCACCTCCTGGGGCTGCGCCAGGCGTCCCAGCGGGATGTTGGCCAGGATGCGGGCGCGATCCTCTTCGGAGCGGAGGGCCCACTTCTTGGCCACCCGGTCCACCAGGGTGGGGCCGGGGGCGACGGCATTCACCGTGATGCCGAACGGCCCGAGGTCTTGTGCCAGGTGCCGCGTAAGACCCAGCATCCCCGCCTTGGCGCTGGAGTACTGGGGCCCCGACAGCCGGCTGACGTTGCGGCCCGCCACGGAGGAGACGCTCACGATACGGCCGGACCGCTGCCGCTTCATCGCGGGCGCCACGGCCTAGCAGCAGAAGAACGCGCTCTTCAGGTTCGCGGTCAGCGTGGAGTCCCAATCCTCCTCGGTCACCTCTTCGAGGAAGCGAAGGGCGGTCCCGCCCCCGGCGTTGTTGACCAGGATGTCGATCCGCCCGAACCGCTGCAGCGTCTCCCCCGCGAGCCGCTCCACCACGGCCCGGTCGCTGACGCTTCCTGTCACGGTGAGGGGCGCCTTCCCCACCGCCTGCATCGCGGCTCGCGTGGCCTCCAGGCGCTCCGGCCCGCGGGCATTCAGGACGACCTGCCCGCCCTCGCGGGCGAAGATCAGCGCCGCCGCCTTCCCGATCCCATCCGAGGACCCCGTGACAATTGCCACCTTGCCGTCGAAGCGCATATGGCTCCTGTCTCCCCTCCGCTATTTCGGCTCTTGCCGGGGTTTCCGCCCTGGGTGGGTACGCAGTACGCCCAGAGTCAGGAGCCTGCACCTGTGCAGACGGATTTCCGTAAGTTATGTCCTCTAGATGACGATCAGCTCCCGTTGCGGCGTGGTCATCAGCTCGAACCCGTCCTTCGTCACGATGAGTTGGTCCTCCGGCGCGAACCCGCCTACGCCGTAGAGATAGTACGGCGTCTCCACGCACAGGACCATGCCCTCTTCCAGCGCATGGTCGTTCCACGGCGCCAGGAAGGGCCGCTCGTGAGACGACAGGCCCAGGCCGTGGCCGATATGGTGCCGCCGGTAGTCGGGGATCCCTCGAGTCGGCGGTACCTTCACGGCCGCCTCAAACATCTGCGGGATCTTGAGCCCCGGCTTCACCATGTTGATGGCGACCATCTCCGCTTCGTAGACCGCTGCGTAGATAGTCCGCATTTGCTCGGTCGGCTTGCCCGCCACCGCCATGCGGCAAATATCGGACACGTAGTACTTGTAGCTCGCAGAGGCATCGATGCGTATGACGTCTCCCTTCTGGATCTTGGTGTCACTGGGGTACACCGGACCGAAGGCCCCCCGCGAGCCTGTGCCGGCCTGCACGTAGTTCGTCGTGCAGCCTTCCTCCATCACCGTCCGGCGGATGATGCGGTCCAGGTCGAGTTCGGTCATGCCGGGCTTGGCTTGAGCGTAGGCTGCGGCAATGCCCTTCTCGATGGCGTCGCCGGCCTTCTTCAGCCTGGCGATCTCTTCGGGCATCTTGATCTCCCGGGTGCCCAGGAGCACGTCGGTGCCATCCACGAACTCCACGCCGGGCAGCTCTTTCTTCAGGCGCTCGTAAGCGGCCGCAGGCAGCCGATGGTATTCGATGCCCACGCGAGCCTTGGTCAAGCCCATCTCCGCCAGGGCCTTTGCGAATGCCTCATAGACCGTGTCGACGCGAAAGCCCGGGACTTCTGGAGCATTCATGATATTGAACCGGCCGAAGAAGCCCACCCGGGGGATCCATGTGGGAAACTGGAGGAGACTCAGTCGGCTGATGTGGGGGATGAGCAGGTACGGCTCGATGGCCGGGTTTGCCGGGATCAACGAGAAGGCGACCGTTTCCGGCTCAAAGGTGAACTCATAGATCGGGAACTCCGCGGTGTAATAGATGTGGGCTTCCGTGCTCGGTGCCAGCAGGTCTATCCCCTGCTGTCGCATCAGCGCCTGACACCGAGCGAGATTCATGAGTGTGGGTTGTCGCATGGGGGACCTCCTTAAATTCGAAATTTGTCCATCGCCGCGGAACATTCAACTCATAGGACAAGAACCAGTCGGACTCGCTCGAAAGAGGTGAGGAATGAACACCATGCCCATCTCTCACCTAGTCCCTAGCCCAAGACAAGGTACGCAGCGTACTTGCCCATCTCGCATACCGGCTGCCCGACGGCAATAAGCCGGAACTGCGTCCTCGCTATCAGGCAGTCGCTCGCAGCGCGTCGGCAAAGGCGTCCAGCGTGGCGTCGATGTCGGCGTCGGAATGGGCCAGGGAAATATACATCTTGGCTCCAGGGACCACAAAGATGCCCCGCTGGATCAGTTCGTGGCCCAACCGCCTGGCCCGCTTCCCGTCCGCCTCGCGGAGGTCCGCCTCCGCGGTGATCCGGCGTTTGGGGTCGATGAAGATGGGTTGGGCAATGGGGCCTTCGCCCAGTGCCTGCAGCGGAATCCCTTGCCGGGCGGCGATGGCGACCATGCCATCGCGGAGGCGCCGTCCCAGGGCGGCCAGCCGATCGTAGACCCCGGGCCGCCGCAACTCCTCGAGCGCGGCCACGCCGGCCGCGCAGGCCAGGGGGTTGCCGCTCAGCGTGCCGCTGAGGCAGGCATAGTCCAGGGTCCCCTTCCGCGCCGGGTTGGCCGTCTCCATCACATCGGCCCGCCCGCAGATGGCCCCGAGGGGGAAGCCGCAGGTCAGCGCCTTGCCGTAGGTGGCGAGGTCCGCGACGACCCCGTAGAACTCCTGGGCCCCGCCGTAGGCCAGCCGGAAGCCGGTCACCACCTCGTCAAAGATCAGGACAATCCCGTGGCGGCGGGTCAGCTCCCGCAACCCCTGCAGATAGCCGGGCTGGGGCGGAATGGCCCGCTGGAGCGGCTCCACGATGACCGCGGCGACCTCCTGCCCGTACCGGGCCAGGATGTCCTCGGTCGTCGGGAGGTCGTTGAAGGGGGCGATCAGGACGCTCTCCAGGGCGCCCTTGGGGATCCCGCCGATGTCCGGCACCGGCGTGGGGTAGGGGGCCACACCGATGTGCCAGTTCCCGATCATCCCGTAATCGTGCAGGCCGTGCCAGCCGCCCTCGAACTTCAGGACCTTCTCCCGCCGGGTGAAGACGCGGGCCATGCGGAGGGCGAACATGGTCGCTTCCGTCCCGGTGCTGACGAAGCGCACCTTCTCCCCGCAGGGCAGCGGGACCGCCTGGCAGATCAGCTCGGCGAGGCGGACCGTCGGCGCGCTCAACCAGTGGTAGAGGGAGCCCTTGGCCATCTGCGCCTGGACTGCCCGGACCACCGCGGGATGGGCGTGGCCCAAGAGGAGGGGACCCGAGCCCATCACGTAGTCAATGTAGGCCCGGCCGCGGGTGTCGTAGATCCGACTCCCCTCCCCCCGGTCGACGATGAAGGCGAGGTCCGGCGGGAGGGACCACTGCCAGGTGGACGCTCCCGGAAAATATTGGGCGGCGCTCGCTAGCAGATCGCTGTGGCCCGGATCAGGTGACGACTTCTGCGTGCTCATAGAACCTCCTTTCGTGGCAGTTTACCCTGATCCGAAATTCTCAACCGCCAAGGCGCCAAGAACGCCAAGACCAGAAGGGCTCATTGGGGGAAACAAACGGAACTTCTGAAGACCCCATGAGCGCGCTTTCGCGTTCTCTGGTGGAGAGATCGGAACATCGTCTCCTTGGCGACCTTGGCGTCATGGCGGTTCAAGGTTTTTCTCGGATCCGGGTTTACTGACAAGCCGGGAGAACCTAGACCACCCGGCTCGTGCCTTCGAGTCCCATATACACCCGATGCAGGCGTTCATCCTGTAACAGCTCAATGGCGGTTCCGGCCAGCGCCATCCGCCCGCTTTCCAGGATATATCCCCGGTGCGAGATGGAGAGCGACTGCTGGATGTTCTGCTCGGTGAACAGCACCGTCACGCCCTCACGGTTGATCCGCTGGATGGTCTCCGACATTCTCACAACCAGCCGCGGCGCGAGACCCAGAAATGGCTCATCCAGCATCAGGAAGCGCGGTCGGGCCATGAGGGCTCGGGCGATGGCAACCATTTGCTGCTCTCCGCCCGAGAGAGTCGAAGCCAGTTGCTTGCTCCGCTCTTTCAGCTCCGGGAACAAAGCGTAGATGCGCTCCAGCGTCTCGGCCCGTTGGCCGCGCAATTCCGGCAAGTAGGCCCCCAGAAGCAAGTTCTCCAGAACCGTCATGTAGGGAAAGAGGCGCCGGCGCTCCAGAACGTGGGCCAGACCCATACCTAGGCGCTGGTATGTCGGCACATCATTGATGACCGCACCGTCGAAGAGGACCTTGCCCCCCGCTGGCGGGACCAGGCCCGACACCGCATTGAGGAGCGAGCTCTTCCCGGAGCCGTTGGGGCCCAGCAGGCAGACCACCTCTCCCGCGCCCACCTCCATGGTCACGTCGGCCAGGGCCAGGTAACCGCCGTACCGGACCTCGAGATCCTTAACGGTGAGCACCGGCACCTCCCACGTAGATCTCCACGACCTGTGGGTCGCTGACCACGACCTCCGGCGTGCCCTCCGCGATCTTCTCTCCGAGGTGCAGCATGACCAGGCGGTCCGCGACCATCGTCACCACCCGCAAGTTGTGCTCGATGAGGACCAGTGTGACCCCCTCCTTCCTGACTTTCTGGATGAGGGCCACGAGGCCCGGCAGGCTGCGCTGGTCCACGCCGCCCGTGGCCTCATCCAGCAGGAGGAGGCGGGGTCGTGTGGCCAGGGCACGGGCCAGTTCCAGTCGCTTCCGCTCTCCGGTGCTCAGGCCGCCGGCCACCACGTTGGCACGATGGGAGAGCCCGACGAACGCCAGATAGCGCTCTGCCTCCTTCCGCGCTTCTGCCACCCCCTTCACGCGTGGCAGGGTGGCAACCATCACGTTCTCCAGGGTCGTCAGCTTGATGAAGGGGCGGACGATCTGGAAGGTCCGCGCCACGCCAAGTTGGTTGATAGCGTGCGGACCGAGACGAGTCAGATCCGTTCCTGCCAACCAGATGTTTCCGGTGTCAGGCGTCAGGTATCCGGTGATCAGGTTGAAGACCGTGGTCTTCCCCGCCCCGTTGGGGCCGATGAGCCCGACGACCTCGCCGGACCGAACCTCCAGGGTCAGATCCCGAACTCCGATTGCGCCCCCGAACTGGCGGCTGAGATTCCGGACGACAAGCAACGGCTCCCCATTGCCTGAGATCGCCCGTGTCGGCAGAAGCGTTCCCTCAGGAAGCACCATGACCGGGGCATTGGCCGCCATCACCGCCTCGACGACAGGTGGCGGCGAGACCCGCGCGGCAATTCGGCGGACTAGACCTTCGGCCCAGCGCCGGACCCAGCCCTCGATCCCCTGCGGCCAGTACAGGATCACGACCATGAGCAGTGCACCGTTTATGATGAGGTGGACGCCCTGCAGGCTACCCCCCCAGAAGGCTCTTGTGATCTCTGCGATGGGCACGAGGATGATCGCCCCATAGACCGGTCCCAGGACAGTGCCCATTCCGCCCAGCACAGCCATGATCACCATCTGGACGGAGAAATCCAAACTCATAGTCCGGGTGGGGGTGATGAAGAGGATGAACTGCGCGTAGAAGGTCCCGCCGATGGCGGTGAAGAACCCGCTGAGGATCATGGCCAGAAGCTTGGCCCGGGCGGGATCAACCCCCAAACTCGCAACCGCTTCCTCGTCGTCGCCGATGGCTGCGAGGTAGTATCCGAGGCGCGAGCGCTTTACAGCCGACCCCACCGCCAGGACGACGAGGAGCATCCCCAGCATGGTGTAGTAGTAGTAGCGCTTGTCCACAAACTGGAACGCTGCGGGGCGATGCCCCAGGACCGGCAGGAGGAGTCCCCGCACTCCGTTCACCTCAATGCCAAAAACCGTGTCCGTCAGCTCCGTCCCAACCCGCAGCATCTCAGCAAAGGCGATGGTCACCAGAGAGAAAAAGGCCCCACGCAGCCGGAAGCAGGGATACCCGATCAGCCCGCCAACCGCGGCGGCCACGACCCCGCCCAAAAGCATCCCGAGCCACGGGCTCAGGCCGGCATTGATGTGGAGTAGAGAGGAGGTATAGGCCCCAATTCCGATCAGGGCGGAGTGCCCGATGGAATACTGCCCCGCAAAGCCGCCGATCAGATTCCAGGAGGCACTCAGGTAGGCGAAAAAAAGGATCCAAATGAGGATCTGGATCCAGTAGTTGTCGTCGGGCAGCAGCCAGCGCGTCAGCAGCGGGATCAAGGCCACTGCGAGGACGACTAGGCCACCCAGGACCCATCCAACTATTTTTTCTGGAGGACTCACCGGCCCACCACGGGGACTTCGGTTCCCATCTCGAGATTCCTACCCTCGCTTGGTTCTCTTGCCGGAAGAGGAACGAGCAGAGAGGGGGTCACCGGCGCTCCACGCCGAGCAGGCCCGTCGGGCGGACGAGCAGGATGCCCACAAACAGGCCGAAAAGAACAATCTGAGCCACGGCCGCCTGCACGTACACCCCCACGACGCCCTCGATGACGCCCACGATAAGGCCACCCAGCGCTGCCCCCGGCATACTCCCCATTCCGCCCAAGACAACAATGACAAACGCCTTCAGAAGAAAGGAGGTCCCAACGGCCGGGTGGACGTAAAAGAAGGGCACCAGGATCGCAGCGGCGATCCCCATCAGGCTGGCGCTCAGCCCGAAGGAGACGTTGTAAACCCGGAAGTCGTCTATTCCCATCAACCGCGCCACCTCCCGGTCCTGTCCGGTAGCTCTGATGGCGCGGCCAATGTCGGTCCGCGTGAAGAACAGATAGAGGCCTGCTCCGGTGACACCCGCCGCGATCAACCCAATGAATCGCGGAACGCTGACGATGATGCCCCCCACCCGGAATGTCCGCAAACTGATGTCAAGCTGGACGGTCTTGAAGTCTGCGGCAAACAGAAGCAGAGCCAGGTTTTCCAGGAGCAACGCCAAACCCAGGGTCAGGAGCAGGACGCTCATCGGCTCGCGCGCCCGCTCCCGGGCGAAGAGCGGTGCCACCAGGGATTTCTGGACTAGATAGCCAAAGCCGAACAGCAGTGGAACAGTGACGACAGGGGAAAGATACGGGTGGACGCCACCCAGGGCCCAAAGCCAATAGGTCATGAACATCCCGACCATCAGCAAGGTCCCCTGGGCGAAATTGATGACCCGCACGGTGCCGAAGATGATATTCAAGCCCAGGGCGATCAGGGCATACGTCCCGCCAATGAGGAGGCCGCCGACCGTGCCTTGCAGGAATGTGTGCATCTCAGGGAATTCAAGGGCAATGGGTGGCCCTGCTCCCAGGGCCACCCTTCTGGATTATCCCTACTTCGACTGCGGATATGGCCATATCGGCTTTGCATCCGGCTCGGCAACGTAGTCCGGATAGACCAGACGGTATTCCGGTCCCTGAACCTGGACAACCATGGCTGTGGCGTTAGGATTTTGCCCCGTCTCATCGAACTTCAATTGCTTGTACGGCACCATCATCGCCTTGTGGTTGATATCGGTGATGTTGGTGGCTGCAATGGCGTCCCGCAATGCCTTGGGTGAGGTCGTCCCGCTCCGTTCAAGAGCATCCACGATGACTTGGAAGGACTGATAGTACCGAGCAGAATCCTCGGCCAGGGGCGTTCCGAAGCGTGCCATGAACCGGTCGTTCTCCCTCTTGATCCATGGCACCGATTTGCCGACAGCTGGGGCCCAGTTGGTGGCGGCCAGAAGCCCTTCGGAGAGTTTGCCTGCCCCCTTCAGGAAGTCGGGCTGGAGGTGCCCGCCACCCCCCGCGGCATACACCGTGGGTCGAAGCTCCTGTTCGCTCATCTGCCTGGTGATGAGAAGGGCATCTCCCAGGTAGGAGTTGGCGATCACGAGTTCAGGCTGTAGCCCTTTTGCCTTCACAATCATCGACGTGAGGTCGGCTGAGGCGTACGGGTAGTGCTCCACATAGTGGACCTTGACACCATGCCTCTCCAGGAAGTTTTTTTGCTTGTCGCCGACCGACTTTCCCCATTCCGTGTTCTCGCTGAAGATGACAGCGCTCTTGATCGGCGTGAATCGCTTGCTTAGGGCGATGATGCCGTCGACCAGAGTGGCGCCCTTGATGCTGTCGTTGGAATGGGCCCGGAAAACGTACTTGAAACCACGCTCTGTGATCTTGTCGACGGTCCCGTCCGTCATCCAGGGGATCTGGTACCGCTCGGCCACGGCGGAAGCCGGAAACGCGACCCCACTCTGGAATGCGCCGATCAGCGCGTGGGCCTTCTCTTTGGTGATGAGGCGCTCAGTCTCGGTCACGCCGATGTCCGCCTCGCCACGGGTATCTCCAAAGACGAGCCGGATCTTTGCACCACCCATCGACTTGATCCCACCCGCGTTGTTCACATCTTCCGCCGCCATCGTCAGCGCGTTTCTCTGAAGCTGGCCGAACTTGGCAGCCGGACCGGTCAACGGGGATAGGATGCCGATCACCACCTCCTCGGCAGCGAAGGCTGCGAGCACCGGCGCGAAAACGAAGCATAAAGCGAACATCGCACTTACGAGCCAAGCCGCGAGCAATACGGTCCCTCTTTGCTTTTCCATGACTCCCTCCTTGGGCGCATTGCCCCTCACAAGGGTTCCGGCGAATCCGAAGGTCATGACCTGTCGAGGCTCTCAGGAGTCCCCATGGAACAGCCCACTGACCAGGATCCTCGGCAAATCCTCGGGCGCGCGCGCCTCGTTCGTTGTGGCAGTCCTCTCCCCTGACCTGTTGGCATAGGGCCTATCTGCAACGGTAAGGAACTGAATTGGTCACAAGTTGACTCAGTAGCAATGCGCTTACTGGTGAGTATCTGCAAACGTAAGGCTGGGTTAATACGTCGGCTGAAAGTTGATCGTATCGTGATTCGGGCCACGCCTGGATTGCGTGGCTTTGGTCGGGAGAAGCAGCACCAGAGGGGGGAAAGACAAAGGGGAGTCTTTTCGGCGTCATTAGTAGCCTGCATTCTGTTTGCGTCTTTTGGAGTGCCGTCAACACTAATCAACAGGAGAAATAAAAAGTGCTCCTCAGCGAACGTCAAATGCGCTTCGTCCTCGATCGTCCCATATACCATAAACTTTACTTCACGCGTAAATATACCATAGTTTCTGCCAAGTCAAGCTTGCGACGAGAAAAGGTAGTGTATCAAGAACCTTTTGCATGGGAACTGTCGCTTTAAAGGTAATGCCTACTGATTTCGGGCCGAACCGTCGTGAGCCACAGCGACCCGCGTATGTCAAAAGAGGTTAAGAATTCAGGGGAACAGGTCCTCGGTGCGGTGCCTGAACCCGAACGAAATTTCCACAGGAGCAAAATGGAAGAACTTTGCCGGGACGCCGCGACAGTGGTGGAGGCAATGTTTGGCGTAGCTCCGGAAACCCTCGATGCCGTTCAGGTGATCCCGGCCATTGGGCGGCCCGCGTCTTTCCAAACGATCATGTGGTTGCTCGGTACCGCCAGGGAGGCATGGCCCTGCCAGTCATCGGTGTAGTGCAGGCTCCCGGGGCGCATGTGCCGCTGGGCCAGCGCTTGGACGAGGCGGTGCTCGCGGCTCCGGAGTGAGAACACGCGGACCAGCCCATTCCGCTGCACGCCGCCAAAGACGATTACCTTCCCGGCCGTGCCCCAGTCCCGCTTCGTGGGCCGCCGACCACGAAGGTCGTCTCATCGGGCTCGATCTCCCTCGGGAAGGGCCGGTGCGCTCCTCGAGGATGCTGAGCACGTGCCGGATGCCTCGGAAGAAGCGCTTGGTCGCGGTTCGCCTCGGGGCGCCCCTGGAATTCCAACATATCCTGCGAATCTCTGATTCACCCCACTACCGTGGGCGGCGGTTCGGTCGGCTGATCAAACTCTAATCCGAAAAAACCATTGAACCGCCATGACGCCAAGGTCGCCAAGGGTGCGATGTTTCGAACTCTCGACCGAAGAACGCGAAAACCGGTTTATGGGGCATTCAGAAGTTCCGTTCCTCCCCCCCATTAAGCCATTTCGGTCTTGGCGTTCTTGGCGCCTTGGCGGTTGAGAATTTCGGATTGGGGCAAAGAGACCGCTCTGACTCGACAGCAGCCGTGAGTTCATTCATGATGGCGCCACTCGATCCGGACGCCCTGAAGGAGTTTGCGGCCCGTGCCAATGGATTGGAGGACCCCACGACGCGGCTGGATGATCCTCGCCACGTCGTTTATCACCCTCGCCGTCATCTATGGGGTCTGGTACTCCTACTCCGTCTTCCTGATGGCCCTCATCCGCGAGTTCGGCTGGAGCCGCTCGCTCGTGTCAGGAGCCTTTGCGGTCTTCAGCTTGACCCACGGAGGCCTCGGTCCGCCGGTCGGGTGGTTGCTCCGCCGGGCTGGCCCCCGGCGCGTCATCCTTGCCGGTGTGGGCGTGATGGCGCTCGGCCTCTGCCTCACCGCACAGACCACGGCCTGGTGGCATCTGTACCTGGCGTTCGGCGGGATCACGGCACTGGGTATCAGCCTGAACGGGTGGATCCCGCAGGTGATCCTCGTTCAAGGCTGGTTTCCGGATCGTGTCGGGAGCGCGATGGGAATCGCCTCGGCGGGAATTGGGGCGGGAATCCTCGGGTTCGTTCCTCTGGTCCAACTCCTGATTGACTGGTGCGGTTGGCGCTGGGCCCTTGGCGTCCTGGCCGCGGTGACCGTGGGCTGGGGGATTCCGTCCACCATATGGCTCGTCCAGGATCCTCCCGCGTTTGGGGCGGTTTCATCACGGGCGCCAACGGGCCGTTCGCCAGCCGGCATCGGCGCGCACTGGACGCTCGCCACGGCCATCAGGTCGTGGCGCTTCTGGGGACTGGCCAGCGTTTATTTCATGGGGAACTTCATCACGCAGATGCTCATGATCCACCAGGTCGTATACCTGGTGGATCACGGCGTGGGCCCTATGACTGCTGCCACCGTGGGCGGTGCGGTGGGGCTCGTCAGCATCGGTGCCAAAATGGGGTGGGGGGTGTTATCGGATCGCACCAGCCGCGAACTGGCCTACACTCTGGCCGCCGGGTGCATCGTGGCGAGCATTGGCCTTCTCGTCCTGGCGGGTAGGTACCCGGCGTGTGCCCTCCCATACGTCTATGCCGTGTTCGCGGCATTTGGATATGGCGTGCTGTCGCCGGTGTTCCCTGCCGCGGCCGCTGATCTCTTCAGCGGACCGGGGTTCTCCACGATCTACGGAGCGCTCTACACGGTGATTTGCTTGGGGCTTGCCTCTGGCCCGTGGGCCGCCGGCCAGATCTTCGACCTCACCGGAAGCTATGCCGTGGCGCTCTGGATTGGCCTCGGGATGGCCGTCGTCTCGCCGGGAGTCCTCTGGATCGTCGCACCCCGCCGTCCGAATCCGCCGCCTGGCCGCCGATGAATGGCCGGCAGCCATCAGCCCATCAGCGTTCAGCCGTCAGCCCGCTGAGAGCTGACCGCTGACTGCTGACTGCCGAATGCTACGAGACGGTCCTGGCCAGCTTCGCGTACCGATCGAGGATCGGTAGGACCGTGTCCCGGTCTGCGGATGGCAGGGAGAAGATGGTCCGCTCCACACCCGCCTTCTCGTACTGGCGAACTGTGCTCTCCTCTGCAGCGGCTGAGTAGACGGAGACTGAGAGGGATTTCGGGTCGCGTCCTGCCTTCCCGGCGCGCGCCCTGAGATCGGCGATCCCTTCCGTCAAATCGCCCGCCCGTGCGGCAATTGGGAACCATCCATCGCAGAACTCCACGACCCGCTGGCGGCCGTTTGGGGTGTTATTCCCCAGGAGAATTGGAGGGTGGGGTTTCTGCACCGGCTTGGGGTAGGACCAGATCGGGTCGAAGTTCACGAACTCGCCGTGGAACTCCGGCTCGTCCTTGGTCCAGATCTCTTTCATGGCCAGGATGCGCTCCCGAAGGACTCGCCAGCGTTTCTTGAAATCCGTCCCGTGGTTTGCCATCTCTTCGGCGTTCCAGCCGCCACCGATCCCGAACAGGAATCGCCCATTGGAGAGGAAGCCCAGGCTGGCCACTTGTTTCGCCAGCACGATGGGATCGCGCTCGACGACGAGGCAGATGCCCGTCCCGACCTTCAGCCGGGTCGTCACGGCGGCGGCCATGGCCAGCGCTACGAAGGGATCGTGCACGTGCCAGTACTCCTTGGGCAGGTTGGGGCCGCCCGGCCACGGGCTCTTCCGGCTCTTGGGGATGTGCGTGTGCTCCGGCACCCAGAGCGATTCGAAGCCCCGCTCCTCGGGGCCCGAGTCAGCTCGTCAGCCCGCATGGAGTAGTCCGTGTTGAACATCCTAACGCCGAATTTCATGGGACTTCCGGAAGAGAGCCCTCAGCGATCAGCCATCAGCCGCGACGTCTCGGGCCGAACCGCGTCACGCCAGCATCATGCCATCATCTCGCCGGGTTGGGTCACTGTGTGGAGGGGCGAGAGGCCCCGAAGAGTGTGAGGCCACAGTGCGGCGCCATTCTGCTGAAATCGGTGTCCAGAGTAAAAAGCGCCGCCATTCTTGAGATTGCCAGTGCCGCGACCAGGCAATCCACCGTCGCGGCCGGCACACCTTTTCGCGCGCAGGCATTCGCGATTCGGGCTGCGGCCACATGATCCTCACGCCTCGCCATCACGAGCGGAAAACCTTCCATGATGGCCTTCAGGCGGTCGAATTCCTGGGCCGTTCGGACACCGGAAAGGAGTTCCTGAAGGACGATCCCCGGAACGCTCACTGGAGCATCTTCGGCCACCAAACGGCGAAGCGCTGCCACCACCTGCGGTTCCGGTTCTCCAGGTCGCCGGCGACGAAAGGCCAGCGAGAGGACGGACGTGTCCAGGAGGATCATCGCTTTTTGCGAGCGCGCTTGTAGTCGTAACCCGGTCGAAACTCGACGGTTCCGAAGGCCTCCACAGCCCTCAAGCGCTTCCGACGTTGGATGTATTCCGCCAACGCTTCGTTCACCGTCAAACGCTTTGTCCGGTGACCCCCGAGCCGCAGTGCCTCGGCCAGCAGGGAGTCATCTATGGCCAGATTCGTCGGCATCGGGCATCCCTCCTATTGTTACACATACTTTTACACATTCGGCTACCCACGTCAAGCCTTTCGCTGAACGCCCGTGTTTCGTCGAGTGGGAAACGTTTTGGATGGACAGCGGCGATCGCCGCGGAGGTGGCGAGGGTGTGTCAGAGCAGCCTGGGGGGGTTGGGCCCGCCGGGCCAGGGGCTCTTCCGGCTCTTGGGAATGTGCGTGTGCTCCGGGACCCAGAGCGACTCGAACCCTCGCCCCTCAACCTCCCGCGCCAGGTCATCAATCCGTATCGAGTAATCTGCGTTGAACATGGACACGCCGAATTTCATCTATTCCCTCCTGCCTGTCTACTGGAATACCAAGGACGGTCGTGGGGTAGAATGCCTGTTGGTCGTATGATCACAAATCGCGAAATGCGACTCGAGGAATGGGAGCAAACACTTGCAGGGATCGGGTCAATCAGCAAGTAATATTTCTGATGCGTGAGTCGGGCTTTGGCGCGAAGAGTAAACCAGCTGTTATCGGCTTCGCCCCGTCTTCTTGGGTGCTAGACGACGGCGCATATCCGCGGTGGAGATTCCACCTTCGGTCTTTTGCCGCGATCGGGACCGCTCGATCAGCGCAAGAAACTGGGGATAAGTGCTTAGAGTTACCGTCTCAAGGTCGGCGTTTTGAATCGGTACTACCGCCGCAACGGGTTTTCCACCCACGGTCACTACCACCGGCTCCTTGCTCGCTCCCTGCGCGTACTCCGCCAGCGGGGCGGTTGCGTTAGCCAATTCGAGCGTCCTCATGACTGGTGTTCCAGTAAGCCATGCACGGTGAGCATACCCGCAACGATGCACAGGGGTCAAGCGATAGCAAACCTTCCGGCACAAGGCGCTGCGGCTGCTCCAGGATGAGGAGGCCATTGACGAGCAGGTGCTGGCCAACCTCCTGGCCTCGCCCCACACCGGCTTTGGCGCCCACGTGAGTCGGGAGATTCCCGCCGGCCTGGTCAGCCGGGAGATCGTTGCCCGCTACCTAGCCCATCCGCCAATCATCCTTGGTCGCATCGTCGGTGACCCGTCGGCGGGCAAGGTCATCTACACCAGAGAGGCAATCCATGGCCGCCCACCGGCGCTTTCCAACTTCCTATTGAGTGAGCCAGCCACACGGTTTCACTTGAGATCCCATGGGTGCCCCTTGAAATATCTCGGGGTATGTCATATATTCGAAGACACAATATGGAGTGTGAATTGATGGAGGCATGCTCAACAGGGGCGGAGCGGGATAGCATGAGTCCAGACCGTGCTGGTCCCCAAGCTGATCCCCACCCGTTCAGGGTCTTCTGCCCCTCCTGTGGCGCGGATTCAGACACAGAGGGGCAAGACTTCACCGTTGACACTCCTGCCTTTGTTCCCCACGGCGATCTCATGCTGAGCGAGATAGGGTGCCTTACGTGTAAGGAGAAGTTCGACATCTGCTTCTGGCCCGTTGATCACGAAAGCCTCTCAAGGTCGCTTGTGGCAGGCGGGGATCCTCTCCATTCCGCGGACCCCCAAATCCTTGCAGTCCTGGATCGCTACGAGAGGCTCGTCGAGGCAAGTCGCCGAGAGTGGGAGGGTTACTATGAGCGAGGATGGGACAAGGAGGTTGGGCAACACGGAATGGATCTCTCGCAGGAGTATGTCGCTCCACAGACTACAAGGCTGACGGCCGCTAATGCGCGAGTGCTCGGCGCGTGTCGTGGGCTTCGGAAAGCGGTGTCTGGGCATCCGGGAGAAGATCCCGTCGCGATCCTGCAACTCGGACCTTTCAACTGTGCCCTGACCCTAGAGCTTGCTCCAGGCCCGCCCTTGCCCTACAATCTTCACCTTAGCGTCTCGCATTCACTGCTGCTGGGAACGCTCAATGATCTTGAGGCGACTTTCCTTGTTTCCCTTTTCTTCTCCCCTGAGGAACGTTCCTCCCTCTTGAGAGAGGAGGGGCAGCATGCGCCTGTTACGCACTTTCGACTGCCCTGCACCTCTTCGGATCTTGATCGAGCATCAGACTTGCCCTGTTCTTGAGCGGAGACGGCCATGGAATGTCCCAAGTGTGGTCTGGTCCAAGAAGATGCCCCCGAATGCAAGGGATGTAGAGTCATTATTGTCAAGTACAGAGCTCGATCGCCGGTCTCTTCCCCTCTACAGCTCCCAGAAAAGGTGCCATTTTTGGCGACGCTTCTTGTGCTCCTAAAGATGGCTTTCGAAGCCGTAAAGGGCGTCAATTGGATGCCGTTCATTGGCTGGTTCGGGGTTGGATGGGCTATAGCGCGTATGAGTGAGTGTTATCAGGAAATTGGGGAGGGCGGGCTGTCGATGCTGCTCAGCTTGGCGGCAGTCGTCGCGCTTATCATAACTCTAGTTCACCATTGGACGCTGGTCGAAGAAGCTAAGAGGGACAAGCATTGGCATTCGCCTTCTTGGGACGGGACCACAGCTTGGGAATTCTGCCGGTGGGCAGAGTTCATGCCGAAACAGAGGCTTCGGGGTATGGCCGAAGCAATTGAAGAGATGCTTGACGACCGGCAGAAAAGGGAGATCTCCTTGTAGTCGTCAAAGTGTGCTGGAACACGGACGACGAGCATGGGAGATGAATGCGAAATCCTGTTGTATGAGCTTGATTCGTTCTCGCCAGTTCTGGGGGTGTGCAGCGGGGAGGATAAGAGCGATGGCCGATGGACCATCTATCGGGAATTGGCTGCCTGACGTTATCCTCGCCTTCCGAGAGGCTCGAGGAACGGCGGAGTTGCGGCACATCTATCGGTGGATTCAGAGGAACCGACAACGGCGCCCAGAGAATTGGGAGGCAACAGTTCGGGCGACTATTTATCACCATTCCTCCGATTCTCCTGCCTTCAAGAAAGGCAATCCAGATGTTTTCTTCAAGAAGGGGCGCGGTCTGTGGGCACTGCGACACTCCTCGGAGACCGTTTCAGGAAAGAAGCAGAGGAATCTCGAAGCTGATGTGATTCACGGGATGACCAACGAGCAGCTCGAATCCTATGTCGCTAAGGAGGTTGACCTTGTGAGGTACGTGAAACAGCAGGTTGAGGAGAAGAAGCGCAAGTTCAAGATCGAATAGCCGGCGCAGGCGATGCGCCCCCACGCGGGCGGGGAGACAGCGTGGAGATGGACCGCTTTTGGGTTCTTGCCTGGATCATCGGAGACAAATGAAAGGGTGATAGTAATGAACACCCATACCTTTGACTTCCTTTTTCTAGAGCAGAGGAAAGGGGACTTGCCCGGCCCACCCATCTCACACGTTTACCTAAAGGCATATAGCAAAGGTGGGTACAGTGGCGTTTCAAAGGATTTGATCCTCATCGGTGCTGACTGTGTGAGCGTGTCTGAGGTAGACGCGGAGATTGACCGGCTCCAAGCGGAGCTTGAGGCGGTCAGGAGTGAGGCCCGGAAGCGCTACGCCAGGTATAAGGCCAAGGGTGGCAAATGAGTCTGGACACCAAAAAGGGAGGCCCGCACGCACGCGGGCGGGGAGGGAGCATGAAGAACCTTTACGAAGACTTGGGTAAAATGTCGAAGCTTGCTTCGGTCGGCACAGCATTGGCCCAATTCGTAGAGAGTCTCACAGATGGGGAATTTAAGCTGGAGAGCCGAGAGTGGGTGTACCGTCCACATAACTTCGTTACATTCCGAGTTCAGTCGAAGAGGAGGAAAAGCGAGAAAATTGTTCTGAGTCTCTCGGGGGGGACGGCACTACACTCTGTAGAATCCCCCCATCTTAAGCTATGGCGTGGGAGGTACCCCACTTACAGGAGTTGTGATATAAGCATTCCCCGGCAACTTGCAGCAGCGGCTCAATACATAGAGAAGGCATTTGAGCTTTATCGAAGTAGGCCGAGAGGGAGGACCTGAGAAGGGCGGGGTACGAATGGGGAAGGCCATCTTGCTCTTAGAACGTCGGTTCGGACTGTGGAAGTAGGTGGGGACGCGATGATGAACGAGAACCGCACACAGACGAGCGAAATAAGGTACCGGACACCTTTCGAGAGGTAACTGCCTGATTTCCTTGGAATCGCTTTTCGATTCTTCGCCAGCGAGATTCTGAGCAGCAAGATTATGAAGCGGTATTCCCAGATGGATCCCCTCCTCCGCTTGCCTTGGACGCGTCCCACCGGCCCCCAGAGCCTCCCATTTCTCTTGACGTTCGCCCCTGCCCTGATATGGTGCCCGCCGTGCCCAGGATTTGGGCAGGCTCCTCTGGCAACCCAGCCCCTGCTGATTGGTGCTCCCCCGGGGGCCGCTGACCGCCGCTTTCCAACATCGTATCGGCTCAACTCAGTTATTGGCTGAAAAGGTCATACTCGTATATCGAATGATGGTGGCCGACGTATCGGAGCTCAGCCTGGCTGGGGCCAACGAACTTGAAGATGATCCGATACGCTCGGTCTACCCGGAAGCTCCATACCTCATGATGTTTGGGGTGCAATTTCTCCGTGCGAAGAGAGGGATGAAAGGGATTGTTCTTGAACAGGTCGGTCTTGGTGGCGGCTTTGTGCTGGACGGTCTTGGGGAGTTTCTTGAAGAGACGATCGAACGTGGCGGTAGTCGAAATCTCGATCATTACCCGCCTACTCAATCAGTTCGTGTAACGACTTGCGCTTCGTCACCCGTCCGGCACGATGGTCTCGTTCCGAGGCCTCCAGCTCCTTCAGAAACTCCTTTCTATACAGACCTATCGCGTCACAGAAAGCCTCGAAGTTCTCCCGCGTGATCTCGAGTCGGATGCGATTCTTCGCTTTCTTGATGATTCTCGCTTCAAGAGTCTCTGGCATCGGCGTCTCCTCTGTGCGACCTTTCTTGGGAACACGATACGCAACCGACAGCGGAAAGTCAACTTGTGCTATTGAACCTCTCTTAGCAGGGGCGGCATTCAACCGGGCCCCTGGCCCCCTGACCGGTCGCTTTCTCGCTGGGCCGCCCACCGGCGCTTTCGAAGTTCGTATGGATCTTACCGGGCATGGGCCACGGGCACCTGTTCAGTTCGCTCGGCAGGGATCCTGCCCGTGGCAATTGCGTGTACCCGCTTGAGCGTGTCTGCTAAGTAGTAGCGATTGCCACACTTGTCACAGACTCCGATCACTACGTTCTCAAGGATCACAAAGCCCGCTTTGTGCTTAAAAGCTTCGCGCTCTACCTGCTTCTCTCGAACCGTTCCCTCACAGTACTCGCACCGATATCCGAACTGATTCGTCATATCTCCGGCTCCGTCACCTTATACACCGTGATAATGAGATAGCGGCCTGTCCCAGTAAAGCGCCCAACTATACCCACGGGCGTAATTCCATCTGCCCCGGCTCCGTGAACAGTATACCGTCTCCCTCGTGGATCGTCCGTCTCAGTCCTGATGAGCTTGCCCCTGTGGACTGCCGTCTCGACATCCGTGATATCCAGCCCTTCCTCGCCCATCTCCTCGGCTGCGTGGACGGTCATATCATATGTTGCGTTGCGGATCGCCCCCCGAATTCGTTCGAGGATGCGTCGCGCCATCTATCCGCTCCGGTACGCAAGACAGGTTGCTGGGGTATCCAGACAGTAGCACCGACGGCCCCGGTGTCAAGCGGAAAACGGGTTCGGCAGAGGAATTCGGATGCGAAAATGCAGGACATCTCAGAGAGCGTGCAACCCTTTCTTCAGCAGCTCGTTGACCATCTGTGGGTTGGCTTTGCCGCGGGTGGCTTCCATGACCTGACCGACGAGGAAGTTGAAGGGCCCCTCTTTGCCACTTTTTCAGGCGGCCGGGAAAGGAGGTGGGCCCAGCCTGAGTTAGACCCCATGGCTCCCCGGCACCATGAGCAGGGTGAGGCCGCAGTGCGGTGCCATTCTGATGAAATCCGTGTCCCAAGTAAAAAGCGCTGCCTTCCTCGATATTGCGAGCGCTGCTATCAGGCAATCCACCGTTGAGGTTGATACACCCATTCGCGCGCACACATTGGCGATTCGAGCTGCGGCCACATGATCGTCGCGTTCAGCCATCACGAGCGGAAAGCCTTCCAGGGTGGCCTTCAGGCGATCGAATTCCCTGGCCGTTCGCACACCGGAAAGTAGCTCCTGGAGGACGATCCCCGGAACAATCAAGGGGGCGTCCTCGGCCACCAGGCGCCGAAGCGTTGTCGCCACCCGGGGCTCTGGCTCCCCAACCCTCCGATGACGAAACGCCAGCGAGAGGACAGACGTATCCAGGAGAATCATCGCTTCTTACGCGCCTTCTTGTAATCGTATCCAGGAAGGAATGCGATGGCTCCGAAGGCCTTGAGAGCCTTCAGGCGTTTCCGGCGTAGGACGTACTCCTGAAGAGCCTCGTTCACCGTTGCGCGCTTTGTTGGATGACCTCCAAGCCGCAGGGCCTCTGCCAACAGGCTGTCATTTATCGCCAGATTCGTAGGCATCCAGCTTCCTCCTCTTACACAGAGACTCACACATTCCCCAAGCCTCGTCAAGTCATTTTGGGTGGGAGCCGTGCAGAAGAGATGGCCTCCTGTGGCGACAGGGCAGCCGAGGCATTTGACGGCGAAAGCGGCACGGCCCTTCGAAGCTGCTCTATTTCCGAAGAGCCGGCCGGTTCGGTTGGCTGATTGTTTTTGGCGCCAGGCTGCTCAGGCGCCTTGGAGCGCCTTCTTTAGCAGCTCGTTGACCAGTTGGGGGTTGGCTTTGCCGCGGGTGGCCTTCATGACTTGGCCGATCAGGAAGTTGAAGGTGCCTTCCTTACCGCTGTGGTACTCGGCGACGGCGCCGGGGTTGGCGGCGAGCACCTGGCGGATGATCTTCTCCACCTCGGCCGGGTCGGTGATCTGGCCGCCCTTCTTCTTCAGGATGTCGGCCGGGTCGGCCCCGGTGGTGTACATCTCTTCGAAGAAGTCCTTGGCCATCTTGCCGCTGATTGCGCCCTTGGCCAGAAGGCCCAGCATGGCGCCCAGCCGCTCCGGTGGGATGGGACTCTGCGTGATGTCCTTTCCATCCTTGTTCAGGCGGCCCAGGAGTTCCACCATGACCCAGTTACTGACGATCTTCGGGTCGTTGTGGACCTTGACGGCGGCCTCGTAGTACGAGGCGAGTTCTTGGCTCGTCGTCAGGACGCCCGCGTCGTACTCCGGAATGGCGTAGTCGCGGACGAAGCGCTGCCGTTTCGCCTCGGGCAGCTCGGGCAGGGAGCGTCGAATCTCCTCGATCCACGCCGGCTCGATGACCAGGGGAACCAGGTCCGGCTCCGGGAAGTAACGGTAGTCGTGGGCGTACTCCTTGCTCCGCATGGAGAGGGTGATCTCCTGGTCGGCGTTCCACAGGCGCGTTTCCTGGACCAGTGTCTCGCCCGATTGCAGGGCCTTAATCTGACGTCGGATCTCGTAGTCCAGCGCCTTCTGCACGTTCTTGAAGGAGTTCATGTTCTTGATTTCGACCTTGGTTCCGAACTCCTGGGAGCCTTTAGGGCGGACGGAGACGTTGGCGTCGCAGCGGAAGCTGCCTTCCTCCATGTTGCCGTCGCACACCCCAAGGTAGACCAGGATCGCGCGGAGCTGCCGCAGATACTCCGCCCCCTCCTCAGGCGTGCGGATGTCCGGCTCGCTCACGATCTCCATCAGGGGAACGCCGCAGCGGTTGAAGTCCACCAGGCTGGATTCCGCCTCCTCCATGATCCCGGCGTGGACCAGCTTGCCCGTGTCCTCTTCCAGGTGGACGCGGCGGATGCCGACCCGCTTGGCTTCGCCGCCAACGGTGAACGTGACCCAGCCGTGCTCCGATAGGGGCAGCTCGTACTGGGAGATCTGGTAGTTCTTGGGCAGGTCCGGGTAGAAGTAATTCTTGCGCGCGAACCGCGACATGGGCGCGATGGTGCAGTTGACCGCCAGGGCCGTGCGAATGGCGAACTCGACCCCGCGTCGGTTGATCACGGGCAGGACCCCCGGCATCCCAAGGCAGACGGGGCACGTTTGGGTGTTGGGCGGCGCACCGAACTTCGTGCTGCACCCACAGAACATCTTGGAGTCCGTCAGGAGTTCGGCGTGTACTTCCAGGCCGATGACTGCTTCGTATTCCGGCATGATCAATCCTCGGTTGGAATCGCCTCCAACGAGGCGATGTACCCCGGGCTCAAGCCGTGTGCCCTGGCCCCGTCAATGAGTTGCTGGAGATAGCGACGCCCGGGTGGATAGCTTCCGATCGGCCGGGCATGATAGGCAAAAGCTGCCAGTGTCTTTCCGTCAAAGGTTTCGACTGCCACGTCCTTGCGTGTATATGCAGTCGGGTACTCCTCGTACTTATCGAGGGTGTCACGGTCGGACTCGGTGATCTCCCAGACGACGCCCTCGACAATGCTCCCCGGCGCAGGCTGGATATCCGCGACTCCGCCGCCGTCCCATGCGGCCCAAGGACGGCTGAAGACCAGCCGGTGGTCCCGCAAACGCGCCGCGGCGACGAACGAGCATCCCGGACAGCGGTTCCGCATCTGGCCAGGATGCATGTTGGAGCCGTAGGCGAAGTAGAACATTGGAAAAGAAGCGGTCAGCCATCAGCGGATGTTGAAGCTGACAGCTGATCGCTGACTGCTGAGCGCTGTTCGGTGCTATTGCCAGATCGCATGAACCTCGAACACGTAATTTGTCGCTGACCGGTTCCTTTCCTCGATGGCTAGGCTCCAGGAGCTTCGGTCTCCCGACCGTAGGTCTCCCACGCTCACTCGTTGGGTTCCGAGCACCTTCTTTTTCTTGTCAAGGAACTTCACCACCACCGTGACGTCGCGGGCGGACGCCTTACTGAAGTTCTTGACGTTCCCCTTCAGCGTGTCTATCCACCGCTCGTAGTCTAGCACCACCAGGTCCCGGTTCTTCCCGGTGGGTGCCTTAGTCACAGCCTTCGCGGCATGGGCCGGGGCTGCGGCCAGGATGACCACCGCCAAGAGGACCCAAAGCCACACGCTCGTCCGGATCAGTTGCCGAATCGACATGCTGCACCCCCTGACCGCTTGTTGTGTCCCTCAACCCCTTGGCGCAATGAAAGATTTCAAACGGACAATTCAAAACCGACAACGGAAGAGCGCTGAGAACCGCAAGTCATCTCCATTATTTGGGTGGCTCCTCATTGTCAGTTGTCCGTTGTCGGTTTTCCATTTTCAAAATGCGCGGAGCGCGTCACAGCCTCGGTCGCTGTTTGTACCAGCCAGTGGCTTGCTCGTAGGCGTGGGCCACCCTGAGGATCGTCTCCTCGTCGAAGGGTTTCCCGATGATTTGGAGTCCGATGGGCAGCTCGGATTTCGTGTAGCCGCAGTTGACATTGATCCCCGGAATACCTGCCAGGTTCGCCGAGATGGTGAGGATGTCCGACAAGTACATCTGGAGCGGGTCGTCTGTCTTCTCCCCGAACTTGAAGGGCGGTGTCGGCGACGTGGGGGTGACGATGACATCGCAGCGCTTGAACGCCTCGGTGAAATCCTGCCGGATCAGGGTCCGGACCTTGAGCGCCTTCAGGTAGTAGGCATCATAGTAGCCGGCGCTCAGGGCATAGGTGCCAAGCATGATGCGCCGCTTGACTTCGGGGCCGAAGCCCTCGCGGCGGGTCTTCATGTACATGTCAATCAAATGCTCCGACCGGGCCGTGCGGTAGCCGTACTTGACGCCGTCATAGCGCTCCAGGTTCGAGCTGGCCTCGGCCGTGGCCACCAGGTAGTAGACCGCCACGGCGTAGTCCGTGTGCGGAAGAGAGACCTCCTCTTGTACCGCGCCCAGCCGCTCAAGGACCCGGATAGCCTCATGAACCGCCGACTCCACCTCCGGGTCCATGCCGGGGATGAAGTATTCGGAGGGAATCCCGATTCTGATGCCCCTGATGTCTCCGGTTAGCCCGGCTTCGTAATCGGGCACCGGGATATCGGCAGAAGTCGAATCCAACGGGTCATGGCCGGCGATCACCTGGAGCAGGATGGCGGCATCCCGAACGTCCTTGGTCATCGGGCCGATCTGATCGAGGGATGAGGCGAAGGCCACGAGTCCAAACCGGGAAACCCGGCCATAAGTCGGTTTCAAGGCAGCGATGCCGCAGAAGCCACCCGGCTGCCTGATCGAGCCACCGGTGTCGCTCCCGAGGGCAGCGGCGCACATGTCGGCCGCCACGGCCGCCGCCGAGCCACCGCTGGACCCACCGGGGACGCAATCCAAGTTCCAGGGGTTCCGGGTCTTCTTGAACGCCGAGTTCTCGGTGGACGAGCCCATGGCGAACTCGTCCATGTTGGTCTTGCCCAGCATCACGCAGCCGGCCGCGTACAACCGGCTCATCACGGTCGCGTTGTAGGGCGGGATGTAGTTCTCCAGGATCCTGGACGAACATGTGGTGGCCACGCCCTTCGTGCAGATCACGTCCTTGATGGCCAGAGGGATGCCCGCAAAGGGTGGCACCTTTTCCTTGCGCACCTGCATGTCCTCAAACTTCTTGGCAAAGGCCAGGGCAGGTCGCGGCGTCAGGGTGTTGTAGGCCTGGATGCGGTCCTCGACCCGGCCGATCCGGACAAAGAAATTCTGAACGACCTCGACCGGCGACACCTCTCCCTTTTGGATCAGATCCCGCAGCTCGTGAATGGTCAGGCGGTAGAGTTCCACGCTCGTGTCTCCCCAACCGTTGATGCCGCTCTCCGACAGCGAAATCCGACAGCGGTACCCGTTAGAGTCTGTGATCGCTGTCCCTGTCGGATATCCCTGTCGCCCCGTTATCAGTCCTCGATGATCCTCGGCACCCGGAAAAAGACGTCCTCCCGGTCCGGCGCATTGGCCAGGGCCTCTTCCTGTTTCAGTGACGGGCGGACCTCGTCCTCGCGCATCACACTGACCATGGGGATGACAGTCGTGGTCGGTTCGACTTTGGAGGTGTCCAACTGGTTCAGCTTGTCAATGTACCCGAGGATGGAGTCGAGCTGGGCGGTCATCCGCTCCTTCTCCTCCTCGGTCAGCTCCAGCCGCGCCAGCCGCGCTACGTGTTCGACTTCTTTGCGTGTGATCTTGGCCACCGTAACCCCCTTGAACCGCCATGGCGCCAAGAGCGCCAAGCAAATCTTGGGTACCCTCTCCCGGACCCACACTCAATGATTATCCTCATTACCCGCTGGAGCTTTGGTCCGTTTGCCCCGCTTATCTTGAATCTTGGCGGCCTTGGCGTCTTGGCGGTTGGCTCAGAACCCCCTAGGCGCGCTCCAGATGCACGAACTTCGCCGCCAGTTTCTTTCGGCCTACGCCGGCGAAGGTGACGACAACCTTCAGATCCTCGCCCTCGCCGATGCGCTCCCTGATGGTGCCGATGCCCCAGTCGGGATGGCGCACCCGCATCCCGACCTGGAGGTGATCCACAAATGGCTCCACCGGCTCGTATCTCGGGCCCGCCGGTTCGCTATCAATCACTCCCGGCACACGACCCCTGGCCCCCGACCCCCAGCTGCTCTGCAGGCCGTCCAGCCGCTCCACCAAATGCTCGGGCATCTCGTCCAGGAACCGGGAGGGCAGGTTGTAGGCGTCGTTGTTGTATAGCCGCCGAGACAGCGCGGCCGAGAGGAACAGCCGATCCTTGGCTCGGGTCATACCAACGTAGCAGAGTCTGCGCTCTTCCTCCAGTTCCGCGTCATCGGTCAGGGACCGAGCGTGGGGGAACACCCCTTCTTCCATGCCGGTAATGAAGACCACTGGAAACTCCAGGCCCTTCGCCGAGTGGAGGGTCATCAGAGTCACCACGCCCGATCCCTCGGCCAGCTCGTCGATGTCGGCGATAAGGGCCACGCTGTCCAGGAAGGCCTGGAGACTCTGGTCCTCGCTCCGTTCCATGAATTCCCGGGCGGCCGAGACAAGCTCCTGCAGGTTCTCGATCCGCGATTCCGCCTCGATCGTTCCCTCGTTCTTGAGGTCTGCCAGGTACCCCGTGGTTTCCAACAGCTCCAGGATGAGTTCCGGGAGCGTGGTGACCTCGAGCTTGGTCCGGGTCCGCTCGATCAGCGCCACCAGTTCAGCCAGGGCCTTGACGGCCCTCGGGCCCAGGATCTTGCGCTCGCCCACCAGCTTGCACGCCTCCCAGATCGAGATCCGCTCCGCAATGGCCAGGCCCTCCAGTTTGTCCACCGTGACCTGGCCGATCCCCCGGGGCGGGACGTTCACGATGCGCTTGAAGCTCTGGGCATCGTCGGGATTCGCCACCAGCCGCAGGTACGAGAGGATGTCCTTGATCTCCTTCCGCTCGTAGAACCGGAGGCCCCCAACGATGACGTACGGGGTGACCTCGCGGCGCAGGGCATCTTCCAGGACGCGCGACTGGGCGTTGGTCCGGTAGAAGACCGCGAAGTCATCCAGGGTGTATCCGCCTTCGGCGGACAGGGTGCGAATCGTGCGGACCATGAAGTCCGACTCGGCCTGCTCGTCCCGCGCCTGGTAGAAGACGAGCGGTTCGCCGGCCGGGTTCTCGGTCCAGAGGGTCTTGCCCTTCCGGCCGATGTTATGGGCCACGACGCCGCCGGCGGCATCCAGGATGTTGTGGGTGGACCGGTAGTTCTGCTCCAGCCGGATGACCTTGCACCCCGGGTGGTCCTGCTCGAAGTCCAGGATGTTGTTGAGATCCGCGCCCCTCCACCGGTAGATGGACTGGTCGTCGTCCCCGACCACGCACAGGTTCCCGTGGGCCCGGCTGAGGAAGTTGACGATCTGGTACTGGGCGTGGTTCGTGTCCTGGTACTCGTCCACCAGCACGTACCGCCAGAGGTTCTGGTAATACGTGAGAGCATGGGGCTTGTCACGGAAGAGCAGCACCGTCAGCATCAGCAGATCGTCGAAGTCCACGGCGTGGCTGGCGCGCAGGCGGTCCTGGTAGAGGGCGTAGATCTTCGCCGTCCGCTCCTCGGTGAAATCGTTGGCCACGGTGGCATACTCACCCGGCGTCAGCATCTCGTTCTTGGCCCGGCTGATCCGCGCCGCCACCCCCCGCGGGTTCAATGTCCGCTCGCTCCAGTCCAGCGTCTTCAGGCAGTGCTTGATGAGGCTCAGTTGATCTGCCTCGTCGTAGATCACGAAGCTGCTGCGGAAATTCAGCTCCCGGTGCCACTTGCGCAGGATCTTGACGCAGGTCGAGTGAAAGGTCCCCAGCGCCACGGTCAGTCCCCGCGCGCCCAGGAGCTGCTCCACGCGCCGTCGCATCTCGTCGGCGGCCTTGTTGGTGAAGGTCACCGCCAGGATCTGCCACGGCTGGACGGATCGTCGCCCGATCAGGTAGGCGATCCGGCGGGTGATGGCCCGGGTCTTCCCGGAGCCGGCGCCGGCCAGGATGAGGAGCGGCCCCTCACCATGTAGCACCGCCTCTTCCTGAGGCGGATTCAGATCAGCCAGGATGGGGTCCACAGTCATGCGAATGACGCTTTCCTTCGGGAGAGGTCATGAACAGGCAATTACCGCAGGCAACGAAGGGATTATAGACCAGGTGGCTCACGGTGCAAAAATAAAAGCAGGGCTGGGCCGGGAAAGTCTGGGCTGAGAGGCGCTTATCTGGGACGCGCCCCAGCCAAGACCAGGCAGGTCTGTCTGGGTGCGTCGAGTGCGAGGACGACCGCGGTGTGGTAGACTGTTCCCACGGCTTCGCGCGCCCGGCACTCTTGGATCAGGACGGAGGCGTGAGCTGGGCCGGATACCTGTACGCCCGGACGAAGCGGATCGCCCCCGGGGGGACCCTGGCATCCTTCCCTGTGGCCTTTCTCGCTGAGTGAGGTGCCATGACGTTTGACATCGCATACGTCGGCCACTACACCAAGGACACGATCGTTTACCCCCACCTCACCCGGACGGTGGACGGCGGCGCGTTCTACTACGGCGCGAATGTCGCCGTGCGGATGGGGCTGCGTGTGGCCGTCGTCACACGGCTGGCCCGCGAGGACTGGCATGTGGTATCCGAACTGGAGCGGCTCGGCGTGACGGTCTTTGGGCGCGCCACCCCTGCCTCCACGCTCCTGCGGCTGATCTACCCCACCGCAAACCTGGACGAACGCACCATCGAGCTGATCAGCTCGGCGGGGCCCTTCGCGGTGGAAGAGGTGGCGGAGGTCCAGGCGAAGGCCTTCGCCATCGGCGCGTCGGTGCGCGGTGAGGTGCCGACCGAGGTGGTGGAAGCGCTTGCTGCCACGGGGGCGATCGTCGCCCTGGATGTGCAGGGCTTCATTCGGGTCGTTCGGGACGGAACCTTGACCTTTGATGGCTGGCCGGGCAAGGAATCCGTCCTGAAGCATGTGACGGTGCTCAAGACGGATGCGGTCGAGGCCAGGCTGATCACCGGGGAGTCAGACCAGTACGTCGCGGCCAGGCGACTGGCCGCCTTCGGTCCGCGCGAAGTCCTGCTCACGCATGGAGGCGGCGTGCTGGTCTATCACGACGGCGCGTTCCACGAGGCGCCCTTTGTGGTCCAAGAGGTCCGGGGGCGAAGCGGGCGCGGAGACACGTGCACGTCGGCGTACCTGTCGCGGCGATTGACGGCCCCGCCGGCCGACGCGGTGAGGTGGGCCGCCGCCGTCACCAGCCTGAAGCTGGAAGCGGAAGGCCCATTCCGCCGCGAGATGGCCGAGGTGCAGGCGTTGTATGGCCGGTTGTCCCACGAGCGTTAGCGGCCTCGGGCTCCTCAGCCGTACCACGTCCCGTCGTTCTGGCAGACGACGGGGAGCAGGGGCGCCTTTCAGACCAGGAAGCAGGTGATCACAGGTCGATCCATTGTCCCTTCGCCGAGGACTCGTAGATCCCCAGGACGATGCGGAGCGCCTTCAACCCCTCCTCGCCATTGATGGACGATTCGACGTTCTTCTGAATCGAGGCGACGATCTCTTCCAGCTGGGCCTTGTGGTTCACGTGGGAGATGGCCGGCGAACTGGTCGATCCGTACGAGACCTTTTGCTCGTCCACGTAGTCGGCCTCGTTGCACCCCTCGACCTTCCACGCGGTGATGTTGCCGCCTTCAAGGATGACGGATCCCTTCTGGCCGTGAATCTCGATCCGCTCCTTGAAACCCGGCTGAATAGCCGTGGAGCCCTCGATCACGCCGACCGCCCCATTCGAAAATTCGACCACGGCGACGCCCAGGTCCTCTGATTCAATTGTGTGAGTTGATGTCCTGACCAGGCCGCAGAGGCGCTTCGCGCCACCCATCATCCACTGGAGCAGATCGATGGTGTGGATGGCCTGGTTGATCAGCGCCCCGCCCCCGTCAATGGCCTTGGTTCCCCGCCAGGCATTGCTCGTATAGTAGGCCGGAGAGCGATACCATTTGACGTAGGCGTCTCCGAGGATCAGCCGTCCGAGGAGACCCTGATCCAGCGCCTTCCGGAGCTTCCGCGCGGCCGGGGTGAACCGGTTCTGGAAGATGACCGAGAGCCTCCGATCGTTCTTCCGGCACGTCTCGATGAGGGCCCTGGCCTTGGCGATGGTGACATCAATGGGCTTCTCGGCGATCACGTGCTTCCCGGCGGAAGCGGCCCTCATGCCGTAATCGGCATGATGCCCCGAGGGAAGGCAGATGATGACCGCTTGGACCTCGGGGTCCGCCAGCAGCTCGTCGTAGCTCCGGTAGCCGCGGATCTGGTGCTGTGCCGAAAAGCGCTGAGTCTCTTCGGGTGGCAAGCTCCACGCGCCCACGATCCGGGCATCGGGGATCTCTTTGAGGGCCGCCAGGTGGACGCCGGCGATCATTCCGCTGCCTGCCATCGCAATTCCTACGGGTGCCATGGTCACTCCTCCTCTCCTCAAGAATCAGAAGGCCGGGGTTGTCGATAGGAATTCCTTCGGCCCCGCTCGCGATCCTGAGGCAAATGACCCCAATCCGAAATTCTCAACCGCCAAGGACACCCAGCGCTGGCGCTGGGTACCCGGAACGCCAAGACCGAAATGGCTGATTGGGGGGAAGGAACGGAACTCCTGAATGCCCCATACTCAGCGGCGCGAAACTTAGGCTACACGTTCGCTCGCGCCGCTTCGTTCGCGGGGAAGGCCCTTGGACTTGCAGGGCACGCCGCAAGTCCTCGGCCCTCCCCGCGG
>Ga0315285_10000820_pt1 | contig 32321 bp, 25 predicted proteins | sample YL17G09_36_MG_FD_203698 | JGI IMG/M metagenome (GOLD analysis project Ga0315285, IMG submission 203698) | Sediment microbial communities from Yellowstone Lake, YNP, Wyoming, USA - YL17G09_36 | ecosystem: Environmental > Aquatic > Freshwater > Lake > Sediment | place: USA: Wyoming | collected...
GAGATCACCATCTGAGGATGAGTGCTTATTGCTGGAAATGTAGGCTCGAGTTTTATCTGGTGAGCTAGCTTTTAATTGCCCCTTGTATATAAATATTTAAAATGTAGACTTCTTTTTGATGCTACTCAGGCTAAGCACAAACATAAAGCGTTTTGTTGGCTCGTAAGCTCTTTTACAAGGCAAGGGAGAAACTCCTTTACTGTTTTTGAGAGTAGCACTTTGGATGTCCCTATTTTATTTTTGGGTTTTCAAAGTGCTGCTCTTATAGCAGACGAAATAAAGGAGGGCGGAGTGATGAGTCTAAAGAGATTGACGCAGTCAGTGACAGCGATTCTCGTAGTAGTTATTGTAGTGGCCACCGCTTTTGTGATGGGAAAGATCTTAGACGTTACCGGGGTAACAGACATGATTGACTCTCTTTGGAGCATTAGTAATACTGCGTTTTTGGTAGCATTACTGATTAGTCGCTGGGCGTTTGCGGCCGTATGGGCCTTAAGTGACTATCACTTAATCCGATGGCTGCATAGAACGGGTTGGTTCTGGTTCCCACCAGACAGACCAACTTATTACGAGGAAGATCCGATCATTGATAAGTCGGGATTGATCCTTGGGGTAATAGGAGGCATTTTAGGAAGCGGTTTAGTTTGTTTCTTAGCCGCCGAGATTGTTATCCGTCTCACCTCTAATCCAGAATCGTTCGACTTTCTTCTTAAATAAGAGAAAGGAGTTGGGAAGGGGCCTGCACTAGCTTTTCGTTTGGCTTAGTCAGGCCCCATCACACTTTTCCCTTGTCTTTTTCAATTATTGTCAAAAATTAATTCTTGGATTTCTTCAGATCTTTCTAGGAATCCAGAATGTAAATTGCTCCTTGTATATAAATGTTTAAAATGTAGACTTCGTTTGATGCCTAGATTTCAAGCACTAGTGATTCTTTTAATTTTGCTTTTATTTTCTTTACTGATTATTGTTTTGTTTAGAAAATTCAACAGGGATTTAAAAACTGCTTTCCTATTTATTGTTCCTCTTTTAGTCTTTAGTCTTGGTTTTATTCTTCGTTTGTCAATAAAGCCATCGCTGGTAGATATAGGTTTTTTCTTAACTGAGTTTTCTGGTCTATTTACTTCTGTTTTATTTGCAGTGTGCCTTTTGCTTGGTCAATTAAAATATTGGAAGAAATGAGTTCTAATTTTGTCTATGAGGGGGACTAAAAATAAAAAACCTCTCTATTTCTGGCTTTTTAGATAGTGGTGGACCCACCGAGAATCGAACTCGGAACTCAGTCATGCGAAGACTGCGGTATACCGTTTACCTATGAGCCCGATTGAAAGTGGAGCCGATGGGACTCGAACCCACAACCTCCTACAGCCAGTTGAGCTACGACCCCAAACAAGAAAATTTTACTCTTAAGAGGTAAATTTGTAAAGCTTACAGGGATAACAAAGTGCGACCTTGTCACTTGAGATAAGAGAGGGGGTTGACGGACGCACCGTTGCTTCTAATCTCAAAGTGGAGATGAATCCCGGTACTCCGGCCGGTCGAACCCATCTTACCAATCGCTTGTCCCCGACTGACGGACTGACCCGGCGAAACATAAATCGCTGACAAATGAGCATAAAGAGTGCTAAAACCATTGCCGTGGTCGATCAAAACCCGGTTGCCGTAAGCCCAAGGTGCCGGCCAACCCACCAGGGTGACCGTGCCCGAATCCGCGGCGAGAACAGCAGGGGCGCTGTTGTTAGCAATGTCGATACCCGGGTGATACCAAACAAAATTTTGGGTAATACGGCCCCCCACCGGCCAAACATATTGACCGGTACCGGTGACTGTTCCGGCGGCCGGGACTTCCGCATAATAACGTCGCGGTGCGGTCGGTTGTTCCTTAGGCATAATCCCTTCTGGAACAATCAGGGATTGACCCACCGCCAAGGCAAAAGTCTCGTCATTGGCAAAGGAGTTGTAAGGCCAGTTAACAATCACCTGGGCATCAACCTGATATTTTTTGGCAATTGAATAAATCGTCTCGCCGTGCTGAACCTTATGAGAAAGACCGCTCACCGGCAAAATTCTTAAAACATCCCCTTCTTTGATGTCTTTGACAGACTTCAAATCATTCTCCCAGCGAATCGTGTCAATGGAAACACCAAATCTTTCGGCAACGGTCGAAACCGTGTCTCCCTCTTTGACCGTGTATTCCACCAATTCCGAACGAGGCTTGATTGATTCGAGGGTGGTGGTTTCCATCTCGCCAGTCGTGGCCGAAAGGACCACTGAGGTTTCCGGTTGCTGCCAGTGACGGGCCGACAAACCAGGAAAATTCTCCTGAATCAAAACCGGGCCTAAAGTCACCCCAATGATGATTAACATCATCATCCCTGAATGAATAAAAGGGCGGCTGTAACGCCCTCTTTGACGATAAAGTGCCCCAGCCAACCAAGACTTGCCTGATTCAAAAAGATGGAATTGATTAAGGGTTTTCTGACGGCTATAGCGGCTTAAACAACAAAGAAATTGCCAAAAATCTTCTTTTAATGAGGATCTATTCATCAATTGAGGTTAGCACAGGCAGGAAAAGAAGTCAATTTGAGGCCTAACCTTGGTTCAAGGTTTTGAGGAATTCGGCGTTTGATTTCGTCTTCACTAGCCTCCCTAAAATCAACTCCGTTCTTTCATTGGCCCCCAGCATATCAACCATCTTTCTCATCGTCACAATTTTGGGATAAACTTCCTTACCGTAAAGCAATTCTTCTTGTCTCGTCCCCGAACGCTGGATATCAATCGCCGGATAAACCCTTCTCTCGGCCAACTCCCGGACCAAATGAAGTTCCATGTTGCCGGTGCCTTTAAACTCCTCGTAAATCAAGTCATCCATTTTTGAACCGGTTTCCACCAAACAGGTGCCAATGATGGTTAAAGAACCGCCTTTTTCGATGTTTCGGGCGGCTCCGAAAAACTTTTTGGGAGGCCAAAGCGCGGCCGGATCAAAACCGCCGGTCAAAGTCCGACCAGAGGTGGGAATGCTGAGATTATAAGCGCGGGCCAAACGAGTGATTGAATCCAAAAGAATGACCACGTCTTTGCCCTCTTCTACCAACCTTTTGGCTCTTTCTAAAGCCACTTCCGCCGCCCGGGTTTGCTGTTCCGGGGGTTCGTCAAAATTAGAGGCAATCACTTCCCCTTTCACCGAACGGGTAATATCGGTCACTTCTTCAGGTCTCTCACCCACTAAAACCGCCATTAAATGAATGTCTTTGTGATTTTCCGTTATCCCGTTGGCAATATCCTTTAAAAGCCAGGTTTTGCCGGCTTTAGGCGGTGAGACAACCAGACCTCGTTGTCCCCGACCAATGGGTGAAACCAGGTCAATAATCCGGGTGGAAAGGGGCGCTTTCCCTGTCTCCAGTTTAATCTGTTCCTCAGGATAGAGAGGGGTCATGCTTTCAAAAATTGGTCTTTTGCCAACCTTGGCTAAAGGCTGACCATTGACTTTTTCGACTTTCAGCAAACCATAATAACGCTCGTTTTCTTTTGGATCTCGAGCCTGACCGCCAATCATGTCGCCGGGACGGAGATTAAAGCGACGGATTTGTGAAGCGGAGATATAAACGTCTTTATCCGAAGGAATAAACTGGGGTCGCAGGTAACCATGGCCTTCAGGGGCAATCTCCAAAACACCCTCCATGAAATGGGTGGGCATGTCCGCGTCAGGAATGCGCCGGTTATCGACGACACCGTCAAATTCCTGGGGCGCTCCTTGACCCACGAGTTCATCGGCCGTTAACGGCGTTTCTTTTATCGAAGAAACAATTTTCTTTTTGGGAGTCACTACCGATTTAGTTTTTGGCATTAGGAAATGGTCACTAATTTTTGGGGAAATTTAATCTGCCCCTTCATTTAAACAAATGTTTTAATAAGCTGTCAAGAGCCAATCTCATTGTGAGGCAAAGATAAAAACGGGTGCGCCGTCAAGAGTCTCAAAGCTTTGCTTAACCGTGGACTGATCATAAGTCTCACCGTGTTCTTCTTCAAATTCCATCACTCCCACCAACGCCGGATAGGCCTCGGTGTTTCTCAACTGCTGAACAAGCCCTCCCATTCCGTACAGTTTGCCTCCCTTCGTGCCATAACCATCAAAAAGAGGCACGACCAAGGTTTTTTGGTCAAGATAATATTGATTTAGCTCTGACAAATTGACAATTTTACTGCCGGAAAAAACGTAAACAAAGACCAAACCTGGTAAGGCTTTTTCGCCCGCCCATTCTTGGTGCTTTTGGGCAAACCAGGCAGAAAATTGGTTGATGGCTCGAGCCTCAACTTGGCTATCAGGAAACCATTCGGCATCAAGAGTAATGGCTAAATGAGCCAATACCTCTTTCGATAAAAAGGTTTCAAAATGATTAATCGTTTCTCGAGCCAGTTCAAGATTCCGGAAATCAAAAGCAACCAATCTTTGGTCTCCACACAACTGGAGAGCTTTTTCAATATAGCCCTCACTCAAACCATAGCCATCATTATCTTGAACAGGGTTAATGATATTCAGGGCAAAATCTTCTTGTTTTAAACCGATTTTCTCACTGATTGAAGCCTTTCTGGTTCGATAAAAATCCCAAGATTCTTCGGCGGTCCGAGTATGCCTCAAACTTCCCCAGCCCATGGGCCGTCCGTAAACCAGATAAACGACCTTACCTCGCAAACCCAAAGAATCAAGCAGTTCCATTCCGGTTTCAGGCTTTCTCGTCGGCGTTTCTGGCGTTGACGTGCTCACGGGTATTGGTTGGGATTTTTCCTTTATCTCTAAAGGCACCCCGGAAACCAACGTTCGTCCTAGAGAAGGATTTTCCTCGACCACCAGTTTTTCCTTTTCTTGACTCCAAGCTAAGGCGATAGGGATGGAAAGAGGTGTGGAGGCAAGAGCACATCCCGCTATCTTGAGACTACTTTTAATAAATTCTCTTCGACTCAAACCAATTTGATTTTCTGTTGACATCATCAAAAATAATTAATTAATCTTTTAAAAAGAAACAAACAGAAGAAGAAAAACGACTTTTTCGAGTGCTTCTCCCACTCCTAATGGGAGAACGTACGCCTGCCCTACATACGTCCCCCCAGCAGAAGCGCGAGAAAAAAAGTTTGGTTCAAAGAACCGGCCTTTGCAACTCCCCACTCCTTTGATTTTGAACCTAGAATCTTGACAACTTCTTGACAACTGTGATAATGTCAATCTGGTGTTGAAGTCACCTGTCCTGACCCAACGCCAATATGCGAAGGGCATTGCTATTCGTGGCACCCTGTCCAGCGATAGTAATGCTCTTTGTTTTTCCCTTCTTTTTTTAATTTGCGCGCCCAATTTAGCATATTTTTTTCCCCCTGTCAAGCCTATAAGAAAACTTTCTTAAAAAACCACTATTCCTATAGTTTATACTATTATATTATTAGCTTCATTTTAATTACTTTTAAAGGAAAAAGCAAGTTATGTGGATAATTGTGGGAAAACCTATTTTTTGAAGACTTTTCTGGCTAACTGATTGACTGAAGTAAATTTGTCCGGAGAAATGATTTGGGTGAACCCTAACTTCCTGGCTTCTTTCTTTCTTTTCTCTGTTTGGCTCACCTCTCTTATCTCCCCTAACAAACCAATCTCGCCAAAACAAACTATTTTTGAGTCAAGAGGCTGTCCTTTAAAGGAAGAAATAATCGCCAGGGCGACACCTAAGTCGCTCCCCGGCTCTTCAATCTTGATGCCACCCACGACATTAATGTAAAGATCAAAAGTGGCTAAGGGCAGGTTTAATTGTTTGGTGAGAACGGCGGCGATGAGTTGTAACCGGCGATTATCCACTCCCTGACTGATTCTTCGGGGAATGACCAAAGTGGTGGGCACGACCAAAGCTTGAATCTCAACTAAAACCGGTCTGGTACCCTCCAAAGTGGCCACGACCACGGAACCGGCCACTTGCTTGACTCTCTCTCTAAGAAAAAGTTTGGAAGGATTGGTCACTTCTTTCATCCCTTGGTCGGTCATCTCAAAGACACCCACCTCATCCGTTGCCCCAAAACGATTTTTGGTGGCCCTGAGGAGCCGGGCGGTACCAAACCTTTCGCCTTCAAGATAAACGACGGTGTCCACCATATGCTCTAAAACTTTAGGACCGGCAATCGCCCCGGCTTTGGTCACGTGACCGACTAAAAGCAAAGGGATTTCCCTTGGCTTAACCACTTTCAGAAGCTTGGCGGCTGATTCTCTGACTTGGCCGACGGAGCCAGCCATCCCCGAAAGGTCATCTGTCCAGCAAGTTTGTACCGAATCAATGACCACTAAATTCGGTTTTAATTCTTTTATTTGAGTACAAATTGACTCCACGTTGGTCTCCGTTAGAAAAAGGGAGTTTTGCTTTTTTAACTCCAACCTTTGGGCTCTAATTTTAATCTGTTGAAGGGATTCTTCACCAGAAACATAAAGAGAATTGGCTTTTTGACTGACCAATTGGAGCATTAAAGTACTTTTGCCGATTCCCGGCTCACCAGAAACCAAAATGACGGAACCGGGCACCATTCCCCCACCAATGACCGCGTCAAATTCTCCGATCCCTGTTTTGATTCTTGCTTGAAAAGCGGATTTCACTTGATCCAGTCTCTGAGGTTTCGTCCGAGAAGCAACCCTTTCTGTTTCCTCAGGGGAGGCTAAAGTGGTCTCTACCAAACTATTCCACTCCCCACACAGAGAACACCGTCCCATCCATTTGGGTGACTCAGCCCCACATTGCTGACAGACAAATTTGGTAATTACCTTTGCCATGAAGTTTTTCTTTCGAATGCTAGTGAGAAACAAAGCTCTTATTTATACCCCACCGGCTTTTCTTTCAAGACCAAACCCAAACTCATTCTTCTGCCTCCTTGATCAATTGATTCAACGTAGCAATCAACCTTATCACCTTCTTTGAGTGATTTCTCGGCCGGAATCTTGGAGATATGAATTAATCCTTCAATCCCCTCTTCCAAATCAACGAAAGCGCCAAAAGGAGCCAAACGGATGACTTTGCCTTTCACCCTGGCATCGGCCGGATATTTCTCTTCAATCTTCTGCCAAGGGTCAGACTTGAGTTGTTTGATGGAAAGATTAAGTTTACCGGTGGTTTTCTCTTTGGCCAAAACTTTCACTTCCACCTGATCGCCCTCTTTGTAAAAATCTTTGGGATCTTCCACTCTTTGCCAAGAAATTTCAGAAATATGAACCAAACCTTCCAACTCCACTCCCTCGGCTTCGATTCTGACAAAAAGGCCAAAAGGCATAACACCGGCCACTTTGCCTTTAAAATGAGCGCCGATTTTCACTTTTTTAAGGACTTTCTCTTGAGCTTTTAATAAGGCCGCTTCGGAAACTTCTCTTTCGGAAAAAATTAACCGGTTCTTTTCCCGACTCACCTCAATTGCCTTCACTTCAATTTGCTTGCCCACTAGTTTTTCGATTTGATCTGTCCATTTAGAGCCAAACTGAGACGCCGGAATGAAGCCCTGTAAACCCTTGGCCTCAACGATTAAGCCGCCTCGATTGATTTCCTTCCCCAAGACTTTAACCGTTTCCCCGGTCTTCATTTTCTCTTCAAACTGACCCCAAAGATAATCACCCGAGGCTTTTTTCAAAGAGAGAAGTGTTTGCCCTTTATCGTTTTCTGGCTGAGTAACAATAGCCTCAACTTCGTCACCAACTCCCAGTTCTTTAATAAAATCTCTGGCGGCTTTCATTTCCCGATCAATCACCATTCCCTCACTTTTGCCGCCAATGTCAAAATAAAGTGCCCCCCTGGTTTTTTCAACCAAAATGCCTTTAACCACATCTCCCCTCTTCCACCCACGTACGTGGTGATCAACTTGCTTTAACAAATCTTCCATGGTTTGAGGCTCTTTTTGAGGGGAACGTTTAACCGAGGTTTTTTTTGAAGTCTTATTCCCTTTGGTTATTGGTTTTAAGGTTAATTTCTTTTTGGTCAATTCCCATTTACCTCACTTTCTTTGAAAGGCGGTGTTCATTATAACTTAAAAAAAACTTTTTGCCAAGATTTAAAACCAAAAATCCCGGCCTTGAGGTATTGTCCCACACCGTTGCCAGTGCAGTATCGTCCCCGCTGGTGCGTTTCACTTCTCTGTTCGGAATGGGAAGAGGTGGGACCGCATCGCTCCAAAGACCGGGAAATTCAAAAAATATTATCTCTACCGAAACCCGAAGAGCCAAAGTAGATTCACCTTCACAAGCTACTCCTTTGATCGATTAGTACGATTTGGCTAAACACATTGCTGTGCTTACACCGATCGCCTATCAAGGTAGTCGTCTCCTACCGATCTCACCTATCCTAAAAGGATAGAAGGATACCTTATCTTGAGATGGGCTTCCCGCTTAGATGCTTTCAGCGGTTATCCCGAAGGAATGTAGCTACCCAGCGATGCGCCTGACGGCCACAACTGGCACACTAGGGATTCCCCCTTTTCGGTCCTCTCGTACTGGAAAAAGCTTCTCTCAAGTATCCAACGCTTGCTGCGGATAGAGGCCGAACTGCTTCACAGCGTTCTGAACCCAGCTCACGTAGCGCTTTAATGGGCGAACAGACCAACCCTTGGGACCTTCTCCAGCCCCAGGATGCGCTGAGCCGACATCGAGGTAGCGAACCGCGCCGTCGATATGGACTCTTGGGCGCGACTACTCTGTTATCCCCGGGGTAGCTTTTATCCGATAAGCCCGATGCTTCCCACGAAGCAATCGGGGATCACTAAGACCTGCTTTCGCAACTGCTCGACCCGCCAGTCTCACAGTTAAGCCGGCTTTCGCCTTTGTACGTCCAGCGCGATTTCCATCCGCGCTAAGCCGACCTTTGTACGCTTGCGTTACTTTTGAGCAAGCGACCGCCCCAGTCAAACTACCCACCAGACACTGTTCCCAAACCTGTTTCCAAGGCTTTTAGGTAAGAATTGAACATACCGAAGAGAGGTATTTCACTGGCGTCCGAAGACTCCCTCCTATTCTCGACAGTCAGTAAATCCAATTCAATGCCAAGTTGTAGTAAAGCTCCACGGGGTCTTTTTGTCCTGCAGCAAGTAAGCCGCATCTTCACAGCTATTTCAATTTCACCGGGTGAGGGCTCAAGACAGTTGCTTGCTCGTTAAACCTTTCATGCAGGTCGGAACTTACCCGACAAGGGACTTCGCTACCGTAGAACAGTTATAGTTACCGCTGCCGTTCACTGGGGCTTCGGTTCAGAACTCATCTAAAAGAATCATCCCTCCCCTTAACCTTCCAGCACTGGGCAGGCCTCAGCCCGTATACTTTGGCTTTCGCCTTTGCACAGACCTGTGTTTTAGATAAACAGTCGGCAAGCATCTTTCGCTGCGGCCTACACTTATTGCTAAGTGCAGGCAGGGCATCTCCCTAAGTTACGCCCAGCTATTTTGCCGAGTTCCTTAAACCCCCTTCTCCCGCTGGCCTTGGTATTCTCTACCTATCCACCTGTGTCGGTTTTCGGTACGGTCTCAACTGTTTCTCATTGCGAAACTTTTCTCGGAAGCTTAATACCGTCTGATTGACCCTCGACAAGCTCAGGTCTTTTCCGCCACTCGCCGTCGCAATAACGGATTTGCCAATCATTACTGACTTGTGGTTTAAACGCTGAATCAATACAACGCCAGACATCTCAAACTCCGTCCTTCCCCAATTAAAACGAAACAGTTAAGGTACAGGAATATCAACCTGTTGTCCATCGACTACGCCATGGGGCCTCGCCTTAGGACCGACTAACCCGAAGATGACGAACATTGCTTCGGAAACCTTGGATTTTCGGCCAACCGGATTCTCACCGGTTTCTCGCTACTCATACCGGCATTCTCACTTGATGCAGCTCCAGTCCGGTTTTCACCGTAACCTTCACCGCCACATCAACGCTCCCCTACCGCACTAAGTAAACTTAGCACCTCTGTCTTCGGTACGAACCTTAGCCTCGCTGAATTTTCGGCGCAAAACCCCTCGACTAGTGAGCTGTTACGCTTTCTTTAAAGGGTGGCTGCTTCTAAGCCAACCTCCTAGCTGTCTGAGCGATTTCACTTCCTTTGACACTTAGATTCAATTTAGAGACCTTAGACGAGAGTCAGGGCTGTTTCCCTCTTGACCTACCAGCTTAGCCCGGCAGGACTGACTGCCCTGGTGAACGCCAAAGAATTCGGAGTTTGATTGAATATGAGACATTTCTGCCCCATACCCATTCAGTGCTCTACCTCTCTGGTTTATACCAGGACGCTATACCTAAATATATTTCGGGGAGAACCAGCTATCACCGAGCACGATTAGCATATTACTCCTATCCGCAAGTCATCCAAGCCTCTTGTACCAGACACTGGTTCGGGCCTCCCCCTCGAGTTTCCTCGGGGTTCACCCTGCTCACGGATAGCTCGCTCGGTTTCGGGTCTCTCACTCTCTCCTGAACGCCATTTTAAGACTTGGTTTCCCTCTGCCTCCCCCACAAAGTGGGTTAGACTAAGAGAAAATGAGAACTCGCCGGTTCATTCTTCAATAGGCACGCCATCACCACGTCAAACGTGGCTCTGACTGTTTGTTAGCAGATAATTTCAGGTTCTATTTCACTCCCCTCCCGGGGGACTTTTCACCTTTCCCTCACGGTACTAGTTCACTATCGGTCTGTTTGGGTATTTAGCCTTGGAGCGTGGTCGCCCCAGATTCCCACAGGAGTTGATCTCTCGTGGTACTCAGGAATCCTCTAGGGGTGTTTTGGATTTCGCCTACAAGACTTTCGCTTTCTTTGGCGTACCAATTCCGGGTACTTCGACTATCCTTAACACTCCCATATTGAGGTCCTACAACCCCCTGCCGAAGCAGGGTTTGGGCTCTTCCGCTTTCGCTCGCCGCTACTAACGGAATCTCATTCGATTTCTTTTCCTTGCCCTACTAAGATGTTTCAATTCAGGCACTGACCTCTTTGAAACCTATGGATGACTAAAAGTCATCTTTCAGTCTCAAGCAATCCCGAAGGATTAGGTTTCCCCATTCGGACACCGCCGGATCGCAGGTTGCTTGACACCTCCCCGACGAGTTTCGCCGTCACGCCGCGTCCTTCTTCGGCCCAAACAGCCAAGGCATTCATTATCTGCTTTAATTAGAGTAGCCTTATCTGTGAAGATTAAATCTACCTCCACCCTTGCGGGTTTCGGTAGAGATAACATTCTCTTTACTTTTCAATGAGCGAAGTGGACCGAAGCGGCCTCGAACCGCTGACCTTCTCATTGCAAATGAGGTGCTCTGCCAACTGAGCTATCGGCCCGCATCGATATTGATCAACTAAAAAAGGCTCCTTGCGGAGCCAGTTCTAAAGAGCAGAAAAGCCTCTAACTCCCACGCAAAATCGAAAGAAATCTATTAATTATTTTTTTCAGGCTTCTCATGTATCTTTTCTAGGACTGACTCCTAGTGGAAACATTATAACAAGGGCTCAAACGATTGTCAAGTTGCTAGATGTCCTCAATTTTTTATGATAAAATTGGAATGTTTGGGGCGCGTAGCTCAGTGGTAGAGCGCTTACCTGATAAGTAAGAGGTCCCTGGTTCGATCCCAGGCGCGCCCACCGCGTCACTCCGCATAAGCGCGGCTTAATCTGACGCCTAATTATGCCCGAAAAAGAAAAAATTATTATCGAAATAAAAATTCCTCGCGAGAACGAATACACACCAGAATCAGCTGCGAATCTTTTTTCTGGTTTTAGCAAGACTCTCTCTTCTCCATCTTTCCTTAATCGCCTGATGAGAAAAGAGTCTGAACCCTTGATTCTTGAAATTGCTAGTCATCAACAAGGCATTCATTTTTACGCCGTGGTTTCCGAGGAATTAAAACCTTTCTTCGAAAGCCAAATCTTAGGCGCTTATCCTCTGGCGGTTCTTAACCGTGTTCCTGATTACCTTCAAAATTGGCCCCAAGAAAATTTAAAAGTGGGCCAAATGGTTCAGTCAACCAGTTATTACTATCCCATCAAGACTTACAAGGATTTTACTGACATCGACTCTCTTTCTTCAATTTTGGCGGTGATGTCCAAAGCTGGCGAAAATGATTTGCTGCTCATCCAAATTGTTCTCCAAAAAGCGAGTTCTGGTTGGCAATCAGCCGCTCAAAAGGCGACTACCAGAGGTATCCGCATCAGTGAAACCGAAAGACAACCTCTTCCTGGAGAAAGTTTAATTAGATTAAAAATTGAGGAGGGTGGTTTAAAAGTCGGCATTCGGGTGGTCGCTTCTTCAGAATCACTCTTAAAATCACTCGTGGGCGCCTTTGCACCATTGACTCGTGGCGACGGCAACTCTCTTGTTTTCCAAAAGCCTTCTCTTTTTCAGAAAAACAAATTGAAAAACGCCCTTTTTAACCATCAGCCAAGTTTTATCCCCCGTTATCAAATTTTCTCTGTTTCCGAATTGGCCACTCTCTGGCATCTACCCGGCCTCACCATCAAAATTCCCAACATTACCTGGGGACGATCCGTTCTGACCGAAGCACCAGAAAACCTCCCCGTGGCCGAAGGTTTAACCGAGAAACAAAAAACAGAGATTAATTTTTTTGCCAAAACAGAACATAAAAACAAATTAATGACCTTTGGCGTTAAACATGATGATCGTCGCCGCCACATTTACGCCGTCGGTAAATCCGGTACCGGTAAATCAACGATGATTGCCAACATGGCCATTGACGATTTAAAAAAACGCCATGGTTTGGCCGTCATTGATCCTCACGGTGACCTTTCCGAGATTCTTTTAGATTACATTCCTTCATACCGAATCAACGACGTCTGTTATCTCAATCCAGCGGATAAGGAACACCCTTTTTCCATTAATATCCTTGAAGTCGATGACCCGGCTCAAGCTGAACTCGTGGCTTCTGGGATTGTTTCCATTTTTTATAAACTTTACGCCCAGTCTTGGGGACCGAGGATGGAGTATATTTTAAGAAATACTCTGCTTACTTTGGCTCAAACACCCAACACGACTTTGGTTGATGTTCCTAAAATTCTCACTCACAGAGATTTCAGGGATAAAGTGGTGGCACAACTTCAAGACGAGGTGCTCACTGGCTTCTGGGACAAAGAATTCAATAAAATGCCAGACAGATTGAGAGAGGAAGCGATTAATCCCATTTTAAATAAAGTGGGCCAATTTGTAACTTCACCTTTAATCCGTAGTCTTATCGGTCAACCCAAGTCAACCATCAACTTGGAAAAAATTATGAATGAGGAAAAAGTGATTATTCTTAACCTTTCTCAAGGACGTTTGGGTGAGGATAACGCCGCTCTTTTAGGAGCAATGCTTATCACCAAAATTCAACTGGCAGCCATGAATCGGGTCAATATCCCTGAGGAACAAAGAAGAGATTTTTATCTCTTCGTCGATGAGTTCCAAAACTTTGCCACCAGAGCTTTTATAAAAATCCTTTCTGAAGCCAGGAAATATCGTCTCAATCTTTGTTTGGCCAATCAGTACATGGCCCAAATTGACGAAGACGTCCAGAAAGCCATTTTGGGCAACGCTGCCACCTTGATTTCTTTTTTGGTGGGGGCTGAAGACGCTCGCATTCTGGAACATGAATTTGGCAGTACTTATATTGAAAAAGATTTAGTCGGTCTTTCTAACTTCCAAACCGTGGTTAAACTTTCCGTTGATAATCTCACTTCAAGACCTTTTTTTGCCTACACTCTACCTTTACCCAAATCCAAAAACCAAAACCGGGAAAAAGTCATCCACGTCTCCAGAGAAAGATTTTCCTATAAAAAATAATCCCATATAATTGACTTTTTGAAAAGAAAAGTTAAAATAAGGAAAAGAGAACAACAAGAGCGTTGTTATCTCTAAGCAAAGTCGCTCTTTAACAGGGAAATCAGGAAAAAAACATCTGAAGGGAGAAAAAAAGTGAGGAACAAAACGATTGTCTTGATCTTGGTATTGAGCCTCCTGTTAGCTTTTGGTACCATAACAAACGCCGATCCTTTAAATAATCCCCCGCCTGGATGTAATGGCGACATTAAAGTCCACAATGGGGATGAAGAACCGTCGCCGATACAGCAAGACCATCCAAAAGTAGGCTGTTCCTTTCACCTTCATGGTTTTAATTTTGATCCAGGGAGTGAAATCGTCTGGTACATCAAGATCCACCCTGATACAGGCGAGGATCCTGTTCTCTCAGGTATTCTGATCGCTGATGCCAACGGTGAAGTCAAAACCGAATTGCTCTCTCTTCCTACGGACATGTATAAGGTTTTCTGGCATCAAACGGGCTGCCGGGGTGGCGATAAGCATAAAGTGTTTAAAGTAGAATGCGAGCCTCCACCACCGGCCGATTGTAACGAACCACCAAACGAGTCGGGGTGCAAGGAAGGCCTAATTGAACACGAAGGCCTCTGTCGAAATCCGGCTTGTCTGGATGAAGCAGATTGTACATGTCCGCCACCACCGGCCGATTGTAACGAACCACCAAACGAGTCGGGGTGCAAGGAAGGTCTGGGTGAGTACAACGGTCTTTGTCGGAATTTAGCTTGCCCTGAACAAGAAGACTGCAAACCCCAGAAATGCAATCAAGTCTGCTCGGTTAACAGTGATTGCGCCGATGATCGGATATGTCACAACAACAAATGCAGAAATTCTGCTTGTAAAGGCGAAGCGGACTGTGTTTGTGGAGAAGAGTTTGTCCCTGAACCAGGAACACTCTTCCTTCTCGGCTCAGGACTAATGGGTCTGGCGGGATACGCTACTTTAAGATTCCGAAGTAAATAATTCAATTCCTGATTTCCCTGAGGGGGTTCTAGCAATGAGGCTAAAAACCCCCTTAACATCAAAAAAACCACCTTATCGGTGGTTTTTTTGTTCCTTAACCTTACTTATTGTGGTAGGTTGTTAATTTTAATCACGAGTAAAACTAACAAAATCTCGGGTGTGTTTTTCCCCCGAAATTTCGGGAGACCGTAATCACTCCAGAAAGGAGGTGATCCATCCGCTCCTTCCAGAACGGATACCTTGTTACGACTTAGTCCTCATCGCCGAGCTTACCTTAACCCCACGAAGTGGGGCTTCGGGTACTCCCGACTTTGCTGGCTTGACGGGCGGTGTGTACAAGGAGCGAGAACGTATTCACCGCGGTCTGCTGACCCGCGATTACTACCGATTCCGGGTTCATGTGGGCGAGTTGCAGCCCACAATTCCAACTGAGGAGGCGTTTAAGGGATTAGCTCCAGATTACTCTCTTGCTACCCGTTGTCACCCCAATTGTAGGATGTGTGTAGCCCTGGGCATAAGCACCGTGCTGACTAGTCGTCATCCTCCCCTTCCTCCCCTGTTAAACAGAGGCAGTTCCGTATGAATATTTAACATACAGTAAGGGTTGCGCTCGTTTATCCACTTAAGGAAACACCCTACGGCACGAGCTGACGGCAGCCATGCAGCAGCTGTTCTAACACCCTCGAAGGCGGCTTGCCTTTCAGTAAGCTTGCAGTTAGTATGTCAAGCCCAGGTAAGGTCCAACGCTTTGTTTCGAATTAAACCACATGCTCCACCGGTTGTGCGCTCCCCCGTCAATTCCTTTGAGTTTTAACCTTGCGGTCGTACTCCCCAGGCGCCCCGCTTAACGCGTTAGCTTACGCCACTCCAAGTAAACCTGGAGTAGCTAGCGGGGATTGTTTACGGCTAGGACTACTGGGGTCTCTAATCCCATTTGCTCCCCTAGCTTTCGTACCTCAGCGTCAGGTCATTCCCAGATGCTTGCCTTCGCCCTCGGCGTTCCTCCTGATATCAATGGATTTCACTCCTACACCAGGAATTCCAACATCCTCTAAAGACCTCTAGTTGGTTAGTATCCAAACCCTTTCCGGGGTTGAGCCCCAGTCTTTGAACTTGGACTTAACCAACCGCCTACGAAACTCTTTACGCCCAATAAATCCGGATAACGCTTCCGCCCTACGTATCACCGAGGCTTCTGGCACGTAGTTTGCAGGCGGTTATTCTTCTACCGTCGACCGGTAAACAAAAGCGGTTGACAACCCGAAGGCCTTCATCCCGCACGCGGCGTCGCTGCGTCAGGCTTTCGCCCATTGCGCAATATTCCCGGTTGCTGCCACCCGTAGGTGTAGGGCCCGTGTCTCAGTGCCCTTGTGGCTGACCATCCTCTCAGACCAGCTACCCGTCATCGCCTTGGTAGGCCATTACCCCACCAACAAGCTGATAGGACGCAGGCTCATCCATCGGCGGGCAGTTATGCCCTTTCCCGTAAACGGCTTATGCGGTATTAGCTTTGGTTTCCCAAAGTTATTCCCCACCAAAGGGTAGATTCCTACGTGTTACTCACCCGTCTGCCACTCCCTAACCGAAGTTAGGGCGTTCGACTTGCATGCCTAAGGCACGCCACCAGCGTTCATCCTGAGCCAGGATCAAACTCTCAAAATAAAACTTCCTACCACAATAAATAAGGTTAAAAATAAAGGTTAATCTTCAGTTTTCAAAGAGCTCTTTCACCAAAAAGCCCCGCCAAGCGGGGCAAATTCCCACAAACTTCTTGGCGATAACTTCTTAAGTCATTTCTGAATTGATAATAACAGAAGCACTAATCATTGTCAAGACTAATTATCCCCCCTCCCAACACTTCTTCCCCTTGGTAAAACACGGCTGCCTGACCCGGCGCCACCCCCCTTTCCGACTCATCTAGAACCACTTTTGCTCCCTTAAACCTGCATCTTAGCAACTCTCCCTGATGACGAATTCTTACCAGACACCTGATTTCTTTTTTAGGTCTTTCTCCTGAAACCCAATTAACCGACTTGACTTTAAATTCTCTTTTCTCTGCCTCTTCCCCAAACCCTACTTCCAATTGATTTTGCCTAATTTTCTTATCCACCACATACAAAGGTCCAATTACTCCTTTATCAGTAATCTCAAACCCATGTCTCTGGCCAATAGTATACAAAGGCAGTCCTTGGTGTTTCCCAATCACTTTGCCTTGAGGATTAACCACTTCTCCCGGAATAATTTTTTTCTTGATTTGCCTTTTTAAAAAAGGGCGATAGTCACTTTCTTTAAAAAAACAAATCTCTTGAGATTCTGGCCTTTCAGCCACCGGCAGTCGCCATTTTCTTGCCATTTTCACCACCTCTTTTTTTTGATAAACACCGACCGGAAAAAGAGTCCTCGCCAGTTGTTTTTGGGTTAAACCATAGAGAAAATAAGACTGGTCTTTCTTTTCATCTTTCCCTTTTAATAAATGAAATTCTTTATTTTTTTTAATTCTGGCGTAATGTCCCGTGGCCAAATAATCATAACCCCTTCTCCAGACATACTCCATTAATTCACCAAATTTAATCAACTGATTACACCGCACGCAGGGATTAGGAGTGAATCCTCGAGCATATTCCTTCAGGAAATAATCCACCACTCTTTTTTTAAAAGATGACTGAAAATCAACCAAATAAAAAGGAATATTTAATTTCTCTGCTGTCTTTCGAGCGACCTTAACGGAGCCTTGGGCTTTTTCTGGCACTTCTTGCCAAAGCCGCAAATGAAATCCGACCACCTGATAACCAGATTTCACCAACAAAGCGGCTGTCACCCCCGAATCCACCCCACCAGAGAGAGCCACGGCGACTTTTTGTTTCTTCATGCCACTCATTTTATCACGGAAGCCAAATGGAGCTTAATATACTTCTTTTTCCGGGCGGAGAGGCGGTCGTATCAACGATAAACTATCCCCTTTTAGAGATCCAACTCAAAAGCAGGGTAAGTTCAAATAAGACGATAAGAGGTAAAGAAAGAAGAATGTCGGCCAGAATTGAATCAACGGGAAGAAGGATAGCGAAGAAAAAAGAACCCAGATAAATCCACAGACGTTTTCGGCCTAGCTCTTGGCGGCTGACGAGGCCGAAACGTATTAAACAAAGCAAGAGGATTGGAAACTGGAAACTAATCCCCGTCAGAGTGGAGATTAAAAGAAACGTAGACAGAAGCTTACTGATATCTAACATGCTGCCGATACCTAATTGAGCTGATTTGGCCTGAAAGACTTCGATCTGCCATTTCATAATTAGAGCCCCGAAAACAAACCCAATTAAAAAAAGGAGGACGGAAAAAGGTAATAATTTGGTTATTCTTTTGAATTCTTTTCTCTTTAAAGCTGGTTTTAGAAAAGATAAAATCTGGATGACTAAAAGAGGCAGGGCGACCACCAGTCCGGTAACGATCCCGCAGCTGATAGCCAGATTAATGAACTGAAAAGGAGAGGTAAAAACAATGTTTATTCCCTCAAGGGGAAGAAGACTAAGCAAGAATTTAATGATTTTTTCATAAAAGATAAAGCCAATAATTGTAGCAACAACAAAAACGGAGACGGTAAAAATGATTCTTTTTCTGATTTCTTTGAGGAAAGGAGAAAGTTTTTCTTTTATCTTGGCCAATTCAGAAGAATTTATAGGTTGGATATTAGTCGCAACCATGATGCCTCATTAAGCATTACCTTTGTTTTTTTTGTCGGTGTCTTTCGAGGCGTCTTTAAATTCTTTGAGTGCCTTTGCTACCCCTTCAAAGAGTTCTGGGATTTTCTTACCTCCGAAGAGGAAGACAACGATGACAGCGACAACTATTAGTTCGGTAGTCCCGATTGAACGGAACATATTCTACACCCCCTTTTTATTTTAACCTCGCGAATAACGCATGTTTTTAATCCTTACGTGATTCGCTATTTTCAGTAGTCCCGGTAAGGCCTTCTTTGATTTTTTTAATTTCTCTGAAGCTTTCTCCCCCCAGCCTGCCTAATTTAATGGCGAATTTACCGCCAAACAGGACCACAAGGATCAGAACAATAAGAATTGCTTCTGTTGGACTGATATTTTTTAAGAAACTAAACATTTGATTAAATTTAACTATATAACTTAGAATAACAAAATGCAAGAGCTAAAGCAAATGGTTATTTTTTACCCATACTAGCTGCATACCAATTAGAACCATCATAATACTCCAGACTGTTGGTTTGCAAGTTAAATCCCAAGATTCCCTGTTTAACCTTTTTTGGTCTCTCCTCCGTTCTCCAGGAGGCAATTTTGGGCATGCCGAGCATTAAGAATAAGTTTTGACCGACATTCAGTAAGAGAGGATAACTCTTTTCCATTTTAACCTGATATTCATTGTATAGACTTTTTTCTTTTGGTGTCAAGTCTTAAGAGGGAGAAAAAGTTTTTGAGAGGCTAGCTGATTTTTTTCATTGGTAATCCCAGCCAAGAAGTTCCATTCCAGAATTCTAATTTTTTGCTTTCCACATTAAAGCCAAAAGTCCCCTTTTTGGCTTTCTTAGGCCGACCAGTAGTGTTCCAAGAAGGAATGGAGAGAGCCTCTAAGCCTAAAAACTCTCGCTTGCTGACAACTTCTCTGGCCAAAATGAAGGGGTGTTTGTTAAAGATGATTGGGGCCGGTGGCGGAGTAGGAATAGGGCGAGGGCTAGGTGAGACTGAGGGTGATGGTGAGGGTGAAGGCGTTGGCGATGGGGTGGGGCCAGCAGACACCGGTGAGGGTGAGGGCGAAGGCGTTGGCGATATTGAAGCGCTGGGTGAGAGTGAAAGACTAAGACTGACAAGAATCGATGGTGAAACGCTTGGGCTAACAGAAGCGGAGGGGCTGAGACTGGGCGAAGCACTTGGACTCAGGGAGGCCGAGGGACTAACACTGGGTGAAACGCTTGGGCTAATTGAAGCGGAGGGGCTGAGTGATGGACTGGCGGAGGGACTGAGTGATGGACTGACACTGGGGCTAACGCTGGGTGATAAAGATGCCGAGGGACTAACGCTAGGCGAAACGCTTGGACTAATTGAAGCGGAGGGGCTGAGTGATGGACTGGCGGAGGGGCTGAGTGATGGGCTAGCAGACGGACTAGCTGAAGGAGAAACACTAGCTGACGGGGAAATACTCGGACTCACCGATAGACTAGCTGAAGGGGAAACACTAGCTGAAGGGGAAACACTTGGCGATACCGACGGTGACACCGATGGACTTGCGCTTGGAGAAACCGACGGCAAGAGACTTGGAGAAATGGAGGGACTTACGGAAAGGCTAACTGATGGTGAGACTGAGGCTGACGGTGACACCGAAGGGCTGGCAGAGGGGCTGACTGAAGGGGAAACACTTGGCGATACCGACGGTGACACCGATGGACTTGCGCTTGGAGAAACCGACGGTGACACCGAAGCCGATGGAGAGACTGAAGGACTGGCACTCGGAGAAACGGAAGGAGAAATTGATGGACTAACGCTTGGTGAGACACTCGGACTGACCGAAGGAGAAACACTCGGACTCACTGATAGACTAACACTTGGACTGATTGAAAGGCTAACACTGGGTGAAACTGAAGGGCTAACTGACGGACTGACTGAGGGTGATACAGAGGCCGATGGTGAAACAGATGGGCTGACACTTGGTGAGACTGAAGGAGAAATTGATAGACTAACGCTTGGTGAGATACTGGGGCTGATACTCGGGCTAACCGATAGCGAAACACTAGGCGAAACACTCGGGCTAACTGAAGCAGAAGGGCTAATAGATGGCGAAACAGATGGACTGGCCGAAGGGGAAGCCGAGGGAGACACTGATGGCGAAACAGATGGACTAGCGCTTGGAGAAACAGAGGGCGATACAGAAGCTGAAGGGGAAACGCTCGGACTCACTGAAGGTGAAACGCTAGGACTCACTGAAGGACTGACCGATACACCGATAGAGGGTGAGACGCTGGGTGAGACCGATGGACTAATCGAGGGACTAACGCTTGGACTGACCGAAGCTGAAGGACTGACACTGGGACTGACTGAAGGACTGACTGAAGGAGAAACGCTAGGAGACACTGATGGTGAAACACTGGCACTCGGTGAAACAGATGGACTGACCGACGGGCTTACAGAAGGGCTAACCGATGGGCTTGCACTGGGCGAAACACTGGGTGAAACCGATGGACTAATCGAGGGTGAAACACTTGCTGATGGAGAGACTGAAGGTGAAACAGAGGGTGAAATACTTGGAGAGACACTTGGAGACACTGAAGGTGAAACACTGGGTGAGACGCTAGGTGAGACTGATGGACTAATCGACGGACTAACGCTTGGGCTGACCGAAGCGGAAGGCGATACTGAGGGACTAACGCTTGGGCTAACCGAAGGTGAAACAGATGGACTAGCGCTGGGCGAGACACTGGGCGATACAGAAGCTGAAGGGGAAACGCTCGGACTCACACTGGGCGAAACAGAAGGGCTTACTGAAGGACTGACCGATACACCGATAGAGGGTGAGACACTGGGTGAAACAGAGGGTGAGACCGATGGACTTACCGAAGGGGAAACACTCGCTGATGGAGAAACACTCGGGCTGACGCTCGGCGAGACTGAAGGAGAAATTGATGGGCTTACCGAGGGACTGACTGAAGGTGAAACGCTCGGCGAGACTGAAGGAGAAACACTAGCACTGGGTGAAACTGATGGACTCACCGAAGGACTGACACTTGGGCTGACCGAAGGAGAAGCGCTAGGTGAAATACTAGGTGAGACCGACAGGCTTACTGACGGCGACACACTCGCTGATGGGCTGACTGAAGGGCTAACTGAAGGACTTGCACTGGGGGAAACACTGGGTGAGACTGATGGACTTACTGAAGCTGACGGACTGACGCTTGGGCTGACAGAAGGACTGACTGAGGGACTAACACTGGGGCTAACCGATGGCGAAACAGACGGGCTTGCGCTTGGAGAGACACTAGGCGATACAGAAGCTGATGGAGAAACACTCGGACTTACACTGGGCGAAACTGAAGGGCTTACTGAAGGACTTACAGAGGGACTAATAGAGGGTGAGACGCTGGGTGAGACACTGGGTGATACCGATGGACTTACCGAGGGGGAAACACTCGCTGATGGAGAAACACTCGGGCTGACGCTCGGCGAGATTGAAGGAGAAATTGATGGGCTTACTGAAGGAGAAACACTGGCACTCGGCGAAACAGACGGGCTGATCGAAGGCGAGACACTCGGACTAACACTAGGGCTTACCGAAGGACTCACTGAAGGTGAAACGCTCAGCGAGATTGAAGGAGAAACACTAGCACTGGGTGAAACTGATGGACTAACAGACGGACTGACTGATGGGCTGACCGAAGGACTTACGGATGGTGAAACAGAGGGCGAAACTGAAGGGCTTACTGAAGGCGAAACGCTCGCCGATGGGGAGACTGAAGGCGAGACTGACGGTGAAACACTCGGAGACACACTCGGTGAAACAGAAGGTGAAACAGATGGACTTGCACTTGGAGAGACAGACGGCGATACACTTGCCGATGGACTAACAGACGGACTGACTGAGGGTGAGATAGACGGACTGGCTGAAGGTGAAATTGAAGGCGAGACTGAAGGGCTTGCACTCGGTGAAACACTCGGAGACACAGAAGGACTTACCGAGGGCGAAAGACTTGCCGATGGACTGACTGATGGACTGACTGAGGGTGATACGCTGGGGCTGACTGAAGGACTTACAGACGGACTGACACTGGGACTGACTGATGGGCTCACTGAAGGAGAAACGGAAGGAGAAACGGAAGGAGAAACACTAGCACTCGGAGAAACAGAGGGACTCACACTGGGTGAAATACTAGGCGAAACCGAAGGACTAACGCTCGGTGAGACCGAAGGACTGATGCTCGGTGAGACCGAAGGAGAAACCGAAGCACTCGGACTCACAGAAGGGCTAACACTGGCTGAAACCGATGGACTAACGCTGGGAGAGACAGACGGCGACACACTCGCCGATGGACTGACTGAAGGTGAGACAGAGGGTGAGACTGAAGGTGAAACGCTGGGGCTGACTGAAGGACTAACTGATGGACTGACACTAGGGCTGACTGAAGGACTGACTGAAGGAGATATTGAGGCTGATGGTGAAACTGACGGTGAGACCGAAGGAGAAGCAGAAGGGCTGACTGATGGGCTAATACTGGGCGAAACCGATGGAGAAACAGATGGGCTGAGGGATGGTGATACTGACGGACTCACTGAAGGTGAAACACTCGGAGAAAACGATGGAACCGCTCCTGGTTTTATAGCAATTGTAATCGCATACCAAAGCCCCGTACTCCAGTTTGTCCAAGAAGCGGGGCTTTCAGTTCCACTACAATTTAGTTTATAAGCTGCTGCTAAGGTGTGGTCGTAAGCATCATCACCCACCTGTGAATATCCTGTGTACCCATCAGGGGCGGTTATAGTGGTGTCTTTTGTAACCGTCATACAAGCGGCAACGATGACACAAGCACCTGTTGTTGCGACATTTATTGAAGCGGGGTCGGGGTTTGTGCTTGAAGTTTCCCCTGCGGTTGTCGGAGTTGCATCTGAAAAAGTGTCGGGGTCAACTCCCCTTAACACAAAACCGATTAAAGAAGAGTCTGTGTCTGCTCCGTTTCCACTTGTACCTACAGCTGTGGTGTCGGTAGTTGCGGGTTGTTTTTTGTAAAAGATAGCAAGGGAAGGATTGGCTGCTGCAGCCCCCGCATGAGAAGTTAAGAGGGTATAACCTGAAGTTACCATCGTGCCTATATTCCCAGTTGCAGCAGGAGAGCCAATGACTACAACCGTATAATCACCCGTTGAGGGTCTTGTACTCCAGGTAATTGTGGCATTAGCACCATTGTTGGCGTTGGCTACTTGGGGTGTTCCTATTATTGAGATTGCCATTACTTAGCCTCCTGAAAAACTCGGCAACTTATAACATTATTGCCATCCTTGTAATTAGTTAAATCAACGAAGGGGTTGTCAGGAAACTCATAATACTTTTTTTCAAGATAATCCCCTTTCCCATAGGTTAAACACTTAGCTAAACCATCCACTATCTTAAAGTGAGGGCAGGTCCTTTTCCCACACGCACCGTAGCGTTTACATTTCCCGGCCCTAATAAAATGAATTCCACGAGATATTATTTCCATCTTTTTTATCTTCCAATAATTTTTTTTCCACTAAACAATCGCCGTACCCATCAACGGCTAAAAACATTGTAACAATATAACGACCTCTAAGAAAACCACTGAAGAGGGGTTTTAACCAAATTTCTTGATTAAATCTTTTATTTTCCCCCAGCCAGGAATTTCGTCATCAGTTTCCAACCAGCCTTGGCAACTGTTTTTAAAATCATCCTGACTCCAGCGGCTTTTAGTTAAATTGTTACCGTGCCGGATATCAATGATGGGCAAGTCCGATTTCCAGGTGCCAAAATTTTTGTCATTGGCGCTTAGTTCAAAATCAAGGTTACTTTTATTACCCTCTTTTTCTGCTTTTGCCGCTCTTTTCCGAAATTCTTCGATCGCCAATTCTTTATAGCAACACAAAGTACTGTTCTGATTGGCGTCATAATGAAGGGCGCAACCGTCTTCTATCCTTAATTTCCAGAAATTTTGGTTGTAATAAAACTTGTCTTTTCGCGGGGGGGTAAATTCAAAATGAGAAGGATGATATAAAACATCGTGTTCGCAAAAAAAGACAATGTCGGTCCAAGTATTCTCTAAAGCACCAAGGATTTGTTTGAGCATGGTTAGAGAACCTCTTTTAAGTTCAGGAAAGTAAATGTTTTGATCACCAAAATGAGTCATTGGTTTTAAAGAAGCCGAGACAATCGGTAAATCAAGTTCATCACTGATTTTTCTAAGTTGATTTTGGACAGTGTAGGCAATTTTTAGTTTTAATTGATTGTCAGTGTAATAAATAATCCCCTTAGTTGGTTGAGCTGAAAAGATTACCCTTGAAGAAGGTAGTTTTTTACTGATTCTTATTTTTGGCTGTTTTTGAATTGGTTTTTCTGAGACCGGTTTGCTAATGGTTTTTTTAGTGTCAAATTTTGCTTCCTTGGCTTTTAGTTCTTTTAAGTTTTCATCGGTCCAACCTTTAACCGGCCAGAATTTTTCCACCAACCAAGAAACAGGATACTTCTGGCCTGGCATACCTTTCAAAATCTGTCCCCACACTTTCTTTTTAACCTCGTGCTGATCATTACCTGAAGCAGGCCAGGGAAAACCAAAAGTGTCGGGTTTAGTCCGAAACATATGGGCATACCAAGTTTGGTGATTAACCAGTACTTGTCCACCTTTCAACCAGGTCTTACAAGCGACTTCAATACCCTGATGCCCCCAATTTCCAAGCTTTTCATCACACAAATTCCAATCCCAATACAATTGACGCAGGCACATAAAACATGATCCTTGGATTGACATTGTTTCGGTTAATCCCTTTTTTTCTTTGTCTTTTTGATATTCTGGCCTGCTTCGGTATTCACCAAAGTAAGCAAATGTGGGCTGAGCATCAAAACAATAGGAATCGCTCTGGGGCCGCTCTTTGCCAATCCAAAGCATTTTCCTTTTCATTTGGTGACCGCAAACAGGGCACTCCGGTTTCTTGTCCTGGTAAATCCTTTTGCCGCACTTGTAGCACTTCCAGTCATAAGCCCAGAGGTTTCTCATTACCAGGAGCATCACCACTTTTTCATCCACTTTTTTGAAAGCCTCAATCATTTTTCTGTCAAAACCCTTATCAAATGAGCAATGGGCGTCCAATTTCATTATATATTTGGCCCGGCTTAAGCGACAGGCCAGATTCTGAGCCGCCCTTTGGCCAATCGCCGGATTAACATAAATGAGATTCACTCGATCGTGTTGTTCAACAGGTGGATTAACCCATTGGCCATCTAAAGTGGCAATCACTTCGGTATCCGCCTCGATATTTTTTAAAATATCCTCGATCGTGTTTTTCAGGAATTCCTCATTCCTGGCTGGTATTAAGATTGACAAATCACGCATAACCGACAGCAATAACCGCTATTGGCCGTAAATTAGTACCAAGAGCTTTTGCCACCCTCCTTTCTCTAAAAGCCCCAACCCAAACTGAAGCCAAACCCATCTCTATTAACAACAGTTGTAAATAAGCACCACAAATAGTAGCGTCTTGTATCGAATACAAATTCCTGCCTCTGTCTCCATACTTTTTAGCGTAAGCCTCCGGGTTGGTAAATATCACAAGATACAGCGGCGCGTCTAAGTAAATAACCTTTTCTTTGGTTACAATTACTTCAAAACCCCTGATTCCTCCGGCTGACGGCCCGGTTTTGGCTAAAGCAATAAGCTCTGTTAAATCTGGTACTTCTTTTTTCTGAAATACCCTGATTGACTTTCTTTTTTTGATAACGTCAGTTAATTCCATTAAACCCTATCCTTTCCCCTCTCAAACGTATAAATGTTCACCAAAAAGTTCTCGAATATTCCATCCAGGGATATCGTCAATGGTATGTTCTTCCCAATCTTTTGGTTTTCTCACACAACTCTCTATATTTGTTTTACGATGGGTAAAACAGAACCGGTGTCGGATATCAACATTGGGAAACTCTGATTTCCAAGTCCCAATTGGTTCTTTAGGTAATCCCATTTTCCCTCCTGTACTACCCGGTTCATAGCCAAGTTTCCTCAGCCATCGAGGTTGTTTAGGGGAATCTTTAGCTAGGCCTTGTTTATCAAGTACTCTTCGATATCGTTGGAAATGTTGAATGGCAAGTTTTCGATGACAACACAATCCAGACAAGGAGCGGATATTACTATGGGTAATGACTAAATCTGAATGATATCTCCATCTCCAGACGTTGACATTGTAATAATAGGTGGCATCTTTAGGAGGAATAAAATCAAAATGCGTTCGATGATATAAGATATCATGTTCACAAAAAAATATATATCGAGAATGACTATTCGCCAACGCAGTAAGTATTTGGAGCGTCAAGGTGTAGAGGCCACGTGTTTTCCCTTTCAAGACGATATTTTTACCAAATGAGATAGGTCTTTTTAATGACACACTTACAATTGGTAATCCAGATTCAGCAATAAATCGTTGGGCCATAGGCATAATCGGTCGATCAAGCTTATAATTATCGGTGTAATAAATTATTCCTTTTAAGGTCATATGAATCCGTGTTTTTTAAATAACCTCTTTAGTCTTTTGGTGATTAACGGTTTTCCCAACCTATTTTTAGCATAAACGCAAGCCGCTATGGGGTCATTTTCACCCTCACGATTGAGCGGCCTTTTGTCAGAGGGATGAAAGTGAATCACTTTCAATGGCTTGTCGGCAAGCTCATAAGTCTTAACAATATCCCTTCTTCTGGTCGCAAAGTTATAGGTGATGTTGATTGGGTTAATCCTCTTTTTCAAGTACTGGAATCTTTTTTTCTTGAGAATATCTAGCAAGACAACTTCCTCATTAGCCCGATAGCTATAAATAGTAGGTTTCCAAATATCAAAAATATATTTCGTTCTTTTGTTAAAGAACATCGTTCCCGTGCTCCACCGCCTATCAACAAACTCATTAATCACCGTTCTGCCGTAATCAGTTAAAGCTAAATCGTAACCATCAAGCGTTTTTTTTGCCTCATCTTCAGTTATTTTTTGCAGCTGAAAAGCATCGTTGTCGTGATACCAAAAAACATCATTGTCAATAATACCCATGTTATACAGGGTAATAATCACATTAATTTTAGTGGCGGTTGGTTTATAAACATTAAAATTCTCATCGCCAACAACCAAGGCCTTGATACCACCATATTCGTAATCAAAGTTCATCACCAACAAAATATCCTCTTTTCTCCAGCCCAACTCCAGGCTGTTATCAATCTGAGTTTTAATCACTGACTCGGCCTCCGCGCTCCAGTGGTCCTGGTCGTTGACAAAACTCCTACTTGGGCTGATGTAAATTAGTAAATTTTTCATTTTAAGCTCGTAATTGAGCGAGAAACAAACTTGTCAAGCCGCTGTTTGCCAAAACAGCGGTTGAATACCGAGGGTTCTTAACCCTCGGTAGTTTATTTAATCCAAAACCAGCTACGGTACATTTCTCTCTTCTCGCCTGGTTTTGCCCGACGACTGCCCAAAACATACCAATTCTTTATCCTATAAGCTTTAGTGTAGGCATCAACCGCAAAAACAACATGCACTTGTTCCCAAGCATTTGCCCTTTTTCTAAAACGACTAGGGTGAGTATAATCGTGTCCTGAAATTACCCCGCCCTTTCTAATTTTTTTTGACCAACCATCAATATCCTCGATGACATATTTCAAAATATGGTTAGCATCAATGTAAACAAAATCCAAGCTTTCGTCTTTAAAATCCTTTAAAGCCTCCATTGAGGTTTTTCTGATGACAGTGGCGTTTTTATAGCGGGATAAAAGTTTCCGAGCCTGATGATAAAGATACTCTTGCCTTTCTATTCGGCTAATCTCCATCCGGTCAAAACCTCGATAGGGAGTCCAACAGTCGATAGCATATACTTTTAATCCTGCCCGACATAGTTTTCTCGAAAAGTTTCCCTTATAAACACCAATCTCGGCTCCGACTTTGTAACCCATTTCCTTAAAGAATTCAGGCAAATCTACCCGAGAACAATCAGGAATTTCAAAAGGACTACCCTTGTGTCTTATTCCGTCAATTATTTTCATAATAAATAATTCCTTTGGCTATAATTATTTTTTTAACCACAGCCAACTTCTATAGGTATCTCTTTTTTCAGCCTTTCGGTACTCTTTTCGTCCAAGCACATACCAATTTTTTATCCCATAAGCTCGAGTGTATGCCTGCACCACATAAGGAACGTGACCACCTAAGCAAGTATTAGCGAAAAAATAATAATCATGACCAGAAATAACGCCACCCTTTCTAACTTTTTTTGTCCATTCACAAATGTCCTCGGTAATATATTTAAAATGATGATTGCCATCAATATAAACAAAGTCTAGACTTTCATTCTCAAAATCTTTTAAAGCTTCCATTGAGGTTTTTCTGATGACAACCACATTGGGATAAGGGGCTAAAAGCCGTTGACTATTTTCATAATGAGCATCCAATTCTTCCTGGTCTTGGGAAATTACACCAACATCTCCATAAGCTCTCCAGGGGTCAATTCCATATATCTGTAAACCTGATTTAGCTAACACTTTCGTATAATTACCCTTGTAGACCCCTATTTCTGCCCCGGCTTTGTAACCCATTTCTTTAAAAAACTCCGGCAGATCATTTCTGGAACAGTCGGGAATCTCAGCTGGACGACCCTTAAGTTTTATTCCGTCAATTATCTTCATTCTAATTTTTGATAAATTTCCTTTACCCCTTTCATCAACTTTTTTCTTACTTCCTTGCCGTTTCCCCAATAAGGCAAGTCGCAAATCGGTACCCTTTCGGAATGGGTATAATATCTCATGCTTCGATGGGTTTTGACTTGAAACACCGGATTTTCGGTTTGCCAATAATAAATTTTGTCGAAGATATCATCTTTTTTCTTCCTTTCTTTGGGAAAGTTTTTTTCCTCAACTGACCACTGGGGCGCTCCTCTAAACTGTTCTTTTAACACCTCCAAGTAATACTTCCTGCCGATAATTTGGGCGTGGGTTGCTCCTTCTTTTTTATGAAACCAATAGTTTCGGTGGTCACCCATGACATAGACATTCGAGTTCCGGTAACACCGGTCCAATTCTTTTGGTCTGAAAGTAAAATAATCAGGCGGATACAGACAGTCAGCTTCAGCCGAGATGACAAAATCTGCTTTTGTGTTTTGACAGCCTATTTGAATCTGCCTAAACATATTAAAATTAGAAGCGCCCACATCCCCAATACAAATGTTTTTACCAAAATCAATCGGGTATTGAGAAACACTGACAACTGGCAAATCAGTCACTTTCAAAATATTGGCTCGTATTCTTGCCTCAAACTCAGGATGTTCCTGATTGCTTGTGTAGTATATAATGGTTGCCTTCATGTTAGCTTTTGATATAGTTTTACTATGTTTTCAATGTGATACGGTTCGGCCATTTTGATTAGTTTGTTTGGCCATTGATCATATTCTTTTTTTATTTTTTTCACCCCGGCCAACAGCTCTTTCATATTCTTGGCGGGCAAGTAATGCCCCTCAATCTCTTCGTAGCACTGAAGCGGGAAGGCAACGGTAGGGACTCCAAATGAGGCAGCATTGATAATTTTGGTGGATGTTTTGTGAATGCTCCAATCTCCCAATTCCCAGCCGCCAATTACCAAAATATCAATGTTTTTGTAGAAATTAGCCGCGTCTTCCCTGCTGCCAGTCTTCTTAAAATAAGTCACAAAATTAAATCTTATTTTCCTAACGGCCTTTTCTATTTGCCCATATATTTCTTTGGCAATTGGCGAACTACCACCGGTATAACCGCAGGTATCAACTTTCTTCCGTTCTCTTTTCTGCCTTTCCCAATTAAGGTGTTGATGAGGGATAAGAACGACTTTGTTGGCTAAATAATTTTCCAACCAATCGTAACTTCTTTTTGAGGCGGCGATTAAATTAATCCCCGGTCTTTTTTTCAGTTTTTTAATAAACTTACCTCCATCCAAAACATCGACCCAGTCGCCATCATCAATGTTGTCTAAATTACTTGGCTTAAGATAGATATTGACATCATTCTTGGATTTTTTCTTTGGATTAAGCTTGGCGTCCAAAAAATGACCTATTTGATACCCCCTTATTTTTGTCGAAAGATAATACCGATGTTTTGGGGGCCAAAAAATGCTAATCATTTTCTTTTCGGTATTCCCCCTTTCCTCGAAACACTCGTTAATCGCCTTGACCAGTTCTGGCCTAAATCTTTTTAAAATCTTGAGTTTCCGAACGTCTCTACTGGTGTACTCATTTTTTTTTACTTTATTGGTCAAATAAAATATCCTCATATTTGCCAGGCTAAGCTCGCTTATCAGTTCGCCGATTGATTTTTGGACCATTTTTTAAATCTTTTTTACAATTAATAATTTTTCTTGACCTCTCCTGATTGGCAGATGAGGCAACCAACAATCATACTGACTTAAGGCTTTTATTAATTTCCCACTAAAAATCACATCTTCAATGATATAAATTACACCTTTTTTAAATAGCGGCAGTAGAGTTTTGGCCATAAAAATTTGGTCTCTAGACCGATGGGAAGCATCATCAATAAAAATATCAACGTCATTTCCCGTATTCTCAATCAATTTTTCAAGGTCTTCTTTTTTTCTCTCATCACATAAAAAGGTCTTAATTCTCTCAGTTTCAAATATTGACTCGGGGACAATATCCGCTCCATAAATTTGGGCATTGGGGAAAAAATCTCGCCACATTTTCAAACTTGCCCCTTTGTGATAAGGGACTTTAAACCTTTCGTTATAGACTACATCTTTATTTTTAAATTCCTTGTTTCGTCCAATCCCCATCTCCAAGACTTTTTTTACAAGCCTGATTTTGTCTTTAAATAATTCATAATAAACAACCGTATACGAATGCCTAATCTGGGAGCACTTATCAGTTCCATATTTATAAGCAATTTTGCAAAGAGGTGTCATCATTTATACCTTTCTGACAATCGTTGTTTTGTATCCTAAATATTCCAAAATTTCTTTTCGGTGATTGCCGTCAAGGATTTTGTAATGCTTATTAACGATAATCGGTTCCTTGATGCCAAACTTCTTCACATCCCAATACATTCTTACTTTGTCATACATCCACTTTTCTAAATCCTCTCGTGGCTTCCGTCGGTGTTTTTTGCAAAACATTTTAAAATACCTGGTCTGCAGAGGGTGAACACCTTGGTCTAATTCCGAATAATACATTCCCTGAACGTGATTGCCTCTTAACAACTTACTTACTTCCACTCTTTCCAAACACGGGTTTTTAAAACAATAAGATGCCAAACTCCTTGGACAAGGATCACCCTCCATTGGCAGTTGAGGAACATGGCTCACTAACTCCCAATTTTTAAAATACCTTGCAATATTACGTTTGTATCCCGAAGCCATACAAAAATATTCTTTTTTACGAATGGCGGTAATAATACAATACCTTGCCTTTTTTTGGAGAATAGCCAATAAGTCAAGCCATTCTTGGACTAATAAATAATAGTGCGAGTTGATAAAGGACATATAGTCAGCCACCGGCATCGCGTTGATTAGATCCTGCATTCGACCACATCTCAAATCATACCTACCACCAACTTTGGCTTGGTAATCCAATCCCCTTTCAACCGCTTCGGGGTTAAGTTCAACTCCCACTATTCTTCCAAAACCCATATCTTCAGCATATTTTAAAAACAAGCCAGCGTTAGTGCCCATATCCACATAGGTCAGTCCTTTAACCTCCCCGTTAAGGTGAGGGACGACATAATTGTCCCATTTACCCTTGCCCCAAAACTTACTGTTAATTTGTTTATCAGTCAGGTCGGTTTTTACTCCG
>Ga0315285_10000821_pt1 | contig 32302 bp, 25 predicted proteins | sample YL17G09_36_MG_FD_203698 | JGI IMG/M metagenome (GOLD analysis project Ga0315285, IMG submission 203698) | Sediment microbial communities from Yellowstone Lake, YNP, Wyoming, USA - YL17G09_36 | ecosystem: Environmental > Aquatic > Freshwater > Lake > Sediment | place: USA: Wyoming | collected...
GACTTTTTATCCACGTGCGGCGAGCGCAGTACGGTAAAACGCTGGATCTTGGTGGGAAGCGGAACCGGTCCGGAAACCTTGGCCCCGGTCCTTTTCGCCGCTTCCACAATCTCTCCGGCGGACGTATCCAAGAGTCGGAAGTCAAACGCTTTTAATTTAATCCTGATCTTCTGTTCCATTGCTTCCCGCTCAAGATCCTCAAGTTGTGAGTTGATTCAGAACTGGAGAACCTCCCCTTCCTTGCTGCTTTTGGAAAACCTGCGAGTCCTTTCCGTTTATTCTTCGATTTTGGTTACGACCCCGGCGCCGACCGTCCGGCCACCCTCCCGAATCGCAAACCGCAATCCCTCTTCCATCGCAATCGGCATAATCAACTTCACCTGCATGTTCACATTGTCCCCGGGCATCACCATCTCCACCCCTTCCGGCAACGTCACTATCCCCGTCACATCCGTAGTCCGAAAATAAAACTGCGGCCGATACCCCGGGAAAAACGGCGTGTGCCGACCACCCTCCTCCTTCGTCAACACATACACCTCCGCCCGAAACGCCGTATGCGGCGTAATACTCCCACTCTTCGCCACCACCTGCCCCCGCTCCACTTCCTCCCGCTTGATCCCCCGCAACAACACCCCAATATTGTCCCCCGCAATCCCCTCATCCAACACCTTCCGAAACATCTCCACCCCCGTCACCACCGTCTTCTGCGTCGCCCGAATCCCCACCATCTCCACCTCATCACCCACCACCACCTTCCCCCGATCCACCCGACCCGTCACCACCGTACCCCGCCCCGTAATCGTAAACACATCCTCCACCGGCATCAAAAACGGCTTGTCCACCTCCCGCTTCGGCTCCGGCACAAACCGATCCACCTCATCAATCAACTTCAAAATCGCCCCACACCACTTGCACTCCGCCTTCCCACACCCACACTCCAACGCCTTCAACGCACTCCCCAACACCACCGGCGTCTCATCCCCCGGAAACTCATACTTCGACAACAACTCCCGTACCTCCAACTCCACCAACTCCAACAACTCCTTGTCCTCCACCAAATCCACCTTGTTCATAAACACCACCATGCTCGGTACCCCCACCTGCCGAGCCAACAAAATATGCTCCCGCGTCTGCGGCATCGGACCATCCGCCGCACTCACCACCAAGATCGCCCCATCCATCTGCGCCGCACCCGTAATCATGTTCTTCACATAATCCGCATGCCCCGGACAATCTATATGCGCATAATGCCGCTTCTTCGACTCATACTCCACGTGCGCAATCTGAATCGTAATCCCCCGCTCCCGCTCCTCCGGCGCCTTGTCGATCTGATCAAACGGCACATACGTCGATAACCCACTCTTCGACAACACCAACGTAATCGCACTCGTCAATAAACTCTTCCCATGATCCACATGCCCAATCGTCCCCACATTCATATGCGGCTTCGTCCTCTTAAACTTCTGCTTGGACATTTTTTATCGCCTCCTTGAATTCAAAATATATTTTCTCGGCCTTTTTCTCTGGAGCCCACGACCAGAATCGAACTGGTGACCTCCTCCTTACCAAGGAGGTGCTCTACCGACTGAGCTACATGGGCGTTAAAAACTTTCCGGTCTCCTCAATCGTTCATAAAATCATTGGAGCGGGAAACGGGGCTCGAACCCGCAACCTCAAGCTTGGAAGGCTCGTGCTCTACCAATTGAGCTATTCCCGCTTTGTGCTACCAAACTTGTTCGCCCCACCTCATATGGAGAGGGGAGGATTCGAACCTCCGAAGGCATCGCCAGCAGATTTACAGTCTGCCCCCTTTGGCCGCTCGGGAACCTCTCCTCTAAAAAAAAATAAAAATCCCAGAGAGCTGGCGAAGGGATTCGAACCCCTGGCCTGCTGATTACAAGTCAGCTGCTCTTCCTGCTGAGCTACGCCAGCAGTTAAATTGTTTATTATATAATAACATATGTTCTTGTCAATACCCACTTTTTTTCCATCCGGAAAAACATTTTTCTAAGCTTTTTCCCTTAACCATTTCTCCCCGATTGGGCAATTTTTTCTTCCATGACCCGGGCCTGACCCACCGGGTCCAGGGCATTCCGGATATCTCTTCCCACCACGATCATGCTGGCCCCGGCTGCGATGGCGTCTTCCGGAGTGCTGACCCTTTTCTGATCGTCATTTTTCCCCGGCCCGCTGCGAATTCCCGGAGTGATTATGATAAAATCCTCCCCCTGTCCCTCCCGGATTTTCCGGACTTCCCAGGGAGACGCCACCACCCCATCCAGGCCTGCCTCCCGGGCCAGCCGGGCCAGGTTTAGAACCAGCCTTTCCACCCCGATTTCCAATCCCATCTCCCGGAGATCTTCCTGGTTAAGACTGGTCAGAACCGTAACGGCCACGATCTTGGTCTCCTTTCCGTCTTTTTCTTCCCAGACGGTCCGGGCGGCTTTCCGGGCGGCTTTCATCATTTCCTTCCCTCCCAGGGCATGGACATTCAGGATTTCCACCCCCAGCCGGCTCGCCACCTCCACCGCCCGGGCCACGGTTTCCGGGATATCGTGAAACTTCAAATCCAGAAATATTTCCCCCCCCTGTCCCTGTATGGTTTTGATTATCTCCGGGCCCTCCCGGGTAAAAAGCTCCTTACCCACCTTGAAACGATAAATCACGGGGTAAAGTCGCTTCACCCATTGCTCCACTTCTTTTCTCTCCTTGACCCCGTCCAGGGCGAAGATCAGCTTTCCGCTTCCTCTGGTCAAAACCCGCTCCTTCCGTTTAACAATTCTTTCGACCTTGGATCTGGCTCTGGGCCGCCCGGACCCGGCGGATCACATCCTCGATCTCTTTGTCATCCCCCGAGATGTTCCGCAGGGAGAATATCAGGAAATTGAGAAACTCGTTCAATCCGTCCAGGGCCAGTTGAAAAGCGAAAAGATCGCAGAAACTCGAAAGTTTCTGGAAGGCCCCGACCTCCAGCATTCCGGCTTTGAGGCTGTTCTCCAATAATTTCTCCGGATCCAGGCTGCCGTCCGGGCCGAATTTCAACCCCTCAAAAAGCTTCTTGAATCTGGGGGAGAGATCCCCGAAAAAATCCGCCACCGCGTCTGGCAGGTTGATGCGATTGCCGATCGCCGTCTGCATCTGGCGAAAGAGCAGATTGTATTTTTCGACCACGGTGATAATCCTTTTCCGGTCCGCCTCGGCCTTGTCGGGTTTGACTTCCGTGGCCTTCTCTTTCGCCCGGATTATCCCGGCTTTGGCCAGCTGGTAAAGAATCCGAAAAGCGTTGAACTCCCCCAGCTGGGAGAGGCGGATAACATCTCCAACCTTCTTTTTCCCGTCCACGATTTCGAAGACCTTCTGCATGATGGGATTCAATTCTCCGGCCCCGGGAGCGGCGGAAATCTCCAGGACGGCGTCGCGGGAGGGGATCAGCTGATAAATCAGCGGCCATTCATCCATGCGGCGGAAACCCTCCATCAGCAATTTCTGGGTGTTAAAGGAAAAACGCACCAGATCCTCATCGGCTAGGTCACCCTCGATAAAAAAGAAAAATCCCTTCAGAAAATGGAAGGAAGAATAGATGATCTCCTCCATCTGATACCTGACCCCCCACCAGAGGTCCTTGGGCGAGATCAATTTTCGCTCCAGCAGGATCGTGCCAAAACGTTTATCCCCCGTCAGGCTGCGTTCCGCCTCCTCCTTCTGCTCCTGGGAAATTTTCCCGGTTCGATAAAGGATATTGCCCAGTCTTTCCTCGGGCTGATTGGACGACGCGAAAACAATCTCGCCCCGGCGGAAGTAAATGGCTTTGTAAGCTTTTTCCGAAACCAGGACCAGGACCCCGGTTTTCTGGGACATGTTTAGAATCGAGAACAGATCGGTTATGCCCACCCCCTCCAGGTCGCCGGTCATGACGATTTTGTCGTCATTCTGGATCAACCGGGAAAAATCCTCGTCCACCTTCAAAAGCTGGACTAGCTTTTTCCCCATCACCACCACTTTAAACTGATCGTTCCCCTTGAGTTCCAAGGATTGGGTCAACTTGGCGGGCAGTTCCAGAATCCCTCCCGGCTTGATGGTGATTATTTTTTCCCCGTCCTGATCCATAGCCCAACCGTTGAATTCACGAGCCCGGCCCGGCCGGATCCGTTCCCCGGGCCGCGGAGATTAATTCCTGGATCCGGGCGCAGACCGTCTCCGTCGGCTCCAATTGCACCGCCTTTTCCCCCCGGCGCTTGATTTCGACCCGGCCATTGGCCAGGTTCCGCTTCCCCACCGTGATTCGAAAAGGAATGCCCAGGAGATCCGCATCCTTGAATTTCGCCCCGGCCCTTTCCGAACGGTCATCGTAGAGGATCTCCCACCCGGCCTCCGTTAATTTTTCATAAATTTCCTCGGATTTCTCCCGGACCTGGGAATCGGCCAGTTCCACCGGGACCACGATTACTTGATAGGGCGCCACGGAGATCGGGAAAATGATTCCATCCTGGTCATGATGCTGTTCGACGACGGCGGCCATCGCCCGGGTCACCCCGATTCCATAGCAACCCATCACAATCAGGGTTTCCTTCCCCTGAGGGTCGAGATAAGTCGCCCGCATGGCCTGGCTGTATTTAACCCCGAGCTTGAAGCTATGCCCCAGTTCCAGCCCCCGGATTTCCCGCATCGTCTTTCCACACTGGCTGCAAGCGTCTCCCCCGCGGGCCAGGCGGAAATCCCCGTATTCCGGATCCGGGAAATCCCGGCCGATTTTGACATTGATCAGGTGAAAATCGGCGGCGTTCGCTCCGGTTACCCCGCGGCTGATTCCGCGGATCGAATGGTCCGCTAGGGTTTTCAGGGAAATCCCCACCGGCCCGGCGAAGCCCACCGGGGCCTTCGTTACCCGTTCAATCGTTTCCGCGTCCGCCAGTTCCACCGCTTCCGCTCTCAGGTGTCTTTTCAGCTTATTCGGGTTAAATTCCAGGTCCCCCCGGATCAAAATCGCCAGGGGCTGTCCCTGGACCTGGACAATCAGGGTTTTGATCAGGTCCCGCGGTTCCGCCCCCAGGAACTGGCAGACCTCCTCCACCGTCTTTTTTCCCGGGGTCGCCACCCGCTCCAGAGCCTTTTCTCCCCCGGAAGCGGGGGTCTCGGATTTACCCACCTCGGCCCTTTCCTGGCTGGCGGAATAACCGCAGTGATCGCAGACGATGATTAAATCCTCCCCGGTGGCAGCCAGGGCCATGAACTCATGGGAAAAGTTGCCCCCGATCAATCCGGCCTCGGCCTGGACGACCCGGAAATCCAGGTTCATCCGGGTAAAAGACCGCTCGTAGGCCCGGACCATCTTCCGGTAGCTCTCCTCGGCCCCGGCCTCATCCCGGTCGAAACTGTAGGCATCCTTCATGATAAATTCCCGCCCCCGGATCAGACCGAAACGGGGACGCACTTCGTCGCGAAACTTCACCTGGATCTGGTAAAAACACTGGGGCAGGTCCCGGTAAGATCTAATCTCCCGGCGAACCAGATCGGTAATCACCTCCTCGTGGGTCGGCCCGAAGCAGAACCAATGCTCGTGTCGGTCCTGGAAGCGCAGGAGTTCCTTTCCGTACTTGGCCCAGCGTCCGCTCTCCTCCCAAAGCTCGGCCGGCTGCACGGCGGGGAGGTAGAGCTCATGCGCGCCGGTCCGGTCCATTTCCTCCCGGATGATCGTCTCGATCTTTCTTAATACCCGTTTCCCCAGGGGGAGAATCGAATAAACCCCCGCCGCCAGTTTCCGGATCATTCCGGCCCGGAGGAGGAGCAGGTGACTGGCCACCTCCGCTTCCTTGGGTTCCTCTCTCAAGGTGGGAAGAAAAGCTTGTGACATTCTCATTTTTTCAACTCCATTTTTCTTTCTTTATCATTTAAGTAGAGAAAAGATTTTTCTGGATAGGTCGGAGCGATCCAAAACATTTTTTTCCGAGATTCTGCCCCTTCCTCCTTCGCCAAGGCTTCGGAGGACAAGTCGGCTCAGACTTGTCCTGAACCAGGAGCTTTATTATCAATCTAGTTTATCCACCAGTTCGCAAATCGCGTTGACCGCCTCCGCCCGGTCCCGCTTCCCGATGGGGCGGCCCCGGAAATAAATGATGGCCTTCCCCCGGCTGCCCACCAGCCCGAGATCGGCCCGGGACGCCTCGCCGGGACCGTTGACCGGACAGCCCATAACCGCCACCTTGATTTCTTTCTCCCGCGGAGCCAGGCGCCTTTCCACCTGTTCCGCCAGGGATCTGATTTTCAGGCTGTCCCGGGTGCAGGTGGGGCAGGAAACGATCTCCACCCCCCGGTGGCGGAGGCCCAGGCCCTTGAGAATCTGCCAGGCCGTTCTCACCTCCAAATCCGAGGGGCCGGTCAAAGAAACCCGGATGGTATCCCCGATCCCCTCGGCCAGTAGCACCCCGATTCCGAGGACCGACTTGACGATTCCGGTTAGACCCGGCCCGGCCTCGGTCACCCCCAGATGCAAGGGATAATCCACCCGGGCGGAAACCAGGCGATGGGCTTCAATCATTTCGGAAACATTGGAGGACTTGAGGGAGAGTTTAAAATTGAAAAAATCCAGGCTTTCCAGCAATTCCACCGCCCGGAGGGCGCTTTTCACCAGGGCCTTCGCCACCGGCAACCGCCGGAGATCCTTCTCCAGCGAACCGGAATTTATGCCGATCCGGAGGGAAACCCCGAATTCCCGGGCGGTCTCGACCACCGCTTTCAGCCGGCGCGGTCCGCCAAGATTGCCCGGGTTGATCCTGATCCCGTCCACCCCGGCCCGAATCGCCTGCTGGGCCAGACGGTAATTGAAATGAATATCCCCCACGATTGGAACCGCGACCCGGCTTTTCACCCAGCGGACCGCCTCCAAGGATTCTTCGTCGGGGATCCCGATCCGGACGATTTCCGCTCCGGCCCTGACCCTCCGGCGAACCTCCGCCAGAACCTGGCGGCGGTTCCGGGTCTCGGATTTGGTCATCCCCTGAACCGAGACCGGGGCCTGGCCGCCTACGGGGACGGATCCGACCCGGATCTGGCGGGTTTGCCGGCGCGCCTGCAAGGATCAATCCTCCGGGTAGGTTTCACCTGCGTCCCGGGCCAGGTTGACGAAGCTGGAATATTCGCTCAGGAAAGCAACTTCAAAGAGAATCCCGGCCGGTCCGTTTCTTTGTTTCCCGATGATGATCTCGGCAATACCCCGCTTGGGATTGTCCGGGGCTGAATTATAAACCTCATCCCGGTAAATGAAGGCGATCAGATCCGCGTCCTGTTCGATCGCGCCCGACTCGCGCAGGTCGGCCAGAATGGGCTTCTTGTCCCTCCGCTGCTCCACCATCCGATTCAGCTGGGAAAGGGCCACCACCGGAATGCTCAATTCCTTGGCCAGGGATTTCAGGGAGCGGGAAATCTCGGAGATTTCCTGTTCCCGGGTGTCCCCCGATTTGATCTGCCGCCCGGATCTCATCAATTGCAGGTAATCCACGACCACCAGCCCGATCTTCTGCTCCGACCTGAGCCTCCGGGACTTGGCCCGGAGCTCCAGCACGCTGAGGGTCGGGGAATCATCCACGAAAATCGGGGCATCGCTTAAGATGCCGGCGGCGGTAACCAGGCGGGGCGTGTCCTGACGGCCGATCATCCCCCGGCGCAGGTTATGGCTGTTGATCCGGGCCCGGGAGCAGAGCAGGCGCAAGCCAACCTGTTCCCGGGACATTTCCAGGGAAAAAATCACGACCGGGATTTTTGATTCCACCGCCGCGTGCTCGGCGATATTCAGGGCCAGGGCGCTCTTTCCCATCGCGGGCCGGCCGGCGATCACGATCAGTTCGGAAGGCTGGAGCCCGCAGGTCAACTCGTCGAATTTGGTCAAACCGGTCGGCACCCCGGTCAGCATCCCCTTCTGGCTGTATAAACGGTCGATGGTTTTAAAATTTTCCTTGATGATTTCCTTGATCGGGAAATAGCTGGGGCGAAACTTTCTCTCGGAGATCGCGAAAATCTCCCGCTCGGCCTGGTCCAGGAGCTGTTCCACCTCGGCGTCGGCTTCATACCCCCGGGTAACGATGCCGGTGGCCACTTTCATCAGTCCCCTTAAAACCGCTTTGTCTTTCACCAGGCGGGTGTAGGAGAGAAGATTGGCCGCGGTGGGCACCGAATCCGCGAGCTGGGCCAGGTAACTGTGACCCCCGACCTCATCCAGTTCGCCCTTGGTTTTGAGGAGTTCGCTCAAGGTCAGGAGATCGACCGGTTCGCCCTTCAGATTCAGATCCAGCATCGCCTGAAAGATTTTCCGATGGGCTTCCCGGTAAAAATCCTCCACCCGGAGAACCTCGATCACGCGGTGGATGGATTCGTTCTCGATTAAAATCGAGCCCAGGACCGACTGTTCCGCCTCGGTCACCTGGGGAGGAACCTTGGCAAGCTCCGAACCCGGGGAAAACTGCTTGTCATTCCGATCAGGCATCGTCGGCTCCGATCCTAGGGTAAATCTGCTTCTAGCGGTTTATTTGATTCGATTCGTTGGTTTCCAAAAAAAGAGAGATTTGTAGAAACCAGTTATTAAACAAAAAAAACGAGAGGATACCTGAATTAAGGAAGAGAAAAAAATCTATTCGTTTACTACCCAGACTTTTACCTGCGCGATTACCTCCGGGTGGAGTTTAACCGGAACCACATAAACCCCCAGGTTCTTGATTGGCTCTTTCAGATCAATCCGCCGACGGTCAACCGCATACCCTTCCTTGGCAATCGCTTCTTCGATATCCATCGCGGTGACCGCCCCGAATAATTTGTCTTGTTCCCCTGCCTTTTTTCTGATCGTTAGAGAGAGCGCCTCCAGGGTTTCCTTGGTCGCCTGGGCCTTTTTCTCCTGTTTCTTGATTTTCTGGGTCACCATTCGTTTCTGGTGTTCCAAAACCTTGACATTACGGGTGGTGGCCAGCATGGCCAGGCCCCGGGGAATCAGGTAATTCCGGGCATACCCGGCGGAGACTTTAACAATCTCGCCGCTTTTCCCCAAGGAATGAACGTCTTCCTGCAAAATAACTTCCACCTCTTCCTCCTTATAAGATTGGGTTTCGGAACCGTTTCTTACGTTTCCGTGGTCACCGTAGTGAAAGGAAGCAAGGCCATGACCCGCGCCCGCTTGATTTCCCCGGCTACCGAGCGTTGATGTTTGGCGCACAGGCCGGTGATTCTCCGGGGCAGGATCTTGCCCCGGTCACTCATGAACTGTCTTAACGTCCGGGCGTCTTTATAATCAGTTTTCAACTCGGGATTTTTACAATAACGGCAAACCTTTTTCCGGAAATAAAACTGGCCCTTCTCTTCCATCCTGTTTGCTCCTCTTTGATATTCCATGGGCGTAAACTCCTAAAATTTGGGAAAGGATACCTACCTTCTCGTCTCCCGTCAAGACTTTGGGGGAAGGAAAACAAATAAAGTTACCCTCGACAGCGGAATGGGATACTCAGGCCCATTTCGCCGAAGGCAACGTTTACTGCGTCTTTTCCGCTAACGGATATGCCGCGCCTCGCGGTTTCCGCTGGCGGTCAAGCCACTAATCTGATCGGGATGGATACTTCCCTATTTCTTCTTCTTCGAGCTTTTCTTCGCGGCCTTCTTCTTCCCACATCCTTTTTTCCCACAGCTCATGCTTGCCTCCTTTTAGAACAAAACTTTTTTGACTGTTTTCTATAATATATTAATAGGATAACTTGGTCAATCGTTTTCCGGAATCGCTATTTCCTAAATAATGCTCCGACCGGGCAGATATCCACGCACTTGAGGCAACCGTTGCACTTTGATTCGCCCAAAGGCTCCCCGGCAAAGGTGGAAACCCGGCACTCCAATCCCCGGCGGGAAAAATCGAGAATTCCCGCCGATTTGGCCTGGCAAACCCAGACGCATTTCCCGCAGAGGATGCAGTGGTTGGGATTAAAGACAAAATCCGGATGAGAGTCATCCGCGGGTAGGCCGGGGTTTTCCCGGGTAAAACGCCCTGGTTTGAGCTGGTAACGGCATCGGCGGGCGATCTCCTGCAATCCGCAATTTTTATTTTTCCGGCAGTTCCGACAATCCAGGTGATGACGGGAGAGGAGAAGTTCAAAAGCCGACTTCCGCAACCTTTCCGCGAGCAGACCCCGGGTCCGGACCACCATTCCTTCCCGAACCGGACGCGAGCAGGCCGTGACCGGCTCCCTTTCTCCCTCCACCTCCACCCAGCAGAGCCGGCATCCCCCGAAGGGAAGATCGGCCTCGGGAATGAAACAAAGATTCGGGATCCAGATCCCGCGGGAGAGGGCCGCCGAGAGAATTCTCATCCCGGGCCGGGCCGTGATTTTTTTCCCGTCGATGGAAAGAGATATTTTTTTCTTTAACTCCTTCACCCTCTCCCTCCTTCGCTAAGGCTTCGGAGGACAGGCCCCCACCCTCCCCCCTCAAGGGGGAGGGGAAAAATCATTGAACCATAACACCGTAGGGGAGCCCTTCCACGGGCTCCCTTCTTCGGACGGCCGAAGAATCATTCACAATATGAATCCCCCTCACCCTCCCCTCTCCTCTCCGAGCCAGAGGCTCTACAGAGCCGGAGGCCTCCAGGGGAGAGGGTATTTACTTTCGGACCGAATCCCAAGTTCTATTAGCAAATCGTCATTTGTCATTTCTTTTCGTTTTCATTCGTCAATCGTAAATCGTCATTCGTCAATTTTCGGGGAAAAGATGACTTGGCTTCATACTCCCTGAGCTTGGCCGGCGGAGAAACCTTGATTACCGCCTGGAACTCCGGCGGGCAATCCCCGTAACAACTTCCGCATTTTACGCACTTGTTCTGATCAATCACCTTGATCCCCTTCGCTCCGGTGGCAATGGCCTCGACCGGGCAGGCCCCGACGCAAACCTCGCAGGCGCGGGAACATTTTTCCGGAAGGATATAGTAGGCGATCAGATCCCGGCAGGCCCGGGCGGGGCATCTTCCCTCCCGATAATGAGCCTCATACTCATCCCGAAAATAGCGCAGGGTGGAAAGCACCGGGTTGGGCGCGGTCTGTCCCAAGCCGCAGAGGGATCCCTCCTGCACCTCGAAAGCCAGATCCTCGAGGAGCTTGAGTTCGGAGTCCGATCCCTTTCCCAAAACCAGATTGTTCAGGATTTTGAGCATCTGGTAGGTTCCGATCCGGCAGGGGGTGCACTTGCCGCAGGATTCCTTCTGGGTGAAATCCAGGAAAAACCTGGCGGTCCGGACCACGCAGTCATCCTCATCCAGAATCACCATCCCCCCCGATCCCATGATCGACCCGGCGGCGTTCAGGGAATCAAAATCCACCGGGGTATCGGCCAGACTCGCCGGGAGGCAGCCGCCGGACGGTCCCCCGATCTGGATCGCCTTCAAGGTTTTCTTTTTCGGCACCCCGCCCCCGGAGGCAAAAACCAACTCCCGGAGGGTCGTGCCCATGGGGACCTCGATCAGACCGGTATTCTGAATCTTGCCGGCCAGGGAAAAAACCACGGTCCCTTTCGAACGGGGTGTGCCAAAGGAGCGGAACCAGGGACTCCCCTGGTCCAGGACCCGGGCCGCCACGGCCAAGGTTTTCAGGTTGTTCAGCAGGGTGGGTTTTCCCCATAAACCCCTTTCCACCGAATGGGGAGGGCGGACCCTCGGCATTCCCCTTTTCCCTTCAATGGAGGCCTGCAGGGCCGTGGATTCCCCACAGACGAAAGCCCCCGCTCCGCGCACCAGCTCGATCTCAAAATCAAACCCGCTATTCAGGATGTCCTTTCCTAAAAGCCCTAATCCCCGCAAAGATTCCATCGCGGCCCGAGCCCGTTCCACCGCCAGCGGATACTCGGCCCGGACGTAGAGAAACCCCCGACGGCTTCCCACCGCGTAGCCGGCGATCGTCATTCCCTCCAACACCGAAAACGGATCGCTTTCCAGCAGGGCCCGATCCATGAAGGCCCCGGGATCGCCCTCGTCACCATTGCCCACAACATATTTTGGTTTCCCGGGAAAAGCCCGGCAGGTTTCCCATTTCTCGCCGGCGGGGAATCCCGCGCCCCCCAGGCCCCGGATCCCCGCGGCCTTGACCGCCCGAATCACTTCCCGCGGATCCATCCCCAGGGCCTGGAATAAGCCCCGGTATCCGCCCCGGAGAAGGTATTCCTCCCCGCGGGCGGGATCGATCCAGCCGGCGTGCTCCAAAATGATCTTTTTTTCCATCCGGAACCGGGGGAGTTCGAAAATCGAGGGAATCTTCTCGTTTTCTTCCACGGCTCCCAGGGCGAATTCGAGGCAGGGGTCTCCCGCTCCCAGAAAATCCCGGACCAGCCGGCGGGCTACGCCGGGGGTCACGGATCCGTACAGGATGGGGGGGAAGCCCGGGTTTGCGACCACTGCGATCGGTTCGGCGTAGCAATGGCCGACGCACCCGACTTCGAGGAGACGGACCTGGAGTGAATTCCGGGAGATTTCCTCCCGGAACACGGCCAGGGTTTCCAGTGCCCCCGAGGCTCTTCCGCAGGTGGCGGTCCCCAGCCGGATCTCGGGAATATCTTTCCGTTCCTCTCCACCCTGAACCCGGTTTTGCAGATGCTCCCAGGCCTCCTGGATTCGGGAAGCAGTATTCATATTTGATAAATTTCCAATTTCTAATGACGAATTTCTAATCAATGCCTGGATAAAATGTCTAATGTCTAATTGACCTAATGTCCAATCAATGTCCAAATCCTAATGCCCATTTAAATTTTATTGATATTTTTAATTCGGTTGTTGGTCATTGAGATTCCATTAGAAATTAGTAATTAGTCATTATTTTCTTTTTCGTCATTAGTCATTGGGGTTTAATTAGTCATTTAGATATTAGAAATTAGTCATTAGTCATTTTCTATTTGTTTGGGATTTTAAGATAACCCCTTTGACCGAAATCGGACTGGATTTGCCCACGATCAAATCGTTGACCGCCATCACCGGCGCCAGCGCGCAACAGCCGACACAGGCCACCCGCTCCAGGCTGAAGGCCCGGTCCGGGGTGGTTTCATCTATCTTGATCTTGAGTTCCCGCTCCCAGCTTTCCAGGATGGCTTCCCCGCCCTTGATATGGCAGGCCGTTCCCAGGCATATCTTCACCTGATTTTGACCGGGGGGAGCGAAGCGGAATTGCGAGTAGAACGTGGCCGTGCCCCAGACGGCGGCCGCGCTCATCCCCAGGTAATCGGATACGATCCGGAGACCGGCCAGTGGTAGATATCGGAGGCGGGCCTGGATCTCCTGAAGAATGGGGATTAAAAAGCGGGGTTCCGGGGGTTGGAACCCGGGCAGGATTTCCTCCCGAATCAAACGGATTTCTTCTTCGGGATTTAACATTATATTAAGGCTAAAAAAGTTGGGTGTTGGGAGTCAGGGGTTGGCATGCGTTATTAAATACGGCGTCATAAATATTTTCGCATCAATCGTCATTCCCGCGAAAGCGGGAATCCAGAAAAACAGACTGGATTCCGGGTCAAGCCCGGAATGACAAGAATTTTTTCATTCGCAATTACTTAAGTCGCTATGTATAGTTCGCTCCTGCCCACGGAAATATTTTAATTTATGGGGAAATGTACTTTTGCAGAACTTTGACTATATCAGCCCGGGGGGTCAACCCGATTATCTTCTCCACCACCTGCCCGCCCTTAAAAACCATCAGGGTCGGAATCGACATGACCTGGAACTGCTGGGCCAGTTCCGGGTTCTCGTCCACATTTAACTTGCCCACCTTCAATTTGCCCGGAAAATCCTTTTCGATTTCATCCAAGATGGGGGCCATTCTCCGGCAGGGACCGCACCAGGGAGCCCAGAAATCGAGGAGCACCGGTTCTGATGACTTCAGAACCTCCGGATCAAAATTGGCCTGATTTATTTCCTTTGGCATATTTCCTCCGCTTTTTCTTCGGATCCAAAATTTTTCTTGTTAAAATATTAGCATAAATATTTTATTCTTAATCATAATATTTGTTCAAATTTAGACTTTCCCCTCTCCCCTGAGGGGAGAGGGGAAAGTAGGGGGTTGGTTTATTTTTAAAGTGGTATTCTGTATCTTTGGATAAAGAAAGTCTGAATAAAAGGCAGGGGAGAAATGAAAACAAAAACCGCGCCCATTAAATTCGGAACCTCGGGATGGCGGGCGGTCATCGCCCGGGATTTCACCTTCACCAGGGTCAAGATCGTGACCCAGGCCATCGCGGATTACCTGAAAAGCTCGGGCCTGTCCCGGGGCGAGGTCCTGGTTGGCTACGATACCCGGTTCCTCGGGGACCGGTTCGCCCGGGCCGCCGCGGAAGTCCTGGCCGGAAACCGGATCAAAAGCGTCCTTTCCAAACGGGATGTTCCCACCCCCGTCATCGCCTTTTCCATTTTGAACCGCAAAGCCAGTGGAGGGATCAATATCACCGCGAGCCACAACCCCCCGGAATACAGCGGACTGAAGTTTTCCCCGGACTGGGGCGGACCGGCGGAACCCCAGGTAACCAGCGAGATCGAAAAGCGGGCCAACTTGCTTGTCCGCCGGGAACATTTCCTGGAAATGGATTTTGACGCCGCCCGGAAAAAAGGCCTGATTAAAGAAGCTGATTTCAGCGGACCCTACCTCAAGGCCCTGGCCCGCAGGATCGACCTGGACGCCATCCGGAAGGCAAAAATAAAAGTCGCGGTGGACCCGCTCTTCGGCACCTCCCGGGGATACCTGGATGAAATTCTGCTCCGGGCCCGGGCCGAAGTGACCCTGCTCCATTCCGACGCCAACCCCGGGTTTGGAGGTTTACAGCCCGATCCCAGCGAGCATCACCTGGGTGAGCTGCGCGGTCTCTTGGCCCGGAACCGGAAACTGGCCCTGGGCCTGGCCGCCGACCCCGACGCCGACCGTTTCGGGATCGTGGACCGGGGCGGAAAATTCATCGAGCCGAATTACATCCTGGCCCTCCTGGCCGATTACCTGATCCGCGAACGCGGCGCCCGGGGGCCCGTGGCCCGCTCCGTGGCCACTTCCCACCTGATTGACCGGGTGGCGGAAAAATACGGAAGAAAGGTTATCGAAACCCCGGTGGGGTTCAAATACCTGGGCCGGGTGATGCTCGAGCAGGGCGCATTTTTAATCGGTGAAGAGAGCCACGGGATGTCTATCGGCGGACATATCCCCGACAAGGACGGCATCTTGGCCGGTCTCCTGGTGACGGAAATGGTGGCCCGGACCGGGAAAACCTTGAGCCGGCTCCTGAAAGATCTCTACCGCGAGGTCGGGGTGGTCCTGAACCACCGGATCAACCTGGTTCTAACCCCCCAGCTGGAAAAAGAAATCGGGAAAAAACTGGCGGGAAACCCGGGTAAAATCGCCGGGTTAAAGGTGATCGAACGTAACGAACTGGACGGCGTCAAACTTATCCTGGAGGGCGGAAGCTGGATCCTGGCCCGCAAATCGGGAACGGAACCGGTGGTCCGTATCTACCTGGACGGCCGATCGGAAAAAGAGATGCGGGAGCTGGAAAAAGCCGCGCACAAGTGGATACTGGGGTAAAAGCAAAATCCCAATGGCAAATACTACCAAATCCCAACGAAATACTTGGTCATTGGGATTCGGGATCTGATTGGTAATATTGGGATTTGGGATTTACTTGGTAGTATTGGGATTTGTATTTTGGGATTTCCAAGGAATTAGTTGATTGATTGGAAATTGGGATTTGGGATTTACTTGGTAGTATTGAGATTTTGGATTTGGGATTTAACTTTTAAACTGGGTAGATTTTCAAGGAGATCTAAAAGATGATTCTGGAAAAGCTTGAACTCGGACCATTTATGACCAACTGCTACATCTGCGGGGATGAAAAGACCCGCGAAGCCGCGGTGATCGACCCGGGTTTCAGCGCGGACGAAATCCTTCACACCCTGACCCGCCACAAGCTTAAACTTATTTATATCATCATTACCCACGCCCATATCGACCATATTGGCGCGGCCAAATCGCTCAAGGAATCGACCGACGCCCCGATCCTGATTCACAAGGAAGAATCCAAATACCTGAAAACCTCGCCCGCCCAGGCGATCATGTTTGGGATGAAACCCTCCCTGCCCCCTTCCGCCGATCAATATATAAAGGAAGGGGACGAAATTAAAATCGGCAGTATTGTTCTCAAGGTTATCCTGACCGCCGGACATTCACCCGGGGGCATCAGCCTGCACGCGGCCACGGAAAAAGTTATTTTCGTGGGGGATTCCCTGTTTTCCGGTTCCATCGGCCGGACCGACCTGATCGGGGGCGATTACAACCTTTTAATCCGGATGATCCGGGAAAAGATCTTCACCCTCCCCGAGGACACCCGGGTCTGCCCCGGCCACGGCCCGGACACCTCGGTGGGTTTCGAAAAGAAACACAACCCCTTCTTTTAAAATAAATATCTCCTGATTCTTGAATGACTCAAGATAAAACCCCCATCACACACGCCATCCGGGAATTGAAAGAAAAAGGGGTAACCTTCACCCTCCATCCTTATAAGTATGAGGAAAAAGGCGGGACCGAGGTGGCCTCCCGGGAACTGGGGGTGGATGAATATATGGTCATAAAAACCCTGGTGATGGAGGATGACCAGGGCAAGCCCTTCATCATCCTGATGCATGGAAACAAATCCGTATCCACGAAAAACCTGGCGAGATTGCTGAAAGTGAAATCGGTAAAACCCTGCGAACCGGAAGACGCCCACCGGCATACCGGATATATCGTGGGGGGAACCTCACCCTTTGGAACCAGAAAACCTCTCCCGGTATATATTGAGGCCTCGGTCCTGGACCTGCCCAAGCTTTACATTAACGCTGGGAAAAAAGGATTGCTAGCGGAGATGTCGCCCGGGGATCTGCGGATAATTTTGGATCCCACCCCCGTGAAGGTGGCGATCTAAAGAATTGCGGATTGCGGCCTCCGGCCCACGCTTCCAGCCCGTAAGGGCTTACAGGCCGGAGGGTAGGGCTTACGGCCCGGAGGGATTGACGATTGCGGAATTTGAACTTGGAACTTTGAACCTCCTCCTTCCCGCCTTGCCCTTTGCCCTCTGCCCCTTGCCCTATGCTTTATTACTGAGCCGTTCTTCCACTTCTTCCCGTGAGGCCTTGGCCGCCTCCCGGATTTCTTTTTCACCCTTCTTCTCTAAATCCTTGAGCACCGGCAGGCAATCTTTCGAACCCACCTTGCCCAGGGACTGAATTATCGCCAGTTTGATCTTGTCGCTTTTCTCCTGTTCGGTACCCGGCAGAAGCCAGCGCTTCTCCCGGGAAACCGCCCCCAGCAACACCTCTTCAATCCGCCCGGACATACCCGGCCGGGCATACTTAGCCAGGGTCATGCAGGCCTGGATCTGGAGCGCCTCATCCTCTTCCGGTTCCTTCTTGCCCCTCCGGCGCACGATATCCAGGAGTCGGGCAAGGGTTTCCGAATTGGCGGAGGGGTTCTGCGCCAGGAGGACAACCGCTTTGCGCCGGACCGATATTTCCTTATCCGTCAGAGCCGCGATCAGGGCCGGCTCGCTTCCTTCCTTAACCAGGCGGACCAGGGCGCCCAGGGCTTCCTCCCGCACCCGGGCATGGGAGAAATCAAGAAACTTTCGGACGGTCCCCGCGTCCCGCATTCTGCCGAGCTCACCCAATATCCCGAGGAGGTTGCGGACTACGAACCACTCCGAATCCTTTTTCTGAACCTCGGTTAGTATCGTGGGCAGGGCCAGGTCCCCCATCTGGATAATCGCGGTGGCCGCGCTCTTCCGTACCCAGCGGTCCTTGCTTTCTTTCATGAGCTGGAGAAATACCGGGATGGCTCCCGTCCCCAGGGGCCCGAGCAGTTTCAGGACCTCCTGGCGGACTTCCTTCCCTCCCTTTTCGAACCTTTCCAACACCGCATCCATTACCACGGGGGTGAAAATTCCCTCCCAGGTTTTCCGGGCCAGTTCCGCCCTTTCCGGAAATCCGGAGCCGGCATTTTCTTTGTGCTGCTGAAGAAGCTGGATGACCTCGGTAACCGGGGCATAAGCGCCCCGCCTGATTACCTCCGCGAGAATCCGCCCGAAAGCGTTGGCGGTCTTCAGGTAATCCTTGCCCGTGGCCGCCGTCCGGAGCTTCTCCGCGATCGGCAAGCGGCCGGCCAGGAATTCCTCCACCAATCGCTCGACAATAATCCTCTCCTGGATCGGTTTCGGCAGGTCGTCAAAAAGCACGAGCCCGCGGGCAAAAAGATCCTTTAAAATTCCTTCCGCTTCGGGGACGGATTCCCGCAGGAGGCGGTTGACGATGAGCTTGGTGATGGAAAGCAGCCGCTTTTCCCGCCACTGGAAACCTTCCTGGCCCACCACGCTCTCGACCCTTTTTCGAATCTGATCCAGATCAGTTATTAATTCCTGGGTGGTGGAAACCATCAGGTTGTCGGGAATGTTGTTAATGATCTCGGCTTCGATATTAATGTCCTTAAATTCCCCGGCGGCTTCCACGACCAGGTCGGAATTGATCAGAATTTCCTTGATAAAATCCGGACGGCGAACCGGGCGGATGATATCTTCAAACACCTGCCGCTTGGCCCGGGACAGCTTCTTCGGATCCACTCCTTTGAAGAGGGGAATCATCATGAGATCCTTGGAGAGGCGGGTCAGCGCCAGTTCCACCCTCCAGGGAAGATGTCGATCGGACCCGACCACGTCGCCGGCGAAAATCACCGAAACATTGATGATGCCCTGGCCGAGAAAAGCCCCGGTTAAACGGTCCGCTTCCTCCCCCACCCGGGCGGAGGCGACCGGGGGCTGGCTCATCAGGTCGATAAAAGCCTCAAACTCTTTCTGGCTGATATCCCGTTTGACCGTGTAGGAAAGGAGGGTCCTGCGCTCATAAAAGTCCAGAAAGCGGGGGACAAACAATTCCGCCGTGGATTTGGCCACGATGCCGGTAAGTTCCAGCGGTTCGGCCAAAAGCCCGTCAATGAGGATATCCTTTTTTTCCCCGGTTTCCTTGCGGATAAAGGTCAGGTTTTCCCGATCCCCGATCAATTTTGTAAATTCCTCATAAAGCCCAACCTTGGCCGAGAGGGCCGAGGGATGGCTGGGATCGTAATAGCCGCTCCGGAGCATGGCCTTTATCATCCCGAGAGAAAGCTCGGAAAGCTGAATCACTTTCGGCACATCCTCGGATTTAAACCTGGATTTTAGAAATTCAAAGGATTCCATGATTTAACCTAAGTATAAAATAAACCAACCTAAATTAAAGGGTCTTTTTTACCTGGGGAACAAATCGACGCAACAACAAATTGGCCCGGAAACAACTTGGGAGCGGCTTTCTTCAAGAAGCGGTGCAAAGATCGATCAGAATTTTGTCTACCAGCCTCTTGGTTTCGGAATTTTTTACCCTGGCCTTGAGCCGGTCAAGCTCCTCGCAAGCCTCCCTGATGTTGCCCCTGTCTTTCTGGCAGCCGGCGAAGTTGTAAATGGCGATTTTGCTCTCGGGATCGATCACCAGGGCGGTCCGGAAAGCCTCGGCCGCCTCTTCAAGCATACCCTGTTTCCGATAAACCAGCCCGATCTTGATCAGCCCCTGTGAATACCGCGGGTCGATCTCCAGAGCCGAACGGTATTCCTGAATCGCCTTGTCAAAAATACCCATCGAGACATAGATATCCGCCAGGCGGGAACTAGCGTCAAAATGTTTCGAATCCAGCCGCTTGGCGGCCAGATATTCCTTGATCGCTCCCCGGACATCGTTCTTCATTTCCTGACAATACCCCAGGCCGAAATGGGCCGCGGCTGAACCGGGATTGGCTTTAAGCGCCTGCTGATATTCTTCCTGAGCCTTATCGAGGGCCTCGAGCTGAAAGTAATCCTGGGCCCGTTTCAGGTGGGCTTTGGCGGATTCGAGATCGACCTTCCTTCCCGACTCAGTTTCGGTAACCTCCAGGTCGGGGATCTTTTCCTCTTCGGCCGCCTCCGCGAAAACCTGGCTTTGCCATCCGCTGAGAAAAAGAAATACCAGGATGATCACGATTTTTTTCATAAAGATTCTCTTTTCCTAAAACATTCGCTGGCTTGCGTTTGAAGCAGCCGGCGGCTGCATTTCGAAAAATAATAACAATTATATTTCAATCCGCAACCGGAAAGTGCTTACCATAAGTGTTTACCATAAAAAAGAACCTTTAGGGATATTCCATTTTAAACCCGGTTACGGAATAATAACGGCACCCATGCGCGAGAAGAAGATCACCTACTGCCGGATTTGTGAAGGTCTCTGCGGCCTGGTCGCGGAGGTGGAAGACGGCCGCCTCGTAAATCTGTCCCCCGATCCTGAACACCCGGTCAGCCGGGGTTACTTCTGCCCCAAGGGCAGGGCCATGCTCCAGGTGCAGAATGACCCGGAAAGAGTCCGCGCCCCCCTGAAACGCACCGGGTCAGGCTGGGAAAAGGTCTCCTGGGATGAAGCCATCGCGGAGGTGGGGGACCGGCTCTCCGCGATCCGCCGGGAGCACGGAAGCCAGGCCATCGGGATGTACCTGGGGAACCCGGCCGCCTTCTCCTATTCCTACGGCGCCTTCGCCCAGGGATTTCTACAGGGAATCGGGACCACGAATCTTTTCACCGCCGGTTCCCAGGACTGCAACAACAAGTTCGCCTTCTCCCAGATTTTCTACGGCTCCCCCTTGATTCACCTCTTTCCGGATGTTGATTGCACGGATTACCTCCTGGTCCTCGGATCCAATCCCCTCGTTTCCCACCTGAGCTTCGTCACCGTCCCCCGGATCGCGGAAAGAATGAAAGCCATCGAAAAACGGGGCGGGAAAGTGGTGATGATCAACCCGCGCCGGACCGAAACCAGCCGGGTGGTGGGAGAGCAGGTCTTCATCCGCCCGGACACGGATATCTTTTTCCTCCTGGCCCTGGTTCACCAGATTTTCAAGGAAAAGCGGGCGGACCTGTCGGTCCTGAACATTTACACCGAGGGGATCGAATCGTTGCAACGCGCGGCCGATCCCTACCCTCCGGAAAAGGCGGCGGGAATCACCGGGATCCCCGCCGAGACAATCATCAGGATTGCCCGCGAGTTTTCCTCGGCCCGCCTGGCCGCCTGTTACGGACGGGCCGGGGTCTGCCTGGGCCGGTTCGGGACCCTGACCTCCTGGGGAATCGACATCCTGAACCTGGTCACCGGGAACCTGGACAAACGCGGCGGAGCCGTCTTTCATCCGGGATTCGTTGACCTGGTCCGGCTTTTCGACCTCTCCGGCCTGGGCCGGAGCCAGGCGCGCAGCCGGATCGGGAATTACCCCCAGCTCATGGGGACCTTCCCGGCCGGGATAATGGCCGAGGAAATCCTGACCCCCGGGAAGGGGCAGATCCGGGCGATGATCGTGACCTCCGGCAATCCCCTCGTTTCCTGTCCGAACGTCCGGAGCCTGGAGGAGGCTTTCTCCCGGCTTGAGCTAGTGGTCATGGTTGATTTCTATAAGAATGAGACCTCCCGCCTTGCCCACTACCTCCTCCCGGCCACCACCTTCCTGGAACGCGAGGATCTGCCGATCTCCACCACCTCTTTCCAGCCGATCCCCTATGCCCAGTTCAGTGAGGCAGTTGTTCCCCCGGACGGGGAACAACTGCCCGAATGGGAGATCTATGCCCGGCTTTCCGAGCGGATGGGGCTCCCCCTCATGGGACAGAAACCTCTGGACTTTCTGCTCAAGCCCTTCCGCCGGGCTGGAAGAATTCCCGGGGTCGCGAAATACCTCGGGTTCCATCCCCGCTGGCTCCTCCCGGGGCTCCTTCTTTCCGGCAGGATGGTTTCCCTCCGCCGGTTAAAAAAGAATCCTCACGGGGTCCTCCTGGAGCCCAATCGTTCGGGACAGTTGCTGGAAAAAAGATTCCGGAAAAAAGGGAAAAAACTGATTCTGGTGCCGCCCGAATTTCAGGCCGAGTTGGAGAAGATCAAGCAGTATGCCGAAGTTAAGCCCAATTCCGAATACCCCCTGCTGATGATTGGAAGGCGGAGCCTGGGTTCAATCAATAGCTGGCTCCATCACGCTCCCCATCTCCAGGGCCGGGAAAATGATTGTCTCATTCATCCGGATGACGCCGCGCGGGTCGGGATTACAGAGGGCGATCGGATCCGGGTAACCAGCCGAATCGGGTCGGTCGAAATCCCCGCCAGAATTGCGGATGAAATTATGCCCGGGGTGATCTCCATCCCCCACGGTTTTTCCCGTGTTTCCCCGGAAGAATACCACCTCCCCGGCAAGGCCCCCGGGGCCTGCACCAACATGCTGACCGACGAGAAAGACCTCGAAACCTTCGCCGGGATGGCGCTATTAAACGGCGTGCGGGTGCGGGTGGAAAAAATCGTCAAATCTGTTTAACCTTCCGTTTTTCTCCCAGGCAGGCATTCGCTTTCAAAACAATTCGATTTCGCTGCTGGTTTTTTTCTTTGGGGGTGGGTCTCGCTTCCCAAACAATGCGTGCGATCACGTAATCCCGGGCGGCTGACCCGCCCCTCGACTTCGCTCGGGGCAAGCAGGGTCTAGCCTTCGTTGGATCCAGGGAGAATCATCGAGTTTAACGGTATCTGGGCAAAAAAGAGTTTGTGTCGCGAGGACCCACCCCCAGGGTTCCTGAAAACCCAACAAACTCTCTACCCCATCTTCTATCTTCTATCTCTAATCTCCGTTCAACCTTTGAGCTTTGACCTTTCACCTTTTACTTTTCACTTTTCACTTTTCACGTCTTACGTCTTAATTTGTCTTGTACGGCGGTCTACGGTCGGCGGTCAGCGGTCGTCCTGCCCGGTTTTGCCTTGATTTCGGCTTTATAGTATCGTTCCCTGGGATTTTCAGAACATGGCCGGGAAAGAAACCTCTTCGCCTCTGCTCATTATCTCCGGCAAGGGAGGAGTGGGCAAAACCACCATTTCCGCCGCCCTGGGCCTAACCCTCGCCCGGGCCGGGAAGCGGGTCCTCTTGGTCGAGGTGAGAGGGGAGAACCGGATCCCGCCGCTTTTCGAAAAAAGCCCGGCCGGATACACCGAGAAGGAAATCTCCCCCAACCTCTACTCGATCAGCATTACCAGCGAGGACGCCGCCCGGGAATACCTGAAGATCCGCCTGATCGTAAAGCTCGCCTATGAAACCCTGGTGGAGCATCCCCTTTTCCAGTTTGTCATCGAGGCCATCCCCGGGCTCGCCGACCTTTTCAGCCTGGGCAAGATCTGGGACCTGCACCGTTTCGGGCACCAGCGGCAGAAAAGGTGGTGGTACGACTACATCATCCTGGATTCGCCCCCCACCGGCCAGGGCATTTCCTTCCTCCGAGTGCCCGAGGTGATCATCTCCACCCTGCGGCTCGGCCCGGTGGTAATGGAAGCCAAAAAGATCCAGAAACTTCTCTCCGATAAATCCCAGACCCGGCTCCTGATCGTGACCATCCCGGAGGAAATGGCGGTTTCCGAGGCGGTCGAGTACTGGAAAAGGGCCAAGAATGAGCTCGATATCCACCTGGGCCCCATCATTATTAATAATGTCCTTCCGGGCCTCTTTTCCCCGGAAGAAAAAAAATGGCTTTCCGGCCATCCGGGCATTTCGGAACCCCTGGCCGGGCTGGTTGAGCCCGCCCGGGTCCGGATCCTCCGGGAGGAAAATCAGCGGGAAGAGATCAACCGGCTCAAGGAAGAAATCCGCTGGGGCAAATTCGTCGAGGTTCCTCTCTTTTCCCAGCCGGCCTGGGAGGAAAAAGATCTCCTGGAGATAGGGAACCTGCTCAGACCCGAACTGTTCCCCGGGTTCTCCGGAAAAATTAAAGGAAAATGATCATATCAAAGATTTTAGAAAATCATTTATTGTCCCCCTCTCCCATTCCCTCTCCCTCGAGGGGAGAGGGAATGGGAGAGGGTGGAAAGGTTAATTTTAACATTTATGGAAATCGGTGAGATTTTAAAAAACAAGAAGATCGCCATTATCGGGGGGAGCGGAGGGGTGGGCAAAACCAGCCTTTCCGCCGCCCTGGGTCTCGCGATGGCCCGCTGCGGCCGAAAAACCCTGGTTCTGACTATCGATCCGGCCCGCCGGCTGGCCGATGCCCTGGGCATCAAGTTTAAAGGCGGGGAGGAAATCCTCATCCCCGAAACCGCCATCGCGGAACGCGGGACGAAAAAGAGCGGTGCTTACCGGGCCATGATGCTGGACATGAAAAGCACCTTCGATACCCTGGTGAAAATGTCCGCCCCCAACTCGGTGGTGCGGGATCGCATCTTGAGCAACCGTTACTACCAGCAATTGTCCACCGTCGTGTCCGGCTCCCAGGATTACATGGCCATTGAAAAACTCTATGAACTCAATCGGCGGGAGGACCTGGACCTGATTGTTCTCGACACTCCCCCCACCCGCTCGGCCTGGGAATTTCTGACTGCACCCAGCCGGGTGGTCAGCATTCTTGAAGGCGGCCTACTCAAAATGCTCGTTCGTCCCTATCTGAAGGTGGGCCGAAAAGCTTTCGGAATCTTCCGGGACCGGGGCGAGATCCTGGCCTCCGCGGCGGAACGGCTGGTGGGGGCGGAGATCCTGCACGAGATCGCCGAGCTGGCCCTGGATTTCGAGGAGATCCTGGAGCTGTTCAAAACCCAGGCGGAAAAGGTGCAATCCCTGCTCCGCGATGAAAAGAGCGTCTTCTTCATCGCGACCCGCCCCCGCTCCGATCTTCTCCGGGAAGCCCGGATCTACCGGGATCGGCTCCGCGAAGCCCGCATCCCCTTCGGGGGGTTTTTCGTCAACCGGATGGGAACCTGCCCGGAACCGCTCCCGAAAGAATCCCGAGAATTTTCCCCGCTCCTTTCTCAAAATCTGGCTCCAGGAACCGAGGGGAAGAATTTTGAAAGGCGGCTTTTTCAAAACCTCATGGAAGTTCAGGCCCGCTACCAGGACGAAAAAGAAGCGATCAACCGACTCTTAAAAACCGCCAGAACCGGTGACCGGATTTTCCTGGTCCCCGAGCTCGCCGAGCCGATTCATGACCTCGCGGGGCTTTCCCAGTTGGCGGAAAAGCTGGAATTGAGTTAAGCAAATCCCTTTCCTCGATAATCGTTTCAGTAACCCCCCTCTCCCTTCAGGGTGAAGCCCTTCAGGATGAACCCCTCAGAGGAGAGGATTAAAGAAGATGTCCAACGGTTGATTTTTCGGTCATTTTGTAGTTGCCTCATTTATGAGGCACCGTCGGTGAAGATATTTTCTCAGACCGATCCCTCCCGATGTCGGGATAAATCCCTCTGAAGTCGGGACAAGTAAATCGGGCAACTACGCAATCGTTGGACAGCCTTTAAAGTTAGGGGGATTTTTTTGATATGGACGATTATATATTTCCTCGGCTGATTCTTTACAGTTATTACCGCATGTTTTATTCTTTTAACTTGTTTTTTCCAGACAGACGGAGGGAAAAGAATGACCGCAAAAATTATCCTGGGGACTGAGGTCGCCAAGGAAATCCGGGAAGAATTGAAAAAAGAGGTCGCTTCCCTGAAGGAAAAACACGGGATTACCCCAGGGCTGGTAACCATCCTGGTGGGAGAAGACCCGGCTTCGGTCAGCTACGTGACCGGGAAGCAGAAAACCGCCAAGGAGCTCGCCTTTCATTCCCTTCAGGACACCCAGCCGGCGGACATCTCCGAAGCCCGGCTCCTGGAACTGATCGACAAATATAACCGGGATAAAAATATTCATGGGATCCTCGTTCAGCTCCCCCTGCCCAAGCATATCAACGAGACCAGGATTCTTTACGCGATTGATCCGAAAAAGGACGTGGACGGCTTCCACCCGGTCAATCTCGGCAAGCTGATGATCGGCGAGGCGGACTACCTCCCCTGCACCCCCGCCGGGATCCAGCAGCTCCTGATCCGCGCGGGCGTGCCGATCGACGGCGCCGAGGTCGTCGTGGTGGGGCGCTCGAATATCGTGGGCAAGCCCATCGCCAATATCCTTCTGCAGAAAGCGGCGGGAGCCAACGCCACCGTGACCATCTGTCACACCCGGACCCGGGACCTGTCCTCCCACACCCGGCGGGCCGATATCCTGATCGTGGCGGCCGGGAAACCCAAGGCCGTGACCGCGGACATGGTCCGGCCGGGAGCGGCGGTCATCGACGTGGGGGTAAACCGGATCGGCATGACCCCGGAAGGAAAAGCCAAGCTCTGCGGGGATGTGGATTTTGAAGCGGTAAAGGAAATCGCCTCGGTGATCACCCCCGTGCCCGGCGGGGTGGGCCCGATGACCATCATCATGCTGATGGCCAACACCGTTAAAGCCGCCAGGCTCGCGGCCGAAAAAAAGTAGTTTCGGGTTTCGAGTTTCGAGTTTACGGTAAAGTTATGTCCAAAATAATCGCGGTCGCGGGCAAGGGCGGAAGCGGGAAAACCACCGTGGCCGCCTTGCTGATCCGCGAACTGCAGAACCGAAGAAAAGTCCCGATCCTGGCCATTGACGCCGATCCGGTCGCTAACCTGGGTCCCTTCCTGGGGATCAAGGTGGAAAATACCATCGGCGCGGTCGAGCAGGAATTCCGGAACGCCCGGGAGAAGATTCCCCCCGGGATGACCAAGGCCAGCTACCTGGAAATCCTTTTAAACGGCGCCATCGCGGAAAGAAACGGGGTGGACCTGCTGGTCATGGGGCGCCCGGAAGGCCCGGGGTGCTATTGCTCGGTCCACAACCTGCTCCGCGAATTTATCGAGAAACTATCCACCAATTACCCCTATCTGATCGTGGATAACGAGGCCGGGATGGAGCATTTTTCCCGGGGAACGTTCCCCTGGGTTGATCACTTGCTCCTGGTCTCCGATCCCAGCCGGAGAGGGATCAAATCGGTTAAGTCCCTGATCCGGCTGGTCCAGGATCTCCAATTGAAAATCCCGGAATATTCCCTGGTCGTGGACCGAACCCAGTCAGGGATCCCCCCGGAAATCCAAGCGGACCTGAACGGACTCGGGGCCAGGCTTTTGGGCGTGATTCCCGAGGATCAGGAAATCACCGGATTGGATTTGCATGATCTCCCGATCACGGAATTGAGCCGGGAATCGTCCGCGGCCCGGGCGTTCTCCGAGATCTGCGATTTATTGTTGTAGAGAAAACAGGAGCAGCCCAACGACGGATTTTTGGGTGATTTTGTAGTTGCCTCATTTATGAGGCTTGTCCCAAACCAAGTTAAAGGACTGGGGGGGAATATTTTCCGCCCGATAAATCGGGCAACTACAATGAACGTCGGACATATTCGGTAAGGTTTGAAACGAACGGAGGATAAATGTCCCAGGAAAAAGAGAAACAGGAGGAGCGAATTGATTTCGAGGGGAAAAAAGTGAAGATCGTGGGGGCTGACTATGATCCCGGAACCCCCACCGAACCCCACCCCTGGCGGAACAAACTGAAGACCCGGGAAGAGATGCTCAAATACCTGGAGACCGCCGAACGCTACTGGTTCTCGAAGGAATGGTTCGGGAGCGAAAAGCGGAAAAATCCGGCGTGACAAAAGCGGCAAAGGGCAAAGGGCATAGCGAAAAGAGCAAGAAATGTTTGATTGTCATTCCTGCGAAAGCAGGAATCCAGACATAGTCCTCACAAAAGTTGGGAATTATTGATTTGGAAACCTGGATTCCGCATCAAGTGCGGAATGACGAAAAGCGATAAATTCGAAGTCAGGTAAAAGGTAATTTCGAGTAAAAGTTAAGGAGGAAAATATGGCGTTGGAAATTCCGAAACTTAAATATACCGGCAAAATCCAGGAGGTCACGATCGGGAAAGGCGAGCGGGCCATCACCCTGGGAGGAGAAACCGCCTTCCCCTTCTACCTGTTTGAAGGGGAAATCCCCCACCCTCCCCGGATCGCCATGGAAGTGCATGATTCCACTCCCGCCGACTGGCCCGAAGCGGCCACCGAACCGTTTCGTGATGTCCTCTCGAATCCGGCCGCCTGGGCGAAAAAATGCGTTTCCGAATACGGCGCCGACGCCATCGCCCTCCGGCTCACCTCCACCGATCCCAACGGGGCCAACCGGCCGGCCGGGGAGGTAATCCCCCTGGTCAAGGCGGTGACCGCCGCGGTCCCGGTGCCGGTCCTGGTCCTGGGCGTCGGCAACCCGGACAAGGATATCGAGGTTCTGAAAAAGGTCTCGGAGGAATGCGCTGGGCAAAACCTGGTCCTGGGGCCGGTCGAGGAAAAAACCTACAAGCAGATCGGCGCCAGCGCTATCGGCTTCGCCCACCGGGTCCTGGCCTCCACCCCGATTGACGTCAACCTGGCCAAGCAGCTCAACATTCTCCTTTCCAACCTGGGGGTTCCCGAAAATCAGACCCTGATGGATCCCACCACCGGCGGCCTGGGTTACGGGCTCGAATATTCCTATTCGGTGATGGAGCGCGACCGGATGGCCGCCCTCGTCCAGGAAGACGAAAAGCTCAAGTTTCCCCTGGTCAATTACGTCGGGATCGAAACCTGGAAGGCCAAGGAAGCCAAGACCCCGGACGATCCCAAGCTGGGAAACGCCCGGAACCGGGGGATCCTGATGGAAGCGATCACCGCGGTCTGTTTCCTCCTGGCCGGTTCGGACCTGGTCATTCTCCGCCATCCCGATTCCGTCAAGCTGGTCCGGGAAATGATATCGGAGCTCCTGGCCCGGTAAAGCAACATGCTAAACGATAAAAATTCTTTTGTTTTTCTCGTCATTCCCGCGAACGCGGGAATCCAGATTTTATATTTTGGTTCCCCGCTTTCGCGGGGACGACGCCTGGATCCCCGTTTGCACGGGGATGACAAAAAAGAAACGGATGTTTTTTTGGAGTGCATTAGCTTGCTAATGCGACACACATTCTTTCATGGAGTGCAGAAGCTTGTTTATCCCGACAATGGAGGGACTTCTGCAACGCATCGGCAAGCCGATGCAGTCCATATAAAAAGCAAATTAAATAACTAGGAATATCCTCATTAAGGAGGTTAACTTGGAAAAAGCGACCACCAAACGCAGCGCTGATCCCTCCGCCTGCGAGCTCCTGAACCGCTGCAGTGAAGAAAAACTGGTCCTGTCCTGGGACCGTTACGAGGCCCAGCAGCCGAGCTGCGGGTTCGGGTCGCAGGGCATCTGCTGCCGGATCTGCGCCATGGGACCCTGCCGGATCGGGAAAAAGGCCCAGGCCGGGGTCTGCGGCGCCACCGCCGATACCATCGCCGCCCGGAATTTCGCCCGGATGATCGCCGCCGGGACGGCCGCCCACTCCGACCACGGAAGGTCGGTGGCCGAGGTTTTTCTTCTTACCGCGGAGGGCAAGATCCCGGGCTACGAGATTAAGGATGAGCAGAAACTTTACCAGCTGGCGCTGGACCTCGAAATCGAGATCGGGAAAAAGCCGGTCAAGGAAATCGCGCTGGAAGTGGGCAAGAAACTCCTGGCCGAGTTCGGGAGGCAGGAGGGCGAGCTCCGATTCATTAAACGGGCCCCGCTCAAGCGGCAGGAGATCTGGAGGAAATTGGGGATCACGCCCCGGGGGATTGACCGGGAGGTGGTCGAGATCATGCATCGGACCAACATGGGGGTGGACCAGGACATCGACAACCTGATGCTCCAGGGCTCCCGCTGCGCCCTGGCCGACGGCTGGGGCGGTTCCATGATCGCCACCGAGCTCCAGGACGTCATGTTTGGAACCCCGGTCCCCCGCACCAGCGCCGCCAACCTGGGGGTGCTCAGGGAAGACGAGGTCAACATCGTGATTCACGGGCACGAACCCCTGCTTTCGGAAATGATCGTGGCGGCCTCCCGGAGCCAGGAAATGCGCGAGCTCGCCCGGAAGGTCGGTGCCCGGGGCATCAACCTGGCCGGGATCTGCTGCACCGCCAACGAAATGCTCATGCGCCACGGCATCCCCATCGCCGGGAATTTCCTCCACCAGGAGCTGGCGATCGTCACCGGGGCGGTCGAGGCCATGATCGTGGACGTCCAGTGCATCATGCAGGGGCTCGCCGAACTCAGCCAGTGCTTCCACACCAAGCTGATTACCACCTCCAGCAAGGCCAAGATCACCGGCGCCCTGCATCTGGAATTTGACGAACACGACGCCCTGAAAACCGCCCGGAAGATCGTCCAGACCGCCGTGGAAAACTTCCCCAATCGCCGGAAGGCACGGGTCTGCATCCCGGACAAAACCTGCGGGATGGTCGTGGGGTTCAGCCACGAAACGATCAACTACCTCCTGGGCGGGATGTTCCGGGCCAGCTACAAACCCCTTAATGACAACATTATCAACGGCCGGATCCGGGGCATCGCCGGGGTGGTCGGCTGCAACAATCCCCGGGTCGAGCAGGACTCCGCCCACCTCGCCATGGTCCGGGAGCTGATCAAGAACGATGTCATCGTGCTCTCCACCGGCTGCGGGGCGTTGGCCTGCGGAAAGGCGGGCCTCCTGACCCCCGAATCCGCCCGGGAATTCGCCGGGCCGGGCCTGGCCGAGATCTGTGAAACCGTGGGGATTCCCCCAGTTCTGCACATGGGATCGTGCGTGGACAATTCCCGGATCCTCATGGCGGCGACCGCGGTCGTGAAACAGGGCGGCCTGGGCGATGACATCTCCGACCTCCCGGCCGCGGGGGCGGCCCCGGAGTGGATGAGCGAGAAGGCCATTTCCATCGGCCAATACTTTGTCGCCTCCGGGGTTTTCACGGTTTTCGGGGTCACCTTCCCGATCACTGGAAGCCAGGGGATGAAAGACCTCCTTTTCGAGCGGATGGAAAAATCCTTGGGGGGGAAGTGGGCCTTCGAGCCAGACCCGATAAAGGCGGCTCAGATAATGATTGAGCACATCGATAAAAAACGAAAAGCCCTGGGGCTGGACAAATCCCGGGAACGGGTGCTTTACGACATGAGCATGAGAAGGGAACTTGAGTAAAAAAGGGGCCCAGGGGCACAGGGTTCTAGGGGTCAAGTGAATAAAAATCATCAGGAAGAGAATCAGGCTGTGTTCTTAGTTCTCTTGAACCCTTGAACCCTCGAATCCTCGAACCCTGGAATTTCGAACTCTTTGACCCTGGAACCCTCGAACCCTTGAACCCTACTGTTTATTAAGGAGGCTTTTAAATGTCCAAAATTATCGCGGCGGCTGCCATCCGGGGAGCCAATAAAATCCTGGCCCGGGCCGAGAAGGAATACCAGGAAGCCCTGGAAAAATGGGGTCCCAAGCAGGAGGTCGGTTTTCCCAACACCGGGTATTACCTGCCCATTATTTACGGGATGCTGGGCCTGCCGGTCCAAAACCTGGGCGACATCAAGCCGGTCCTGGAATGGTGTCACCGATTGACTCCTCCGCCGGTCAAGGAAAACCTTAACCTGCCGTACCTGGCCCCGGCCCTGGACGCCGGAATGGGCACCCTTTTCGCCGAGGAGATCATCGAGGCCATCCGCTATCTGAAAACCCCGGATTTTTACCTGCCTGCGGAAGATCCCAAAGAGGGAAAACTCTGGCTGGGCGCGGCGGATGACGTCATTCTCCGCAAGCGCGGGGTCGAATTTGTGGACGGCACTGCCCCCGGATTCGCCGCCATCGCCGGCGCCGCTCCCAATGCCCAGGTTGCCGCCCGGATCGCCCAGGAGCTCCTGGAAAAAAATCTTTACGTCTTCATGTGCGCCGAGAATGAAGGCCGGCGCTTCTCCGAGCAGCTGGTGGAAGCCGGGGTCCAGATCGGCTGGCCCACCCGGCTGGTTCCTTTCGGACCGGACATCTCCGCCGCCGTCTTCGCCCTGGGTTTCGCCACCCGGGCGGCCATGAGCTTCGGGGGCATCAAGCCCGGGGATTTCCGGAAAATCCTGATTTACAACAAGGACCGGGTTTTTGCCTTTGTCCTGGCCCTGGGCTACGTGAGCGACGAATGGTATGCCACCGCGGCCGGCGCGATCAATTACGGTTTCCCGGTCATCGCCGATACCCCGATCCCCCAGATCCTGCCCACCGGAATCTGCACCTACGAGCACGTGGTCTCCAACATCCCCCACTCCGAGATCGTGGCCAAGTCCGTCGAGGTCCGGGGCCTGAAGGTCACCATCACCAAGGTCCCCATCCCCGTGGCCTACGGGGCCGCGTTTGAAGGCGAACGGGTCCGGGGGGAGGACATTCACCTTGAATGCGGCGGAGGCAAAACCCAGGCCGTCGAATGGCTCACCACCCGCGACATGTCCGAAGTGGAAGACGGCAAAATCGAGGTGATCGGCCCCGGGATCACCGACGTCCCCGCCCCTTCGCGCCTGCCA